>Ga0164307_10000991_pt1 | contig 12693 bp, 13 predicted proteins | sample Whisoiple_243_MG_FD_110214 | JGI IMG/M metagenome (GOLD analysis project Ga0164307, IMG submission 110214) | Soil microbial communities amended with fresh organic matter from upstate New York, USA - Whitman soil sample_243_MG | ecosystem: Environmental > Terrestrial > Soil > Unclassified >...
ACCCCGGTCAGTTCGCCCTTGCCGTCGATCGGCTCGCCGAGCGCGTTGACGACGCGTCCGAGGATGCCATCACCGACGGGCATCGACAGGATGCGGCCGGTCGCCTTGACCGTCTGGCCCTCCTGGATCTCGGTGCCCTCGCCGAGGACGACCGCGCCGATCGACTCCTCATCGAGGTTCAACGCCACCCCCAGCACCCCGCCGGGGAACTGGAGCAGCTCGTTGGACATCGCCGAGGGCAGCCCCTCCACGGTCGCGATGCCGTCGCCGGTCTCCGCGACGACGCCGACCTCCTCCCGCGTCACCTCTGGCGCGTAGCTGGAGACGTAGCTGTCGATCGCGGAGCGGATCTCGTCGGGGGAGATCGTCAACTCGGTCATCGCGTTCCCGTTCTGTGTCTGCTCTGTGTCATCCGAAGATTCTGTGTCATCCGATGATTCTGCTGCGAGTGCGTTGACCGGCCCGCTACCCGGCCATCCGCCGGCGCAGGTCGTCGATCCGTCCGGCGACCGTCCCGTCGATCACTTCGTCACCGATCTGCACCCGGATGCCGCCGAGCACCGACGGTTCGATCTCCACATGCGTGGTCACGTCCCGGCCGTAGATGCGGGCCAGCGAGGCGCGCAGCCGGCCCACCTGCTCGTCGGTCAGCGGCCGGGCCGTCTTGACGAAGGCGACGATCTTGTCCCGCCGCTTGGCCGCCTGGTCCAGCAGCTCGCGCACGCCGTGGGTGAACGAACGCCCGCCGGTGTCCCGGGCCAGCGCGTCGACCAGCTCGGTCACCAGGGTGTGCGCGCGACCGGACAGCAGCCGGCGCACCATCGCGGAGCGGGCGTCCGGATCGGCGGTCGGGTCGTCCAGGATCACCGACAACTCGGGCGATGCGTCGACGATGCGGCCGAAGCGGAACAGCTGATCCTCGACCTCGTCCAGCTCACCGGTGCGCTCGGCCCGCCGGAACATCGCAGTGCGGCTCAGCCGGCGCAGCGCGTCCTGCAGATCGCGGGAGGAGGCCCACTCCTGCCGAACCGCGAACTGGACCACGTCCAGGGCCGGCGCGCTGATCTTGCCGCCGAGCAGCCGGTCCACGATGCCGGCCCGGGCCTCGGGCGCCAGGGTGTTCTCCGACAACGTGCGGCGCAGCGACACCTGGGTCAGCAGCAGATCCGACACACCGTCCAGGTCACTGCCCAGGGCGGCCAGACCGACACCGGTCAGCGGCTCGGACACCTCCAGCAGGTGCCGGTCGGCCGCCTCGAGTGCCTCGCGGCTGGCGATGTGCTGCATCATCAGCGGTCCAGTTCGGCCAGGAAGCGCTCGACCGTCCGGTTCTGCCGGGCCTGGTCATCGAGCGACTCACCGACCACCTTGCTCGCCAGTTCGACCGAGACGCGGCCGAGGTCGCCCCGCAACTCGGCGACGATCTGGGCCCGCTGAGCGTCCAGCTGGGCCCGTCCGGCCGCCGCGATGCGCTCGGTCTCGGCGTGCGCCTGGGCCAGCATGTCGTCACGGATCGCCTGGGCCTGGGCCCGCGCATCCTCGCGGATCTTGGCGGCCTCCTCCCGGGCGCCGGCCAGCTGCTGGTTGTAGCGATCCAGCGCCGCCTTGGCCTCGTTCTGCGCCTCCTCGGCCTTGGCGATACCGCCCTCGATGGCCTTGGTCCGCGCGGCGTAGGCCTTCTCGAACTGCGGCCAGACGAACCGGCCCAGCACGACGAGCAGCAACGCGAAGCCGATGGCCCCGATCAGCACCTCGCCCCAGGGCAGGCCGATCGGGTTGGTCGACTCCTCGTCGGCGGCCGCGGTGACCGCGTCAGCGGCGATGAGATAGGTCATGTCGATCCTGCACTCTCCAGCGGTCGGGGGCGGATCAGGTCAGGATGAACGGCACCACGAAGCCGAGCAGGGCCAGCGCCTCGGACACCGCGAACCCCAGGAACGCGTAGGTACGGGTCAGACCCGCGGACTCCGGCTGCCGGGCGGTGGACGAGATGTAGGCCGCCCACACGATGCCGACGCCGATACCGGGGCCGATGGCGGACAGGCCGTAACCGAGGGTGCCGACGTTGCCGGTCAGTTCGGCGAGATCCATGAGTGCGCTTCTCCCTTTCACGGGACCCGGGGTGGATCCAGGTGGTCAATCGCTGGCCTCGCCGGTGCGGGCCAGGTGGTGCGGTCCAGGTGGACGAACGGTGCGATCGGGCAATGCGTCCCGGGCGGGTTTCGGTTCCGGGAGCATCGGGCTCAGTGCGAGTCGGCCAATGAGGATTCCAGATAGATGGCCGCGAGCAGAACGAACACGTAGGCCTGCAACGAGGCGATCAGCAGCTCGAAGAACACCAGCCCGAGGCTGCCCACGAACGGGAGCACGCCGAGCACGTAGTTCACCACGCCACCCTCGCCCCACAGGTACAACGTGCCGACCGCCGCGATGGTGATGAGCATGTGACCGGCGAACATGTTGGCGAACAGACGAATGGCCAGGGTGAACGGTCGCAGAATGATGTTCGACAGGAATTCGATCGGGATGAGCAGGATGTGCATCGCCGCCGGAATGCCGGGGATGTAGCACATGAGCTTGAAGTAGCCGAAGAAGCCGTGCTTCTGGATTCCCACGAACATGTAGATGAACCAGACGGTGAGCGCCAGCAGCACCGGGATCGCGAAATGCGAGGTCACCGGCAGTTGCGCCACAGGAATGATGCCCCACAGGTTCTGAATCAGGATGAACGAGAACAAGGTCGCCAGGAAGCCGGCCCATTTGCGGCCGTTGACGCCGCCGAGGATCTCGATCGCCACACCGTTGCGGACGAATCCGTAGGCGCTCTCGCCGGCGAACTGCCACTTCGACGGCACCATTGCCGCCTTGCGCGAGGCGACCAGATAGAACGCCATGATCAGGATGACGCCGAGGGCGAGCAGCACCATCGCCTTGACCGACGAGATGACCGTGCCGTCGCCGATCCCGTCGAAGAAGAACGAGTGCTGGACGGTGGGCGCCTCGAACTCGCCACCGTCCTGCGCGCTGCTCAACGCCGCTGACAGCAGGGTCACGTCGCCGCCCTCCACGAGGCGGCCTCACAAGCTCGGCCACCTCGCCGGGCGCGCCGACGACTGCGCTGATGGTTCGCTCGCCGAGGCTCGCTCACGCCGTCTCCCTTCGGGTGCCCGCCGACGACGGCACGTCGGCCCGGGTCCCGGACCCGGCCGGCCGCATTGCCCTCATCCGGTTCGCCGTCTTCGCTTCTCGTAGTGCACGTGCCGCATCTGCCGCCGCCCGCGTGGACGACGACACCTTCCCGGGAACCTGCTCGCCGTCGAGCCGCTGCGCGTGCCGCATGACCACCGCATAGATTCCCAGCGCCATGCCGACGACCGCGCCGATCGGCGCCATCACCCGGCTGCCCCACCATTGATCGAGCAACCAACCGGCTGCACCGAAGAGGACGAGGCCCGACATCAGGCTGCCGAGGACGGCCCACCCCTCGTCCGCACCCTTCGACGGGGGCTTGACCCGGGGAAACATCTTCATGGCGTCCCGGACCCTATCAGTTGATCCGGGCGCGACGTTCACCAAGTGCCCGTGGCGTGCCGACCCCAAATGCCGGTCGAAGACCTTTGGCCTGCAGGTTTGTCGCGGCCGGAAGCGTCGGCCGCGAACCGTGCGGTCAGTGCGGGTCCACGTAGTAGAGCTTCAATGTCCAGACATACCTCATATGCGCGCCCAGCCACAGGAACACCCCGAGTCCGATCGCCCCGGCCATCCATCGGACGTTCACCGGCCCGTCGATCGGCATGGTCATCAGGATCACCGCGAGCACGAAAACCTTGATGACGTAGGCGAACAGTGCGGCGATCATCACCGTGGCGGGGTTGGTCCGGCCGACCCAGGCGATGACCACGGCGGAGAACGAGAAAAACGCGCCGACGATCACGGTGCCGATTCCCACGCCCAGCACCGCGCCCCACCCGGCCACCAGCGCGCCGACCACACCCAGCACGACTCCCCCGGCGACCAGGGCGATCAGGCAGGTCCGCAGGTGCCCCAACGACCATGCGCCCGCCGAACGGCTGCGCTCGGCGATCGCCGCGGCTGCCCTGATCTGCGCGGACAGATCGACCGGCGCGGGGGTCGGGTTCGCGGTGGTGTGCTCGTCCGGTTGGGTCACGTCATCCGGTGTTCTGCTCGGTTGCCGATCGGGGCTGCTCCTCGCTCCTGGTCAATCGTCCGGTCTCAGGCAGTGTGGCAGGAATCCGGTCCCGTTCGCGCCTGGCCACCCGGCTCGCCCGCACCCTGGGCCACACCGAGAACATCAGCCCCCCCAGGAGCAGAACGGTCGTGGGGATGATCGCGATCTGCCAACTCACGAACGTCAGCGACACCGCAGCGGCGGCCAGCGCGAACGCCCAGTAGTAGAAGATCAGCACCGCCTGCCGGTGGGTGTGCCCTATCGCAAGCATCCGGTGGTGCAGGTGCTGGTTGTCCGCGCTGAACGGATGCCGGCCCTCCTTGGTCCGCCGGATCACCGCGAGCAGGAAATCCAGCACCGGGATGAAGACCACGGCCAGGGCCACGATCAGCGGCGCCAGCAGCGCGATGGTGGAGCGCGGGCCGAACGTCGACGGGTCCAGCTTGCCACCCGCGCTGATGGTCGCGCCGGCCATCGCCAACCCGATGAACATCGAACCGGAATCACCCATGAAGATCCTGGCCGGCGAGAAGTTGTGCGGCAGGAACCCCACGCACGCGCCGAGCAGCGCGGCGGCGATCAGCGGCGGCTGGGAGGCCGAGGCGTCGTCGCCGGAGAGCGCCAACTGCCTGGCCGAGAAGATGAACAGGGCGAACGCGCTGATCGCCGCCACCCCGGCCAGCAGCCCGTCCAAGCCGTCGATGAAGTTCATCGCGTTGGTCAGCACCACGGTCAGCAGCACCGTGAGCACGATGCCCTGGGTCTGGTCGAGGCTGACCAGGCTGCCGCCGGACGGTCCGCTGCTGGGCAGCCAGAGCACCTGCCACTGCACGCCGAAGAGCACCATCACCCCGGCGGCCAGGATCTGGCCGGCGAGTTTGGCCACCGCGTCCAGATCGAACCGGTCGTCGATGATGCCGACCAGACAGATCACCCCGCCGGCGGCCAGCACACCCACGATCTCCGACGACGAGACGAAGGCCGCACCCAACGCCGGCAGCTGCAGCGCCATCAGCACCGCGGCGGCGAACCCGAGGTAGACGGCGAGGCCACCCATCCGCGGGGTCGGCAGCGAGTGCACGTCGCGCTCCCGGATCGGCGACACCGCGCCGACCCGCACGGCGATCAGCCGGACCACCCCGGTCAGCAGAAACGTCACGACGACGGCGGCCCCGAAGACCAGCGAGTATTCGCGCAACGGAAGCGTGTACTCCGTCACCCGCCCAGGGTAGTGGCAGACGCGTCGAAGCCGTCCATGCGCCGGCATGCGCCGTGTGTCGGCCGTCGATGTCGCCGGGCTCCGCGGCGGTTCGGCGTCCGCCGGGTCGACCTGGACGGTCGACATTGTGCGGGCCGTCACATTCTTGCTGATTTCGCCGCCGGAAATCGCGCAACCGCGGCGCGATCCGATCGTCTCCTGAATGCAGCTGTCGATTCGAGACACTTCGCGGCGCACGAGCACCAGGTCCGACGCCCGGACCAAGCCGCACCCCCCGGACGGATCGAATCACCTGCAGGCCCCACGCCGGGAGCTGCCGAAGGCCCGATCACGACACGCAGTCGGATCGGGCCTTCGGCTGTTCCCGGCCCATCCGGCCGACAGTTCGTGCCGACCCGGCCGGTGCACGCGGTGCGGGCCGGGGCAAGGGTCAGCGGGGCGGGGTGGTGATGTCGACGACCTCGCCGACGACGTCGCGGAGCCGATCCAGCGGGACGGCGCCCACCCGCAGCACCCGCGGCACGTCACCGGTGATGTCCACCACCGTGGAGGCCACTCCGATCGGCGACGGGCCCCCGTCCAGGTACACCGCCACCTGATCGCCCAGCTGGGCGTGCGCGTCGCCGGCGGTCGTCGCGGGCGGACTGCCGCTGCGGTTGGCGCTGGACACGGCCATCGGCCCGACCAGCCGGAGCAGGTCGATGGCCACCGGATGCAGCGGCATGCGGACCATCACCGTGCCCTTGGCGTCCCCCAGGTCCCACTGCAGCGACGGGGCATGCTCGATCACCAACGACAGCCCGCCGGGCCAGAACGCCTCGACCAGGGTGCGGGCGACCGGCGGCACGGCCATGACCAGCCCCTCGATGGTCGTCCAGGATCCGACGAGCACCGGCACGGGCATGTCCGGCCCGCGACCCTTGGCGGCCAGCAGCGCCCGCACCGCGGCGGCGTTGAACGCGTCCGCGCCGATCCCGTACACGGTGTCGGTGGGCAGCACGACGAGTTCGCCGGCGGCCGCGGCGTGCGCCGCCGCCTCCAGACCTGCCCGCCGGGCGATCGGATCAGCGCAATCGAATGTCGTCATGCCGCCACCTTGCTCATCAGTGCCCGGCCCTGCTCATCAGTGCCCGGCCCTCCCGCCGTCCGCGCCGATCCGGACCCGGGTGGCGGTGACGAACCGTGGCCGGCCCGCGAGATCGGGATGATCCACCACGTCGGTGAGCACCCGCCGGGAGCGCAGCAACGCAGGCACCGACTCGGCGTGGCTGTCGTCGTGCTCGATGGCCAGCACGCCGCCGACCTTCAGCAGCCCCGCGGCCACCGACAGCAACGGGCGGATCACCGAGAGTCCGTCGGGGCCGGCGAAAACCGCCTCCGGCGGGTCGTGATCGGCCACCTCCGGCTCCACGGCGGTGCCCTCGGGCACGTAGGGCGGGTTGGCCGTGACCAGGTCGACCGCACCGTCCAGATCGACAAGCAGTCGCTCGTCGAAGATGTCGCCGCCGCGCAGCTCGATCGGGGACTGCCCGACCCCCGCCTGGGCCAGCGCGTTGCGCCGGGCCCAGGCCAGCGCGGAGGAGGAGCGCTCCACCCCGATCACCCGGGCATCCGGACGCTGCGCGGCGATCGCCAGGGCGAGGGCGCCGCTGCCGGTGCACAGGTCGACCACCACCGGTCCGGTCACGGCGGCGACCGCCTGCAGCGACCAGGCCAGCAGCGATTCGGTTTCGGGCCGCGGAACGAACACGCCGGGGCCGACCGCCACGCTGGCCCGGCCGAACTGCACCGAACCGATGAGGTGCTGCAGCGGGACCCGGTCCGCCCGCTCGTCCACCAGGGCGCGGTACTGCACCAGGAAGGACTCCTCGACCAGCGGGGTGAGCCCCAGCATGGTGCGCGGGACGCCGAGCAGATGGGCGGCCAACTCCTGGGCATCCACGTCCGGCGTGGCCACCCCCGCCGCGTCCAGCGACCGGGCCGCGTCCAGGATCGCGGCGCGCAACGAATGCCGGGTCACGACGGGGCAGTGCCCGCGCCGGCGAGCCGTTCCGCCCGGTCCGCGGCCGACAGCGCGTCCAGCACCGCGTCCAGGTCACCATCGAGCACGGCGTCCAGGTTGTACGCCTTGTAGCCGACCCGGTGGTCGGCGATCCGGTTCTCCGGGAAGTTGTAGGTCCGGACCCGCTCGGACCGGTCGACCGTGCGCACCTGGGACCGGCGGGCGTCCGCCGCTGCCGCCTCCGCGGTGGCCCGGGCCTGCGCCAGCAGCCGCGAGCGCAGGATGCGCATGGCCTGTTCCTTGTTCTGCAGCTGCGACTTCTCGTTCTGGCAGGACACCACGATCCCGGTGGGCAGGTGGGTGATCCGCACCGCGGAGTCGGTGGTGTTCACCGACTGTCCACCCGGACCGGACGACCGGAACACGTCGACGCGCAGTTCGTTGTCGGCGATCTCGACTTCCTCCAGGTCCTCGACCTCGGGGGCGACGAACACGCCGGCCGCCGACGTGTGCACCCGCCCCTGCGACTCGGTGACCGGCACGCGCTGCACGCGGTGCACGCCGCCCTCGTACTTCAGCCGCGCCCACACCCCATCCGCGCCGGCGCCGGGAGCCTTGACCGCGACCGTGACGTCCTTGTACCCGCCCAGGTCCGACTCGGTCGCCGAGAGCACCTCGGTCTTCCAGCCGCGGCGCTCGGCGTACCGCAGGTACATGCGCAGCAGGTCGCCGGCGAACAGCGCGGACTCCTCGCCCCCCTCCCCCGCCTTGACCTCGACCAGGACGTCCTTGCCGTCGTCGGGGTCGCGCGGCACCAGCAGCTCGGTCAGCCGGTCCTCCAGCTCGCTCACCCGGGCGGCCAGCTCACGAGCCTCGTCGGCGAACGCCGCGTCCTCCTCGGACAGCTCGCGAGCTGCCGTGAGGTCGCCCCGCGTCGTGTCCAGATCTCGCGCCGTGGCGATGATCGGCGTCAGCTCGGCGTACCGGCGGCCGAGCCGCCGGCTCACCGACTGGTCCGCGTGCACCGCCGGGTCGGCGAGCCTGACCTGCAGGTCCTCGTACTCCGCGACCAGTGCGTCGACGGACGAGCCCGGACCGGATGTGCTCACCCTGTTCGCCACCTCTACCTTCGCCGGCCGCTTCGCTGATCAATTCCCGCATCCGCGCCCGATCCGTCCGGGTTCGCCGGGATTTCGTCCCCGAATCCCGCGCACCCGTCCCGCCGGGAACGCGAAACGGCGCCCGCCGGCCCCCGGTTGGAGGGCCCTGCGGGCGCCGCGAATGTGCTAACGGCTGCGCTTGCCGTACCGGGCCTCGAAACGGGCGACCCGACCGCCGGTGTCCAGGATCTTCTGCTTGCCCGTGTAGAACGGGTGGCAGCTGGAGCAGACCTCGACGTGGATGGATCCGCTGGATTCGGTGCTGCGGGTGACGAAGGTGTTGCCGCAACCGCAGTGCACCTCGGTGGTGACGTACGCAGGGTGGATGCCTGTCTTCATGGTGTTTCCTCTTTCCGGAAGAGCCTGTCCGACGGGCCGCCGGGTCGCCCGCGTCGATGCGCGCGGACGTGAACCGGAGCCGGGCTCGACCGACCAGTTTGCCAGATCGGCCGGTCGCAATGCCAAACGCCGTGGGCCGGTCGGCTATTCCGCAGTGGGGGACGCGCTCAGGCGCAACCCGATCGCCCCGCCGGGCGCCAGGCCCCAACGCGGACCGACCGTCGACAGCCAACCGGGTGCGCCGTACTTGCACACCAACGCCTGCAGTACCCGGGGCACCGACGACTGCGGCAGCAGCCGCGCCGTCGCCGGGACCGCGCGACCCACCGGCCGGCCGCGAAGCGTGCACGGCGCGACGTGGCAGGCCCCGTCCCGGGCGATCCGCTTGACCTTGCCCGCGGTGGGATTGGACCAGACCCACAGCTGGTCACCGGCGGTGCCCGGCCATGCCGCGTCGGCGGGCATCACCCACACCGGTGTCCGGACCGCGGTGCCGTCCCGACGGAAGGTGGTGAGCAGCATGTACCGCGCCCGGCCCAGCAGCTGCGCCGGGTCGGGTCGATCCGCGGGCACAGGTCAGTCGCCGCCCGGCGTGGTCTTGGCCACCTGCATCAGGAACTCGATGTTGCTGCGGGTCTTGCGCAACCGGTCGAGCATCAGCTCGATGGCCTGCTGGGTGTCCAGCGCGGCCATCACCCGGCGCAGCTTGACCACCACGGCAAGCTCGTCAGGCGACATCAGCAGGTCTTCCTTGCGGGTCGAGGACTGGTCGACATCGATGGCCGGGAAGATCCGCTTGTCGGCGAGCCGCCGGTCCAGCTTCAGCTCGGCATTGCCGGTGCCCTTGAACTCCTCGAAGATCACCGTGTCGCCGGCCGACCCCGTCTCCACCAGTGCGGAGGCGAAGATGGTCAGCGAGCCGCCGTTCTCGATGTTGCGCGCCGCGCCGAGGAACCGCTTCGGCGGGAAGAGCGCGGTGGAATCGACACCGCCGGACAGGATCCGGCCGGATGCCGGGGCGGCCAGGTTGTAGGCGCGACCGAGCCGGGTGATCGAGTCGAGCAGCACGACCACGTCCCTGCCCATCTCGACCAGGCGCTTGGCCCGTTCGATGGACAGCTCGGCGACCAGCGTGTGATCCGCCGGCGGGCGGTCGAAGGTGGAGGCGATGACCTCACCCTTCACCGACCGCTGCATGTCGGTGACCTCTTCCGGCCGCTCGTCGACGAGCACCACCATCAGGTGGCACTCCGGGTTGTTCTTGGTGATCGCGTTCGCGATCGCCTGCATGACCATGGTCTTGCCGGCCTTCGGCGGGGACACGATCAGCGCCCGCTGGCCCTTGCCGACCGGCATGACCAGGTCGATGACCCGGGTGGTCATCAGGTGCGCCTCGGTTTCCAGGCGCAGCCGTTCGTTGGGGTACAGCGGCGTCAGCTTGGTGAACTCGGGACGGTTGCGGGACTGCTCGGGGTCCAGCCCGTTCACCGAGTCCAGCCGCACCAGCGCGTTGAACTTCTGCCGTTGCTGCTCCCCCTCACGCTGTGCGCGGACCGCCCCGGTGATCGCGTCGCCGCGCCGCAGACCGTTCTTGCGCACCTGGGACAGCGAGACGTACACGTCGTTCGGGCCGGTCAGGTACCCCGACGTGCGGATGAACGCGTACGAATCAAGCACGTCCAGGATGCCGGCCACCGGGACCAGGACGTCGTCTTCGCGGATTTCCGGTTCGCTCGGCCCCTCCGAATAGCGTTCCCGGCTGCCGCGACGGTTGCGGTCGCGGTACCGGCGGCCGCGTCGACCACGGTTGTCGCCGTCCTCGTCATCGTCACGACGTCCGTCGTCCCGGCGGGTATCGGATCGGTTGTCGGGCCGGCCGTCGGACCGGTTGTCGGGCCGGTTTCCGACGTTCTGCGCGCCGCCCTGCCGGTTCTGGTCCCGGTCCCGGGTCTGGTCCCGCTGCTGGTCTCGACCCTGCTGATCACGACCCTGCTGAGCGCGTTCGGCGGTGAGGGTGCCCGACCCGGCCGCCGATGCGTTCGGCGCGCCGTTGGTCGAACCGTCGGCCAAGTCATCCCGGTTGTCCCGGCTGTCCCGGCGTCCACGCCGGTTGCGTCGACCGCCGCGCTGCCCGTCGTCGCCGGGGGTGGCCCCCGCGCCGCCCTGACCGCCGCGGGGCTCCGCGCCCGCGTCGGCGGAGCCCGGCTCCGCAGGCGCGGACGCATCGGCCTCCCGCGTCGCGGCTGCGCCGGCCTCCCGGGGCACCGCACTGTCCGTGTCCCCGGCCGGCCGCTGCTCGATCTCGGGGGCCGACGGCGGGCCGGCCAGCTCGCCGAGCGGCAGTTCGGGTTCGCGGGCGCGACCGTTGGTCGATGGGGCCTGGGCGGTCGTGGCGCGGGTCGCCGCGCCCGCGGCGCCGCTCACCGGGCCGCCGTCCTGGCTCTGTCGGGCTGTGATCGCGGCGATCAGGTCGCCCTTACGCATCCCCGACGTACCGCGAATGCCCAGTTCAGAGGCCATCGCCTTGAGGTCGGTCAGCACCATGCCCGACAACCCCTCGGCCTTGCGGGACCGACCCCGGCCCGTGCGCGACGCCTTCGCCTCGGCGACACTGCCGCCATCGAGGGTGGGGGTTTCGAGCGACTCCGTGGTTTCCGTCACGAAGATCCTTCCTGTCCGGCCGAATCGTCTCGACCGGGATTGAGCGCCGCCATCGCGGCGGCTGCCATGTTGTGCCCGTTCGACGCGCACAACAGATACGAAGATCACCCGATCTGAGTCCTCGGCGCGACGAACCGGACCTGGGGCGATCCGCCATCGTCAGTGGTTCGAGGTCAGCGAGATCGCTCAGAATGGGAGCGGCGGGGCTGAGTCAGCGTCAACATGTGCATCGACTGAGTCAGGACCCACCGTCGATGTCCGGCGCGCGGTCGGTGTCATTCGGTTGAACGCCCAACGCCGCGGCGGGTACAGCCGGTGATCGCCTTCAACAGTAACCGCATCCGACATGCATGAGCAACCAACGTGCGCGTGTCGCGGTCGGCAGCGTGCGATCCGCGATTCCTCACGCTCTTTCCGACGTGCCGGACCGCTGCCCGGCAAGCTCGGCCGACCGGCCCAGCAGCTGCGCTCCGTCGGCGCAGACCGCCACGAAGTCGACGTCGAAACCCGGCCGGCGCCACCGGGACACGTCGAATTCGCCGGTGACCAGAGCGATCACGGACGGACCGGCCCCGGAGACCACGGCGGCCACCCCGTCCTCGCGCAACTCGGACATCAGCCGGGCGGACGCCGGCATGGAAGCGGCCCGGTAGGGCTGGTGCAGGCGGTCACGGGTGGCCGGCAGCAGGTACGACGGGTCGATCGTCAGCGCGTGCACCAGCAGCCCCGCCGCGGCCGCGTTGGCCGCCGCGTCGCCATGCGGCACGGTGGCCGGCAGCAGACCGCGGGTGTGGTGGGTGGAGCTGGACTCCTCGGCCGCGAAGACGACCACCCGGATGTCGTGGTGCACCTCGCGACGCACCGCCACCGGCCGGCCGTCGTCGCCGGTGAAGGCCAGGGTGAACCCGCCGTACAGCGCGGGGGCAACGTTGTCGGGATGGCCCTCCATGTCCGTGGCCAGGCGCAGGATCAGCTCGTCGGACAGCGGCCGGCCGCCGTCGGCGATCAGCAGCTCCCGGCCCAGCAGCAGCCCGGCCACGATGGCGGATGCGGACGAACCCAGCCCGCCGCCGTGCGGGATCCGGTTCACGCAGGTCAGCCGCAGTCCGCACGGCCGGGCACC
>Ga0164307_10000994_pt1 | contig 12686 bp, 9 predicted proteins | sample Whisoiple_243_MG_FD_110214 | JGI IMG/M metagenome (GOLD analysis project Ga0164307, IMG submission 110214) | Soil microbial communities amended with fresh organic matter from upstate New York, USA - Whitman soil sample_243_MG | ecosystem: Environmental > Terrestrial > Soil > Unclassified >...
CACGCCCTCTTCCATCTGCGCGCTGGCGTCGATGCTCCCAGACGCTCCGCGGACAGTGTCCCGCGCTGCCTTGGGCTTAAGCGCTTCGGGATAGAACAAGGCAAGCACCTTGGCAAAATCGCGATAGGGCTCGGGCGTGATGAGAGCAGCCGTGCCAGCGGGCGCCTGGCCCGCGAATTTAGGAGCGACGAGGCAGGCGGTGGCGCCGGTGTGGGTGAACAAAGAGAGATATTTCGGGTTGTCGAGGAACGACAAATCTCCTCTCACCGCGGCGTCGAGCGGCCTGACATCCTTGATCTTGGTGTCAAGATCGACGTCGCCGAAGAGAGTTGCACCCGCGGCCTCCACCAGGGCGCGCAGGGGAAATGGGCCCGCACGCTCAAAAAAGCCAGGATGTTCCATCGCGTATTCACCGCAGGGGGGCGCTGGCTTCAGCAATGACGCCAAGCGGCAGGCAGAAGCAAGCCCCTAGAAATTGGTCGAGGCGCCAAAGCGGAACAGCTCAGTCCGGTCGAAAGAGGCCTTGATCAGAGCCTGCCCGAGGTCGGCGCGAAGCGGACCGAGCGGCGACTGCCAAATGAGGCTTACGCCAGTAGACAGGCGAACGTCTGCGCTGTCGTTGATGAAGCTTCCTTCTTGGGCCACGGCGGATTCGGCAAGACCGCTCGGTATCCACAGCGATCCAGCATCGATGAACACAGCGCCCTGCATGCCGAGATTGTCAGGAACAAAGGGAAGGGGGAAGCGGGCCTCGGCCGTCGCCGCCCAAAAGGCCTGGCCGCCCAACGGATCCCTGCTGCAGACGTTATGGTCTAATCTCTCCCCGGTAACCGGGTCCTGGCAGGCGTCTCGCGGGCCGTAGCCTGCGCGCTGAAAGCCTCTGATGGTTTCGCCGCCCTTGAAGAAGAGGTCTTGTAGACGAATCTCTTCGCCTCCCCAGCCGCCGATGTAACCACCCTGCACGCGCCCGACCAAGGTGATCTTGGGCGTGAGGGGATAATAGCCGCGGCTGTCGAATACCGACCTATAATAATTCACGTCTCCCCCGACGCCGGCAAAGTCCTCGGAGAACGACGAGAAGATGCCGCTTGACGGAGACTGCGGTAAATTCCGGGTGTCATAGGCTACAGTGAAGCCCACGCTTGATACGTTAGAGGTACCTTCAGCCTGCTTCACTGCCAGCGAAGCATTGTTTTGCACATCAAAGATCGTCTCTCGCTCGAACTTGTAGCGGAGGCCAAGTTGAGTGTTCAGAGCGATTGGAAATCCCATCCTGAGATCGCCACCCGCATCCTTCTCCTGGTATGAAGCGACGTCCGTGAAGTCGAGTTGTTTGTAAAATATGTCGAAACCGGCCGCGAGATTGCGATCGAGGAAATGCGGCTCGGTGAAGGCGAAGTCGACCTGAGCGCGCTCAAGACTTCCGGAGAAGCCGAGCCTGACATACTGCCCTTTGCCCATCAGATTGCGCTCGGTGATGCTGATGTCGCCGATGACGCCCTCGCTCGTGGAATAGCCAGCGCCGAACGACAACTCGCCGGTGGGCTGCTCCTGAACCCTTACGGTGAGCACAACTCGATCTGGCGCGCCGCCGGGATCGGTGTCGATGTCGACCGTCTTGAAAAAGCCGAGCGAGCGCAGCCTCCGCCTCGCCGCCTCGACGAGCAGCCGATTGTAGGCGTCGCCCTCGGCGAGACTGAACTCGCGGCGAATCACGTCGTCATGGGTGCGGAAATTGCCGGCGATATTGATGCGCTCGATATAGATGTGCGGACCTTCGTCGACGAGATAGGTGATGTTGATACGGCGGTTGACTTCATCGCGGTCGAAGCGGGGCCTTACTTGGGCGAAGGCGTAGCCCTGTTGCGATGCGGTGATGGTAAGCGCCTCGGCCGTGTTCTCGACTCGTTGAGCATTATAGACGCGACCGGTTCGGGTTAAGATTGAGCCCCGCAACGTACGCGGGTCGAGCGAGGGCAGCGAGGTCTCGACATCGACGTCGCCAAAGCGGTATCTGGGACCCTCCTCGAGAGTGAAGGTGATAAAGAAGCCCCGGCCGTCGCGGTCGAGATCCGCTGTGGCCGAGAGGACCCGGACATCGGCATAGCCGTTCTTGAGATAGAACTGGCGCAGCAATTCGCGATCGAGATTGAGCCGGTCGGGATCGTAGATGTTGGTGCTCTTGAGGAAGCTCAGCAGATTGGTCCGCGTCGTGCTGATCACGTAGCGGAGCTGAGAATCGCTGAAGGCGATGTTGCCGATGAAATTGATGGCGCGAACCTTGGTGGTCGGTCCCTCGTTGATCTCGAACACCACGTCGATTCGGTTGTTTGGTTGGTAGATGATTTTGGGATCGACTTGCGCAGCGTACAGGCCCTGGCGGCGATAAACGTCAAGGATCCGCTGCACGTCGGCTTGCACGCGGGCGCGGGTGTAGACGGTGCGCGGTTTGAGCTGGACCTCGGCCGTAAGGGCGTCGTCCTCGACCTCTTTATTGCCCTCGAAAGCGACCTTGGCGACGATGGGGTTCTCGACCACGACGATGACGACCGTCCCGCCCTCGCGCCGGATGCGAACATCCTGGAATAAGCCAGTGGCAAACAAGGCCTTCAAGGATTCGTCGATCTTGGCTAGGTCGTAGGGATCGCCGACATTGAAGGTGAGGTAGGTGCGAACGGTTTCTGGCTCGACGCGCTTGTTGCCTTCGACGCGGATAGCGGTAACCGCCCCGGCCGACTGGGCGTAGGCGGAAAGCTCGCCCAGGCTTGCGCTCATGCCGAGTGACAGCACAACCGCCCCTGCTGCGAGCAAGGCTGCAAACAGCCCTCTAGCCAACCACGACCGCACCATCACTGGTGTCGTCCCCTCAACACCGATCCCCCGTGGACGCAGCGCCCAGGATCGAAAGTGGCCAGTTTTTGTGGCCGATTTTGGTCCGTGCCCCCACGGCGGGGCATTGGGAAAACTACGCGCTTTCGTTGTATACTGATTGACGCCGCAGCTTACAGAAACTTCAAGTGAATCAAATCATTCCAGGTCGCGAAGATCATTAGCATAAGGACGAAGGCAAGGCCAATTCGGAAACCAATTTCCTGTGTGCTTTCGCTCAACGGCTTCCCGCGGATTGCCTCAATTCCGTAGAACAAGAGGTGACCGCCATCGAGCATGGGAATCGGGAAGAGATTGATCAGCCCAATACTGACCGAAATGATGGCGGCGAGATTGAGCAGGGCAAAGAACCCTGCCGTGGCAACTTGTCCCGAAACTTGTGCGATTCGGATGGGACCGCCAAGCTGGTCGGCAGCCTCCCGGCCCGTGACGACATCGTAGAGATAGCCAAGCGAGCGCGAGATGACGAAATAGCACTCCTTGATCGCCATGATGAAGGCGGTCAGTGGATCGTGCCGTTTCAGCGTCCAGTCTTCAGGCGAAGCGCTACGCTGAATGCCCAACAGGCCAATGCGCATGGTGTTGCCGAAATTGTCGGTGATCTCCTTTAGCTCCGGCGTCGCCACGATCTCGATCGTATTGCCGTCACGCTTGACGCTGAAATGAAGTTGTTGGTTTGGGCTCATGCCGACGATGCGCTGCATCTGACCAAAATTCTCAATCGCCTGGCCGTCTATGCTGATCACGGTGTCGCCGGGCTTGAAGCCGGCGCGTTCGGCAGCGCTGCCGGGATTGACGATGTCCACCTTGGCCGCCGTGCTGCGCTCGCCGAAGAAGGTGAAGATCGCGGTGAAGATGACGACGGCCAGGATGAAATTGGCGATCGGTCCCGCGGCGACGATTGCGGCGCGGGCGGCGAGCGACTTGCCCTGGAAGCTCCGCTTGCGATCTTCCGAGGACAGGCTTTCGAATGTCTTGCTTCCGCTTTGGGCGCTAGCAACGTTGTCATCGTCGATGAATTTCACGTAGCCGCCGAGCGGGATCCAGGAGACGCGCCACCGCGTCCCATGCCGGTCGTTGAAGCCGAAGATCTCAGGCCCGAAGCCGATGGAAAACGCCTTGACCGCGACCCCGCACCAGCGGGCCACGGTAAAATGGCCGAGCTCGTGGAAGAACACCACAATGGTGAGCACGAATAGGAAGGGCAGCAGATAAGAGAGCAAGGTGTCGCCGAAGCCTGAAAGCTTGAGAAGCGTATCCATGACGTATCCCAGATAGAGTGAACTTCCTAGCGTGCGGAAGCCCGTTGTGCAAATTGGAGGAGAAGCGACAGCGCGATTGCCCGCGCTTCGCTGTCGATGGCGAGTACCTCATCGACGCTGTCGGGCGACAGCCTGGCAAGATGAGCAGAACGATCGAGCGTGGTCTCCACCAGCCGCCCAATGGCAAGGAAACCGATCCGTCCGCCGAGAAACGCCTCCACCGCTATTTCGTTGGCGGCGTTGAGCACGGTGCCGGCGCTACCGCCGGCGGCAAGTACGTCGCGCGCCAGCCGGAGCGAGGGAAAGCGCGCTTCGTCCGGAGCCTCGAAGACGAGCGCGCCCATGCCGGCAAGATCGAGCCGCGCGGTCGGCGCTTGCATGCGATTGGGCCAGGCGAGGCTGTAAGCGATCGGGGTGCGCATGTCTGGGCAGCTCATCTGCGCCAGCACCGAGCCGTCACGATAGTATACGAGGCAGTGTACGATGGATTGCGGGTGTATCAGCACTTCGAGCCGCTCCGCGTTCACCGAAAACAAATGATGCGCCTCGATCAGCTCGAGCGCCTTGTTCATCAGTGTCGCCGAATCGATGGTGACCTTCGGGCCCATTGACCAGTTGGGATGGGCAAGCGCCTGCTTCGGCGTCACGTCCGCCATATCGGCAAGGCTCCACGACCTGAACGGTCCTCCCGATGCGGTAAGGCAGATGCGTTCTATGCTCTCCGGCGCGCCGCCTCCCATAACCTGCATGGCTGCGGAATGCTCCGAGTCGACGGGCAGCAGCGATGCTTCGTAGCGAGCAACTTCGCGCATGAAGATGCTCCCAGCCGAAACCAGACATTCTTTATTGGCAAGTGCCGTGCAGGTCCCTTGGCGCACGGCGGCAAGTGTCGGCTTGAGACCGGCGGCGCCAACGATCGCCGCCATCACCCAATCTGCCGGACGGCTTGCGGCTTCGATCAGCGCATCGGCGCCGGCCGCGGCTTCGATGCCAGTGCCGGCGAGCCGGGCACGGAGGTCGCCGTAGCAACTCTCGTCAGCGATGACCGCAAGCTCGGCCCGATGCTTCACGGCAAGCTCGGCGAGGCGCCCGGTATTGCGGCCTCCGGTCAAGGCAATGACCGCGTACGATGCCGGATCGCGGCCGACGAGATCGAGCGTGTTCTCGCCGATCGAGCCAGTGGCGCCGAGTACCGAGATGCGCCGCGGATGCGTCACAGGCGAAGTCAGCCTGATGGTTTCGGAATGCATGGCGAGCACGGTCATACGCAACGCCTCACCAGATAAGCAGCCCACGACCGGGATTGGCCGGATCGCGCAAAGCGATCAATGCCGCCGCGATTGCGGCGATGAGAAGGCCGTCGATGCGGTCGAGCAGCCCACCATGGCCGGGGATGAGATTACTCATGTCTTTGGTGCCAAACCGGCGCTTGACCGCGCTCTCGCCCAAATCTCCGGCCTGGCATGCCGCAGCAATGACGATGCTGACCAAGGTCAAGCGCCAAGCCGAGGTGTCCTGCAAGAACAAGGCGAAAGCATAGCCGACCAGAGCCGGCGCGAGGATACCCGCCAGGAGGCCGCTCCAGGTCTTCCGCGGCGAGATGCTTGGAGCAAGCTTGGGGCCGCCGACCAGCCGTCCGCCGCCATAAGACGCCGTGTCGGTCGTCCAGGCCACGAGCAGCAGATACAGCAGCGCGGTGGCGCCGAGGGTCGGATCGCTGCGCAGCCACACCATGGACCAGGTTGATAGCACCGAATAGGCGATGCCCAAGAGCGACCAACCGACGGTGGCCGACGAGACGGCAAGGAGCCCGGTTCCGACGAGGGCAACGATCGCGGCAATGAGAGCAAGTCCGGGCCGCGACAAGGCCACCGCGACGGCGACGGACGCAACGGCAGCGGATTGAATCCCGGCGATAGCATCGAAGCCCACCTTGCGCACCAGCCGCCCCCATTCCCAGGACACAGTGACCCCGGCGGCAATGACGAGAGCAACGAAGGTCCAAACGCTCGCCAGCACGGACCCAAGCGCCAGCGCCGCCATGACAATGGCGGATACAAGACGTGTCAAGATTTCCGATTTGTGTGGGTGAGCGCGGGGGTCGGCACCGCTCGGCGCCACGTCGAGTGGCGTCACGCGGTGGATCTCGCATTAAGGCCGCCGAAGCGGCGGGTGCGCCGCTGATACTCTGCGATCGCCGCTTCGAGGGTCTCGCGCGAGAAGTCGGGCCAATAGGTGTCGACAAACACGAACTCGCTATAGGCGATCTGCCAGAGCAGAAAATTGCTGAGGCGCAGCTCGCCGCTTGTTCGGATGAGGAGGTCTGGATCCGGGAGATCGGCGGTGTCGAGATAGGAACCGAATCTCTCTGGGGTAATGTCTGCCGGGGCAAGCGATCCTTCCGCTACGCCTTCGGCGATGCGCGAAGCCGCGCGGGCGATTTCGTCGCGGGCGCCGTAGTTGAAGGCGATGGTGAGGTGCAGCGCCGAATTGTTCTTGGTGAGGAGCGCGGCATCATCGATCAGGCGCAAGATATCGCCATCGAGACCCACGCGCGTGCCGATGATCCTGATCTTCACGCTGTTCTTGTGAAGGTCGGCGAGATCGCGCCTGACGAAGCGCCGCATGAGGCCGAACAGGTCGCGGATTTCCTGCTGCGGTCGCGACCAGTTCTCGGAGGAAAAGCTGAACAGGGTGAGATGGGTGACGCCAAGATCGAGCGAAGCTCTCACCGCGCGCCGTACGCTCTCCACGCCCTGGCGATGGCCCTCGGCGCGTGGGAGCCCCCGCTCAGCCGCCCAACGGCCGTTGCCATCCATGATGATGGCGATGTGCCGAGGCCCCGGTACCTCGGTCGTTGACCAGGCAAGCTCCTCCACTGCAAGTGTCACGGGTTCAATGCTCCAATAAGGGTGAGAGGTATCATGCTCTTCGCGCCCGCTCGCGGCTAAACCTGCATAATCTCGGCTTCCTTGCTCGCGAGCGTCTCGTCGATCTCCTTTATGATCTTGTCGGTCAGGTCCTGCACCTTGGTGGACAGCGAGTGGTGCTCGTCCTTGCCGACGTCGCCGTCCTTCTCCATGCGCTTCAGGTGCTCCATGCCGTCGCGCCTCACATTGCGCACGGCGACGCGCGCCTGCTCGGTGTATTTGTGAGCAACCTTCGCGAGCTCGTGGCGCCGCTCCTCGTTCAGCTCGGGGATGGGCAGGCGAAGAAGCTGTCCTTCGACCACCGGATTCAGCCCGAGATCGGATTCGCGAATGGCGCGTTCAACGGCGCCGACCTGCGAGCGGTCCCAGACCTGTACAGTGATCAACCGCGATTCCGGCACGTTGATGGTGGCGAGCTGATTGAGCGGCATTTGATTGCCATAGGCATTTACCATAATCGGGTCGAGCAGGCTCATATTTGCACGGCCGGTGCGCAGGCCGCCAAATTCCTGCTTGAGCACCGCGACCGCGCCGCGCATCCGCCGCTCAATCTCCTGAAGGTCGAAGCCAACCATGTCGCCTCTCCTCCTCGCACGGTCGATAACCGCGCTTGGGTAAGCTTGCCGTCCCGCCGATCCGTGACCCCCGGCCGGCGTTTTGCGGTCAGCTAGGATATCGTGGTCGAGGACCCCTTCCCTTGCAATACCGCAGCCAAGCCGCCTTGCCCCTTTATGGAGAACACAATTATCGGAATCCGATTGTCGCGGGCAAGGGCGATTGCCGCGCCATCCATGATCCGCAGATCCTGTCGCAGCACATCATCATAGCTTAGAGCGTCGTACCGGCGGGCCTTTGGGTTCTTGGCCGGGTCGGCATCATAGACGCCGTCGACCTGGGTGGCCTTCAGAATCGCTTCACAACCCATCTCGGCGGCCCTGAGCGCTGCGGTGGTGTCGGTGGTGAAGAAGGGGTTGCCGGTTCCGCCGACGAAGACCACCAGATGGCCATCGTTCAAATGAGCAAGTGCGCGGGCACGTATGAATGGCTCGCAGATGCTCAACATGGGGATCGCCGACATCACGCGCGCCGATCGACCTTTGGCTTCAAGTGCCTGCCCAAGGGCTAGTCCGTTCAGCACCGTGGCAAGCATACCCATATAATCGCCGCTCACCCGGTCCATGCCGTCAGTGGCGGCCGCGAGGCCACGATAGATATTGCCGCCGCCAATCACGAGGCAAAGCTGGATACCAAGCCCGGCAGCCTCGCAGATATCGCCAGCGACCCGGTTCAGCACGTCCACGTCGATACCGTAGCCGTTCCGCCCCATCAGAGCCTCGCCGGATAGCTTGACGAGGACCCGGCGGTAAGGAAGCGATCGGCCCGCGCGCGGTTCTGCCATCAGCTGGTCCCCCGCCGCACCTCTAGGACCCCGACACAGCAGCGGCGACTTCCGCCGCGAAATCGCTTTCCGGCCGGTCGATCCCCTCGCCAAGGGCGAATCGGTGGAAGCCAGTGATATTGATCGGCGCGCCGGAGCTTTGCTCAGTGACGGCAAGCGCCTTGGCGACAGTCGTCTCCGGATCGTGGACGAAGGCCTGCGACAGGAGGACGACCTCCTCGTAAAATTTGCGTAAGCGGCCCTCGACCATCTTCTCGATTACCGCCGCCGGTTTGCCGGACTCCTTCGCCTGCTCGGTTAGCACCGCGCGCTCGCGCTCGACGAAGGCTGGATCGAGGCCGGCGATGTCGACGGCTTGAGGGTTGGCGGCGGCGATGTGCATGGCCACCTGCTTGCCGAAGCTTTTGAGCTTATCTGGATCGGCCGTGGATTCGAGCGCAACGATGACGCCTATCTTGCCGAGACCAGGCGCGATCGTGTTGTGCATGTAGGCCGCGATGACGCCGGTCTTCACGCCGAGATAGGCGCTCCTACGAAGCGTCATGTTCTCGCCTATCGGGCCGATCATCTCTTTCAGGTGGTCGGCAACGCTGATCTTGCCGCCGCCAAATTTGGCCTTGGCAAGGGTGTCGAGGTCCCCCTTGGCTTTCAGCGCGTCGTCTGCAATGATGCGTACCATCTCCTGGAACTTGTCGTTGCGCGCGACGAAGTCGGTCTCTGAGTTGACCTCGACCAAGGACGCTTCTTTGTCATCGGCGGCGAGCCCGATCAGACCCTCGGCCGCCACACGCCCCGCCTTCTTGGCAGCCTTGGCCAGGCCCTTGGTGCGCAGCCAATCGACCGCGGCCTCCATATCACCGGCGGCCTCGTTGAGCGCCGCCTTGCAGTCCATCACGCCTGCGCCGGTCTTCTCGCGCAGGTCTTTCACCATCGTAGCGCTAATCGCTGTCATGCCATCCTCTACCGGGCCTGAATTTCGTTTGCTCCGGTCCTAGCCTTCGTCACCGCTCTACTCAGGCTTGGCTGCCACAGCCTCGCCCCTAGGTCCCCTTGCGGGCCGTCTCGACTGAGATGGAGCTTTGCCATTGCCGCCTCTTGCATCGGGGCGTCCGGGCCTCCGCCCGGGACGTCGCTCGCCGTCAGATTGCGGCCGCTCACCCTCCCCGCCCTCCCGCTCGCCTTCACCAAGCACGGCCTCGCCGGGAGGCGCCTCGGAGGCACCGAGATCGACGCTGGCGGAGCCTTGCGCGCGCTCAATGCCGTCGATGGCTGCGCGCGCGATCAGATCGCAATACAGCGTGATCGCACGGCCGGCATCGTCATTGCCGGGAATGGGATGGCTGATCCCGTCCGGATTGCAGTTCGAATCGACCACGGCGACGATGGGCATGTTGAGCTTGCGTGCCTCGGCGATAGCGATCGCCTCCTTGTTGGTGTCGATCACGAACATCAGGTCGGGCGGCGCGCCCATGTCCTTGATGCCGCCCAGCGCCCGCTCGAGCTTATCCTTCTCGCGGGTAAGCTGCAGAAGTTCTTTCTTGGTGAGCCCTTGCGTCTCGCCAGTGAGCAGCTCTTCCAGAGATTTTAGCCGTCGGATCGAGTTCGAGATGGTGCGCCAGTTGGTCAGCGTGCCGCCGAGCCAGCGGTGGTTCACGTAATACTGAGCGCAAGACCGCGCCGCCTCGGCAACCGCCTCCGACGCCTGCCGCTTGGTGCCGACGAACAGGACGCGGCCGCCTTTGGCCACGGTGTCGGCCACGGCGAGCAGAGCCTGATGAAACAGAGGCACGGTCTGGGTGAGGTCGATGATATGGATGTTGTTGCGGGAGCCGTAGATGAACGGCGCCATCTTCGGGTTCCAGCGGTGGGTTTGGTGACCAAAATGCACGCCAGCCTCGAGCAGTTGGCGCATAGAAACATTCGGCAGTGTCATGGGACTGCATTCTCCTTTTTCCGGTTCTGCCGCCGCGGGAGGATGAGACCGGTTTCCCGGTCACCGGAGCGCAGCGTAAGGGCCCAGAAAAGGGCCTCGCGGCGCTAAGATCCCGCGTGTGAGATGGTGCGGGTTATAGGGATGCAACCCTCTCTTGGCAAGGGTGCGGGGCAGCCAATTGCGCCGGCTAGAGGGCACTGACCGCGGCCACGCCGTCGACGAGCTTCAGCGCGCTGCGCTGCTTCGGCGTGGCGTCGATGCCTTGCGGCAGCACGAACTCGACCTCGCGCCCGGCATCGTCGAGGCGGAGTACGATCCTAAGCTCACACTGCCCTCTCTGGTCCCCGACCTGCTCGGCGATGGTGTGGAGCGCGCCGGTGCCCTCAAGATAGATCTTGATGCCGCTGTGGCGAGCCTCGGCCACGGCTTCGAGGGAGGAAATGCGCTGGGCGCGCACCTTGACGGTCTCGCCGTCGGCCTCGGCCTCGACCTCGAGCAACACGGCACCGCCGGGCTGAAGCAGCTCGCGTGACGCCGCCAGAGTTTCCGAGAACACCACGGCCTCGAACTGGCCGGTCGGATCGGAGAAAGCGACGAAGGCGTAGGCATTGCCGCTCTTGCCTTGGCGCTCCCGCATGGCCAGCACGGTTCCGGCAAGCGTGCCGACCACCCGGCGCGAGCGGGCCTTGGCCGCGAAGTCCACCCAGGTCTCGGCGCCGAGCGCGTTGAGTACCTCCCGATAGTCATCAAGTGGATGGCCGGTGAGGAAGAAGCCGACCGCCTCGAATTCGCGCGACAGCCGGTCGGTGGGCGCCCAAGGCTTGGCAGGGCGGAGCTCGATCGGCGGTGGCGTGCACGCTGCGCCGGCGAAGAGATCGTTTTGGCCGTCGTTCACATCTTCGATGGAGCGGGTGCCCGCAGCCATGATGCGATCGACATTGGCGAGCGCAGTGGCACGGTCGATACCGATCTTATCGAAGGCGCCGGCGGCAGCGAGCGTTTCGAGCGCGCGCTTGTTGACAAGGCGAGGGTTGATGGCGCGCGCGAACTCCGACACGTCCTTGAAGCGTCCGCGCTTCTCCCGTTCGGCGCAGATGTGATCCACGGCTTGGCGGCCGATATTGCGCAGCGCCGCGAGCGAGTAGCGGATGGCGCCGTCGCTCGGCAAGAAGCCGGCCTCGGAGTCGTTCACCGACGGCGGCTCGATGCGGATGCCCATGCGACAGGCTTCCTGGGCGAAGGTGTTGAGCTTGTCGGTATTGCCGATATCGAGCGTCATGGAGGCGGCGAGGAACTCGATGGGGTGATTGGCTTTGAGATACGCCGTCTGGTAGGCGATTAGCGCGTAGGCGGCGGCGTGAGATTTGTTGAAGCCGTAGCCGGCGAACTTGGCCACCAGCTCGAAGATGAACTCGGCGCGGACGCGGTCCACGCCCTTGCCCACGGCGCCCTCGATGAAGCGCGTGCGCTGCTGCGCCATCTCCTTCTTGATCTTCTTGCCCATGGCGCGGCGGAGCAGGTCCGCCTCGCCGAGCGAGAAGCCGGATAGGACTTGCGCGATCTGCATCACCTGCTCCTGGTAAATGATCACACCATGGGTCTCTTCCAGGATTGGCTGGATCGCGGGATGCAGATAGTCGGGCTGCTCGCGCTTGTGCTTGCGGTTCACGTAGCTGTCGATGTTGTCCATCGGCCCAGGCCGATAGAGCGCGACGATAGCGATGATGTCTTCGAAGCGGTCTGGCTTCAGCTTGCGCAGCGCGTCGCGCATTCCCGCGCCTTCGAGTTGGAACACGCCGACCGTGTCGCCGCGGGCGAGCAGCGCGTAGCTCGCCGCATCGTCGAAGGGGAGCCGCGCCGGGTCGAGAGCGATGCCCTTGCGGGCGAGAAGCCCTCGCGCTGTCTCGATCACGGTCAACGTCTTGAGCCCGAGAAAATCGAACTTCACCAAACCCGCAGCTTCCGCCCATTTCATGTTGAACTGCGTGGCGGGGAGCTGGGCGCGCGGATCGCGATAGAGCGGCACAAGCTCGATCAGCGGCCGGTCGGCGATCACCACGCCGGCGGCGTGGGTCGAGGCATGGCGATAAAGCCCCTCGAGGCGCTGGCCGATGTCGAGCAGCTTGGCCACGATCGGCTCGTTGTCACGCGCCTCCTGCAGCCCGGGGTCGCCGGCGATGGCCTGCGCGAGCGTGGTGGGGTTCGCCGGATTGTGGGGCACGAGCTTGCACAGGCGGTCGACTTGGCCATAGGGCATCTGCAATACGCGGCCG
>Ga0164307_10000995_pt1 | contig 12685 bp, 8 predicted proteins | sample Whisoiple_243_MG_FD_110214 | JGI IMG/M metagenome (GOLD analysis project Ga0164307, IMG submission 110214) | Soil microbial communities amended with fresh organic matter from upstate New York, USA - Whitman soil sample_243_MG | ecosystem: Environmental > Terrestrial > Soil > Unclassified >...
CTCGCCTCTGACGAACAACGACTTTCGAGAAGGTGTCCCGCTCCAGCCGCACGCCAAATGGCGACACCTCGCCTTGAACCGGCAAGGAGACCGAGTCGCCATCCGCCTCGATGGCGTGCAGATGGGCGAGCTCATGGCCGGGCCACTGCCCGCAACCGGGAAGGTTCGGCTGGGACGGCTGGCGCATCCAGACGGCCCGCAAGACCAGTTTTACGGCTTCATCACCGAGGTCACCGTGAACGAGCATCGACTCGTCGCATCGAGCTCGAGCTTGCTCGGTTCGGCGAGCATCGCCCAGGTCTCGCTCGACGAAGACGCTCAGCTCGATGCTCCTCGTTTGCCTGCGCCGACGCACATCACCCGCTTCTCACTGCCGTTTCCGGAGGATCAAGTGTGGCTCGTGATTCAAGGCGCGAACAGCGCCCTCAGTCACAACGACACGGCCGCCTTCGCGCTCGACTTCATCCGTGTCGATCCACGCTTCGTGCGAGATAACCCCGGGCGACGTCCAGGCGGCTCGCATGACGCTACCGACGGCGCGCCGCTCGTTGCCGCTGCCGGCGGGCGAGTGGTCTCCGTGGTCGATTGCTTCGCGAACGACAACAGCGGGCGTTGCGCGAACGGAGGAAGCAAGGCGCCCATTGGCCAGCTACTGGCGCGAAACCGGAACTTGATCTGCGTCGAGCACCGCGTCGGCGAAACGACTTGCTCGCTCCATCTGCAGCAATCGAGCGTGCGCGTCGCGCTGGGCGCCGTCGTCGAACGCGGCGAGATACTTGGTCTAGCGGGGAAAACCGGCATTCCCGCGCCACATCTGCACTTCGCGCTGTGTGATCTGGCCGAACCGAGCGAGCCTGGAGCGTTCGCCGATCTCGTCACCTTGCCCGTCGCCTTCGACGACTACTTTGCGTCCGATGACTTCGGTGAAACCTGGACTCACGTCACCCGCGGCACGCCTACTCCCGGACAATGGGTAACCCGCACCAGACCCGCGCCGCGCTAGTTCGGCGAGCGCTGCCGTCGTCGCCGCCGTCTTAGGCCGGCAGCGCCTTGGACAACGGATCGAGCACGATGGCACGTTTCGGCGCGGCGCCAAGGTGTTCGGAGAGCTCTTCTCTCAGCAGCGCGGTCAACGCCTCGGTCAAGTTGCGACGCAGGTCGAGGCGACCGGTGATGAGGCCGATTTCGCGTAACGGAGTCGGCCCGCTGAACGCGCGAAGCTGCGCCTCTTTCCGTTCGTCGTCTAGGCCACGGGCCACGAGGGCGGGCAACACGGTCGCGCCGAGCCCGCGGTCGATCAACCCGATCAAGGTCTCGAAATTGCCGCTCTCGAAGTGCACGCGGCTCTTCTTTTGATCAGGCCCAGCCTTACAATAGCTCAGGACCTGCGTGCGAAAGCAGTGGCCTTCGGGCATCACGAAGAGCTCGCGCTGGGCCAGGTCCTGTTGCTGGATTTTCACCTTTTTGAGCAACGGATCGCCGGGAGGGAGATAAGCGAACATGGCCTCGAAGCCGATTCGCATCTCGACGACGCCCGGGCTGTCGAGCGGAATGGCGGCGATGCCTGCCTCTAGCGTGTCGGAGCGGATACGTTCGATCATATCCTCCGTCTTCAGTTCCTCGAGCGAGAGTTGCACCTTCGGAAACTTCGCGAGGAAGCCCGGCAAGAAGAGCGGAACGATCGACGAGGAAAGCGAAGGGATCACGCCCAATCGAAAGGCGCCACTCGGGTCACTCTCGTCGGCGACGATGCGGCCGAGCCGTTCGGTCTCACGCAAAATCGTGCGCATCTGTTCGAGCACTCGTGTCCCGTCCGGCGTCGGCAAGACTGGCTGCCGGCTGCGATCGAAGAGCACCGTATCGAGGAGCTCCTCCAGCTTGCGCAGTTGCATGCTGAGGCCTGACTGCGACACGTTGGTCCGCGTCGCGGCGGCGCGAAAGTTTTGCGTCTCTGCTACGGCCAGCGCGTAGCGCATTTGTTGCAGGGTGACTTGACTCAGATCCACCCGCTCAGAATGGGCGCGTCGGCCGGCCTGGACAAGGCCCCGACGTCGGCAGTGGCAGAATGACGAGTATTTTCGCGAAATTGCTGCGCGCAACGTTCACTAAAAATGAACGCCGTCTAACAGCGTTCGATTAGAATTATTGGTGGCACGTGACCATGATGCTCTTACCGAGCTCGGAACTCCGGTTTTGGGGAAAGCTCGGGAAAGGAACAGATTAGAAATGTCGATCATCAATAGCGACGTGAAGCCCTTCAAGGCGACCGCATTCCACAACGGCAAATTCGTCGATGTCTCGAACGAGACGCTCAAGGGCAAGTGGTCCGTGTTCGTGTTTTACCCCGCGGACTTCACCTTCGTGTGCCCGACCGAGCTCGAAGATCTCGCCAACACCTACGGCGAGTTCCAGAAGCTGGGCGTGGAGATCTACGGGATCTCGACCGACACCCACTTCGCCCACAAGGCGTGGCACGACACTTCGGAAGCGATCAAGAAGGTCAAGTACCCGCTCGTCGGCGATCCGACGGCGACGCTCGCTCGCGCCTTCGACGTTTTGATCGAAGAAGAAGGTCTCGCCCTGCGCGGGAGCTTCGTGATCAATCCCGAAGGCAAGATCAAACTGGCCGAGATTCACGACAATGGCATCGGCCGCGACGCGAGCGAGCTCTTGCGCAAGGTAAAAGCCGCTCAATACGTGGCCTCTCACCCGGGCGAAGTTTGCCCGGCCAAGTGGCAAGAAGGCGCGAAGACGCTCAAGCCGTCTCTCGACCTCGTCGGCAAGATCTGAGTCGACGTACCGAATGGTTCGGGAGATCTCGCGCCGACGTGCCGCCGAGATCTCTCGAACTGTGCCTCGCTCCCCCGATACGAAAGTTACGAAAGGTCCTCCAATGCTCGACGAACAACTTCGCTCTCAGCTCGCTCAGTACTTGGCGCATCTGAAAGGGCCCATCGAACTACGGGCCGCCCTCGACGAATCGGCTGCGTCGCGCGAGGTCGCGACCCTGCTCGAGGAAATTCGGGGAGAGTCGCAACTGGTGTCCATCACGACCGAGACTCCGCCGGGCGTGCGGGTGCCGTCGTTCGCGGTGGCTCGTCCGGGTCACCCGTCGCGCGTGCGCTTTGCAGGCCTGCCGCTCGGGCACGAGTTCACCTCCCTCGTCTTGGCGTTGCTTCACGTGAGTGGGCACCCGCCCAAGGTCAGTGCCGAGGCCCTCGATCAGGTTCGCGAGCTCAACCAACCGCTCAAGTTCGAGACGTACTTTTCCCAGAGCTGCCAAAACTGTCCAGACGTCGTTCAAGCGCTCAACATCATGGCCGCGCTGAACCCCAACGTGGAACACGTCGCCATCGACGGAGCGCTCTTCCAGAGTGAGGTCGAGGAGCGCCAGATTCTGGCCGTGCCCACGATCTACCTGAACGGTGAACGGTTCGGGCAGGGCCGGATGGAACTCGAAGAAGTTTTGAACAAAGTCGACAAGAGCGGCCAGGAGCGGAAGGCCCAAGAGCTCTCCAAGAAGGGCCTGTTCGATGTCCTGATCGTCGGTGGTGGGCCAGCGGGCGCGGCGGCGAGTATTTATGCTGCGCGCAAAGGCATCGCGACCGGCATCGTCGCCGAGCGCTTCGGAGGGCAGGTGCTCGACACGCTGGCGATCGAGAACTTCATCTCGGTCGAGCACACGGAGGGCCCGCAGTTCGCCTCCGCGCTCGAGCAACACGTGCTCTCGTATCCAGTCGATCTGATGAAGAACCAGCGGGTCAAGGCCGTGAAGCCCGGTCCGCTCGTCACCGTCGAACTCGAGAGCGGGGCGACCCTGCGTACCAAGACCTTGATTGTTGCGACGGGCGCACGCTGGCGCGACATGAACGTACCCGGTGAAACCGAATATCGCACCCGCGGCGTCACCTATTGTCCCCATTGCGACGGTCCGTTGTTCAAGGGCAAGCGCGTCGCGGTGATCGGTGGCGGCAACTCGGGTGTGGAAGCCGCGCTCGATCTTGCTGGCATCGTCGCGCACGTCACCCTGCTGGAATTCGCCGACCAGTTGAAAGCCGATGCCGTACTCGAACGCAAGCTGCGCAGCCTGCCGAACGTCGACATTCTGACCCAAGCCCGCACCACTGAAGTCCGTGGCGACGGTCGCAAGGTCGTCGGATTGACCTACGAGGACCGCAAGACCGGCGCTCTGAAGAACATCGATGCCGAAGGGGTGTTTGTGCAGATCGGCCTGCTGCCCAACACGGACTTCTTGAAAGGGGTCGTGGAGCTCAGCAAGTTCGGCGAGATCGTGGTCGATGCCAAAGGGCGCACCTCGGTATCGAATATCTTCGCAGCGGGAGACGCCACCACGGTGCCTTACAAACAGATCATCATCGCCACGGGCGACGGTGCCAAGGCGGCCCTCGGCGCGTTCGAGCACCTCATGCACAGCGACCCGATCGCGGCCGAATAGGCTCGCTTCGGCCCACGGCACACCGCCGCTTCGAGCCGCGGCGCCTACCTCGGCTCCTCGGTGCAGTGGGCGCGGCGGTCGAGCGCCGCGCAGATTTCCGCGGCAGATGGAAGAACGTCGCTTTGCGATCGATGCTTCGCCGACGCGCATCAAGTGTGAATGAATCCGAAGCCTGGCTCTTCTAGTCTTGCGTGGCTCCTTTCGCTCGCCTTACTCGGTTGCGAAAGCGACCCTCACGGCACCGAGGCGACCACCGGTGCGGCAGCTGGTGGCAATGCGAGCCACGCGAGCGGCGGGCAATCCCACTCCAGCGGCGGAACACAAGGCGCCAGTGCGGGCGACGGTTCAAGTGACGGCACCGCTCGCCCCGCGTCGGCGGGTGCTTCCGCTGCGGGGGCACCTGCGCTGAGCTCAGGCGGCACGACCGCGACAGGCGGCAGCTCAGACAGTGGCGGAACGGCGGCGACGGGCGGAAAATCGGCAACGGCTGGCGCCGCAGGCGCTCCGAACATCGGCGGAACGACTGGTTCGGCTGGCTCGACCGCGAACGGCACGGGCGCCCCCGTGACCACGCCCGGCGGCTATGGGCAAGCAACCACTGGTGGCGGCAAAGCAGCGGCCGTGGTCGCCAATTCACTGGCCGCATTGCAGGCCGCGATCGACGGCTATCAGAGCGGTGGCTTGGTCTTGAAATACTCAGGGAAATTCGACTTTTCCAGCGTCACCGACCCGTGTCGGCAGCACACGTTGCCCGCGCAGACGCTCGAGATCAAGAACAAGAGTGACATCACTCTTTTGGGTGACGACGGTTCTAGCGCAAACTTCGGTGTTCACATTGCCGCAAGTTCGAGCAACGTGATCATTCGCAACATGACGATTGGGCTCACGCCCGGTGGCGATGCTTCCGACATCATTTCGGTCGAAGGCATGAGCGGCGGCGCGCCAAAGAACATCTGGCTCGATCACAACGAGTTCTTTACCTCACTGGCGACGTGTGAGGGCGCGGGTGACACCGCTTTCGACGGCATGATCGACGTCAAGAAGGGCGCCGACGACATCACGGTTTCGTACAACTACATGCACGACCACCACAAGGTCAGCTTGAACGGCTTCAGCGACAGCGACGATCAGGTGCGGCACATCACCTTCGACCACAACCTGTTCGAAAACATCGGCTCGCGTGCGCCGCTGCAGCGCCACGGCTATTCACACCTGCTCAACAATTACTTCCTCAACGTCTCCACGTCTTGCGTCAACGTGCGCATGGGCGGATATGCGTTGGTCGAGGCCAATTACTTCGAGAACGTGGTGAACCCCGTCACCGCGCGTGATAGCGATGCCGTCGGGTTTTGGGAACTGCGCGACAACAACCTGGCCAGCGCAGCTGACGTGGGCCCTGATAACCCATTCGGGATCAGTTGGACGTCCGGCAGCGCGGGCACCGTCAACGCGACCGCGTGGACCACGACGGCCACCTATCCGGTTGCCCTCGGGTACACTTACCGCGCGCAACCCGCTCGCTGCATTCACGATGGTCTGCGCGCGGCCGCGGGCGCCGGCAAAGGGCTCGCGACGCTCGAATGTAAATAGTCGTCGGCGCCGAGCTTGCCGATTGAACCTCGGCAAGCTCTGGCTCGACCTCACTTCACGGCGTCGAAAGTCTGCTGGAGCTCGCTGGAAAACGCGCCGTCGACCCGGCTGATCTCGGAGCCCGTGTCCCAGAGCACCGGCACGATGCCGCGGCTGACCGATGCTTTTGCCACCGCGGTCATCCAGGCGACGCGCGACGCGGCCTCTCGCACGTACGGATCCGTGCCACGAGTGACGGCAAACTCCCCGAGAATGATCGGGATCTTCTTGTCGCTGCTGCACGTGCCGAGCTTGCTGAAAGCGTCTTCCAGCGCCTTCTTTTCGGCGGCGGTGCCCCAAGTCGTCGAGACCGGTTGCGTGTCGCTAGCGCTGTCGTTCTTCTCTTTGATCGTGAAGGTCCACGGCGTGTAGTAGTGGATGGAGAGGAATAGTTTTCCGGTACCCGCGGGATCGCTGGGAACGGTGAAGGCGGGCACGCAGGTCTTGTCGATGTCGGTGTTGAAGCCGGCGATCAGCAGCGCTCGCGTCGCATTGTAGCCGCCTTGCGCACGCACCGTGGTCACGAACAGCTGATTCATTTCGTTGAGCGGTGGAATGTTCGGGGTGCCGTACTTTTGACCATCAGTGGTCCAGCTGCCCTCTTCGTTCATGCCTTCCAAGATCAGCTGGTGGCCGACGCCGCTGAAGGCCGTGCCGATCTGCTTCCAATAGCTTTCGAACTTGGTCTTGATGTCTGTGGTCAATGAGAACGGTGGCGAGCCGTTTTCGTTGTTGATCCAGCCGCCATCCCAATGAATGTTGACGATGGCGTACATGCCTGCGCTGGTGATCCAGTTCACCACCTGCTTTACGCGGTCCATCTTTGCCGCGTCGATGACGCCGTTGTTGGCGTAGGTGTTCCAGGCCACGGGCACGCGCACCGTTTTGATGCCCCGGCTGGCCAGGCCATTGATGAAGGCCTGCGTGATGAGCGGTTGGCCCCAGCCCGTTTCCCAGGTGGTGGTGTTCTCGAGCGTGTTGCCGATGTTGGTGCCGAAGCCCAAAGCTTTCACCAAGGTGCGCGCGTCGACACTCCCGCTGCTCCCGCTGCTCCCGCTGGCACCGCCTGGCGCGCCAGCGCTGCCCGTCGGCGCGCCACTCGCTCCCGCGCTGCTGCTGCCACCAACGCCGGCGCCACCGCCGCTGCTTGCTCCGCCACTGACCGAGCCGCCACCGCTGCTTGCTCCGCCGCTCGGGCCAGCGCCGCCGCTGCCAACCTGTGCGCCACTCGAACCGGCCGTCCCGCTGCTCGCCCCGGCTGCGCTCATGCCGGCAGCACCGCCCGAACTACCCTCGGAAGAGCAGCCGAGCGCGCCGATCACGAGCGCGGGAGCGATGAATCCAAGCGACAACCCACGGAAAGAACCGACTCGACGCGCCGTGGCGCAAAAGAAGAACTGAACCATCCATCCCTTTTATTGAATGACTTCGCCCGGGCAGCCGAGCACGAAGTTCACGCTGTTTGCGGTCGCGGCTTTGATCGACTCACACCAGGTGCCGAACACCTCGACCTGTGAGTAGTCGCTTCCGATGTAATCCCAACCGTTGGAGTGAGTCGTGTCTTGCGGAGCTCGCTGGCCGTCGACCTCGACGGCGATGTTGCTCGGATCAGGTGGCTTACTGGTGAGGTCGAAGACGCAGTTCGATACCTGGCCGGTGATCTGGGTGAGCGCTCGAACCAGCTCGTCTTTCGTGCTCGCCAGGTAGTATTTCGGGGCCGACGGGTCCGTGCTGTCCTGCGGCATTTGGCCGGCGATTGCCATGTCGTTCAACGCTTGAGTTGCGCTGGACTTGGTCGTGGCAACGCCGACCACGACCGTCTTGATTCCCGCGCTCGCGGCATCCGCAACCGCTTGCACGGCGTAAGTTCGCGCGTTCGTGCTGCCGCCGGAAGTGCTCCCGCAGGAGGGCTCGCCGTCGGTGGCCAGCAAGATGAACTTCGGGTTCGGGTCGGTCAGGCTCTTCAGGTAGTTCACGGCGGCGTCGACGGCCGCGCCCGTCGGCGTTCCGTTGCCTTCCGGGGTGAGGGCCATGACTTGCGCCGTGACGGCCGCCGCATGGTCGGGCGCGATCGTCACGGGCACGGCACTGGTGACCGAATCGGCGATGCACTCCTTGCCCTCGCCCTCCGGGAAGGCCTTGAGGCCCCAAGAGATCGACGCATTCGTCGCGGTCACGACCTCGTTCACGGCGGGAACCACTAAATCCCACTTGCTGTCGCTGCCGCTACTGCCACTCGGTTTTTCTTTCATGGACCCGGAGCGGTCGAGCAGAAGCAAGATCTCGGCCGGTTGCCGGCTCAGTTGGAAAGTCTGTCGAGCGCACTCGTTCATGACCTCGCCTGCGTCCGGGCCACTGTTGGAGCCGACGTTCAAAGCGTTGCCGCCGCCGCCGCTGCTCGCGGGTGCGTTGCCGGAACCTCCCGCAACACCGCTGCTTCCGGCCCCGCCGCTGCCCGCAGGGTCGAGCCCGCTACCTGGATTGTCCCCGTCCCTCGGCGAGGAGCAGGCGAGGAGGAGCGGGACGAACAACAGCGAAATGGCGCAGGTTCGGTTCATCAGTCCGACTAATGCCCGAGCCGCCGATTTCGATCACTCCCGAGAAAAATACCTTAAATCCGAACACTTACCCGTCCGGTTGGGATTGGGTCACGCGCCCGCCCCAGCGCGTCGCATGGAGAAATCCGCAAATCTTCGGCTTCACTCAAAGGGCCGTCCTCGACGCCGAAGGCTGGGACGCGAAGTGGCACGCAGGGTGACCATCAACAAAACCAACACGCCTTGCCCGGGCTGGGCCGGGACCCACTCCGCACTCCTACTGACTCACGCCTGCGTAGGGTTGCGAATTCACGACCGCGACTGAGCGCGCCACACTGGAGCTCGAGCTTCAGCGATCGCGGGTTGAGAACGGAGCAACGTCATGTCCTGCCAAGAGTCTGAGCTAGGCGAAGGCCGAGTCGTGCTGGTGAGTGGTGGCCTGGATAGCAGCGTGCTGCTTTATCGCGCCCACGAGGCCGCGCGCGCGGACCACACGCGCATCCTTCCGCTGTTCGTCGACTACGCACAGCGCGCCGCGCGGCAGGAACAGCGGGCCGCCGAATGGCATACGCGGCACCTGGGCTTGTCGTTGCAGGTGTTGCAGATGCCGCGCGTTGGTGAGGCCTTTCGCAGCGCAGAAACGCTCAAGCGTCATATTCCGTTGCCACATCGGAATCTCGTCGTTTTGAGCCTCGCACTCAGCTATGCGCAAATCGCCCGCTGCGCCGCGCTGGCCATTGGTGTGATCCGGGATGACGTAGACGGCTACGCTAGCGCATCATCCGCGTTCCTTTCCGCATTTCGTACTCTTTCGGCAACGCTCGGCAGTGTGCGAATCGAAACCCCCCTCATCGACTTGAGCAAGTCCGGAGTCGCCATCGAAGCCACTCGCTTGGGCGTGGAGCTCGGCCGTACCTACAGCTGCATGCTCGGTCGGGACGAGCCGTGCGGGCGCTGCAGCCAATGTCAGGGACGAGACGCAGCGCTGGCGGACGCGCGGCGCGCGCTGCTGTGGTGAGCGGCCCATGTGCTAGCGAGAGCGCCCGATAGCCGAGAAGCGCCCTCGCGTGCCAGGGCCTTCCCGGCTTGCGCCTTGCCCGGGCTTGGATGACTCTGCGCCCTCGGGAGGACGACGTGCGCAGAGACGCGACCGCAATCGTGAAGTTTGGTCTGTTCGTTGGTACGTTATTGGCTGGCTCGCTGGGCGATGGCTGCGCAAGCCCATTGTCGTGGGCCGCGCCGCCGGTAGCGCACCCGCCTGGCTCCGCCGCGCCCGATGCCCAGCTACCCCCGGGGATGGTGTCGGGTTTCCTCAAGCCCAGCCCAGCGCTCAGCGAGGCGCTCGAGCGTGAGGCGCCGGCCATCCGAGCAGCGGCGCTGCTGCGCAATTCGCGCCAGACCAGCGCGCAGGGCGAACAGCAAGCCCGCGCGATCGCCGCCCGCATTCATCAGACGCTCGGTGACGAGCCGTCGGAACAAATGGTGCTGATGCACGTCATGATTGCGGTTTCACGAGCGCAGAGTTCCGCCGCTTTCGGCAAGCAAGGGCCGTTGGTCGCAATCATCAAAGCCCAGGCACCACATACCGGCAAACCGCTCGCGGACGCCATGAACAGCATCGGTACGGTAGACCTCAACGCGCTGCTCGAAGCCTTCCGCAAGGCGTACGCGGGGGCTGACCCGAGTGAGGCCGCGCGCTACCTTCGCGCCGAATTCGATCGCAGCGAGACGATCTACCGCATGCAGCCCTTCGAGAGCGCCGATCACTCGAACCTGCATCAAACCGCGCTACGAGCCAGCAATTACCTGCTCGACATGGCGCTCACGTTGTTGGAACGTAACCCCAAGAACCCCGAGCTCAACGCCCTCGGCTACGAAATGGCCGTCGCCTACAAGGCCAGGAACCCCGAGGTCGAGCGGCGTGTCAGCGCCGCGCTCAGCGAGTCCGGGAGCCCGGAAGCCCGCTCGGCGCTCGAACAGTGGCGCGCTTCGCGTGAGAGTGTTGCCAGTCTCGAGCTGCAGTTGGCGACGGGCGTCGCCCTCGACGAACGACAACGCACAGACCTCGCTCGCGCGCGCAGCGAGGAACAGCGCGTGCTGCAACACCTATCGGAGCTGGCGAAGCGCGGCCGCAATCAGGACAAGCCGTTCATGGCCGACGCGGGCGTTCAGCAGCTGAAGAGCCTGCTCCGTGCCGACGAGGCAGTGCTCGCTTTCGTCGAGTATCGGCGGGTCAGTCCCGACGATACGGCGCCCAATGCGCCCGGCCGCGGCGCGCTCGGCGCGTTCGTGCTCACGCGCGCCGGCTCCACCTTTACCAGCCTGGGCAACAGCGAGAATCTGCAACGGAGTGTCGACGCTTTCTTGCAAACGGTGGGCAGTGCTGGCGCGTCGATCGAACAAAAGCGGGCAAAGAGCAACGAGCTGTACACGCAGCTGTTCGCGCCAGTCGCAACGGACCTGTCACGCTCGGCCAAGCTTCGGATTGTGCCCGACGGAGCACTGCAGCTCCTGCCTTTCGAGGCGCTCTACGACGGAAAGACGTGGCTTGCCGATCGCTACCAGCTCAGCTACGCGTTCAGTGAACGGCAGCTCCTCGGCGAGCACGCACCAGCGTTGGACTTTGGTCCACCCTTGGTGCTGGTGCCCGCGTACAGCAAGCAACCCAAGCTCTTTCGCCCCGGCCAAAGGCTCACTCAAGAGAACTTCCCAGCGCTCGATCGCGCTGCCGCGGAAGGGCGCCATGTGCAAGCGCTGCTTCCGAACGCGAAGTTGGTGGTTGGGCAGCAGGCCACGGAAAGCGTCCTGTCCGCCGGTCGCCCACCGCGCGTGCTGCACATCGCCGGCCACGGCGTGCTGCTGCCGCTCAAATCATCGACCGGGCCGGATGATCGCGGTCTGGTGTTGTCGAATGCCAGCCTCGCTTCGCTGCCGAGCAGCGAGGTGGACCCGATGGTCTTGTCTACACTCGTGCTCGCGCCCGATGCCGCGAGGAAGAGTGATGGATTCTTGACGGCATACGAGGCTGCAGCGGTGCCGCTCTGGGGGACTGCGCTGGTGGTGCTCTCGGCGTGTGAGAGTGGCCGAGGCAGCCCGGATCGAATCAAGGGTGTGCACGGCTTGCGGCGTGCGTTCTTCACCGCCGGGGCCGAGTCGCTCGTCACGAGCTTGTGGAGCGTCAGCGACGCTGCCACTGACGAGATGATGAGCGCCTTCTATACCAACTTGAAGGCGGGTCTCGGCCGCGGCGAAGCGCTGCGCAAGGCGAGCGCGACTCTGCGCGCCAAGAACCAAGATCCTTTCGTCTGGGCGCCGTTCATTCTGCTCGGAGACACGACTCCACTCTCGTTTTCACGCATCGCGGCTTCGGCGCCCTTGGGTGAGGACGCGGAGAGCCGCTCGCAGCGCGCTTGGGCGCAAAAGCGACTGACTCACTCCTCGACGCACATGGGACAGGCGAAATGGGGCTCGGCCAGCGGACAGCAGCAAGCGCTCGATGCGTACGTGAAGCGTCAAATGCCTCCGCAACGCGGGCAAATGCTACTCACCTTGCTGGGCCAGACCGAAAGCGTGAGCCTCGTGGTGCTCGACTATCCGGGGCCGGGCACTTACTCGATCGAACACAAGCAACTCGTCGCCGGCACTTCGCCGGTCAAGGATCCGTTCGAGGTCGACATCAAAAATCTCAGCGCGCAATCCGCGGCCATTGGCGCCAAAGGCGGAACGCTCGAGGTGCTTCAGGACTCCGTGGCGGGCGGTTTCGTGGGGCGATTCACGCTGCGCCTGGATGGCGGTCGCACGCTCAGCGGTGAGTTCCACTTGGAGTCGGTGTTGCCGGCCTTGCCAGAGGTGCTGCAGCAGCAGTAGCGCCGAGGGGGGCGGAGTTCAGCCATCGCATCCCCTGATCAAAGACTCCGCAGGCGCGGCTCGCGAGAACAGCGCGCCTGCGGGAAAGGCCGAAAAATACCTTGTGTTACGGCGCGACGAACGGCGATTTCGCCGTGTACCAAACGCTGCCCAGCGCCTCACCCTTCACGTCACCGATCGAGGTGTCGGGTGCATA
>Ga0164307_10000996_pt1 | contig 12683 bp, 9 predicted proteins | sample Whisoiple_243_MG_FD_110214 | JGI IMG/M metagenome (GOLD analysis project Ga0164307, IMG submission 110214) | Soil microbial communities amended with fresh organic matter from upstate New York, USA - Whitman soil sample_243_MG | ecosystem: Environmental > Terrestrial > Soil > Unclassified >...
CCGGAGCTCAGTGGGCTCGGGGTGACGACCTCGACCCCGGGTTTCAGCAGATCATCCCAATCCTTGATGTTTTTCGGATTACCTTCGCGCACGACCAGTGAAACGACCGAGCCGAACGGGATTCCCTTGGTGGCGTCGGCGTTCCAGTCCTTGGCCACCTTGTCCGCCTTGACCAGCCGGGCGACGTCCGGCTCGACCGAGAAGTTGACGATGTCGGCCGGCTTGCCGTCGACGACCGCGCGAGACTGGTCACCCGAGGCGCCGTAGGACGTGGTCACCGCGACGCCTTTGCCCTCCTCGGTGGCCGCAAACGCCGGAATGATCTTGCTCCAGCCCGGTTCGGGCACGGCGTAGGCGACGAGCGTCAGCGTGGTCTCTGCACCGCCGCCCTGATCGCCTCCACCCGCGACGTCGCTAGACCCTCCGCCGCATGCCGCGAGCACGCTCACTGTGGTGGCGAGCGCCGCGGCGTGCAGCCAGGCTTTACGGATGTTCATTGATGACCTTTCCTTGCAGGGATTGACGGGAACCCGTCACGACGGCAAGGCGAAGGATCAGTATTTCGGCACAGATGCAGCCGCTACCGACACCAAACCGCGGACGGGTATGGAATCAGCGACAACAACAGACATCAGCGACAGCCGGAAAACCAACGGCAATGAGGGCCAGCACGTGGCCGCTCTTGTTGCCGGACGCTGTCTGCATGGCGCGAAGAATAACAGAATCCCAGCTGATCCTCAGATCGGGGCTTTCGCCACCGTCAACGCGTGACCAGCCACATGACGATCACCAACAGCACGAGGCTGACCAGCACCAACGTCACCCGAGAGCGCGGCATCGGTATTACTCCGATTCCTCGTCCTGGTGGCGCGCCCGACGCAGCAGCCGAATCCCGTTTCCGAGCGCCCCGTCCAGCAGAATGGCGGTCCCGTAGGCCAGCGCCAACACCACAGGCATGACCACCGCGGTCTGCGCGACGAATCCGAGCCCCGACAACCACAGCTCGACGCCGTCCCACCAGTTGAGGAAGCCGCCCACCCGGCCAGCCTACGGTGCGGCTGTTTCCGCAGATCAAGCCGGTTGGCCGCGGCGCTGCGGACCAAGCAGCCGCCGGCCCACGCCCGGCGCCACGCCAGCAAAGCCGGACACACGCGCCGACAAGTGGACGCCGGGCAGGTCGGGAGTTGATGATGTTCGGCATGGTTCTGCAACAAAATGAAGAGGCCAACGGGGCCACTGCCCCCGCGCCGCTCACCGTGACGGCCCCTGTGCCGTACGCGCCGAGCGGCTCGTTGCGGAATCCGTTCCCGCCGATCGCCGACTACGCGTTCCTGTCCGACTGTGAAAACACCTGCCTGATCTCGTCGGCAGGTTCGGTGGAGTGGCTCTGCGTACCGAGGCCGGACTCCCCCAGCGTCTTCGGCGCCATCCTGGACCGCGGCGCCGGACATTTTCGGCTCGGACCCTACGGCGTCTCCGTACCTGCCGCGCGCCGCTACCTTCCTGGCAGCCTGATTCTGGAGACAACCTGGCAGACGCACACCGGCTGGGTCATCGTGCGCGACGCGCTGGTGATGGGCCCGTGGCACGACATCGAATCGCGATCGCGCACCCACCGCCGCACCCCGATGGACTGGGACGCCGAGCACATCCTGCTGCGCACCGTGCGGTGTGTGAGCGGCACGGTCGAATTGGTGATGCAGTGCGAACCGTCGTTCGACTACCACCGCAACAGCGCCACCTGGGAGTACTCGGCGCAGGCATACGGCGAGGCGATCGCGCGGGCCACCAAGGATCCGGACTCCCACCCGACGATGCGGCTCACCACCAACCTGCGCATCGGGCTGGAGGGCCGCGAAGCGCGCGCCCGCACCCGGATGAAGGAAGGCGACAACGTCTTCGTCGCACTCAGTTGGTCGAAACACCCTGTGCCGCAGACCTACGATGAGGCAGCCGACAAACTGTGGCAGACCAGCGAGTGCTGGCGGCAGTGGATCAACATCGGCGACTTCCCCGACCATCCGTGGCGCTCGTATCTACAGCGCAGCGCGCTCACACTCAAAGGCCTGACGTACTCGCCGACCGGAGCGTTGCTTGCGGCACCGACGACGTCGCTGCCGGAAACCCCGCAGGGCGAACGTAACTGGGACTACCGATACGCCTGGGTGCGCGACTCGACCTTCGCGCTGTGGGGCCTCTACACCCTCGGCCTTGACCGCGAGGCCGACGACTTCTTCGCCTTCATCGCCGACGTCTCCGGTGCCAACAACGGTGAGCGCCACCCGCTTCAGGTGATGTACGCCGTCGGCGGCGAACGCACTCTCGTGGAAGAAGAGTTGCACCACCTTGCCGGTTACGACAATGCGCGCCCCGTGCGGATCGGCAACGGTGCCTACAACCAGATGCAGCACGACATCTGGGGCACCATGCTGGATTCGGTTTATTTGCATACCAAGTCGCGCGAGCAGATTCCGGAGAACCTGTGGCCGGTGCTCAAGCAACAGGTCGAGGAGGCGATCAAGCACTGGCGCGAGCCCGACCGCGGCATCTGGGAGGTACGCGGCGAGCCGCAGCACTTCACGTCGAGCAAGATCATGTGCTGGGTGGCGCTCGATCGGGGCTCCAAACTCGCCGAACTCGAGGGCGAGAAGTCCTACGCACAGCAGTGGCGTGCGATCGCCGAGGAGATCAAGGCCGACATCCTGACCAATGGCGTCGACTCACGCGGTGTGCTCACCCAGCGCTACGACGACGACGCACTCGACGCCTCGCTGTTGCTGGCGGTGCTGACCCGCTTCCTGCCGCCCGACGATCCTCGGGTGCGGGCCACCGTGCTGGCGATCGCCGACGAACTGACCGAGGACGGGTTGGTGCTGCGCTATCGAGTCGAGGAGACCGACGACGGGCTGTCCGGCGAGGAAGGCACGTTCACCATCTGCTCGTTCTGGTTGGTGTCGGCGCTGGTCGAGATCGGTGAGATTCACCGGGCCAAGCACCTGTGCGAGCGGCTGCTGTCCTTCGCCAGCCCGCTGCATCTCTACGCCGAGGAGATCGAGCCGCGCACCGGACGACATCTGGGCAACTTCCCTCAGGCGTTCACTCACCTGGCGCTGATCAATGCGGTCGTGCACGTCATCCGCGCCGAGGAGGAGTCGGACAGCTCTGGCGGCTTCCAGCCGGCCAACGCACCGATGTAGGTCAGAGCTCGCTTCGGACAGAAGCCGTTTGGATGTGCGCGAGTTCGAGCTGATGTGCCAGCGTCGGCTCGCCCATTGATGCCGCGACGACCGCGCCCGCTGACATCAGCTCGGCAGCGGAGAGGTGCCGGCGCAACCGTCGGCTGATCAGCCTGATGTCAAACATGGCTCTACGCTATGGCGAGTCGCCCGTCAGCCCGCCAGTTCAGATCAGCGTGATGCGAGAACCAGCGGTAGGGCCGCCTTAAATCGCGCTGAGTGTTTGCCTTGTGACCATGACGATCCGATGGCAAAGTGCTCATCTCTGATGAGCATCCACCTGCACTGGTACCTGCCAACCAACGGCGACAGCCGAGAAATCGTCGGATCCGGAGACGATTCCCACCTGTCCGTCGGCCCCTCTGCGAGCCGGATCCGTCCGCCGACCATCGGCTACCTCGGTGAAATCGCCCGCACCGCTGAACTTCTCGGGTTTGAGGCCGTGCTGACGCCGACCGGTACCTGGTGCGAGGACGCCTGGATCACCACCGCCGCACTGACGCAGGTGACGTCGCGGCTGAAATTCCTTGTGGCGTTTCGGCCAGGCTTCATCTCGCCAACGCTTGCCGCGCATCAGGCGGCGACCTTCCAACGAGTCTCCGGTGGTCGGCTGCTGCTCAACATCGTGACCGGGGGCGACCCGCTGGAGCAGGCACGGTTCGGCGACCACCTCGGCCATGACGAGCGGTACCAGCGCACGGCCGAGTTCCTTGCGGTGCTGCGCGGCGTCGGCACGGTCCCGGTGGGTTCGACGTTCGACTTCGACGGCGAGTACTTCGACGTCGCGGGTGCGCGCATCGATTACGGGGACTGGGATCCACCGCAGGTCTTCTTCGGTGGAGCATCCCCTGCCGCCGAGGAGGTCGCCGCCGAACACGTGGACACCTATCTGGCGTGGGGCGAGACTCCGGCCCAGATCACCGAACGGCTGGAACGGATTCGGGGCCGTGCGTCGGCGCACGGGCGGACGTTGCAGTTCGGCATCAGGCTGCATGTGATCAGCAGAGACACCTCGGCCGAGGCCTGGGCGCATGCCGAGCGACTGCTCGGCGCGATCAGCGACGAGCGGATCGCGTCGGCGCAGAAAGTTCTCGCCCGCACCGAATCCGTAGGGCAGCAGCGGATGACTGCACTGCACGACGGCCGCACATCAGATCTGGAGATCTCCCCCAACCTGTGGGCCGGATACGGGTTGGTGCGCGGCGGCGCGGGCACCGCGTTGGTGGGAAGCCACACCGAGGTCGCCGACCGCATCGCCGAGTACCACGCCCTCGGCATCGATCACTTCATCCTGTCCGGGCAGCCACACATCGAGGAGGCGTATTGGTTTGCCGAGGGCGCAGGCGCGATCCTTCGCCAGCGCGGCCTGGTCTAGTCAGTTGCCCTGTCCGCCGCGACCGAGCGCTGTCAGATCGGGTACGGGATCCTTTCCGTTGATCAGCCAGTCGCCGATGATGCGCGCCTTGTAGACGCGCGGATTGTGCGACGCAAGAGTCCGCGCGTTGCGCCAATGCCGATCCAGGGCAAGGTCTTCCGAGACGCCGGATGCCCCGAGCGCGTCGAATACTGTCGCCGTGGCGTTGAGCGCGGCGGCGATGATCACCAGCTGAGCCTGCGCAACCGCGACCTCGCCATCGATCAGGCGTTGCCTGGCGTTCGCTTCGTCGCCTGCAATGCGGCCTGCGACAATACGGTCCAGGGCGCGGCCGCTCTGCCCGAGTGCGGATTCGGCCGCGAAGGCATCCGCGGACACTTCGCCGATCACTTGAAGCAGTTGTGCGTCCTGCGCGGGCACCTCTGCGAGACCCTGCGGATAGTTCCGCTTGCGCGCGCTCAATGCTGTCGCACCGTCCCGCAGCGCCGCTCGGGTGATTCCGGTGAGCACCGACAGCATCGCAATCTGATAGAAGTGCGGCTGGTACGCGAAGCGTTCCGTAGCCGGAAACACATCGCCGGGCTTGGCCTGTGCCCGGTCATAGCGCGCCGATCCGCTCGCGGTGGTTCGCTGGCCGAATCCCAACCAATCGTCGATCAGGACGACGCCAGGATCGTCCCTGCGCACAAGAGCCGTCAGCAGCTGGCCGTCGTCTCCTCGCCCGACGACATCGAGCCAGTCCGCGTAGAGGCTGCCGGTGGCATAGAACTTGGACCCGGTGACCACAAACTGGTCGCCGTCAGCGCTCACAGTGGTCGCGAGGTTGGCCAGCGTGACGTTGTTGGCTTCGGTCCATCCGCCACCGACGAACTGTCCGTCGAGGAACCGGTTGAGCCACACATCGTTGGTCTCCGACACGGGCGCGTTCAGCCGGTCCTCGACGAATGCCAGATGGTTGCGGAATATGTGCGAGACGTTGGCGTCGGCAGCGCCCAGATCGGCAAGAAGCAAGAAAGTCTGCTCCAACGATGCGCCGAACCCACCCCTCGCTTCTGGGATTCGAACGGTGCCCAGCCCCGCATCGATCAACCAATTCACCTGTTCGTGCGGGAAGCCCCGGCCTTTCTCCCGTTCCAGGCTGCCCTCGGAAATCTTGTCGAAGATCGGATGGAAGACGGATTGAAGCTTCTCGGTGTCGGCGGTCGGCGCAGCGAGATAGCCTTCGTGCGCGCTCATTCCGCGCCATCGATTCGGTACGCGGACGAATGCTCGACGGCAACGTAGCCAAGCCGCGCATAGAGCAGATGTGCTTTGCTGCGATTGTTTATGTCGGTGCCAAGGGACGCGACGGTGAACCCCCGTCTCAGGGCCGCCAACCAGATCTTATTGAGAAGCAGTTCGGCTATCCCTTGCCTACGCAGGTCCCGCCGCACGCCGATGTAGTCGGTGTGCGCGCTGCGTTCCTCGTTACCGGCGGGCCCCGACGTGTAAGTGGAGCCGACGACATATCCGACGACTTGGCCGCTGTCGTTGACGGCGGCGAGGCTGAAGTCCGGGGTGAACGACCGGCTGTGCAGGTGATGGTGCCACAGCTCTGGCGTCTTCGACATGTTGCCAAAGTGCTCGAGGAAGGTGTCGTACTGCAATCGGCGAACCTGCTCCAACAGTCCGCGTGTGTCCAGCTCGGGCCATCCCAGCACGGTAATAGCCTCGCGCCCTGCTGTTTCCAGCTCACGCACATCTTCGTCCTGCAGCGGCTTACGGGTCCGGATGAACCGGCCCTCCCGACGTGCACCCCTCTTGATCAACGCGTCGATCGTCGCCTTCTGTTCGTCGCCGATGAAGCTGCGCAGGAACGCGCCGTCAATTCTGGTGCTCTCCACCTGAAACCGATCAACGATCGACTCCACGATGCCGTCGATGATGTTCGGGGGCACATCAGGGTCGAAGACGAAGTCGGCAAGCAACTCTGGCTCGAGGCCGTGTGGAGTACCCAGCGCCGCATACCCACGGACTCGGCCCGACACGTCGCGGACGACGATCACCGCATCAGGAAAAGCGCCATCCAGCTGTTCGGCAACATCACGAGAGTCGGCAGCAAATTTGCGCCCGCCGATACCGTCCGTGGTGGCGAGGAAATCGGCTATCGCCGGATGGTCGTGCGTGGTGGTCGGCGATATCCGCCAATTGTCCAGATCTCGATGGTCAAGCAGTGTCATGCATCCTCCGCGCTTGTGACGTCAGGAATAGAAGCCGGGTTCGGGCCTGGTGCCGTTCAGCACGAAATCGCCGATCTGAACACGTTTGTGGTGCAGCGGATCATGCAGGCTGAGCGTCCTGGCGTTACGCCAGAACCGATCGAGGCCGTACCCGGCAGCTGTTGAGCGCGCCCCCGTCACTTCGAATAGCCGACTCGATACGGACAGCGCGGCCTCGCTCGCGTTGAGCCGGGCCGCATTCGCGAGCGTGACGGCATCGCCGCGCTCCTCCCACGTGAGCGCACGCCCTTTGGCGCGGACGGCGTCCACCGCGGATACGGCACGAGACGTCAGTGCGATCGCGGACTGAACCTGAACCCAGAACTCGCCGAAGCGCTCCTGAATCAGCGGATCGTCCGCGGCACGCTGATGTCCGGACTCCACCCATGGTCGCGAACAATTGCGGGTGTACTGCGCGGCTTCCTCCAACGCTCCAACGGCAATACCGGTGAAGATCGATGCGAAACCGGCGAACATGTAGAGCACGTCCAGATGATCGGCCGGCGCCGATTCGACGACTCCGTAGCCGTAGCCGATGACGTCGCTGGTGGCTATGGGGACGTCGGTCAAGGTTGCGCTGCCGCTGACGGTGAGCCGCTGTCCGACATTGTCCCAGTCGTCGCCGAACGTCAATCCCGCGGCGCCGCTCTCGATGTGGACGGTCGCCAACTGTTCGGACACGTCTTGCCCGAGAAGCCGGGTGCCCTCGTCGAATACGACCCAGGCGAGCAGCACGTCGCCGAGTGCCGCACCGCTGGTGAAGGGCTTGGTCCCGCGCAAGCGGAAGCCTTCCGTGGTTTGCGTCGCGAGGATCAGCGGCCGGTAAGCCGCCTGCGCGATCGTGCCGTGCAGAAGTTGATTCTCGGCGATGCGTCGCGCTCGATCCGGACCGACGAAGCCATTCTCTCCTCGGGTTCCGGCCAGACCACCGAAGTAGTGATACAGCAGCACATGTGCGATTGACGAGTCGGCCTCCGCGATCAACTGCACGACAGCGGCGACGTCCGACCACGAGCCGCCGCCGCCGCCGTATTCTTGCGGAATCAGAATGCCCAGCAGCTCAGCACCTTTGAGCCAGGCGATCTCTCCGACAGGGTTACGGCCTGCCCGATCGCGATCCGCAGCGGTGGTCCGCAGCTTCGCCTTGACCTCCGCGGCGTGCCTGCGCCACACGGACGTGGCGTCGGTTGCGTTTGGCGCGGAGGGTGCGGCGATCGTCACGGGGCAACCGACTCTTTCTCCTTCTGATGCGGGTCAGGATCGTCGTCGCCCTCGGCGGCACCGTCCGCGAAGTCGTCCTCACCGAGTACGTCGAGAATGCCCTCGTCGGCGAGACGCTGCTGTTCGGCTTCCGACAGGGTCTGGATGGTGCCGACCCGCTTGGCGACTTCGGGCTGGGAGTATTTGAGGTACCAGTACCAGGCCAGGCCGGCCAACAGGATGCCACCGTAAATGAACGGCAGGATGTTGAACGGGAACTCCGGCACCGGGTAGAAGTTACTGAAAATGACGTAGCCCAAAGCCAGTGTGGCCGCGACGGATACGACCAGCCGCAACGGTGTCAGCGCCTTGATCCGGCGGAGCCAGATCGGGGTGGCGATGACCACCAGAAGGTAGCTGATCAAGAAGCCCCAGGTGGCGACGTAGCCGCCGTAAACCTCGAACACCAGCCGTCCCGTCGAGCTGAACGTCGCCACCGCCGAGAAGATGAACGCAAGCACGCCTATGAATGCGATACCCACCCATGGCGTCTTGTGTGTCGGATGGACCTTCGCGAAGATCTGCGGCAGCGCGCCCTCGTGGGCGAATGTGAACAGCGATCGCGCCGCGGCGGTGGTCACCGCCGTCACGAACACGATGAACGCGACGGCGACGGCCGCGCTGACCGCGTAGTTGACCCACGACACGCCCGCGGCGTCGGCCAGTTGCGGCAGTACCGCGTTGTCGCCGTCGAGTCCGTCGAAGAACAGCACCTGCGGATAGGTGGCAACGATGTAGAGCACGCCCAGAAGCAAAACCACTCTCAGCAGGGACCGCGCGATGTTGCGGTGGGCATCCTTGGCCTCGGCGCCGAGCGATGCCACGCTTTCGAAGCCGGCATACGACCCCACCGCCGTGACCGCCGCGATGAAGGTGGCGCTTGTGCCGAGATGGGAGATGCTCCACTGCTCCGTGTCGATCCGGAATCCGTAGGAGATGTACGCACCGACGATGATCACGAGAATCGACGCGATCGCGATCAGCTCGAACACCAACTCGTACTTGGCAGCCAGGGCGACACCCCGAAAGGGCAGATACGAGGCGACCACGACGATGACGATCACCAGCAAGAGCTTGAACCACGCCGCTTGAGAGCCCAAACCGATCGACTCCAGGAAGGAGTCAAGGTACAGCACGCCTCCAAGGGTGCCAGTGATGGCGAATCCGATGTAGCCAAGCAGTAGAGAGAACCCGGCCGCGAATGCGAAGCCGGGACCGAGACCATTGCCGGTGTAGGTGCCCAGCGAGCCCGAGGAGACGGTGCGCTTGGCCTGGAAGCTGATGGTCGCAGCGATGAGCACGGTGATGACGAGGCCGACGAGCACCGCCCATGCGGCACCCTTGCCTGCCGCGACGAACAGTGAGTACGGCACGACCGCCACCGCGACGCTGGGCGCCGCGGCCGCGAGGCCTTGTGCGAAGACGCCCCAGAAGCCGATGGCGTCCCGCTCGAGACCCGTGGCTTCCGCCGCGGTCACTGAACCCAATGCGACGTCAGGTCGAACGGGTGTGGACATGATGTTCTCTTTTCTACGCGTGGCATCACATCTGAACGCCGAAACACCTTGGCGCACAGACTGGTACCGTATTCCTAAGCTGATAGTTACAGTGCCGCAATATCATTGCCATCGGCAGGTATCAAATCGACAAGATTCTTTTCCGGCGGTGGCTGGCACCTGGATGGTCATCAGGAAGCACATCGGAGCCCCCGGGAAACAGCCTCTGCCGCAACGTCTGCGCGCCGTCGCGTTCGCGTGTTCGGCCGCGCCGACGCAGTTCGGGAATGAGATACTCGGCCACATCGGCGAAGCTGCCAGGTGTCACGTGATAGGCGATGTTGAAGCCGTCGACACCCGTACGCTCGGCATAACCGTCGAGCTCGTCGGCAACCGCCTGCGCGGACCCCACGAACAGCTCTCCGCCGAAACCGCCCAAACCGCCGACGTAGTCGCGCAGGGTGAGCCGGTGCCGGTCGTCTGAGTCGGCGACCGCGGCGAGTATCGATCGACTCGCGTCGGTGTCGAACTGCTCAATTGGTCGGTCAACGCCGTACTGCGACCAGTCGATGCCGGAGAGCGCCGACAGCAGCACGAGGCCACCCTCGAGGTCGTGATACCTCGCCAGGTCTGCGGCCTTCGCCCGTGCGGCCGAATCGGTGCTGTCGACCACGATTTCGATGGAGGTGAGGAATTTGATGGAGTCGGGCTTGCGGCCGTGGGCGGCTGCGCGGCGCTTGATGTCGTCGATGTTGGCGCGTAACACGTCGGGCCGAGGATCGCTGGCGAACACCAATTCGGCGTTTCGCGCGGCGAACTCGCGTCCGGCCGGCGATGTGCCCGCCTGAAACAGAACCGGGCTGCGCTGCGGCGACGGCTGAACCAGATGGGCGCCGGGCACGCTGAAGTACTTACCTTCGTGACCGATGGCGTGCACTTTCGCCGGGTCGGTGAACACTCCACGTTCGCGATCCCGAATTACCGCATCGGACTCCCACGAGCCCTCCCACAGCTTGTAGGTCACCTCGACAAACTCCTCGGCGATCGCGTACCGCTCGTCGTGGGGAATCTGCCGGTCCCTGCCGACGATGTTGCGGGCGGCGCTGTCAAGGAGCGACGTGACGATGTTCCAGCCGACGCGGCCACCGGTGAGGTGGTCCAGCGTGCTGAACTTCCTGGCCAAAAGGTACGGGCTCTCATAGGTGGTCGACACGGTGACGCCGAAGCCCAAATGCTCGGTGGCGGCGGCCATCGCCGACACCGCCAGCAGCGGATCGGTGACCGGAGTCTGAATCCCCCGGCTCAGGGCGGCGTTCGCGTCGCCCCCGAAGACGTCGAGTTGGCCGACCGCGTCGGCGATGAACAGCCCGTCGAAACCTCCGTCATCAAGGAGACGCGCAAGTTCGACCCAATACCGCACATCGGTGTAGTCGGCCGTCCGGTCTGCGGGGTGGCGCCACATGCCGAAGTTCCCATGCGACACCGTCGACATCGTGAACGCCATCAGCACATAGGGATCTGAGTTCATGCGCTGACCTCATATCGGTTCGCCGGGACAGCCAATCCCAGATGATCGCGCAATGTCGTGCCGGTGTACTCCTGCCGGAACAGCCCACGCTTGCGCAACAACGGCACCACCTGTTCGACGAAATCCTCGAACTGCCCTGGCAGTCCAGCGCCTTGCAGCACGAACCCATCGCAGGCTCGAGAGGTGAACCACGCCTCGATCTCATCGGCGATCTGTTCCGGCGTGCCGAAGACCTGCGCACCCCAGCCATTTACGGTGCGGTAGAGGAATTCGCGCACGCTTGGATTGCCGTCACCCGCCAGGAATCGGTATCCGGCCAACGCGGTCTGATGCGTTTCTGTGCTGTCCGGGAACGCCGTGTCGGGCACAGGTCCATCCAAGTCGGCGCCGGTGACGTCCACGTCGACCTCGAGCAGCCAACCGGCCTGGTATTCCGGGCTGAAGTACTCGTATGCCGTGCGCTCGATCCGGTGCACTTCGTCCTCGGTTGAGCCGACGATGAATCGCAGTGAGGGTGTGATGAGGGGCGGTTGCGCGCGACCTTGGCGACGGGCCTCGTCATGAATCTGCCGATAGAACTCCTGCGCACGATCGCGGTTGCCATGGCCGGTGAAGATGACTTCGGCGTGCCGCGCAGCGAACACCCGCCCGGTGTCCGACGACCCGGCCTGGAAGATCACCGGCTGTCCCTGCGCCGAGCGGGCCGCCCCGATGGGACCGCTGACGTCGAAGTACGTGCCGTGGTGATCGGGCACGTGAATCCGGTCGACGTCGTTGAAGATGCCTGCGGCACGGTCCTCCACAATGGTGTTGCTGTCCCACGAGTCCCACAGTTTCTTGACCACGTCGATCGCTTCGGATGCGATGCGGTACCGCTCGTCGTGGTCGACGACGCCATTGGCGCTGAAGTTGTCTGCGGCGGCGCGGGCGAAGCTGGTGACCAGGTTCCAGCCGGCGCGACCTGCGCTGAGGTGGTCGAGCGAAAGTAGTTGTCGTGCCAGATGATAGGGGTGTTGCAAGGTCGCTGATCCGGTGACGACGAGACCGATGTTCTCGGTCACCGACGACAATGCAGCCGTGGTCGTCAGCGGCTCGAAATCCTCGGTGGTCTTGTACGCCCACGTCGCAGGCGGCCCGTAGTTGAGGCCGTCGGCGAAGAACAGTGCGTCCAACGATCCCGCCTCGGCCGTCTGCGCATGCGTGATCAGCCGCCTGCGGATTCCAGCCGTGCTGTTGTCCACGCCGGGGTGTCGCCATGGCCCAGACGACCGGGTGTTTCCGAAGGCCAATAGATGCACTTCTTGCGTCACGACGTGAAAGCTACTGTCGCGCTGCTCTTTCGACGTGGGTTAAATGCGTCAAGAATACAATTCAGCGGGTCGCCGCCAGTACTGGCTCGCGCGTTGCCGAGAACTGCGACCAAGCGACGAGAACTGCTTCAAGTTGCTCGGCAGAATGGCGGCCAAGGCCGCACTCCGTCGAAATGCCGAAGGCGGGTAGGAACTCTCCGGCGAGAGCAGTCCGCTCGAG
>Ga0164307_10000997_pt1 | contig 12676 bp, 8 predicted proteins | sample Whisoiple_243_MG_FD_110214 | JGI IMG/M metagenome (GOLD analysis project Ga0164307, IMG submission 110214) | Soil microbial communities amended with fresh organic matter from upstate New York, USA - Whitman soil sample_243_MG | ecosystem: Environmental > Terrestrial > Soil > Unclassified >...
ACGCTGAATTACATCAGCAAGGATCCGATCCACCGCAAGCATCACCACGGCGATATCCTGTTCGGGCTGCACTACGCGTTCTCGGAGAATTTCATCCTGCCGCTGTCGCATGACGAGGTCGTGCACGGCAAGCGATCGATCCTTGGCCGGATGCCCGGCGACCAATGGCAACGCTTCGCCAATCTGCGCGCCTACTACAGTTTCATGTTCGCTCATCCCGGCAAGAAGCTGATGTTCATGGGCTGCGAATTTGGGCAGGAGCAGGAGTGGAGCCATGACCGTTCGCTCGACTGGCATCTGCTTGACCAGAAGAATCACGCCGGCATCCACAGCCTGATCCGTGACCTCAACCGGCTGTATCGGGCGCTGCCGGCGCTGCACGAGATGGATTGCGATCAAGCCGGCTTTGAATGGATCATTACCGAGGATACGAACCGCAACGTGTTTGCCTGGATCCGCAAAGGCAATGATGCCCGGGCGCGCTGCCTCGTGGTGGTGAATTTCTCACCTAACGTCTATCGCGACTATCGCGTCCGGGTGCCATTCGCCGGCAAGTGGCACGAGATATTCAATTCGGACTCTGTGCATTATGGCGGCAGCGATGTCGGAAATGTCGGCGAGGTCCATACCCTGGAGGGCCTCGTGCCCGAACTCAATCTGACTATTCCTCCCTTGGCTGCGATATTTCTCGCACCGGAAAGCTGACGCATGCGGTTATCCGCCGGGACACCCTCCCGCCTCGGTGCGACCTGGGACGGCAGGGGCACCAATTTCGCGCTGTTTTCCGCCAATGCGCGAAAGGTTGAACTATGCCTGTTCGACAGCCAGGGCCGCCGCGAACTGGAACGCATCGAGCTGCCTGAACGCAGCGAGGACGTATGGCATGGCTATCTGAACGACGTTTCGCCAGGACAGCTCTATGGCTATCGCGTTCATGGTCCCTACGAGCCCGAGCACGGCCACAGATTCAATGCCAACAAGCTGCTGCTCGATCCCTATGCGAGGCGGCTTGCCGGGCGGATGGTATGGAGCGACGCCCATTTTGCCTATCGCACCGGTAGCGCGCGCGAGGACCTGTCGTTCGACCGGCGCGACAATGCCCGCGGCATACCCAAGGCCGTCGTGGTCGACGAGACCTTCAACTGGGGTCGCCGCGAGATCCGCCCGCAGATCCCGTGGGAAGACACCATCATCTACGAAGCCCACGTCAAGGGCCTGACGCAGAAACGCGGCGACGTACCACACAATTTGCGCGGCACCTATGGCGGCCTGTCGTCGCCTGCGATGATCGACCATCTCAAGCGGCTGGGCGTCACCACGATCGAGTTGCTGCCGATTCACGGCTTCGTCGACGACCGGATGCTGGTGGAGAGAAAGCTCGCGAATTACTGGGGATACAACACCCTGTCGTTTTTCGCGCCGGAACCCCGCTACGCTCAGTACAATCCGCTCGACGCCTTCCGCACCACGGTGGCGCGGCTGCATGACGCCGGCATCGAGGTGATGCTCGACGTCGTCTACAACCACACCGCGGAAGGCAACCATATGGGCCCGACGCTGTCGTTCCGCGGCATCGACAATGCTTCCTACTACTGGCTGAAGCCGGACAATCCGCGCTATTACGATGACTTCACGGGATGCGGCAGCTCGCTCAATCTCAACCATCCCCGTGTGCTGCAGATGGTGATGGATTCACTGCGCCATTGGGTCGAGGTCTGTCACGTCGACGGCTTCCGCTTCGATCTCGCTACCACGCTCGCGCGCGGTCCGAACGGCTTCGATCGCCACAGCGCGTTCCTCACCGCGGTCCGGCAGGACCCGGTGCTCGCTACCGTCAAACTGGTGGCGGAACCCTGGGATCTAGGTCTCGGCGGCTACCAGGTCGGCGCGTTCCCCTCGCAATGGTCGGAATGGAATGATCGATATCGCAGCGCCATGCGTCGTTACTGGAGCGGCGAAGGCAGCCTGATTGGCGAAGTGTCGAGCCGCATGACGGGCTCATCCGACTTGTTCAATCATGACGGCCGTGCCCACCGCGCCAGCATCAATCACGTCACCGTGCATGACGGTTTCACGCTGGCGGACCTGTTCCGCTACAACGAAAAGCACAATGAGGCCAACGGCGAGGACAATCGCGACGGATCGAGCGACAACCACAGCAATAATTGCGGTCATGAAGGGCCGACCGATGATCCCGCAATCAACGAACTGCGGCTGCGGTTGCGGAAAAACCAATTGGCCTGCTTGCTGCTGGCACAAGGGTTGCCGTTGATTCTGGCCGGCGACGAGGTCGGCAATACCCAGCACGGCAACAACAACGCCTATTGCCAGGACAACGAGATCGGCTGGGTCGGATGGGAGCGCCTCGGCAGCGAGAGCGATCTTACCGACTTCGTCGGCCACATGACCGAACTGCGCCGACGTTTTCCGCAGATCCGCTCGCAGCGCTGGCTCGACGGGCGACGTGCCGACGGTGCCTACGGCGTATCATGGCTAACACCGTCGGCGGATGACATGACGGAAGCCGACTGGAATTACCCGGAAGGAAGATTCCTTGCTTATGTGCTGGGACCTTCGGAACCCGGCGGCGCGCCGATCTTTATCGTGTTGAATGCCGCGCCCGAAGAGATCGCATTCCAGTTGCCTAAAATGCCTGAATATAAGAATTGGTGGCAGGTGTTGAATACGGCCGATAACGTGCAGGGAACTGCCGAGTTTGCCTCGGGCACGGAAACGAAGGCACCTCCCCGCGCGGTGCTCGCCTTTTCGGGTTCCGCATGAATGAGCGGCAATTCGGTCCCAGGCTGACAGCGGACGGCGCATCGTTTCGGCTGTGGGCGCCCGCGGCCAGGCGCGTCGACGTTTTGCTGGACAAACCCCATGCCCTGCGCCGCGGCGATGACGGCTGGTTTTCGGCCGATGTTGCCGGCGTGAAAGCCGGCGCGCGCTACAAATTCCGCATCGACGACGAGATCGACGTGCCCGATCCCGCGTCCGCCTTTCAGCCGGAAGACGTGTCCGGCCCCAGCGAAGTGATCGACCATGCCACCTATCGCTGGCGCTCGGAAAGCTGGCGCGGACGGCCGTGGCCGGAAACGGTGGTGCTCGAAAGCCATGTCGGCACCTTCACGCGAGGTGGCACCTATCGCGCCATGATCGACGGGCTCGATCATCTTAAGACAACCGGCCTCACCGCGCTCGAGCTGATGCCGCTGGCGGATTTCGCGGGCCGGCGCAACTGGGGTTATGACGGCGTGCTTTGGTATGCGCCAGACAGCGCCTATGGCCGTCCCGACGATCTCAAGACGCTGATCGATGAAGCCCATCTGCGCGGACTGATGGTGTTCCTCGACGTCGTCTATAATCATTTCGGCCCCGAGGGGAATTATCTCGGTCGCTACGCACCGGCGTTCTTCACGGATGCGCAGACGCCTTGGGGCAGCGCGATCGACTACGGGGTGAGGCAAGTCCGCGACTTCGCGATCGAGAACGCGCTGTACTGGCTGCACGACTATCGTTTTGACGGGCTGCGGCTTGATGCCGTGCATGCCATTGCCGAACCCGGCGAGATCCCGGTGCTCGGCGATCTCAGCCGCGCGGTCGGCAAGCTCGCCGACGCAACCGGCCGCTACATTCATCTGATGCTCGAGAACGACGATAACGCGGCGCACCTGCTCGACCCCCGACAGAATTCCCCATGTGGGAAATATCGCGCGCAATGGAACGACGATTATCATCACGCCTGGCACGTGCTGCTGACGGGCGAAACCCATGGTTATTACCGCGACTACCAGCACTCACCGCGCCGCGATATCGCCCGCGCCCTTGGCTCGGGCTTTGTGTATCAGGGCGAAACCTCCGCGCATCGCGACGGGCAGCCTCGCGGCGAACCCAGCGGCAAGCTCGCACCAGTCGCCTTTGTCAGCTTCCTGCAGAATCATGACCAGATCGGCAACCGCGCGCTCGGCGACAGGCTTGAAGCGAATGCCAATCACCCGGCCATGGAAGCCGCACTGGCGATCACCCTGCTGGCGCCGATGGTGCCGATGCTGTTCATGGGCGAGGAATGGGGATCGAAAGCTCCGTTTCCGTTCTTCTGCGACTTTCACGGCGATCTGGCCAAGGCCGTTCGTGAGGGACGCCGCAGGGAATTCGCCGGCGCTTACGCCAAATACGGCGACGAAATTCCCGATCCGCTCGAGATCTCGACCATGCAATCCGCCGCGCTGGACTGGCCGTCGCGCGAGCAGTCGCCGGGGCGCCAACGGCTCGCGCTGGTGCAAAAGCTGCTCGCGATCCGGCAACAGGAGATCATTCCGCGGCTGGACGGCGCCGCCTTCGGTGGCGCGCATGCAGAGGATGGCGGCCTGCTTACGGCCGACTGGCGCCTGGGTGACGGCACCACGCTCTCGCTGACGGCCAATCTGGCGAACCGGGACATCCCCCTCGCAGCGGCTCAAATCAAGGGAACCCCGATCTGGGGCAGCGAGTTGACCGCGAGCATGCCACCTTGGGCCGTATCCTGGCGCATCGGATAGACAATGCCGTCCCGCATTCCCGTTGCGACCTACCGCCTGCAACTCACGGCGGATTTCGACTTCGATGCCGCAGCAGGCGTCGTTCCCTACCTGAAATCGCTTGGCATCAGCCATGTCTATGCCTCGCCATTCATGAAAGCACGCAAGGGCAGCACCCACGGCTACGACATCGTCGATCACACCCGGTTCAATCCGGAGCTTGGCGGCGAGGCCGGCTTTGCTCGTCTGAGCGCGGCGCTGAAGCAGCACGATCTTGGTCTGATCCTCGACTTCGTCCCGAATCATATCGGCGTGCATTTCGCCGACAACCCGTGGTGGCTCGATGTGCTGGAATGGGGTCAGGCTTCGCCGCATGCAGCTTCGTTCGATATCGACTGGGACCAGTTGCCCTACCGCGCGCGCGGCGGCGTGCTGCTGCCGATCATCGGTTCGTCCTATGGCGAAGCGCTGGAAAAAGGCGAGATCGAGCTGCGCTACGATCCTGCCGAGGGTAGTTTTTCGGCCTGGTATTTCGAGCATCGCCTGCCGATCGCGCCGCAGCGCTACAGCGAAATCCTGCGCGCGACCGTCAAGGAGGCCAGCGCCGAGGCAAGGGCGACCGGCAGAGCCCTGCTCGATCTCGCATCGCGCTACGAGGGATTGCACCATCCCAACCGCAGCGAAACGCCTGATTTCAAGGCGGCGCTGAGAGACACAGAGGGCGGCGCCGAGATCATTGCGCGCGGGCTGGATGCCTATCGCGCAGGCCCCGGGCGTAGCGCACAGGTCACGGCGCTCCATCATTTGCTGGAACGGCAGCACTACAAGCTCGGCCATTGGCGGCTGGCATCCAGTGACATCAACTATCGGCGCTTCTTTGATGTCAATACGCTGGCAGGATTGCGCGTCGAGGACGCCGTCACTTTCGACGCGATGCATGAGCTCGTCAAAAAGCTGATTGCCGAGGACAGGCTACAGGGATTGCGGCTCGATCACATCGACGGCCTGCGCGATCCCGCGCAATATTTCCAGCGTCTGCGGCGCCTGATCCGGGAAGCGCAGGGGTCGACGGCCAAGCCGTTATATCTGGTGATCGAAAAAATTCTGGGTGAAGGCGAGCCGCTCTCTTCCTTCAGCGGCGTCCACGGCACCACCGGATATGAGTGGCTCAGCGTCATTACTCAAGCGCTAGTCGACGGCAATGGCCTCGGCCCACTCGATGAGATCTGGCGCCAGATCAGCAATCAGCCGCCGAGACTCGAGCCCGTCCTCAAGGAAGCCAAGAGGCGTGTGCTCGCAACGCTACTGACCAGCGAATTCATCGTGCTGACACGCCTGTTGGCGCGTATCGCCAGCGGGCACTATTCCACCCGGGATTACTCCGCCGATAGCCTGCGCCAGGCGCTCGGACTCTACGTGCTGCATTTCCCGGTCTATCGCACCTATCTGACCTCGGCCGGTCCGACGGCGGCGGACCGCGCGTTGATTTCGCAAACGATCGAGAAGGCCCGCGCCGACTGGTTTGCCGCCGACGAAGGCATCTTCGATTTCCTGCGCGATACGTTGACAATGGATCTGATCGCACCGGGCCGGTCGCCGCACAGCGCGCCGCGCGTGCGCCGCTTTGCGTTGAAGGTTCAGCAGTTCACCGGCCCCGTGATGGCGAAGTCGCTCGAGGACACCGCGTTCTATCGCTACCATCGCCTGCTCGCGCTCAACGAGGTCGGCGGCGATCCACGAGCCGATGCGCTTTCCACGGATGCATTTCACCGGATGATGCGCGCCCGCGTTCGGGACTGGCCGCATGGCATGACCGCGACCGCGACGCACGATACCAAGCGCGGCGAGGACGCGCGTGCGCGCCTAATGGCGCTGACGGAAATACCCGGCGAATGGGCAAGCGCGGGGGCGCGCTGGAAAGTTCTCAACGCGCCGCATCTTGCGATTCAAGGCGAGATGCGCGCCCCGTCGGCGACCTTCGAGTATATGCTGTATCAGGCCCTGCTCGGGGCATGGCCGCTGGACCGGCCCGACGACAGCTTCCTGGAGCGTATGCAGGCCTATGCCCTGAAGGCGGCGCGCGAGGGCAAGCAGGAGACCAGCTGGCTCAATCCGCACCAGGCCTATGAAGCGGGCGTGCACGCATTCGTTGCGCGTATTCTGGATCGCGCGATATCGGCGGAATTCATCGATTCCCTGGAAAAGCTGGCACGGCGGCTAGCGCTGCTGGGCGCGCTCAATTCGCTGAGCCAGATCACCCTGAAAGCGACGATGCCGGGCGTGCCGGACTTTTATCAAGGCACCGAGTTGTGGGACCTGTCGCTGGTCGATCCCGACAACCGCCGGCCAGTGGATTTCGCCGCTCGCGCCAAGGCGCTTGCGTCGGTGGAAGCGCCCGATTGGGATCATCTTGTTCAGAACTGGTCCGATGGCCATTTGAAGCTGGCTTGGACCCGTCATTTGCTGAAACTTCGCTCCGAACTTGCCGATGTCTTCACAGATGGGGATTATCAGCCGCTCGAGGTTATCGGCCCGCACCGCAACCATGTCATTGCGTTCGCCCGGGGGCACGGCGGCGACGCCGCGATTGCGGTGGTAACGAAAACGCTCGGGAGATTATCGCAAGAGGGCCGTTTCTGGCCGCGCGCGGATGAGTTTGACGGCGCTATCGATCTCACAGGCTATTCGGTGGAGGGATATGCCGGCGAACTGCCGCTCGCGCAGTTGTTCACCGATCTGCCGGTCGCGGTGCTGAAGGCGAAAACCAAGGGCGCAGCGCCAGCGAAGCGCAAGCGGACTCGCGCGTGATCTACCAAAGGCCCTTCAGGATCGAAATAGCCGGGCAGCCTGGCTGCGACCATATCAATGCGTAGGATCGTTGCGCTTGGTGAGCAACAGCGTGCCCCGATTGCGAATCGCGCCCTGCGCCACTTCGGCGAATCGCTGCAACAGCCACGGCAGCGTCACTTCCACCCGGACGTGATCGTCGGCGACATCGAGATGGCCCGACGCCGCCTGCCCCAGCGCACGGACACGAAAGATCATGCGGTCACCATCCCAACGCTCCTCGTCGACCTTCAGCACGGGAACGCTGGATGCGGCCCTCGTGAGTCCGTCCTTCAACCGGCGGGCGGCCTCCTCGCGGCCAAGCCGATGCGGAATCGAGACAACAAGCGGTGCAGACATCACGCAAATCCTTTGTTTGATCCGACTCCATGTAGTTGCGCCTGGTTCGAAAGGAAGGGCTTGGCGAATTTAAGCGGCGTCAACAGTGGAACTTTACCGGTTCCCATTCGTTTTTTCGGCTGAAGGCAGAGCACGGTGCCCACTGTCGGGCTGGAGGAGATATTCGATGTCTATTGGAACGATCATTCTCATTATTCTTATCATCGCGCTTCTTGGCGGGTTCAGCGGCATCGGCGGCGGACCGTTTTACGGCACTGGCTACTATGGTGGCGGCGGCCTTGGTCTCATCATCATCATTCTGATTATCCTGCTCTTGATGGGTCGGTTGTAAGTTCTCACACTTCTCGTCTACGTCATGGCCGGGCTTACGCCCGGCCATGACGATTTGTTTCAGACATCATCGTTATCGCTACTTCTTCCCCGCCAGCTTCTTGATCGCCGGTTTGATCGACGAAGCCGCGGCGTTGTATTCTGCCCATGCTTTGGTTTTCGCGAGCAGTGCCGGCACGGTGCGGACCGTGTAGCGCTTCGGATCGAGATCGCCTTTTACCTGCGTCCAGGTCAGCGGCATCGAGACAGTCGCGCCGGGACGCGCGCGGGGCGACAGCACCGCGACCGCGGTCGACATCCGGTCGTTGCGGAGATAGTCGAGGAAGATCTTGCCCTTGCGCAGCTTCTTCGACATGTTGAGCAGATAACGCTCGGGCTCTTCTTCCGCCATCCACTGGCAGATGCCTTGCGCGAACGCCTTGGCTTCCTTCCACGTCACCTTGTCTTTGGCGCCCGATAGCAGCGGCGTCACGACGTGAAGGCCTTTGCCGCCAGTGGTCTTGCAGAAGCTCTCCAGACCGACAGCCGACAGACGCTGCCGCATGTCCTTGGCGGCTTCGATTACGTCGGCAAAATCGACATCAGGCGCGGGATCGAGATCGAATACCAGTCGCCCCGGCACATCAGGCGCATCCGGCGCACAATTCCACGGATGCAGTTCGAGGCCGCCGATCTGCGCCACGGCGGCCAAGCCCTCGACGCGGTCGATCTGGAGATAAGGCTTGCGATCGCCGGAAACCTTGACCAGCTCCAGCAAATTGGACGTGCCGGTCATGGCGTGGCGCTGAAAGAACGTTTCGCCGTTGATGCCGTCCGGCGCACGGACCACCGAGCACGGACGCCCCTTCAAATGATCGATCATCCACTCGCCGACCGCCTCGAAATAGTGCGCCAGGTCGAGTTTGGTGACGCCCTTGCCGTCGCCTGCGTCCGGCCACAGCTCCTTGTCGGGCTTTGAAATCGCCACGCCCATCACTTCGGCTTTCGCCGTGGATGCCCCCGAAGCTGTCTTGCCTGTCGTCTTGCTGGCTGCCTTGCCAGCCATTCTCGCGGAAGGCTTTGCGACCTTGCCCATCGACGGTGTCTCCGCCTCGATCTCCCTGGCCGGCTTGTCCTGCCGCAAACCCTTGAACGCAGCCTGACGGATATTGCCGGCATCGGTGAAGCCGGCGAATTCGATTTCTGCGACGAGCTCGGGCTTCAGCCAATGCACATCGCGGGTCTTGCGCGGAGCGTCCTTGCCGCCGAACGGGCTCTTGTCCGAAGCCGCCGCCTTCAGCGCCGGCATGATGCGACGGACCGTGTCCTTGCCAAATCCGGTGCCGACGATGCCGACAAAGGCAAGGTGCCCGCCACGATAGATGCCCGCCATCAGCGAGCGGAATTTGCCGTTGGTGGTCTTCCAGCCGCCAAGCACAACCTCCTGCCCGGCGCGGCACTTGGCCTTGGTCCAGTGGTCGGAGCGGCCGGACTGATAGGGAGCGCTGAGCTTCTTGGAAACGATGCCTTCCAGCAACAGCTTGCAGGCGGATTGCAAGATGGCGTCGCCGCCGCTTTCAAAATGTTCGACATAGCGAATCGACGCTCCCTTGCCCTTGGTCCGCGCCGCCAGCATTCGCTTCAACTGCGCCTTGCGATCGGCTAGCGGCACCCGGCGCAGATCCTCGCCTTCGGCAAACAGCAGGTCGAAGGCAAAGAAGATCAGACGATCGGTCTTGCCGTCGGAAATGGCTGCCTGAAGCGTCGAGAAATCCGGCGCGCCGTCGTGGTCAAGCGCCACGATCTCGCCATCGATCAGCATGTCCGGCAGGGCGCTGCCTTCTTTCGCGATCGCCGGAAATTTGTCGGTCCAGTCCAGCCCCTTTCGCGTCTTGAGCACCGCGTTGCCGTTCTCGACCCGCAATTGCACGCGATAACCGTCAAACTTGATCTCATGGCACCAGCCTTCGCCATTCGGCGGACGGTCGACGGAGGCACAAAGCTGCGGCGCCACGAAATCCGGCATCTCGGCGACTTCCCTGCCTTTCGCCTTCGCTGCAGCCGGTTTCGCCTTCGCAGGCTTGGCTGCACCCTTCCCATTCGCAGCCCGCGCCTCGGCGGCCTCGCCGCGGTTCGAATGCCAGACCGCATCGGCCTTGGCGCGACCGGATTTGACGGTCATGAACGGTTTGGGTGCCCTGCCCGTGCCCCCGGCAATCTCTTCCATCGAGCGGCCGGAGGCGACGGATCGATCCTCGTCGAGAATAGTGTTGTCCTCGCCTTCCCTGGCGAATTCGTCACGGTGTTTGATCAACAGCCAGTTGGTGCGACCGCTTCCATTGCGGTCATGGCGCATGCGCACCAGCACCCAACTGCCATGCAGCTTGTCGCCGTCCAGCGTGAATTTCAGGTCGCCCTTTTTTAATCCCTTTTCCGGATCGTCGGAATGCCAGGTGCCGCGGTCCCAGAGCTGCACGGTGCCGCCGCCATATTGGCCCTTGGGGATGGTGCCTTCGAAATCGCCATAGTCGAGCGGATGGTCCTCGACTTCGACCGCGAGGCGCTTGTCATGCGGATCGAGCGAGGGGCCGCGTGTCACCGCCCAGGACTTGAACACGCCGTCGAATTCCAGCCGCAGATCGTAATGCAGCCGGGTCGCGGCATGCTTCTGGATCACGAAGCGCCGCTCTCTCGACGACGCTACCTTGCCGGTGCCGCTGGGCTCGGCGGTCTTCTCGAAATCACGCTTCTTTCGATAGGTGGTGAGACTTCCAGCGGGCACGGCCAAACTCCGGAAAAACGACGGCTCTCGCACGGCAACAACAACCCGGAACGAAAACCCGCAACGTCAGTTGAAAGTTCCGAAACTCCCTCAATCCGGAGATTGTAATGGCTGCGCGCGCCTATTGGAAAGGCTCCCTGAAACTTTCCCTCGTGTCCTGCCCCGTGCTGCTCTATCCGGCCTCGACCTCCATTGAAAAAACCCGCTTCCATATGATCAACAAGGAGACCGGCAACCGGTTGAAGCAGCAGATGGTGGACTCCGAGACCGGCGACGTGGTCGAAAGCGAGCAGAAGGGCCGCGGCTATGAGCTGAAAAAGGGGGAGTTTGTCGAGATCGACAAGGACGAGCTGGAAGCCGTCCAGATCGAGAGCAACCATACGATCGACATCGACAGCTTCGTGCCGAAGGACGAAGTCGACAAGCGCTATCTCAACCATCCCTATTATATCGCGCCCGATGGCAAGGCCGGCACCGATGCCTTCTCCGTGATCCGTGACGCCATGAAGGACCAGGACCGCGTCGCGCTCGCCCGCATCGTGCTGACCAACCGCGAGCACGTCATCGCCATCGAACCGCTCGGCAAGGGACTGCTTGGCACCACGCTGCGATATCCTTACGAGCTGCGCGACGAGGACGACTATTTCGATGACATCAAAAGTCCGAAAATCTCAAAGGACATGATCGAGCTGGCCGGCCATATCCTCAAAACCAAGGCCGCGCATTTCGACCCGTCGAAATTCAAGGACGAATACGAGGACGCGCTGAAGGCGCTGGTCCGCCGCAAAGCCTCCGGCAAGCCGATCAAGGCCGCGGAGCACGAGGAAAACTCCGACAACGTGGTCAGCCTGATGGACGCGCTCAAACAGAGCCTGAAGCACAAGGGACCAGCGAGGCGCGCCTCGCATCCGGCATCGCGGCGACCGGCGCATCGCCGCCCTGCCAAGAAGGCGCATCGCTCGCCCGCGCGCCAGCGCAAGGCGGGGTAGAGGTGCCATCCATCATTGCGAGCCGGCAGGTCGCGCGGAATGCGCACCCGATGACAGGCTCCGCGAAGCAATCCAGTGCTCCATGCGTGGCGCTGGATTGCTTGGTCAGTCCGCTTCTCGCAATGAAGGTCAATCTAGGTCCTCCGTCATGCCCGGGCTTGTCCCGGGCATCCACGTCTTTATTGGGCGCTGCAAGTAAGACGTGGATGGCCGGGTCAAGCCCGGCCATGACGATAACTTTGCGCTTGCGATTTATCTTTTCGCCTTGCGCTTCTTAGTGGTCTTCCGCTTTTTCTTCGCTTTCTTCGGTACCTTCTTGCCCTCGGCCCTCGCCTCGGACAGCCCGATCGCGATCGCCTGCTTGCGGCTTTTTACTTTTCGGCCCGAGCGGCCGCTCTTCAATGTCCCAGCCTTTCGCTTCTTCATCGTGCGTTCGACGTCGGAGGAAGCTTTCTTCGAATATCGTCGTGCCATGATCAATTCTCCGGTTGGCCGGGAACAATCATCGCATCAAATAAAAGTTCCGAATTTGCAACCGCGCTTCGCTCCATGCGAAGGAGATGCGATCAACGCTCCGAATTCTAATCCGCCGCGCGCAACCGATAGCCGATGCCGGTTTCTGTCAGCACGAATTGCGGACGCTCGGGATCGGCCTCGATCTTGTGCCGGAGTTGGCGCACATAGACCCGTAGATATTGCGCGTCTGTGAGTTCATCCCACAGCTCTTTCAACAGGAAGCGGTGTGTCAAGACCTTGCCGGCGTGCTGCACCAGCACGCGCAGCAGCTCGTACTCCTTGGGCGAGAGTTTGACCTCCCGGTCGCCGACCTTGACGATGCGTCGCACCAGATCGACCGACAGGTCGCCGGTCCGGAACACCGGCCGTTCGCCGTG
>Ga0164307_10001000_pt1 | contig 12668 bp, 14 predicted proteins | sample Whisoiple_243_MG_FD_110214 | JGI IMG/M metagenome (GOLD analysis project Ga0164307, IMG submission 110214) | Soil microbial communities amended with fresh organic matter from upstate New York, USA - Whitman soil sample_243_MG | ecosystem: Environmental > Terrestrial > Soil > Unclassified >...
CCACGCGCGTGCACGACAGCGATAGCAGCCAAGCATTCGTCTTTAGGCGGTATGATGCCCGTAATTTTGCGGACTCATCGATGCCTGGTCATCCGGGGCGGGTCATTTTGGCGGGCTGTACCAGCCGATCGAACTCGGCTGCGGAAACCAGTCCGAGCCGCAAGGCTTCTTCTTTCAGGGTCGTTCCGCGCGCGTGCGCTGATTTGGCGACTTTTGCCGCGTTGTCATAGCCGATTTTCGGTGCCAGCGCAGTCACCAGCATCAACGAGCGCTCCATAAGTTCCCGGATTCGCTTTTCGTTGGCGCGTATTCCATCGACGCAATGCTCCGTAAACGAACGGGCGACGTCGGCAAGAAGCTGAATGGAATGCATCATACAATATGCCAGCAAAGGCCTATAGACATTCAGTTCGAAATGCCCCTGGCTGCCCCCGACTGTGATGGCAGTGTGATTGCCGAAAACCTGACAGCAGACCATGGTCATCGCCTCGCACTGGGTCGGGTTGACCTTGCCCGGCATGATCGACGAGCCCGGCTCGTTTTCGGGCAGAATCAACTCGCCGAGGCCGGAGCGCGGGCCCGATCCCAGCAGACGAATGTCGTTGGCGATCTTGAACAGGCCGGTTGCCACCGAGTTGACCGCGCCGTGCGCGAACACATAGGCGTCGTTGGACGCCAACGCCTCGAACTTGTTGGCGGCGCTGGTGAAGGGCAGTCGGGTAATCCTGGCAACGTGCCTTGCAAACGCGCGCGCGAATTTCGGGTTCGAATTGAGGCCGGTGCCGACCGCGGTGCCGCCTTGCGCCAGCGGATACAGATCCTTCACCGCGATGCGGAGCCGCGCGATGCCGCTTTCGACCTGGGCGGCATAGCCGGAAAATTCCTGGCCGAGTGTCAGCGGCGTTGCATCCTGGGTGTGGGTGCGACCGATCTTGACGATGCGCGCAAACGCCTTTTCCTTTTTGCGTAGCGCGCGGTGAAGCTCGCCCAGCGCGGGAACCAGGTCGGCCAGGATGCGCGTGGCGGCGGCGATATGCATCGCCGTCGGAAACGAGTCGTTGGAAGACTGGCTCATATTGACGTGATCATTGGGATGGACCGGTTGCTTGGCGCCACGCTCGCCGCCGAGCAGTTCATTGGCGCGGTTGGCGATCACCTCGTTAAGGTTCATGTTGGTCTGCGTGCCGGAGCCGGTCTGCCAGACCACCAAGGGAAAATGATCGTCGAGTTTGCCCTCGATCACCTCGCGGGCTGCGCGGATGATCGCGCTGGCGCGGCGCCGGTCGAGCAGGCCGAGTTCGCGGTTGGTTTCAGCGGAGGCGAGCTTGACGGTCGCGAGCGCGTGAACGATCGGCATCGGCATCCGGTCATGGCCGATCCGGAAGTTTCGTCGCGACCGCTCGGTCTGCGCGCCCCAGTAGCGATCGGCGGCGACATCGATCGGGCCGAAGCTGTCGGTCTCAAAGCGGGTTGATGATGAAGTCGCAGATCGCGCCGATCGCCTTGCCATGAGTCAATGCTCGTTGCGCCGTGAAGAAGGTGCTTTACAGCGTCGGAAATTTCCCGCGCGCGGATTATTTCTTGCGGAAACGATCCAGCCGAACCACCTCGGCGCCCTCACCGGGCTTGCCCGGCTCGACCGGCTTTTCGGCCGCGGGCTCGGGAATCGTCAACGCGGTGGGGGTCTGTGAAGGCGCGGGCACTGCGGGCACGTTGCCATCCGCCGGATCTTCCATCTCATCGGGGGCTTCGAACTGCAGGCCGAACTGCACCGAAGGGTCGAAGAAGTTCTGGATCGAATTAAACGGCACCACCAGCCGCTCCGGGATCCCACTAAAGGACAGTCCGACCTCGAAGCGATCCTCCAGAACCGTCAGGTCCCAGAACTGATGCTGCAGGATGATGGTCATTTCTTTCGGATATTGCGCCAGCAGCCGCGGCGAAAGCTTCACGCCCTCGGCGGTGGATAAAAAGGTAATAAAAAAATGATGTTCCCCGGGCAAACCGTGCTCGGCGGCATCGGTCAGGACGCGGCGCAGCACACCGCGCAGCGCGTCGCGCGCCAGCACGTCGTATCGGATGTGATCGGTCGCCATGGTCTACCCTGTCGCATGTCGATGTCGCCGTCGGGTCGACGGAAGTGTCGCAGCCCGACTCGCACCGTTTGTCGGATGCTACTCCGGCTGAAAGCCTGGGTCAGCACCGTCAGCGGTGAATATTCCGGCAAAAACCCGCCGGTGAGGGAAAGGAAGTGGAGGCTTCTGTTGCCAGGTGCCTCCGAACCCCGCCTGACGGAGCTTAACCCATCAGGACTTTAGATTTGGTCTTTCAAACTGCGTTACGCAGCCTGAGCAACCGGAGCATAGTTGTCGTTTGCAACTATTGCATAGCCCGATAACGGCGGAACCATACCGAGAAAAAACACGCCCTTTACGCCCTCGTCGATCCTGGTTCGCCCCCGCCGAAGCCCGCCTTCGGGGGGCTCGGGTGGAGGCGCCGGGTACTGCCCCCGGGTCCGAATGGTTTATTGCGACGGCAATTTATTTCCATAGCCGGCGAACCGGCACCGCCAATATAGGATGCAATGGTTGAGAAAAATAGAGCCTGCGCGGTCGCATCCGGGGCGGCAAAAAGAGGCAATAGACGGCTGGAAGGGCTGCTGCGCGCGTGCCGGGGTGCAAACCGCCGAATATCGATTGGCCCGGCGTGGCTTGCCGCTCTAAATCTGGTACATGCCACCGGATTCGTCGTCGGCCGCGGTTCCTGTCCCGGGTTCCCCGCCGGAAACGCCTACATCGCCGCCACCCGGCCTGATCGCGTTATTTATCGCGTTCGCCAAAATGTCGCTGGCGGGGTTTGGCGGCGTGATGGTGTTCGCGCGTCGCGGCATTGTCGAGCAGCACCGCTGGATGACGGCGGACGAATTCAACGAAACGTTTGCGCTGTGTCACTTCCTGCCGGGGCCAAACATCGTCAATCTGTCGATGGTTTCGGCGCGCGGTTCCGGGGGATCGCCGGCGGCGTCGCGGCCTTTGCCGGCCTGGTTGTCCCCCCGTCGTGATCGTGACCATTCTGGCGATTCTCTATGCTCATTTCGGTCAGGTCGAAGCGCTGCGGCGCGTTCTGGCCGGCGTGTCCTGTGCGGCGGTCGGCCTTCTGATCTCGGTCGTTTTCAGGATGATGATGCCGCTGGTCAAGCGGCGCGATCTGGCCGCGCTCGTGGTCATGGTCGCGGTGTTCGTCGCGATCGGGCTGGTGCGGTTGCCCCTGCCGGCGGTGCTATTGGTCGCGATTCCGTTCAGCCTCGCCGTCACCATTGTCGTGCGCAAGCGAGATGCAGCATGAGCCAGGACGGTCATCCGATCCTGACGCTCGCATGGACGTTCGGGGTGATGTCGCTTTTCGCGGTCGGGGGCGCCAATTCCGCGATCCCCGAAATGCACCGGGTCGCGGTCGACGTCCACCACTGGCTGACCGACAAGCAATTCGCCGACGTGTTTGCGATCGCGCAATTGTCGCCGGGTCCGAACGTGCTGATCGTCACCCTGATCGGCTATGCGGTCGCAGGCATTGGCGGCGCGCTGGTCGCAACCCTCGGATGTGCGTTCCGACCGCGGTGCTCGCCTTTTTCGTCAGCCGGTTTCTCAGGCGATCGAGCCATTCGCGCTGGCCCGCGATCGTTCAGGCCGCCCTGGTTCCGCTTTCGATCGGCCTGATGGGCGCCAGCGGGTTGATCCTGGCGTTGGCCGCGGACCGCAGTTGGGCCGCCGCTTTGGTGACCTCGGGCGCGGCATTGTTGGCCTTGAGCACCCGGCTCAATCCGCTCTGGCTGTTGGCGGCGGGGGGACTTCTGGGGTTTGCCGGTCTGCTCGGCTAGGGAAACCATGGGCGCGCCCCCTTGCCGGAGTGAAGCCCGATGCTCACTTTTCCGGGTATAATTCCTGCCGGGCCGAAGCGGGCGCTGTTGGCGGCCCGGTCCGGGCGCTACAAATTCCCAGCTTTTGAGGGATCGCAACGTCACGCCATGAACCAGTATCACGACCTGCTCGAGCGGATTCTCGCTGACGGCGCGGAAAAGCAGGACCGCACCGGCACCGGCACGCTGTCGATCTTCGGTCATCAGATGCGCTTCAATCTGACGACTGGCTTCCCGATGTTGACCACCAAGAAGCTGCCGCTGAAGGCGATCGTGCATGAGCTGTTGTGGTTTCTTGCCGGCGATACCAACATCAAATATCTCAAGGAGAATGGCGTTTCGATCTGGGATGAATGGGCCGACGCCAATGGCGATCTCGGTCCGGTCTACGGCTCGCAATGGCGGTCCTGGCCGGCGCCCGACGGCCGGAGTATCGACCAGATCTCCAACGTGATCGACATGATCAAACGCAATCCCGATTCGCGGCGGCTGATCGTCAGCGCCTGGAATCCGGCCGACGTCGACAGGATGGCGCTGCCGCCGTGCCATTGCCTGTTCCAGTTCTATGTCGCCAACGGCAAATTGTCCTGCCAGCTCTACCAGCGCTCGGCCGACGTTTTCCTCGGTGTGCCCTTCAATATCGCCTCCTATGCATTGTTGACGCTGATGGTGGCGCAGGTCACGGGGCTGAAGCCGGGCGATTTCGTCCACAGCCTCGGCGACACGCATCTCTATTCGAACCATCTCGAACAGGCGCGGCTGCAACTGACGCGCCCGACGCGCAAGCTGCCGGTGATGAAGATCAATCCGGAGGTCAAGGATATCTTTGCGTTTCGTTACGAGGACTTCGTGCTCGAGGACTACGACCCGCATCCGCACATCAAGGCCGAAGTTGCGGTATGAGCGATTGAATGTCCCTTAACATTCGTCGCGCCCGTCTTGGCGATACCGGACTTGTCCTGTCGCTGCTTCGCGAACTGGCCGAATACGAGAAGCTGCTGCACGAAGTGGAGGCGACCGAAGCCGACATTGGCGCAGCACTGTTTGCCGACAATCCCGTTGTGTTCTGCGAGATCGCGGAGTGGCACGGCGAGCCGGTGGGCCTGGCGGTCTGGTTTCTCAATTTTTCGACCTTCAGCGGGCGACCCGGCATTTATCTCGAAGATTTGTTCGTTCGCCCGGCGCAGCGCCGCAAGGGCATCGGCAAGGCGTTGCTGGCGCATCTGGCCAAGGCCTGCGTGGCGAACGGCTGGTCGCGGCTGCAATGGTCGGTGCTGGACTGGAATACGCCGGCAATTGAATTCTACAAATCGCTCGGTACCGTGCTGATGGACGAATGGACCATGTGCCGGCTGTCCGGCCCGCCGCTCGCGGCGCTCGCAAGGGAAACGCGTTGATAGAGATCGTTCTGATCGTTGCGGTCGCTGACAATGGCGTGATCGGCGCCGGCGGCACGATCCCGTGGCGTCTGAAGACCGACCAGCAGCGCTTCAAGGCGCTGACGACCAACAAGCCCGTGGTGATGGGCCGCAAGACCTTCATTTCGCTGGGCCGGCCGTTGCCCCGGCGTACCAATATCGTCGTCACCCGCGATCCCAACTTTCGCGCGCCGGGCGCGGTGGTGACGACCTCGATTGCGGATGCGCGTGCGGTTGCGACTGGCGACGCGCTGCGGCGTTTCGTCACTGAGATCGCCGTGATCGGCGGCGCCGAAATCTATGCGCAATGGATGGACGTCGCCGACCGCCTGGAATTGACCGAAGTCCACGCCCTGCCCGAAGGCGATACCCGTTTCACCGCAGTAGATCCGGCTGTTTGGCAGGAAGTTGCCCGTGAGCGCCGCCCGGCCGGTCCGGATGACAGCACCGACTTTTCCTATGTGACCTACGTCCGGCGGAAGCCGCATTAACCGCATCGGTTAATGTTTGCATTGACAATTACGGCCTCAGGCATAGCTGCTTCCGAGCTGGAAGCTTGCGTTGTAAGGGCCGGGGCCGTCCCCTATAAAGCCATGCGGATTTCGAGGCGGGCATCTTGGTCCCCAAGATTGGCCCTCAAGCCTTGCGGAGGAGAGTGTCGATGCCGTGGAAGAATCAAGGCGGAGGCCCGTGGGGTTCCGGTCCGAAAGGACCCTGGGGCTCCGGACCACAGCCGACGGGACCGAGGCCGCCGGACCTTGAAGACCTTCTGCGCCGCGCGCAGGATCGGCTGCAGCAGTTCCTGCCGGGCGGATATTTCAGTGGGCTCGGCATCGCGCTGATCCTTCTCGGCGTGATCGCGATCTGGGGGATGTCCGGCTTTTATCGCGTTCAATCGGAAGAGCAGGGCATCGTGCTGCGCTTCGGCAAATATGTGCGCGACTCCTATCCTGGCCTGAACTATCACCTGCCATATCCGATCGAGTCCGTGCTGCTGCCGAAGGCGCTGCGGGTTTCGACCCTGAGCATCGGCATGACGCTGATCGACGATCCGGCGCGGCGTGGCCGCACCATGCGCGACGTCCCGGAGGAAAGCCTGATGCTGACCGGCGACGAAAATATCGTCGACGTCGATTTCACGGTGTTGTGGCGCATCAAGCCGAAGGCCGTCGATCCGCACGGCGTGGCGGATTTCCTGTTCAACATCCAGAATCCCGAGGGCACGGTGAAGGCGGTCGCCGAAAGCGCGATGCGCGAAGTTATCGGCCGCTCCAACATCCAGCCGATCCTCACCGGCGCCCGCACCTCCACCGAGCTCGCTGTGCAGGAGTTGATGCAGAAGACGCTCGACATCTACGGTTCGGGCATCCTGGTGCAGCAGGTGCAGATGCAGAAGGTCGATCCGCCGGCGCAGGTGATCGATGCGTTCCGCGACGTGCAGGCGGCCCGCGCCGACCTTGAGCGGCTGCAGAACGAAGCCCAGACCTACGCCAACCGCGTCGTTCCGGACGCAAAGGGACGGTCCGCGCAAATCCTGCAGGTCGCGGAAGGCTACAAGCAGCAGGCCGTCGCCGAAGCCAAGGGCCAGAGCGCGCGCTTCCTGAAAGTCTACGATGAATACAAGAAGGCGCCCGACGTTACCCGGCAGCGCATCTATCTGGAGACTATGGAGCACGTGCTCGGAAGCTCCGAGAAGCTGATCTATGACGGCGGCGGTCCCGGTGCGCAGGGCGTCGTGCCTTATTTGCCGCTCAGCGAGCTGACACCGCGACGTGGCTCCGCGCCATCGACAGGTCAATCGCAACAGCAAAGCGGGAGCACGCGATGAGATCCCCTGTCACAGGTACTGTGCTGTTGCTGTTGCTGTTGCTGGTCGTTATCGTCGGCTACGGCTCGGTCTTCACCGTGGACCAGACCGAACAGGCGCTGGTGGTCCGACTGGGTAAACCGGTCAGCGTCGTGACCGATCCGGGACTGCATTTCAAGGCGCCATTCATCGATACCGTGATCGATATCGACAAGCGCATCCTCGATCTGGAAAATCCGTCGCAGGAAGTCATTGCATCGGACCAGAAGCGGCTGGTGGTCGACGCCTTCGCGCGCTACCGCATCAAGACGCCGCTGCGCTTTTACCAGAGCGTGGGTTCCGTCCAGGCCGCCAACACCCAGTTGACCACGATCCTCAACGCGTCGCTGCGTCGCGTGCTGGGTGAGGTCACCTTCATCCAGGTCGTGCGCGACGAGCGCGAAGCCCTGATGGGGCGCATCCGGGACCAGGTCGACAAGGAGGCCGACGCCTATGGCATCCAGGTGGTCGACGTTCGCATCCGGCGCGCCGACTTGCCGGAGCAGAACAGCCAGGCGGTCTATCAGCGCATGCAGACCGAACGGCAGCGCGAAGCGGCCGAATTCCGCGCCCAGGGCGGCCAGAAGGCACAGGAAATCAGGTCCAACGCCGACCGCGAAGCCACCGTGATCGTCGCCGAGGCGAACTCGAAAGCCGAGCAGATACGCGGCGAAGGCGACGGCGAACGCAACCGGCTGTTCGCCGAAGCCTATGGCAAGGATCCGGGCTTCTTCGCGTTCTATCGCTCGATGACGGCCTACGAGAACGGCCTGAAGAGCAACGATACCCGGTTCCTACTGCGGCCGGATTCCGATTTCTTCAAGTTCTTCAACAGTCCGTCTGGCGGGCCTGCAGCTGCTTCCGCGCCGGCGGCAGCCAAACCCTGAATACGTGGTCAGATTGATGAGGCGTCGAGGCAGGCGCCGGTTTGGTCCCGACGCCAACGTCAGGAACAACATCAAACGGGGGGTTCCGGTCCGATGAGGTCCCTAGCGTTCGCCGACTTCCTCATCGGTGTGGGTGTTCTGTTTGTGCTGGAAGGCTTGATGTTCGCGGCGAGCCCGGCGTGGATGCGCCGGGCGATGAAGAGCGCGCTGGCGACACCGGACAACATTCTGCGCGCCGTGGGGATCGGATCGGCGGTGGCCGGCCTGATCCTGATCTGGATCATTCGGCGCTAGAATTCGTTCGCTTCGGCGGCTGCGGGAGCTGTCGGGGATCAACGCCAAATTGAGCGGCGCCGACAGTTTCTCGGCCGGTTTTTCGCCGTATTTGACGTGCGCTCATGGCCATGAAACTTCCCGCCGGTGCTTGCGCCGTTACCCGGTTCGGGCGCACTGTGGAAAGAGCATTCCGAGCCGGTTCAAGGCCAGGACCTGATTTCATAAGAGACCTGGTTTCATAAGAAGCCTGGTTTCATGAGAGACCTGATTTCAAGACAGAGAGATCCGATATGACTGCTGCGATTCCGGCCCTGACTCGTCGCCTGCGCCCCTGGTTGGCCGCGATTTGCCTCGGCGCCGCCAGCCTTGCATGGACGCCGCCGGCCTTCGCCCGGGGTCCCGACGGCATCGCCGATGTCGCCGAGAAGGTGATCGACGCGGTGGTCAACATCTCGACTTCGCAGACCGTCGAAGCCAAGAACGGCCCGACCGACAAGGGCGCGATGCCGAAATTGCCGCCGGGCTCGCCGTTCGAGGAGTTCTTCGACGACTTCTTCAAGAACCGGCATGGCGGTCCGGGCGGCGGGGACGTGCAGCCGCACAAGACCACTTCACTCGGCTCCGGCTTCATCGTCGATACCTCGGGCATCGTCGTGACCAACAATCACGTCATTGACGGCGCCGACGAGATCAACGTGATCATGAATGACGGCGGCAAGTTCAAGGCCGAACTGGTCGGGGTCGACAAGAAGACCGATCTCGCGGTGCTGAAATTCACGCCGAACAAGCCGCTGATCGCGGTCAAGTTCGGCGATTCCGACAAGCTGCGGCTCGGCGAATGGGTGATCGCGATCGGCAATCCGTTCAGCCTCGGTGGCACCGTCACCGCCGGCATCGTGTCGGCGCGCAACCGCGATATCAGCCAGGGCCCCTATGACAACTACATCCAGACCGATGCCGCCATCAACCGCGGCAATTCCGGAGGGCCACTGTTCAATCTCGATGGCGATGTAATCGGCGTCAACACGCTGATCATTTCGCCGACCGGGGGCTCGATTGGTATCGGCTTCGCGGTACCCTCCAAGACGGTGGCCGGCGTGGTCGCACAGCTGCGGCAATTCGGCGAGCTTCGCCGCGGCTGGCTTGGCGTCCGCATCCAGCAGGTCACCGACGAGATCGCCGAAAGCCTCAGCATCAAGCCGGCGCGCGGTGCGCTGATCGCCGGCGTCGACGACAAGGGCCCGGCCAAGCCCGCGGGAATCGCGCCGGGTGATGTCGTCGTCAAGTTCGACGGCAAGGACATCAAGGAGCCAAAGGATCTGTCGCGTGTGGTGGCCGACACCGCCGTCGGCAAGGAGGTCGATGTCGTTGTTATCCGCAAGGGCGCGGAGCAGACCTTAAAAGTCACGCTCGGCCGGCTTGAGGACGGCGACAAGCCGGTGCAGGTTTCCAGCAAGACGCAGGAGCCTGTTGAAAAGCCGGTGACGCAAAAGGCGCTCGGGCTCGATCTGGCAACCCTGAGCAAGGATCTGCGCAGCCGCTACAAGATCAAGGACAGCGTCAAGGGAGTCGTCATCATCAATGTTGATGGCTCCTCCGACGCTGCCGAGAAGCGCCTGAGCCCCGGCGAGGTCATCGTCGAGGTCGCGCAGGAAGCGGTCAGCAACGCCGCCGACTTCAAGAAGCGGATCGACCAGATCAAGAAAGACGGCAAGAAATCCGTCCTGCTGCTGGTCGCCAACAGCGACGGCGAACTGCGGTTCGTGGCGCTGAGCGTGCAGTAGGCGCGTCAAAAATTACTGCGTCGTCCCCCGCTCGTGCGGGGACGACCGCGAATTATCCCTCAACGAATTCCTCGCGCCGGTAGCCTTGGGCGTACAGCAGCGCCGTGAGGTCGCCATGGTCGATCCGCGCCGCAGCGGCGGCGGCGACGGCGGGCTTGGCGTGGTAGGCGACACCCAGGCCCGCCGCCTCGATCATGCCGAGGTCATTGGCGCCGTCGCCGACCACCAGCGTATCGAGATCGTCGAGGTCGAAGGCTTCCCGCAGTTCGACCAGTGTGGCGAGCTTGGCGGCGCGGCCCAGCACCGGCTCGGTGACCTCGCCGGTGAGCTTGCCATCGGCGACCTTGAGTTCGTTGGCGCGGTTCTCCTGGAAGCCGATCATCGCGGCGACCGCATTGGTGAACAGCGTAAACCCGCCCGAGATCAGGCAGGTATAGGCGCCGTGCGCGCGCATGGTCATGACCAGTTCGCGGCCGCCCGGCGTCGCCTTGATGCGTTGTCTCAGCACTTCGTCGACCACGCTGACCGGAAGGTCCTTCAACAGCGCGACGCGCTCGCGCAGCGCCGGCTCGAAGGCGATCTCGCCGCGCATCGCGCGCTCGGTGATATTAGCGACATGGGCCCTCAAACCGGCGAAATCGGCCAGTTCGTCGATGCATTCCTGGCCGATCATGGTGGAATCCATGTCGGCCAGAAAAAGTTTCTTGCGCCGGTCGATCCGGGATTGCACCACAACGTCGATCGGCAGATCGTGGCGCGCTTCGCTGAGGCGTTTGATGACAGCGGCGATGTCCTGGCTGCCGGTAAAAGGGATGTCGACGGCGACTTCGTCGAACAGCCAACGCGCCGGACCGGCTTCTGGAAGTAGCGCGCGCGCGCCGTCGACGACCGTGCTATCGAGCGCGGGATTGGCAGGATTGCAGATCAGCGTGGCGACGAGAGACATGCGGGTTAATTCGCGGAAGCGGTCAAATGGCCGGTGAACTTGCCGTGCTTATCGCAGGGCCGACCGCCAGCGGCAAGTCAGCGCTGGCGCTCGAACTCGCGCAAGCGACCGGCGGCATTGTCATCAATGCCGATTCCATGCAGGTTTACCGTGATCTCCATGTCATCACGGCGCGGCCGTCGGCAGCGGAAGAAGCGCGTGTGCCGCATCGGCTCTATGGCCATATCGATGCCGCCGTCAATTGCTCCGCTGGTCGCTGGACGACGGACGCGGCGGCAGCGCTTTCGGAAGCGCGCGCGCAGAACCACCTGCCGATTTTTACAGGCGGCTCCGGCCTGTACTTCAAGGCGCTGACGCGCGGCCTGTCCGCGGTGCCGCCCGTGCCGGCGGCGATACGGGAGAGTATCCGTGCGCGGCTCGAACGCCACGGTGTCGAGGCGTTGCATGCGGAATTGAGCGAACGCGATCCCGAATCCGCCGGGCGGCTCAGGCCGCGCGACCGCAGCCGAATCGCGCGCGCACTCGAAGTGATCGAGGCGACCGGGCGTTCGCTGGCTGACTGGCACCGCGACGGGCTGCCGCCGCTGCTGCCGTCCGGGCAATACAGAGCGGTATTCCTGGCGCCGGAACGCGATGCGCTTTATGCGCGGATCGATGCACGATTCGATGCGATGCTGGCCGCGGGGGCGCTGGACGAAGTTGCGCGCCTCGGTGCGCAGCAACTCGATCCGCTGTTGCCGGCGATGAAAGCCCATGGCGTGCCGGCGCTGCTTTCGCACCTGAGAGGCGAGATCACGCTGGCGCAAGCCGCGCAAATTGCCCGCGCCGACACCCGTCATTATGCCAAGCGGCAGTTTACCTGGTTCCGGCATCAATTGCCGGAGTTCGAATGGGTCAAGCCGGAGCAGACGAGGAGATGGCTCAAGGACCGAATACCGATCGCATTCTGAGGAACGCATCTCGGCCGCGTCTCGAAGGATGGCTGAGGCCGGTAGAATTTACCGATTCGGGCCGTGCAAGCGGTGGCGGGTCGGAAATGACAGGATCTGGCAAAAAACGCTCGCGCCGTGTCCATAACACCGCTAAACTACGAGCATCGCACCAAGTAGACAGTCTCCTTGACTTTCGGGGCGGGGCCGCTATGTTCCGCGCAACCTTCGAAAAGTCAGAGCCGCAATATGCGTAATATTATTACCAAACTCCTTATTGTAGTCGTACCCAGGCGCGCCGCCGGGGATGGCTAAGGCCATCCAAAATCGGGCGGTGTGCAGGGGTCCTCTTGGGCCCCTTTTTATTTTCTCAAGCGATGCAACTGAAGAAGCCGCTGACAACAGCGTCCGGAGCCAGACCATGAGCGACAAGAGCCACCACCCCAACCAGATGACAGGCGCAGCCATGATCGTGCGCGCGCTGGTCGATCATGGCGTCAAGCACATCTTCGGGTATCCGGGCGGGGCGGTGCTTCCGATCTATGACGAGTTGTTCCAGCAAAGCGAGGTCGAGCATATCCTGGTGCGGCACGAGCAGGGCGCCGGTCATGCCGCCGAAGGCTATGCGCGCTCCACCGGTAGGCCGGGCGTGGCGCTGGTGACCTC
>Ga0164307_10001001_pt1 | contig 12657 bp, 10 predicted proteins | sample Whisoiple_243_MG_FD_110214 | JGI IMG/M metagenome (GOLD analysis project Ga0164307, IMG submission 110214) | Soil microbial communities amended with fresh organic matter from upstate New York, USA - Whitman soil sample_243_MG | ecosystem: Environmental > Terrestrial > Soil > Unclassified >...
ATGTGGTCGAGCACCTCGTTGAGGTTGTCGATCAGCTCGCCGATCACCTGGTCGCGGCCGGCCAGGGTCGACGTCACCGAGGCGGTGTGGGCGAGCAGGCCCTCGAGCGTGCCGCCCTCGCCCTGGAAGACCTGGATGATCTCGTAGGAGAGCTGGTTGATGTCGGCCGGCGACAGCGCCTGGAAGAGCGGCTTGAAGCCGTTGAAGAGGACCGTGAGGTCGAGCGCCGGCGTGGTCTGCGCGACCGGGATCGTGTCACCCGGCTTCAGCTCGCCGGTGTCGCCGATCTCGTCGGAGAGCGAGATGTAGCGCTGCCCGACGAGGTTGCGGTAGCGGATCGAGGCGTGGGTGGCCTTGCTCAGCGTCTCGGTGTCCTCGACGGTGAACGTGACCCGGGCGCGGGTGCGGTCGACGACGTCGACGTCCTTGACGCTGCCGACCTTCACGCCGGCGATGCGGATGTCGTCGCCCTTCACGACGCCGGTGGCATCGACGAAGACGGCGCGGTACTCGTGCTTGGGCTTGAACGAGATGTTGCCGATCAGCACGACCAGCACCGACGTCGCCAGCGTCGTGACGACGATGAAGACGAGCAGCTTGACCAGGTCGGAGGTCGTACGGCGGTCGAGGACCTTCATCGCAGCGACACCTCCGCGCCACGGGCCATCGGGCCGACCAGGAGTACGCCGAGGTCCGGCACCTCGGCGTCGCTCACGCCGAGGGTCGGTGCCAGGAGCGACCGCAGCAGCGCGGTCTCCTCGGGGCTGCCGGGCGTGCTGGTGCGGAAGTGGGCGTTGGGTGCGACCCGGCTGGTGCCCTTGCCGGTCGGCTCGTCCACGCCGTCGACGAAGTTCGGCTGGTGCCGCACCGGGTTCTTCTGGTTCCAGGGCGGGTTCGGCAGGTGCAGGCAGTTGGGACCGCGGTCCTCGCCGAAGCGCGGGGTGTCGTTGGCGTCGTACGCGCGCGGCTGGTGCGGCAGCGTCTCCAGCACGATGTGGAGCGTGAAGCCGCGGAACGCCTCGGCCTGGAGCTTGCCGGCGTTGACGATGCCGCGGGTCAGGCAGTTGAGCTCCGGGGCGTACTTCGCGAAGACCCGCAGCTGCTTCACTCCGACGTCGCTGAGCCGGATCAGGTTGTCGCCGTTGTCGTCGAGGAAGTCGGTGGCCGTGTCGGAGAAGGCGGACACGTCCTGGAAGAGGGCGTGCAGCTTCTCCTCGCGACCCTTCAGGGTGCCGGTCGTGAGCACGGTGTCGTCGAGGATCTGCGCGATCTGCGGCATCACCTCGGCGTAGTTGTCGGAGACCTGGGCGGTGAGGCGGAGGTCCTCGACCAGCTGCGGGAGCTGCGGGTTGATCCGCTTGAGGTAGCTGTCGAGCGTCTCGATGTTGTCGCCGAGCTGGTCGCCGCGGCCGTCGAGCGCGGTCGCCAGCGCGTTGAGCGTCTGGTTGATCTGCGCGGGCTGGACGGTCCGCAGCAGCGGGTAGAGGTCCGACAGCACCTGCTCGACCTCGGTCGCGACGACGGTCCGCTTGATCGTGGCACCGGCGTCGATGTGGTCGGCGTCGGGGTCGTCCGGCACCACCAGCGACACGTACTTCTCACCGAAGAGCGTCTTCGGCACGATCGAGCCGGTCACGTTGGCCGGGATGGTGTCCAGCTCGCTCGGGTAGATGCCCAGGGTCAGGTCGGCGCCGTCACCCGCGCCGTTGGCCTCGAAGCCCAGCACCTCGCCGACGATGACGCCGCGGATCTTCACGTCGGCGCGCTCGGGCAGCTGGAGGCCGATCGTCGAGGTCTGCAGCGTGACCTCGTCGTACGCCGTGAACTTCTTGGTGAAGATCGAGTACGTCAGGTAGACGCCCGCCAGGAGCAGGCAGAGGAACACGATGCCCATGACGCGTGGCTTCGCGGTGGTGGCAAAGGAGCTGCGGGCCATCCGGTCAACCACCGATCCGGACGGTCGTGCTCGCCCCCCAGATCGCCATCGACAGGAAGAGGTCGATGACGTTGATCGCGACGATGCTCGTGCGCACCGCCCGACCCACGGCGACGCCGACACCGGCGGGACCGCCGGAGGCGTTGTAGCCGTGGTAGCAGTGGATCAGGATGACCGTCACCGCGAAGACCAGCACCTTGCCGAAGGACCACAGCACGTCGCCCGGCGGCAGGAACTGGTTGAAGTAGTGGTCGTAGGTGCCGGTGCTCTGGCCGAAGAACTGGGTCACGGTCAGCCGGGTCGCGAAGTACGACGACAGCAGGCCGACGACGTACAGCGGGATGATCGCGATCAGGCCGCCGATGATCCGGGTGGTCACCAGGAAGGGCAGCGACGGGATCGCCATCACCTCGAGGGCGTCGATCTCCTCGGAGATCCGCATCGCGCCGAGCTGTGCGGTGAACCCGCACCCGACGGTCGCGGCGAGCGCGATCCCGGCGACCAGGGGCGCGATCTCGCGGGTGTTGAAGTAGGCCGAGACGAAGCCGGAGAACGCCGAGGTGCCGAGCTGGTTGAGGGCGGCGTACCCCTGCAGGCCGACCTCGGTGCCGGTGAAGAAGCACATCGCGGTGATGACGCCGACGGTGCCGCCGATGACGGCCAGTGCTCCGGAACCGAGGGTGACCTCGGCCAGGATGCGCAGGATCTCCTTCTTGTAGCGGCGGATCGTGCGCGGGGTCCACGCCAGCGCGCGGACGAAGAACAGCAGCTCTCCGCCGAGGTTGTCGAGGGCCTTCGCCGGGCGGTCGTAGACGGCCTTGATGTTTGCCATCTCCGCTATCCCGTCTTCGGTGGGACGAGCTGGATGTAGATCGCGCTCATCACGAAGTTGACGATGAAGAGGAGCATGAAGGTGACGACGACCGACTCGTTGACGGCGTCGCCGACACCCTTCGGACCGCCCTTGGCGTTCATGCCCTTGTAGCAGGCGACGACGGCGGCGATCAGGCCGAACACCACCGCCTTGGCCATGCCCTGCCAGAGATCGGGCAGCTGGGCGAGCGCGGTGAAGCTGGCGATGTAGGAGCCTGGCGTGCCGTCCTGGAGCACGACGTTGAAGACGTAGCCGCCGGCCACGCCGACGACGCTGACCAGGCCGTTGAGGAAGACGGCGACCAGCATGCAGGCGAGGACGCGCGGGACCACGAGACGCTGGATCGGGTCGATGCCCAGCACCATCATCGCGTCGAGCTCCTCGCGGATCTTGCGAGCACCGAGGTCGGCGGCGATCGCAGACCCGGCGGCGCCGGCGATCAACAGGGAGGTCGCGATCGGGCCGGCCTCGCGGACCACGGCCAGGACCGCGGCCGAGCCGGTGAAGGACTGGGCGCCGAACTGCTTGATCAGGCCGCCGACCTGCAGCGCGATGACCGCGCCGAACGGGATGGCGACCAGGGCGGTCGGGATGATCGTCACCGAGGCGATGAACCAGGCCTGCTGGATGAACTCGCGGGTCTGGAACGGTCGCCGGAAGAGTCCACGGGCGACGTCGAGACCGAAGGCGAACAGCTTGCCGGCGGTCCCGACGGGCGCGAGGACCCGCTGGGCGGTGGACGATGACATCAGGTCACGGCTCCGTCAGCCGCCGGTGACCATCGACATGTTCTCCTGGAAGGAGCCAGGAGGCGGGGTCACCCCGTTGTCGCGGCACCAGCCACCGGGCTCACGCTGGCTGCGGCGGGGCATGCCGTTGGACGGCTCGAGCTGGAGCGGGATCGGCGGCAGCGGCGGCATCGCGAAGCCCTCCTCGGCCGCGAGCTCGTCGGCGTCCTTCTCCTCGGACATCCCGATCGGGCCGACCGTCTGCGCGTTGAGGAACTGCCGCACCACGGGCTCCTCGGACGACAGGAGCATCTCGCGGGGACCGAACATCGCCAGGTGCTTGTGGTAGAGCAGGCCGATGTTGTCGGGCACCGTGCGGGCGGTGTTGATGTCGTGGGTGACGATCAGGAAGGTCGCGTCGATCTGCGCGTTGAGGTCGATGAAGAGCTGGTTGATGAACGACGTGCGCACCGGGTCGAGCCCGGAGTCGGGCTCGTCGATGAGCAGGATCTCGGGGTCCAGCACCAGCGCCCGGGCGAGCCCGGCGCGCTTGCGCATCCCGCCGGAGATCTCGCCGGGCAGCTTGTCCTCGGCGCCGATCAGGCCGACCAGGTCCATCTTCTCCATGACGACGGCACGGACCTCGGACTCGGACTTCTTGGTGTGCTCGCGCAGCGGGAAGGCGACGTTGTCGAAGAGGTTCATCGAGCCGAACATGGCGCCGTCCTGGAACAGCACGCCGAAGAGCTTGCGGATCTCGTAGAGGTCCCGCTCCGAGCAGCTCGCGATGTCGGTGCCCTCGATCATGATCGAGCCCTCGTCGGGCTTCAGCAGGCCGACCAGGGCCTTGAGGAAGACGGACTTGCCGGTGCCGGACGGGCCGAGCATCACGGAGACCTCACCCGCCGGGATGGCCAGCGAGACGTTGCCCCAGATCACCTGCTTGCCGAACGACTTGCTGAGGTTGTCGACCTTGATCTCTACACCCATGAGCGTCCTGTCCCTCCATCGCTGCACGCGCAAGCGCGTCCGAACCGATCCCCCATCTCCCTGACCTGTACCAACGGGCACCGGCCGGCGAAGTTACGCGCGAGTTTCCTTCCCGCTGTGACCGCGACTACACCTGCGCGACGGTGGAGGTCTGGACCGATCGGAGACGACTGAGGGGCGGCCACCGCATCGGTGACCAACCCTCAGTGGGAGTGGGTGCTCAGCGGATCCGGAGCTTCACCACCTTGCTGGTCGAGGGCTGGACCGTGCTCGAGCCGAGGTAGCGGACGGTCAGCCTGCTGGCGCCCAACGGCAGCTTGCGTGCGACGAGCCTGACCGTGCCGTGCGCACCGGCGGCGAGCTTCCCGCGTGCGACGACCTTGGCGCCGCGGCGTACCTCCACGACTCCTGCCACGGCCGCGGCCGAGGTGACCCGGACCGTGACCCGGGCCTTGCGGCCGGCGAGCCGCTTCACCTTCACGGTCGTGGTGGAGCTCGCCTTCACCACCGGAGGCGGCGGCAGCTGGGCCGCGGCCACGGTGACGACCACCGTCGCCGTGGAGCCCGTCGTGCTCGCGTCGCCCGGGTAGGTGACGGTCAGCGTGTGGGTGCCGGCCGACAGCGTCGGGAGTGCGATCGACCCTGCGCCGGCGGTCAGCGGAGCCGTGCCGAGGACGCGTCCGCCCTCGCTGACGCCGGCGATGCCCGTGGGGACGACCGACGAGCCGGTCGCGGTCACCCGCACCGGCACGGTCGTGCCGGGCTGGACCGGTCCGGCCGGAGCGGTCGCGGTGGTGGTCGTCGCCGCCTTGGTCCCGGTGAGGGTGCGGGTGGCGGTGGAGGCGGCGTACTCGGTCGTCCCGCGGTACGTCGCGGTGACCGGTTGCTCACCCACGACCGCGGCGCTCACGGTGGTGGCGGCAGTGCCGGACGCCGAGAGCGGGACGGTCGCGACGACCCGACCGCCGGCCGAGAACTCCACCGAGCCGGCGGTGACCGGGCCGTTGCTCGATCCGACCGATGCCGTGGCCGAGACCGGGGACCCGAGGACCGTCGCCTGGCCCGCGCCCAGGGTCAGCTCGGTCGCGGTGTCCGTGACCGCCTGCCCGGGTGCGACGACCTGGAGCGAGGTGTCCGACGCGGAGCCGTCAGCGATGCCGGTGCCGTGGTTGACGGTCCGGATCGTCCAGAAGCCGGGGTGGGTGCTCGCCCACTCCTGCAGCGACAGGCTGACCTGCTGCTTGCCCCCGGGGTAGGGCACCTCGGTGATCTGGGTGAACTCGTCCGAGCCGGCGCGCGCGGCGTGCACCTCCATCACGCCCTTGACGTCGGCCGTGGTGTCGGCACGCGAGGACGCCGTCGACGCGAGGACGTTGACCGGGTCGCCCTGGTTGATCTTGACCGCGCTCAGCGCCGAGGTCGTCGTGGTGGGCATCTTGGTGACGTCCACGTCGACGACTGCCATCCCGGAGCCGAGTGGCGTGGGCGCGTAGGCGGAGTCGCCGTCGTAGGAGACCTGCAGGTCGTCGTGGAGCCCGACCAGCAGCTTGTCGGTCGGGAGCGCGAAGGTGCCGTCGGTGCGGATCGGGTAGGTCCCCAGCCGCGCGCCGTTGCGTCCGATCACCATGCTGGCGCCGCCCGGCTTGACCGCGGTGGCGACCGTGGGCTCCAGCACGCCGTAGACCGGCGCGCTGAAGGGCACGACCACGCGTGGCTCGGTGGCGCCGCTGACCTTCACCTGGCTCGGGATGTGCCGCGGCGTGAAGCTGACGGTGTCGAAGCCGGAGCTCTCGTCGCTGGCGGCGCTGACCGTGAGCGTGTACGTCGTGCCCGCGAAGAACCTGCCGGTGGTCGGGATCGAGAACGGCGTCACCCCGACGAGGTCGACCGGCCCCGCGAGCCGGTCCTCGCCGTGGAAGACCGAGGCGCGGGCCTCCGTGTTGGCCCGGACGGTGAACGTCACCGGGTCGCCGTAGAACGGGTCGGCGGGGTTGCTGGCGAAGACGTCGACCGGTGGCGGCGGGTGCTCGCCGCCATCGCCGGCGGCCACGGCCGGTGCGGTCGTGCCGGCCAGGCCGGCGACCAGCGCGAGCGCGGCGAGCGCGGCCCGGCGTCGTGGTGTGGTGGAGAGGGGCATGGGTGTTCGCTTTCTCGAGACTTCTGCGGAATGCCTCGAGGGTCGGCCGCGGCTCTGGGCCGGCTCTGGGAGTGCGCTGGGAGCGCGGACCCAGCGACGGCCCAGCGCCACGCGGCACGGTCGCCGCATGACCACAGACCGCAGATCCCTGACGACGCTGGAGTCGTCCGTCACCGTCCATCAACCGGCCGCCGCCGTCGCGGCGTTCGTCCTCGACTGGGGCAACGACCACCTCTGGAGGTCGCACGTCCGCCGGTTCACCTGCACGCCGCCGGGTCGCGCGGTCGTCGGCCAGCGGCTCGTCGAGGAGCTCCGCTTCGCCGGGCTCACCTTCGTCACGCCGACCGTCGTCAAGTCCGTCGGCGAGCTCAGCGCGTCGTACGCCGGCGGCAACGCGACCGTCGACGTCACCGGGCTCCGGGTCGTCGTGCCGCTCGACGAGGCGCGGTGCGAGGTGCGGACCACGACGCGGCTGCGGGTGGGCGGGCTGCTGCGCCCGTTCGCGCCGATGCTCACCCCGTCGTACCGCCGGGCCGACGCCGCCGACCTCCGGGCCCTCCCCGGCGTGCTCGAGGACCACCTGCGCACCAGTGAGGGTGCGGATCGATGAGGGCGGTGCTGCTCCCGGGCCAGGCCGCCGCGCCCGAAGGGCCCGCCGACCTCACGATGATGTACGTGCTGCACCACGGCTTCCGCCGCGACCTCGCCCGCTTCGTCGTGGCCGCGCAGCGGACCCCGCTGACGGACCTCGGCAGCTGGGCGTCCCTCCTCGAGCGCTGGGACCTCTTCGCGCTGCTGCTGCACGACCACCACCACAAGGAGGACGAGTACGTCTGGCCGCTGCTGCGCTCGGCCGTGACGGCAGCCGGTGACGACGAGGCCGCGGACGTCCTGGACGCGATGGAGGCGGAGCACGCCACCATCGACCCGCTGCTGGCGGCGGTCCGGGAGGACCTGGACCGACTTGCCCGAGCGACCGACGCCGGCGCGCGCGACGCGCTCGAGGCCAACCTCGTCAGCGCCCAGGACGTGCTCGACCAGCACCTGGGGCACGAGGAGCGCGACGCCATCGCCATCCTGCAGCGGTACGTCGCGGCGGAGGACTGGGCCGAGCTCGAGCGCAAGCACCTGCGAGGTGGGCTCGGGCCGGGCGACCTCCTGCGCCTGCTCCCGTGGTCGGTGCAGGACCTGCCCGGGCCGGTGGCGGCCGAGCTGCTCAGCGAGGCGGGGCTGCCGTTCCGGCTGATGCTGCGGCTGGGTCGGCGCCGCTACCAGCGACTGGACACGGCCGCGTTCTCGCACGTGCCGGTCGGCGTAGGCCCGTGAACGGCGTCCGCGGCGTCCGCGACCTCGACTTCGCGGACGTCGTGCTCGGCGCCAGCGTGCCGGTGCTGGTGGACTTCCACGCCGACTGGTGCGGACCCTGCCGACAGGTCGGGCCGGTCCTCGACGAGCTCGCCGCCGAGCTGACCTGGATGTGCTTCACCCGCCTCGACGTCGATGCCAACCCCGTGACGGCGGCGGCGTACGAGGTGACCGGCCTGCCCACGATGCTGGTCTTCGTGGCCGGCGAGCCCGTCCTCTCGATCGTCGGTGCACGACCCAAGCGGGTCGTGCGCGACCTGCTGCTCGGACTGGCGGACCCTCAGCGCGCGTAGCGCTGGGCTACCGCGGCCAGGTCCTCGACTACCCGCGGCAACCCCCACCCGCGGGCCAGGGCGACGGCCGCGGCGGCATGCGCCGTCGCGGCCTCGTCGTCACCCATCGCGGCGGCGCCGCGCGCCAGGAAGGCGTCGACCGGGCCGACGGGTGCCGCCGTCCCGGCCGAGCACATCCGGCCGGCGTACGGCAGCGCGAGGGGGTACGCCGCCCGCGCGAGGTCGGGGTCGTCCAGGCCGAGCGCGATCTCGAGCGCCATGCACGGGTAGAGCAGTGCCATGAACGAGTGGCCGGCCAGGTCGACGCCGAGCTGCTCGTGCAGGCGTCGCGCGAGGTCGACCTCGCCGGCGCGCAGCGCGATGACCGTGGCGACCGGGCCGGCCGGGATGTCGCTCGCCTCGACGAAGGACCCGAGGAACCCCGCAAGCTCGGCGTACTGCCCGGTGAGCATGCCGCGCACGACCGTCGTCGCCGTGACGGCGTCGAGGATGTTGGGCATCCGCAGCTCGCGCGCGAGCTCGCCGAGCCGATCCAACGGCTCGTCGGCCTCGGCGTCCCGGCCCGACATCGCCAGCCAGGGCACCTCCACCACCCGCAGCAGCGCCTCCGCCGTGCCGAGGCCCTGGGCGCGGGTCAGCTCGACCAGCCGGGGCAGGTCGCGTCGGACGGTGGCCGCGTCGCCGACTTCGGAGGCGACGCTCACGGCGAGCGTCTCGGCGACGAGGCGGGTCCTGGTGTCGTCCAGCCGCAGGGCCGCGTCGACTGCCTCGCGGGCGTATCGGACCCGGTCGTCCATCGTGTCGGGGCGCGAGCGTGCGGAGAACGCGCCGAGGTAGGCGACCGCACGCAACCGGAGGTCGTCGGAGGCCTCGGCGACCGCGAGCGCCTCGGCCACCAAGGCGTCGATGCGCAGCACGTCGTCGCTGTAGTAGAGCTCCATCGCGAGCGCCAGCTGGGCCCGGGCACGCAGGGCCTTCTCGTCAGCAGGCAGCCGGCGCAACGCCCGCTCCAGGGCTTCGACGATCGGGGCGTGCACGGAGCCGAACGGACGCACCTGCCACAGCGCGCCCTCCATGGTCGAGATCGCGGCACGGGTGGCGAGCTCGACGTCGTCGAGCCGCTCGGCCGTCAGCACGGCCTCGTCGACCGCGTCCGAGACGCCCTGCCAGTCCCCCGCCCAGCGGCAGGCGTCGGCGAGCATCATCAGCAGCTCGAACCGCTCCCGGTCGCCGGCACCCAGGTCGTCCTCCTGCCACACGGCCGCCCGGCGCAGGTGGCGCGCCTCCTCGTCGTACGACGTCTGCTGCCGCGCGACCGCCGCCACCCGCAGGGCGGCCCGCCAGGCGTCGGGTCGCGCGCTCCGCCCGGCGCGGCCCCAGTGGTGCATCAGCGCCGCACGCTGCTCGGGACGCACCAGCCGCGAGCGTTGCTCGAGGACGCCGGCGAGGACCCGGTGCCAGGCCGCCCGCTCCGCCTGCGACTGGGAGTCGTGGACCACCTCCCGGACCACGCCGTGCGCGAAGCGGTACGTCGCCGTCTCCTGCCCTGCGTCGACCACCAGCCCGGCGTCGATCGCTGGCTGCAGGAGCGCGGCGGTCTCCTCGGCGGTGCGGTCCAGGGCGAAGGCCAGCAGGTCGAGGTCGAAGTGCACGTCGATGACGGCCGCGGCCTCGAGAGCGGTCACCGGCTCCGGTGAGAGGTCCCGGACCCGCTGCAGCACGACACCCGACAGGGAGCTGCTCAGCTCGCCGCCGCTCTGCGCCAGCTCGGAGAGGTAGAACGGGTTGCCGGCGGTGAGCTCCCACCACCGGCGCGGGTCCGACGCGGTCTCACCGGTGACGGTCTCGACCAGGTCGCGGGAGGCTTCCGGCGAGAGCCCGCGCAGGTCGAGCCGGACGCCCCCCTGACGGGCGAAGGTCGCCGCGAACTCCTCCAGCTCCGCAGACGACTCGTCGCCGCGCAACGTCGCGACCACCAGCAGCGGCTCGTGCTGGGCGAGCTGCTGGATGCGCAGCAGCAACCGGAGCGTCGCCGGGTCCGCCCACTGGAGGTCCTCGAAGATGCCGAGCAGCGGCCCGTGGGTGGCGGCTTCGCAGGCGTGCCGGGCCAGGGCGTCGATCGTGGCGACGTCGTCCGACGGCTCGGTCGCCCGCCGCCCGACCCGCTCCGCGAACATCCCCCGCTGGCGGAAGAGCGAGGCGACGATCGCCCGGAACGGCCACAGCAGCGGCGCTCCCTCGGCCGAGCACTGACCGGTCGCCACGGTGAACTCCTGGGCGAAGGCGTCGAGGGCCAGCTCCTGGACCAGGCGGGACTTCCCGACGCCGGCCTCACCGGTGACGAGCACCATCGTCGGGCGCCCGGAGGCGACGCCGGCGAGCACGTCGCGCAGCCTGCCTGCCTCTTCGTCGCGCCCGGCCAACGGCCAGCGCGGCAGGGGCGGCGACTCGCGGAACCTGGTCCGGCGTACGACGGGGCTGTGGTCGAGGTCGGCCGTCTGGCGGGGCGCGGGCCGCTCGTCCCAGCCGACCGACGCGTCCTGGCGCAGCAGTGCCGTCTGCAGCTCGCGCACCGGCGGGCTGGGGTCGACGCCGAGCTCGTCGGCCAGCAGCGAGCGCAGCGACTGCAGCGCACCGAGCGCGTCGGCCTGCCGGCCACAACGGGCGAGCGCGACGGCGTACAACGCCCACCACCGCTCGTGCAGCGGGTGCTCGGCGGTGAGGGTGGCGAGCTCGGGCAGTGCCTCGGCGTGCCGGCCCACCCCGAGCAGGGCGACCGTCCGCAGCTCCTGGGCCGCGGTCCGCAGGCCGGCGAGCCGCACCCGCTCGGCCAGGGCGGACGGGTCGTCCCCGAGGTCGGCGTACGGCTCTCCCCGCCAGCGGCCCAGTGCCGCATCGAGCACCGGCACGACCGCGGACACCTCGGGCCGGTCGGCGGGCTCAGCGCGCGGGCGGAGGTGGTCGGGCACGAGCGTGAGCACCGAGCGGGCGGCCGCCACGGCCGCCTCGAGCTGGGCCACGTCGGACCCGACGGTGCAGTCGCGCAGCGCGTAGCCGTCGTTCTCGGTCACCAGCACCCGCGGCTCGGCCCGCGGCGCCCGGTCCGGCTCGAGGGCGCGGCGCAGGGCGGCGACGTACCCGTGCAGCGTGGCGAGCGCTCCGGACGGCGGCCGGTCCGCCCAGACCCGGGCGATGACGGTGTCGACGGGCACGGTGCGCCCGCCCGAGAGGGCGAGTGCGGCGACGATCGCCCGCTGTCGCGGCGTCCCGAGATCCACGGGCTCCCCGCCGAGGCGGGCCTCGACGGGCCCCAGCACGGCGATCTCCACCCGGCCACCCTATGTAGAAGGTCGAGCAGAAATGGCACAAGGGGCGATCACCGGTGTCGGTGATCGCCCCTCGTGGAGATGCAGCTAGTGCAACGTCACTTGACGGTGACGGTGGCGCCGGCGGCCTCGAGGGCCTCCTTCGCCTTGTCAGCGGCAGCCTTGTCGACCTTCTCGAGGATGGCCTTCGGGGCCGACTCAACGAGGTCCTTGGCCTCCTTCAGACCGAGCGAGGTGAGGCCGCGCACCTCCTTGATGACGTTGATCTTCTTCTCGCCCGCGGACTCGAGGACGACGTCGAACTCGTCCTGCTCGGCAGCGGCGTCGGCGCCACCAGCGGCACCGCCGGCGGCGGGAGCAGCGGCAACGGCGACCGGGGCAGCAGCGGTGACGCCGAAGGTCTCCTCGAACTGCTTCACGAACTCGCTGAGCTCGATGAGGGTCATTTCCTTGAACGCGTCGAGCAGCTCGTCGGTGGTGAGCTTCGCCATGGTGGCGTTTCCTTCCATTCGGTGGTCCGGGGGACGTGGTGGTCGTCCGGACCGGGTTTCAGGTGGTGTGTACCGGGCTGATCCGAGGATCAGGCCTCGGTGGCTTCGCCCTCGTCGGAGGCCTCGGCGGCGGGGGCGTCAGCCTCCACCGCAGGGATCTCGTCGGCGGGGGCCTCGGTCTCGGCGGCCGCCTCGGGGGCGGTCTCCTCGGCCGGGGCCTCCTCGGCGGCGACCGGCGCAGTGCCGGCACCACCTGCGAGGATCGAGGGGTCCTGCTCGGCCTTCGCCTGCAGCGCACCCGCGAGACGGGCGGCCTGGGCGAGAGGAGCGTTGAGCAGGTAGACGGCCTGGCTGAGCGACGCGAGCATCGCGCCGGCCAGCTTGCCCATCAGCACCTCACGCGACTCGAGGTCCGCCAGCTTGGCGATCTCGGAAGCGTCGAGGGGCTTGCCGTCCAGGACGCCACCCTTGATGACCAGGGTGGGGTTGGCCTTGGCAAAGTCACGCAGACCCTTGG
>Ga0164307_10001003_pt1 | contig 12632 bp, 9 predicted proteins | sample Whisoiple_243_MG_FD_110214 | JGI IMG/M metagenome (GOLD analysis project Ga0164307, IMG submission 110214) | Soil microbial communities amended with fresh organic matter from upstate New York, USA - Whitman soil sample_243_MG | ecosystem: Environmental > Terrestrial > Soil > Unclassified >...
CTGATCGACATCGTGGTGCTGATCGTCGCCATCGGTTATCTGGTGGCCATCTCATGGCAGATGACGGTCGCCGCCCTTGTGCTCACACCGCTGGCGCTGATCACTCTGAGGGTCGCGGGCCGCGGTGTCCAGGCGGCCATGCGGCGGGTGATGAACGCCGACCGTGCGATGGCCGCCGAGCTGGAACAGACGATCAACGGAATGGCCGAGATCCAGACATTCAACGCCGAGCCGTTGCGCAGCAGCCGGTTTCGCGAGGTTTCGGAGCGCTCGGCAACGAGTACCGCAACCTCGGTGGTGTGGATGCAGGCCATGGCGAACGGGTCTCAGGTGTTCGTCGCGCTGAGTACCGTCGTGGTGTTGCTCGTCGGCATCGCGTTCAGCGCGAGTTTCGGTCTGACGCTGGCGGGCCTGATCGTGTTCACCGGGATGGTCCCGACCATGTTCGGCGCCGCGCAGCGGGTGATGGGGGCCTACGCCACGTATCAGTCGGTGGCTCCGAGTGCGGCGTCGACCTACGAGCTGCTCGACACCCGACCTTCGGTGCGGGACGCCGCAGGCGCGGTCGCGCTCGGCGAGGTTCATGGCAACGTGGTGTTCGAGGATGTGACGTTCGGCTATTCAGCAGGCCAAACCGTTCTCGACAGGTTGTCTTTCTCGGTCGCCGAAGGCGAGACGGTCGCCCTGGTCGGCGGCATCGGGTCGGGAAAGTCGACGGTGTTCAACCTCCTGCTGCGGTTCCTGAACCCGCAACAGGGTCGAATCCTGCTCGACGGCCACGACGTCGTGGGGGTGACCATCGCGTCGCTGCGCGATCAGGTTTCCAAACTCGCCCAGTTTCCGTTCTTCACCAGGGACACGATTCGGGAGAACATTTTGCTGGCGCGGCCGGGTGCCGACGACGCCGACGTCGAGGAAGCCTGCAGAAAAGCCCACGTGCACTCCGTCATCATCGACCCGACGAAAATGCATGACGGCTACGAGACGGTGATGGACGTGCAGGTCCCATCGGGCGGCCAGAAGCGGCTGATCGCGGTGGCGCGCTGCCTATTGCGCGAGCCCGAGGTCTTGCTGCTCGACGAGCCGACCGAGAACCTCGATGCCGACGAACGAGCACGGCTGACCGGCGTGATCCGCGACTACGCGCGCGACCGCACCTGCATGGTCATCAGCCACGATATGGATTTCATTGCCGCGGTTGCGGATCGGATCCTGGTGCTGGAGCACGGCCGCATCGCCCAAGTCGGCGACCACCGTACCTTGATCGCCGAGGGCGGCCTGTACAAGAGGCTTTACCAGGCGCAGACCGCCGCTCGCTAGAGTGCGCTGACGCTTCCCTTCAGGTGCGGTTCGCCCTTCTTGAGGTCGCGCAGGTTCAGCTCCCAGCCCTCGGAGACACGGTCGACGTACAGGCCGGCGCTTGCCGGCAGCACCACCGGCTTGGCGAACCGCACCGAGTACTTCACCGCGTCCGGGAGTGAACCTTCGATGTTGGCCAAGACCGCTGCGGCGGTGAACATTCCGTGTGCGATGACGGTGGGGAAGCCGAACAGCTTGGCCGCGATCGGGTTGGTGTGGATCGGGTTGTGGTCCCCGCCGATCGAGGCGTAGTGACGGATCTGCCCGGGCGTGATTCGCAGCACGGCGTTCGGCGGCCCGAGCTTGCTCTGCTTCTCCTGCGGTGGCTTCGGCTCATCCGACAGGCTCGTCTTCTGCTGATGCAGGAACGTCGTCACCTGATGCCATGCGGTGTCGTTGCCGACTTTGATGTCGGTGACGATGTCGACCAGCAGGCCCTTGCGGTGCTCGCGAAGGTTCTCCGCACGCACCGTGACACCGACCGTGTCGGTGACGGCGATCGGGCGGTACTGCGTGATGTGGTTCTCGATGTGCACCGAACCCATTGCGGCGAAGGGAAAGTCGAAGCCGGTCACCAGCGCCATCACGGTCGGGAACGTCAACGCGAACGGATACGTGAGCGGGACGGCGTCACCGAACCGCAGCCCTGTGACGTTGGCGTACGCGGCGACGTTGGCCCGGTCGATCTCGAGGTCCTCGACGGTGAGCGTGCGGTCGGGAAGCGTGTCGCTGCGCGGGACGAACGGCAGGGCTCCCGCCGCGGCGCGCAGCAGATTCTTCAGGCCGGAGGGCTGAGTCACGGTGCTCAGCCTAGGCGCCCAGCCAGGCCTGGCCGCAGACCCGGATCGTGTTGCCGGTGACGGCGACCGAAGCGGGGCTCGCGAAGTAGGCGATGGCCTCGGCGACATCGACGGGCTTGCCGCCCTGGTACAGCGAGTTCAACCGGCGGCCGACCTCCCGGGTGGCCAGCGGAATAGCCTCGGTCATCTTCGTCTCGATGAAGCCGGGTGCGACGGCGTTGATGGTGACGCCCTTCTCGCCGAGCTTGGGGGCCAGCGCATCGGTGAGGCCGATCATGCCGGCCTTGGTGGCGGCGTAGTTCGTCTGACCGCGGTTACCCGCGATCCCCGCCATCGACGAAAGACCGACGACGCGGCCGTTCTCGGCCAGGGTGCCGTTGTCGAACAGCCCCTCGGTGAGCCTCAGCGGCGCGAGGAGATTCACCGCGACGACTGAATCCCAGCGGCCTTCGTCCATGTTGGCCAGCAGCTTGTCCCGGGTGATGCCCGCGTTGTTGACCAGGATGTCCAGCGGCGAGCCGTGGTAATGCTCACGCAGGTGCTCGGCGATGCGGTCCACGGCGTCGTCTGCGGTCACGTCGAGCGTCAACGCCGTCGCGCCGACTTTCTCGGCGGTCGCCTGGAGCGCTTCGGCGGCCCCCTCCACATCGACGACCACCACGCTGGCGCCGTCACGTGCGAAGACCTCGGCGATGGTGGCGCCGATGCCGCGCGCCGCGCCGGTCACCAGCGCGATTTTTCCGTCTAACGGCCGGTCCCAGTCGGCGGGCGGCGCCGCGTCGGCCGCGCCGACCCGGAACACCTGGCCGTCGACGTAGGCCGACTTGCCGGACAGGATGAACCGCAACGTCGACTCCAGCCCGGTGGCGGCAGGCTTCGCGTCAGGGGAGAGGTACACCAGCGACACCGTGGCGCCGCGTCGCATCTCCTTGGCCAGTGAGCGGGTGAATCCCTCCAGCGCCCGCTGCGCGATCTGCTCGTGGGGGCTGCCCGCGTCTTCGGGCGTCGTGCCGATGACGACGACGCGGCCCGACGGCCCGATGTTGCGCAGCAGCGGAGTGAAGAACTCGTAAAGTCCCCTCAACCCGGCGGGCTCGGTGATGCCGGTGGCGTCGAACACCAGGCCGCCGAAGGAGTCTGCCCAGCGTCCGCCGAGGTTGTTGGACACCACGTCGTAGTCCTCGGCCAGCGCAACGCGAAGCGGTTCCACGACGCGGCCCTCACCGCCGATGAGCAGGGACCCCGCAAGTGGCGGGTCGCCCGCCCGGTACCGGCGCAGCGTCTCGGGCTGGGGGATGCCGAGCTGCTTGGCGAGGAGGTTTCCGGGCGCCGAGTGGACGATTTGCGAGTACAGGTCGGTAGCCATGGGGACGAACTTACTCCAGAGTAAGAAGGGTGGGTACTATGGGTGCATGGCTAGTGATACCCACCGGCGGGTCGCAATCCTCGGCGGCAACCGGATTCCCTTCGCACGCTCCGACGGCGCCTATGCAAGCGCCTCCAACCAGGACATGTTCACCGCCGCGCTCGGCGGGCTGATCGACCGCTTCGACCTGGCGGGCGACAAGCTCGGCGCCGTGATCGGCGGCGCGGTGCTCAAACACAGCCGCGACTTCAACCTGATGCGCGAGTGTGTTCTCGGCAGCTCGCTGTCGTCCTATACGCCCGCATTCGACATCCAGCAGGCGTGCGGCACCGGTCTGCAGGCCACCATCGCCGCTGCCGACGGCATCGCCGCCGGTAGATACGACGCGGCTGCCGCGGGCGGCGTCGACACCGCCTCTGACGCGCCGATCGCCTTCGGTGACGACCTGCGCCGGGTCCTGCTCGGGCTGCGCCGGTCCAAGTCCAACGTCGACCGGCTCAAACTGGTCGGCAAGCTGCCCGCGGCGCTCGGCGTGGAGATTCCGGTGAACAGCGAGCCGCGTACCGGCATGTCGATGGGCGAGCACGCCGCGGTGACGGCCAAGGAGATGGGCATCAAGCGCGTCGACCAGGACGAGTTGGCCGCGGCCAGCCATCAGAACATGGCGGCCGCCTATGACCGCGGCTTCTTCGACGACCTGGTCACCCCGTTCCTCGGGGTGTACAGGGACAACAACCTGCGCGCCGATTCGTCGGCCGAGAAGCTGGCCAAGCTCAAGCCGGTGTTCGGGGTGCGCTCCGGCGACGCGACGATGACGGCGGGCAACTCGACGCCGCTGACCGACGGTGCGTCGGTGTCGCTGCTGGCCAGCGACGAGTGGGCTGAGGCGCACGGGCACCCGGTGCTGGCCTACTTCGTCGACGGTGAGACGGCGGCGGTGGACTATGTGAACGGCAAGGACGGCCTGCTGATGGCGCCGACGTACGCGGTGCCGCGACTTCTGGCACGAAATGGCCTGAGCCTGCAGGACTTCGACTTCTACGAGATTCACGAGGCGTTCGCGTCGGTGGTGTTGGCGCACCTGCAGGCGTGGGAGTCCGAGGAGTACTGCAAGGAACGGCTCGGCCTCGACGCCGCACTCGGTTCGATCGACCGGTCCAAGCTGAACGTCAATGGTTCGTCGCTGGCGGCGGGCCACCCGTTCGCCGCGACCGGCGGCCGGATCGTCGCGCAGCTGGCCAAGCAGCTCGCCGAAAAGAAGAAGGAGACCGGCAAGCCGGTGCGCGGACTGATCTCGATCTGCGCGGCGGGCGGACAGGGCGTCGCGGCCATTCTCGAGGCCTGACCAGCCATTTTGACGGGCGTGTAACGCGTCCGGAACGGCAGTCGATAGATGGGATAGCTCCGTGTTGTCGTCTGACCCCCCGACCCGACGGCAACACGGGGCGACTACTTTGGCGGGTCCTTGACCGCCTTGATCGGTTCCGCCGCCTGCGGCGGCGTGTTTCGATGAGGGCCATGCGGATCAGCCTCAACCTTGTCAGCGCCGTCGGCGCAGCCTCGATCGACTCCACAGTGGAAGCACTCGCGAAAATGCGCGACGAGGGTTTCCGGCGGGTGTGGATGGCCCAGATGCCTTTCGATGGCGACTTGTTGACCGCATTGGCGGTGGCGCTGCGCGAAGTCGACACCATCGAGGTGGGCTCCGCGGTGCTGCCGATCCAGAACCAGCACCCGATGCTGCTCGCCCAGCGGGCACTGACGCTGAACAGGATCGCCGGCGGCCGGTTCCTTCTCGGCCTCGGCATGACGCACCAGGCGGTCACCGAGGGGATGTGGGGGATCCCGTACGACAAGCCGGTGCGCCGCATGCGCGAATACCTCGACGCCCTGCAGCCGCTGCTGGCAGGCGAGGCGGTCAACGTGGTCGGTGAAACCGTGACGGCGCGCGGGGCACTGCAGATCGCCGACGCGGCGACCCCGGACGTGTATCTCGCCGCGCTGGGGCCGCAGATGCTCAAGCTCTGCGGCAGGCGCACGGCAGGCACGCTGACGTGGATGTGCGGGCCCAGGACGTTGGGCGACCATATCGGGCCTGCCCTGCGCGAGGCCGCCGCCGAGGCCGGTCGTCCCGACGGCGCTGTCCGCGTGGTGGCGGGCCTGCCGATCAGCGTCACCGACGACGTCGACGGCGCCCGGGCGCAAGCCGCCGAACAGTTCGGGAACTACGGCTTCCTGCCGTCATATCGCGCGATGCTCGACCGGGAGGGCTACGCGAACCCCGAGGACGCCGCCATCATCGGCGACGAGAAAGCGGTGTCCGACCGCCTCGACGAGCTGGCCGGGCTCGGCGTCGACGAGATCTCCGCGGTGGTCTTCGACGCATCGCCTGACGTGCGCGAACGCACCCGCGCGCTGCTGCTGTCCTTGGACTCGTGACGGCCCGAAATTCGCCCTGGTGTGACCGCAGTCACAGGCGTACAGTCGATCGCACGACGGGTTCGGGAGTGACCATTCCGAAGAGTCGGCCCAGAGGTGAAAGCCGACCGCGCGAGACTAATGTGACGCACCTCGTGTCCTCCCGAACCCGCCCTTTTATGTCTGGGTCAGGAACGCGACGATGCCTGCGGTGATGGCGTCGGCGTAGTGCTGGCGACCGTCGGCCGTTTCCATCAGCACCGCCTCGGCGCCGTTGCGCATGTTGCCGGTCTCGACGAGGACGGCGGGATACTCGGCGAGGTTGAGACCCGCGAGGTCGGCGCGACCGTACAGGCCATCAGAACCGATGTAAGTGGACGGCTGCATTCCGTCGGCGACCATCGCGTCGCGCATGGCGGTGGCCAGCACAATGGCAGGCCCGCTTTGTACAGCGTTGAGCGGTGGCGCCGAGTAGTTGACGTGGAAGCCGTGCCCGGAGGCCGGTCCGCCGTCGGCATGGATGCTCACGTCGGCGTCTGGCCGCATGCGGTTCGCCGCCGCCGCCCGCTGATCGACGCAGGGCCCCACGGACGCGTCGTCGGGTCGTGACATCTCGACGGTCACGCCCATCTGCTCCAGCGCGGCACGCACGCGGGCGGCGACGTCCCAGTTGAAGCTGTGCTCGGGGTAGCCGTCATTCGTTGCCGCGCCTGTCGTCTGGCATTCCTTGGTGCCGTCCCGGCCGTTGGGCACCTGGTTGTCGATCGACGCGTCGTTGGCGCCACTGTGGCCCGGGTCGAGGAAGACCGACTTTCCTTCGATCGACGACGCCGCGACGGTCGCGGGCGCGAATAAGGTCAGGGCCGACGCCAGCGCGACGATCGTGGCTGCAATTGTTCGTCGCATCACCACAAGTAAACCCGGGCGCTCTGGCCGCCCGTGCAGGTGATCCAGTTGTCGCCGGTGTACTGCTGGCACTTCATCAGGAAGTCGGAGCCATCGCATTCGGCGCCGGGCACCATCGCGCAGTCGACGGCGCCCGGCGCCGACACCGAGCGCGGCAGCGGGCTCGCGTTGCCGTACTGGTCCCAGTACGCACGCAGCACGCTGTCGGTGAAGAAACAGGACGTTTCGGGCGTGCCCCTTCCTGCATGTGTCCCGAAGCCGTCCCGGGCGGGCAGCTCGAACCCCTGGTCGCATGCCTGGTGAAGCTTGCTCTGATCAGGGCCGGTCACTATCGGTGCACTGTTGCTCGGATCCTTTTCGGCACTCGAATCACGGTGCAGCAGAAAGATAGTCAGTGCTCCGGCACCTGCAAGCGTCAGCGCAGCAATGGCGGCGACGGCGACAGGCCGCCCCCACTGCCTCTGGTGGGCAACCGGTTCCGCGGTCGCGGCCGTCGTCATGGCGGCGGTGACGGTTGCCTGGCCGCTGTTCAACGCCCGCTGCGCGGCCCGGCCGAGTCCGCCCGCCGTGCCGTAGCGGTCGTCGGGATCCTTGGCCATGCCGCGCGCGATGACGTCGTCGAACGCCGTGGGAACACGCGGGTTCGCTTCGCTGGGCCGGGGCGGCGGCAAGGTGATGTGTGCGGCGAGCAGATGCTCCAAACTGTCCCCGGCGAAAGGCATCTCACCGGTCAGCGCTTCGTACAGCACACCGGCAAGTGCGTAGACATCGACCGCGGAGGTGGCAGGCTTGTCGGTGAACCGTTCGGGCGCCATGTAGTTCAACGTGCCGATCTTCGTGCCCGCCCCGGTGAGCCGGGTGTCACCGGTGGTCTCGGCGATACCGAAGTCGACGAGGTAGGCGAAGTCGGCAGGCGTGACGATGATGTTCTGCGGCTTGATGTCTCGATGTACGAGGCCTGCAGCGTGCGCGGCATCGAGTGCTGCCGCGACCTGGCCGATGATGTCGACGGCGCGCGCCGGTGCCAGCGGGCCGGCTGCGAGCAACTCGGTGAGTGTCTGTCCCGCCACCAGTCGCATGTCGATGTAGAGATGACCGTCGATCTCGCCCCAGTCGTGGATGGGGATCACATGCGGTTCCGCCAGGATCGCCGCCGCACGGGATTCGCGCTGGAACCGGGTCCGAAAGTTTTCGTCGTGCGAATACTCGTCGGCCAGGATCTTCAGCGCCACAGTGCGTCCCTTCTCGGCGTCGTGGGCCTCGTACACCTCACCCATCCCGCCCATGCCGAGCATGCGCGAGATGGTGTACTTGCCGAACGTCGTACCGACGCGGGAATTCACCCAGGCAGTATCTCGCGTCAGGCAAGTAGCGGTGCCAATTCGCTGCGGGGCACCGTCAGCCGGCGCGGACCCGTGTTGTCAGCCATCAACTGGCCCTCGGCGAAGAAGAAGATGACGGCGTCATCGGTGAGCGCGAAGCTGCGGAAATCCGACAGCGACAGCTTGGCCGGCCGGTTGATCGGGCGGTCGTACAGACCGGCCACCTTCGGTCCGAGCACCGACAGCACATCCGCGTCCGGCTTGAACAGCGTCTCGTACGTGATCGGACGCTGCGTGGCCAGGTCGTAGGTGAACGACTCGAACAGGGTTTCGGGATGCCCCTCGTGGGCGGCGCCGGTGTCGTGGTCGAGCGTCAGCACCAGGCTCGTGGTGGCCGGCTGCGTTGATGAGTACGTCTTCCCGCTGACGTCGTACATGTACTGCCTGGCGGGCCCGTCATGGCCGAACCGGGCGACCCAGTCCAGGAAATAGCCGCGGTCGGCGTTCACGAAGTCCGACACCGACTTCATGTCCGGATAGTCCGTCGGGTAGGTGATATCGATTGTGTACTCGGCGGTTTCGGTGTGCTCGTGGTAGCTGCTGTCGGCGGCTGCCGAGCCCACCGGATGGACCTGCAGCTGGCATGTGTCGATGTCCACGGGGACAGTGGCGGCGGTCGTCGTGTCCGGCGCAGTCACCAGAAGCTGGGTGTATTTCGGGCACGCGCGGTTGGCATCGGTCTTGTCGACGGCGACACCTTCGACGACGGCGCGAGCGGGTGCGGTGCCGGTGACCGGGACCGTGGGCGGCACCTCGGTGTCGCGCAGCCCGCCCATGAAGCCCGCCATGGTGCGGCTCGCGTGGATGAGCGGACCACCGGCACCGGAGTCGACGCCGGGGTAGCCCGTCAGCGAGCACTCCTGTGCGCCGGGCGCCAGGCTGAACACCAGGACGAGCTCGCGGTGCCCGGATGCGGCCTGCTGGCCGCCGTTGCTCACCTGCACCTGACCGTCGGAACACGGAGCTGGCGAGTCGGCGTGTGCGGTCACCGGCGCAGCGATCGTGGCCGCGGCGAGCGCCGCGAGCATGGTCATCAGTGTCGACATCTTCATGGCGCCAACTCTGGTCCGATCGACTTGGCGAAATCTTGGCGAGCAGCGATACAAAAGACCCCCGGGGAAGAGTCCCGGGGGTCTTTTGGTCGAAGCGGCTGGGCTTTAGAAGGCCGCCTCGTCCAGCTCCATGATCTCGTTGTCGATGGTGTCGATCACCTGACGCGTGCTGGTGAGCAGCGGCAGCATGTTCTTGGCGAAGAACGACGCCACCGCGACCTTGCCCTCGTAGAAGGCGCGGTCGTCACCGCTGGCACCCGCATCGAGCGCCTGGATCGCCACCGCGGCATGCCGCGCAAGCAGCCAGCCGATGACCAGGTCGCCGACGCTCATCAGGAAGCGCACCGAACCCAGGCCGACCTTGTAGAGGTTCTCGGGGCTCTCCTGCGCCGACATCAGGTAGCCGGTCAGCGTGGCGGCCATCGCCTGCACGTCTTCCAGCGCGGTCGCCAGCAGCACCCGCTCGGCCTTCAGCCGGCCATTGCCCGACTCGCTCTTGACGAACTCCTCGATCTGGCCTGCGACGTGCGCCAGCGCCACACCCTTGTCGCGGACGATCTTGCGGAAGAAGAAGTCCTGGGCCTGAATCGCCGTGGTGCCCTCGTACAGCGAGTCGATCTTGGCGTCGCGGATGTACTGCTCGATCGGGTAGTCCTGCAGGAAGCCCGAACCACCGAAGGTCTGCAGGCTCTCGGTCAGCTTGGCGTAGGCCTGCTCCGAACCGACACCCTTGACGATCGGCAGCATCAGGTCGTTGACCTTGACCGCCAACTCGGCGTCGACACCCTGCACCGCCTGGGCCACCGCGGCGTCCTGGTAGGTGCTGGTGAACAGGTACAGCGCCCGCAGGCCCTCGGCGTACGCCTTCTGGGTCATCAGGCTGCGACGCACGTCCGGGTGATGGGTGATCGTCACGCGCGGCGCGGTCTTGTCGGTCATCTGCGTCATGTCGGCGCCCTGCACGCGGTTCTTCGCATAGTCCAGAGCGTTCAGGTATCCGGTCGACAGCGTCGCGATGGCCTTGGTGCCGACCATCATTCGGGCCTGCTCGATGACGTCGAACATCTGCGCGATGCCCTCGTGGGTCTCGCCGACCAGCCAGCCCTTGGCGGGCTTGTCGTGCTGGCCGAGCGACAGCTCGCACGTCGCCGACACCTTGAGGCCCATCTTGTGCTCGACGTTGGTGACGTAAACGCCGTTTCGCTCGCCGAGCTCGCCGGTCTCGAAGTCGAACAGGAACTTCGGCACGAAGAACAGCGACAGACCCTTGGTGCCAGGACCTGCGCCCTCGGGGCGGGCCAGCACCAGGTGGAAGATGTTCTCGAACAGGTCGCCGGAGTCACCCGAAGTGATGAAACGCTTCACACCGTCGATGTGCCAGGAGCCGTCGTCCTGCTTGACGGCCTTGGTACGGCAGGCGCAGACGTCAGAACCGGCGTAAGGCTCGGTGAGCACCATGGTGGAGCCCCAGCCGCGCTCCGCGGCGATCGTGGCCCACTTCTTCTGCTCCTCGGTGCCGAGGTGATACATGATGTTGGCGAAACCTGCGCCGCCGCCGTACATCCACACGGCCGGGTTGGCGCCGAGGATGTGCTCGTGCAGCGCCCACATCAGCGCCTTGGGCGCGGGCACGCCGCCGAGTTCCTCGTCGAGGCCGACGCGGTCCCAGCCGCCGTCGAGCATTGCTCGAACAGACTTCTTGAACGGCTCGGGCAGCGAGACCGTGAACGTCTTGGGGTCAAAAGTCGGGGGGTTGCGGTCGCTGTCGGCGAACGATTCGGCGATCGGTCCCTCCGCCAGCCTGGCGATCTCGCCGAGCATCTCCTTGGCGGTTTCGGCATCCAGATCGGCGTATTCGCCCTCACCGAGTGCCTTCTCGAGGCCGAACACCTCGAACAGGTTGAATACCTGGTCACGAACATTGCTCTTGTAGTGGCTCACGTTTCCTCCTCGTCGAGAACGCCACAACGGTTGGGTACTTTTGGCTAAGTTACCCACCAGTAACTGCGGCCTAATATACCGCCCGGTAACTTCAACGCAAAGCCTCCACGAGCAATTTCCATCGACTAAGCAACCGAGCGGTTGATTGGCCGCCTTTTCACCGGCGGAAACGGCGCTTGACATGGGCCTTCGCTTACTTGTGATACCTGCCACAGCCAAGTCACACACACCACTATGGTGAGCGTATGCAACAGCGGGTAGCGGTCTGGGGAACAGGCAATATGGGGTCGGCGGCCATCAGGTCGGCGCTGGCTTTTCCCGGCCTTGCGCTCTCGGCGATCATCACGTCGTCCGAGTCCAAAGCGGGCATGGACGCGGCCGAGTTCGTCGGCCTGGACAGCCCGACCGGGGTGGTGGCGACGACGGACGTCGACGCCGCACTGGCCGAGTGTGAAGCCGTTGCCTACATGGCGTCGGGCGACATCCGCCCCGAAGAGGCCGTCGACGACATCGAGCGGTGCCTGCGTGCGGGCAGCCATGTCGTCACGCCGTCGCTGTACTCGCTGTACGACCCCCGCTCGGCGCCGCCGGAATGGATCGAGCGGCTCACCGCCGCCGCCGAAGAGGGCGGGTCGACCCTCCTGGTCAGTGGGGTCGACCCGGGCTGGGGCAACGATGCGCTCGCGGTGATCGCGGCCGGCCTGTGCACCCGGATCCGCTCGATCCACTGCCAGGAGATCTTCGACTACTCGACCTACAACCAGCCGCACGCGGTGAAGGTGCTGTGCGGTTTCGGCGGCTCGATGGACGACATCCCGATGATGCTGTTGCCGTCCATCCCGACCATGGTGTGGGGCGGCAACCTGCGGCTGATCGGTCGCGGACTCGGCATGGAGATCGACGAGATCACCGAAGAGGTGGAGCGCGTTGCGCTCGAATCGTCCGTCGACACCGTGATGGGGCCGTTCGACAAGGGCACCCAGGGCGCCTTCTGGCTGAAGGTGATCGGAAAGGTGAAGGGGCGCGAGCGCATCGTCATCGACCACATCACCCGGATTCACCCGTCATGTGCGCCAGACTGGCCGCAACCCGACCAGGGTGCAGGCGACCACCGCGTGATCATCGACGGCGATCCGCAGCTCACACTGGTCAGCCGCGCCGACGTGCCGGGAGGCACCCGGGCCGACGGGGGAAACACCACGGCGGCCAACCGCCTACTCGGCGCCATCGGATGGCTCGCGACGCAGAAGCCGGGCATCTACGACGGCCTCGACGTGCCCCTGCACCCGCCGCTGCCGCCGGAAGTCGAAGCGCAGCGATGGGCGAACGACTAACGCTCGCTCGCGACCGGCTCCGACTCTTGCAGCTGGGCAACGAGGTACTCGGCGAGCCCGCCGATGGTCGGGTA
>Ga0164307_10001005_pt1 | contig 12624 bp, 14 predicted proteins | sample Whisoiple_243_MG_FD_110214 | JGI IMG/M metagenome (GOLD analysis project Ga0164307, IMG submission 110214) | Soil microbial communities amended with fresh organic matter from upstate New York, USA - Whitman soil sample_243_MG | ecosystem: Environmental > Terrestrial > Soil > Unclassified >...
GCCAAGGCCCTGGACCTGCTGCTGATCCTGCACGCGGACCACGAGCAGAACTGCTCCACCTCCACGGTGCGGCTGGTCGGCTCCTCGAACGCCAACCTCTTCGCCTCCGTCTCGGCCGGCATCAACGCCCTCTTCGGCCCGGCCCACGGCGGCGCCAACGAGGCCGTGCTCAAGATGCTCCGCCAGATCCAGGCCGACGGCATCAAGCCCGAGGACTACATGGAGAAGGTCAAGAACAAGGAAGACGGCGTCCGCCTGATGGGCTTCGGGCACCGGGTCTACAAGAACTACGACCCGCGCGCCAAGATCGTCAAGGCCACGGCCCACGAGATCCTCAGCAAGCTCGGCGGCAACGACGAACTGCTGGACATCGCGCTCCGGCTGGAAGAGAAGGCGCTGCAGGATGACTACTTCATCGAGCGCAAGCTCTACCCGAACGTGGACTTCTACACCGGCCTGATCTACAAGGCGATGGGCTTCCCGGAGAAGATGTTCACCGTGTTGTTCGCGATCGGCCGCCTGCCGGGCTGGATCGCGCAGTGGCGCGAAATGATCAGCGACCCGAACACCAAGATCGGCCGCCCGCGGCAGCTCTACACGGGAGAACCGGAACGGAACTACCCCTCCGTCTAAGCACCACCCGTCCACGACGCCGGCCGCGCACCTCGAGCATGAGGTGCGCGGCCGGCGTCGTTGTTGCCCGGGTCAGATGCCCAGGCCTGGTGCTGGAGTTGCTGCTGCGACCGGCGTGGGAGGCCGGCGTGCGGGCACGTCCGTGCTAAAAAGGAGCAATGCCCAAATTTGTCGACGCTGCTTTGCGGCGCCAGGAAGTTGTCGAAGCCGTTTTCAGGATTGTCGCGGCAGACGGGCTCGAGCGGGCCTCGCTCCGCGAGGTCGCCGACGAAGCCGAATTGGCGGTGGGCTCCGTGCGGCACTACTTTGCCAGCAGCGACGAGCTCCTGGCCCACTCCTTCGGCGTCGTGGTGGACCGGATCGCCGGCCGGCTCGACACTGCGGAGGCCCGGCTCGCGGAAACCACCCCAGGCTCGGCCGAGCACCGCAGCGCCGTATTAACCCTGCTGGGGGAACTGCTGCCGCTGGACGAGGAACGCGCCGTCGACGCCTGCGTCTGGATGGCCTTCAAGAACGCGGCCCGGACCAGGCCGTTCCTTGCCCCGGAGGCGGACCGCAGCCACCGCACGGTGGCCGCCGTCGTCGGCCGGCTGATGATGGACCTGGCCGCGACCCAAGGCGATGACGACGGCGCCGAAGGCCCGGACCGGCAGCAGCTCGTCACCGAGGCGGAACGGCTGCTGGCCACGCTGGACGGACTCACCATGCACGCCCTGCTGCAGCCGGAGTGGATGACGGCACAAATGTGCCACGATGTACTCGAAGCCCATCTGGCCAGCCTGGTCGGCAGCGGTGCCAGCCATTAACGTGCACTACCTTCAGGAATAGACTGGAAAAGTACGTCTTGCCAAGGGAGGCAATCGGATGCACCACACAGGCGGGCCGGGCTGGCAAATCACCATGGACACCTCAGGACCGCTGCTCATAGCCCTGTACGTCCGAGACGCGGCCGGCCTGGAGACTGTCGGCCACCCCGCACTCTGCCACGCGGCCCCGAAGATCCGCGCCTCCGACCATTCGCACCTGATCGACGAGGTCGGCGGCATCAGCGCGCTGAAAACCGAGTGGGAGGCCTGGTGGGCCCAGCTCCTGAAAGCCCATCCGGAGATGGAGCCCGAGCTCGGGCCGCCGGGATTCCGCGCGTTCGGGAACTCGCCGGCCCTGCGCCGGGTCCTGCAGGCGCATTTCGGTGCGGCCCTGAGCTGGGCCCGCGAACGCCGGGGGGAGTACCTGGCCCTGGAAGCCGAGCGGGATGCCAGCGGAGCCACCGAGCTGCTCGCCGACCTCGTGGAGGACCGGCTGCTGGAGGTCGGCCGGGCCGCTCGGGACTTTGAGCTGACCATCATCGAGCTTCCCCTCGCCGAGCCGCGGGCCTGGTATCTCGAGCCGGACAAGATCATCATGAGCTCGGCCCTGCTCTCCGAGCCGGAACTGTTCCGCAGCTACGTCCAGCCCGTCATCGAACTGCTGGTCTGAGCCCGGCGGCGCCGTCCGACCGGACCGGTTCCCGGATGGACTGCGCTACGGCGCAGGCTTCCCGGCGACCGTGATGGACACCTGGCCCGCCGGTGCGTCCCCGGCCTGCCAGCCGTTGTGGGACGACCGGGTCCAGGCCTGTCCGGCCACCCGGACCTCTGTGATCGACAGGGCCTTGGCGTTGGCCACCGCCCACTGGGCGACCGCCCAGGCCTGGGTGTCCTGGGCGTCCACCATGACCGTCCGGCCGGCCGCCGTCGCCGGAATGGCGCCGAAGGCCGCGGCCAGGCGCTGCTGGAGCTGCGCCGGGTCCCCGGCCGTGTCCGGCGTGCGCAGCGAGCAGTCGAGGCCCTGCGGGGTGTGGCCGGTCAGGGCGGAGGCGAAGGCTCGGGCCATTCCCTCGTGCTGGGCGTAGGCCCCGGGATACGCCGACCGCTGGACCTGCTGGGCGGCCGCGGTGATGGGAAGCGATTCGTAGCCCGGGATCGTCTCCAACGCGTCGTAGAAGGCGTTCGTGGCGTGATACGGGTCCATCACCTCCTGCTCGGTGCCCCACCCCTGCGAGGGCCGCTGCTGGAACAGCCCGCGGGAGTCGGGGCCGGCCTGGTCGCCGTGGCCGATGTTGCGCAGCTTCGACTCCTGCATGGACGTGGCCAGGGCGATACTCGCAGCGCGGGCAGGCAGTCCCCGCTGGACCGCGATGGCACTGATGAGGGCAGCGTTGGCGGCCTGGTCGGTGGCGAGATCGTCACCGCCGGAGCCCACCGCGGTGCAGCGCTCGGTGATCAGGGTCTCGGAGCGCTGCAGGAATTCCACTGCCGTATAAATCGCGCCCGCCACCATGGCTACGGCCAGCAACAGCACGATCCGACGGCGCCAGCCACCTCTGCGTGCCACGTAACAACTCCCTCAGGCCCTGCCGGGCCGGTCTAGTCTTCTGCCGGTCAATAATCGGCCGGTGCCTAGTTGGCGTGCAGAGCCTCGTTGAGTTCGACGGTCTGGCCCTTGCGCGGGAGTACCTCCACCTCGCCGCTGGAGGAGTTGCGGCGGAACAGCAGGTTGGGGACGCCGGAAAGTTCAACGGCCTTGACGATCTGGCTGGTGTCCTCGCCGTCGGCGTCCTTCTGCCCGACCACCCGAACCCGGGTGCCGGCCGTGACGTAGAGGCCGGCCTCGACGACGGAGTCGTCACCGATGCTGATGCCCACCCCGGAGTTGGCGCCGAGCAGCACCCGTTCGCCCAGGGAGATCTTCTCCTTGCCGCCGCCGGAGAGAGTGCCCATGATGGAGGCACCGCCGCCGACGTCGGAGCCGTCACCGGCGACCACGCCGGCGGAGATGCGGCCCTCGACCATGGAGGAGCCGAGCGTGCCGGCATTGAAGTTCACGAAGCCTTCGTGCATCACGGTGGTGCCTTCGGCGAGGTGCGCGCCGAGGCGGACCCGGTCGGCGTCGGCGATCCGGACGCCGGAGGGGATGACGTAGTCGACCATCCGCGGGAACTTGTCCACGCCGTAGACGGTCACGGCGCCGCGCCGGCGCAGCCGCGCGCGGGTCAGTTCGAAGTCCTCGACGGCGGCCGGGCCGAAGTTGGTCCACACAACGTTGGGCAGCTTGCCGAAGATGCCGTCCAGGTTGATGGTGTTGGGCCGCACGAGGCGGTGCGAGAGCAGGTGCAGGCGCAGGTACGCGTCCGCGGTGTCGGCCGGGGACTCGTCGAGGTGGACCTGGACAAAGACGACCTTCTGCTCGGTGCCGCGGTCCGCATCGGCGCCGGCCGCGGCGATGTCGAGCAGCGACTGGTCCGCATTCGCCACGTCGCGGAGGCTCTCCGTCGCGGTCCCGAGCGCCGGCGCCGGGAACCAGACGTCCAGCACGGTGGCCTCACCGTTGCGGGTGGCGATGGTCGCGACGCCGTAGCCGTAGGCGGAGCGGGAGTCGTCGGGCACGGCAGCAGAAGCGGTTTCAGTCATGACCCCAAGTCTATAGACGGCGCCCGCGCTCACCGAAACCCGTGACACCCCTAGGGGGAGCGGGCGGGCATATACAGTGGAACGGTGACTGAACTTCTTGCCCCCGCCCGCCTGGACCTGCGCCGGGACGTTGCCCTGCTGACCGCGGACATCATCGACATCTTCAGTGTCTCGGGGGAGGAAGGCCGGCTGGCCGACGCCGTTGAGCACGCCCTCCGCGCCATCCCACAGCTGGAGCTGGTCCGCGACGGCGACGCGATGATCGCCCGCACCAGCCTCGGCCGGCCCGAGCGGGTCATCCTCGCGGGCCATCTCGACACCGTCCCGCTGCCGACCACCGAGGGCGCGCTCGGCACCGTTCCGTCCTACTGGCCCTCCGGGGCGCCGGGGGAGGGCATACTGTACGGCCGCGGTGCCACCGACATGAAGAGCGGCGTCGCGGTGCAGCTTGCGCTGGCCGCGGGCTTGTTCGACGGCGGCGCGGAGCCGGACAAGGACGTCACCTTTGTCTTCTACGACCACGAGGAAGTCGAGGGGGTCAAAAGCGGCCTCGGGCGGCTGGTCCGGAACCACGGTGCCCTGCTGGAAGGCGACTTCGCGATCCTGCTGGAACCGACCGACGGCACGGTCGAGGGCGGCTGCAACGGCACCATCCGGTTCGAGGCGACCACCCTTGGCGAGGCTGCCCACTCGGCGCGCGCCTGGATGGGCAGCAACGCCATCCACGCCGCGGCCCCGATCCTGGCCCGGCTGGCCGGCTACGAGCCGCAGACCGTCACCGTCGACGGCCTGGACTACCGCGAGAGCCTCAACGCGGTGAAGATCCACGGCGGCACCGCCGGAAACGTCATACCGGACCGCTGCGTGGTGGAAATCAACTACCGGTTCGCCCCGGACAAGTCCATGGCGCAGGCTGAGGAACATGTGCGCGAGCTGCTGGCCGGCTTCGAGCTGGTCCGCACCGACGGCGCCGCCGGAGCGCGGCCCGGACTGAACCACCCCGCCGCCGCCTCCTTCGTCGCCGCCGTCGGGGCCGAGCCGAAGCCCAAATACGGCTGGACCGACGTCGCGCGCTTCAGCGAACTGGGGGTCCCCGCCGTGAACTTCGGCCCGGGCGATGCGCTGCTGGCGCACAAGGACGACGAACACGTCGACGCCGAGGCGATCCGGGAGTGCCTGCGGGCGCTGCGGAGCTGGCTGGGCGTTTAGCCAGGAGTCCAAGGCGCCGGTGGCCGGTTAAACAGTGAAGGTCCGGAACCCGACGGGTTCCGGACCTTCATCCATTGGGGCTTCGCCCGCCGCGGCCTACTTGGCCGGGGCGGTGCCCGCGACCGGGACGTGGGCCATGCCGCCGGCGGCCTTCTTGGAACCGCGCTTCTCGATCATGATCGCGATGCGGGAAACTGCCAGGTTGATCGCGATGTAGATGGCCGCGGCCACGAAGAACACCGGGAACAGGAACTGCGGACCCAGGAAGTCGGCCATCACCTGGACCGCGCGGAGCAGCTCGCCGTAGGCCACGATGTAACCGAGCGAGGTGTCCTTCAGGAGCACCACCAGCTGCGCCACGAGCGAGGGGAGCATGCGGCGGATGGCCTGCGGCAGTTCGATGGTCAGCCGTGACTGGAAGCTCGTCAGGCCGATGGCAAGTCCGGCCTCACGCTGTCCCTTGGGCAGCGACTGGATGCCGGCCCGGATGATTTCGGCGAAGATGGCCGAGTTGTACAGGACCAGGCCGGCCACCACCGCGATGAAGGAACTGGTGGCGAAGACCAGCAGCACGAACAGCATCATCAGGACCACCGGCATGCCGCGGAGGAACTCGAGCACAATGCGGGTGGGGATGCGGATCCAGGCCACATCGGAGATCCGCATCAGGCACAGCACCAGGCCGAGGGGGAAGGCGACGACGGCCGAGACCGCGGCGGCACTGAGGGTGGCGCCGATGCCGTTGGCGATCAGGGTCCAGACGTCGGCCTGGCCGAAGATGGCCCACCGCCGTCCTTCGAAAATGCCCTGCTGGGCCAGGGTCATCACGGCCAGCACCAAGAGGACGCCAATCACGATCACACCGATGACCGAGCCAATGAGGGAAACGCGGCGGGCCTTGGGACCCGGGACGTCGTAGAGAACGGAGCTCATCGTGCGATCGCCACCTTTCGTTCAACCACGTTGGCCAGGTAGCCAAGCGGGACGGTTATCAGCAGGTAGAAGAACGCGACGCCGACCAGGACCCACATGACGGCGTCGCCGTGGTCGTTGGCCAGCTGCTTGCCGTAGCCGAAGAGTTCCAGTACGTAGAACGCACCGGCGACGGAGGAGTTCTTCACCAGGGCGATCAGGATATTGATCAACGGCGGGATCACCGTGCGCACGGCCTGCGGAAGGATGATCAGGGAGAGCACCTGGCTGAACTTCATGCCGATGCTGCGGGCGGCCTCGGCCTGGCCGACCGGGACGCTGTTGACGCCGGAGCGCACGGCCTCGGCGATGAAAGCCGAGGTGTAGGCGCTCAGGGCGATGATGGCTGCGACTTCGAACTGCTGGAACGTAACGCCCAGGCGGGGCAGCACGACGGCGGCGAAGAAGAACGCGATGGTCAGCGGGGTGTTCCGGACCACTTCCACGTAGGCCATGCTGAAGCCGCGCAGCGCGGCGATGGGGGAGACGCGGGCCGCCGCGAGCAGGGTTCCGAAAATGAGGGCGAAGATTCCCGAGACCACTGCCAGGAAAAGGGTTCTGAGAAAGCCGTCCCAGTACTGGGGCAGGCTTTCAATGATGACGTCCATAGGTTCCTTCAGCTGCGTTGAGGGGGTTCAAGCGTTAACAGGGCAGTGGCGGCCGCCGGACCGCACGTCGCGAACTCCGGCGACCGCCACGCCTTGCTTAGTAGCGGTTGATGGCGGGGAGCTTCGGGGCCGTCTTGATGACAGCGCCTGCAGTTGCTTCCCAGGCCTTCTTGTACGAGCCGTCCTTGTCGAAGGCTTCCAGCTGGTCGTTGATCCAGTTGCGGAAGACCTTGTCGTCCTTCTTCAGGCCGATGCCGTAAGGCTCCTTGGTGAAGGTCTCGTCGGAGGCGAGCTTGAAGGCGTCCGGCTCCTTGTTGACGAAGCCGGCCAGGATGACGTTGTCGGTGGTGATCGCTTCGACCTGCTTGTTGCGCAGCGGCTCAAGGCAGGCGGAGTAGGTCGCGGCCGGGACCAGGACTGCTCCGTACTTCTCCACGATCGTGGAGGCAGGGGTGGAACCGGTCACGGAGCAGACGTTCTTGCCCTTGACGTCTTCGGGCTTGGTGATGGAGTTGTTGTCCTTGTTCACCATGAGGGCCTGGCCTGCCTCGTAGTACGGGCCGGCGAAGTCGACTTCGGTCTTGCGCTTGTCGTTGATCGTGTAGGTGGCGACGATGATGTCGACCTTGCCCTGCTTGATGAACTGCTCGCGGTTGGCCGAAACCGTCTCGACCCACTCGATCTTGTCGGCGGAGATGCCCAGCTTGGCGGCGATCAGCTTACCGATCTCGACGTCGAAGCCGACCGGCTTGCCGTCGAGGCCCTTCTGGCCGAACAACGGCTGGTCAAACTTGGTGCCGATGGTGATCTTGCCGGCGGAAGAAAGCTTTGCCATGGTGCTGTCGGCGGCGAAGCTCGGCTTCTCGGCTACGGGCGGATTGGTAGTGGAGGAGCTGCCGCCGCAGGCGCTCAGGCTCAGGGCCAGAGCTGCGGATGCGGCAACCAGAAGGGATTTCCTTCGGGTCAAAAATGCCATCATGACATTCCTTTCATTGGTCGGCCGCCTCACGGCGGCCTGGGTGCGAACTCTGCGGAGGTTCAGTGGTTGGTGGCGCAGCGGAACGGTCAGTGCGTCAGCAGCTTGGACAGGAAGTCCTTGGCGCGGCTGCTCTTGGGGTTGGTGAAGAACTCTTCGGGCGTCGCGTCCTCGACGATCTGGCCGTCGGCCATAAAGACCACGCGGTCCGCTGCCTTGCGGGCGAAGCCCATTTCGTGGGTGACCACGATCATGGTCATGCCTTCCTTGGCCAGCTGGATCATGACGTCGAGGACCTCGTTGATCATTTCCGGGTCCAGCGCGGAGGTGGGCTCGTCAAAGAGCATCACCTTCGGCTTCATGGCCAGGGCGCGGGCAATCGCGACGCGCTGCTGCTGTCCACCGGAGAGCTGCGCCGGCAGCTTCGGCGCCTGGTGCCCGACGCCGACACGCTCCAGCAACGCCATGGCGTCCTTGTCAGCCTCGGCCTTCGACACGCCCTTGACCTTGATCGGTCCAAGGGTGACGTTTTCCAGGATCGTCTTGTGCGCGAACAGGTTGAAGGACTGGAACACCATCCCGACGTCGGCGCGCAGCTTGGCCAGTTCCTTGCCTTCTGCGGGCAGTTCGTTGCCGTCGATGGTGATAACGCCGTCGTCGATGGTTTCCAGACGGTTGATGGCGCGGCAGAGCGTTGACTTGCCGGAGCCCGAGGGCCCGATGACAACAACAACCTCGCCCTTGCGGACGTTCAGATTGATGTCCTTGAGGACGTGCAACTGGCCGTAATGCTTGTTGACGGCATTCAGGGAGACGAGGGCATCGCCGGGCACTTGAGTAGTCATAAGAAGAATCTAGCGAACATTAGCCGGATATGACCGCAATCACTCACAGTTGGTCCACATCGTGACCCAAGAGATATCCGCAGGTCAGGCTCATACCATACGCCCCGGCGGCCATGACGCGCCGGAACACTGGGCCCGCCGATCCGCGCTAGCCTATGGGCATGAGTACCGAGCCGCAGCCCACCCCAGACCAGACCGCAGGGAACGCCGGTTCCGGCCGGCGTGAGGTCCCGCCGGCCAACGGCATCCGGCACAAGGGGCCGCTGGAACTGCGCCGCAAGGCGGCGAAGGTCACGATGTCGGACCAGACGCTGCTGGACACCAAGGGCCCCGGCCAGTTCGTGCACACCGACCCGTGGCGTGTGCTGAGGATCCAGAGCGAATTCGTCGAAGGCTTCGGCGCCCTCGCCGACCTCGGGCCGGCGGTCAGCGTGTTCGGTTCCGCCCGGACCGTGCCAGGCAGCCTCAACTACGAACTGGCCGTCGACGTCGGCCGCAAACTGGCCGATGCCGGCCTGGCCGTGATTACCGGCGGCGGCCCCGGGTCCATGGAAGCGGCCAACAAGGGCGCGGTCCAGGGCAACGGGGTCTCGGTGGGACTCGGGATCGAGCTGCCCTTCGAGCAGGGCATGAACCAGTGGGTGGACCTGGGCATCAACTTCCGCTACTTCTTCGCCCGCAAGACCATGTTCGTGAAGTATGCGCAGGGGTTCATCGTGCTGCCCGGCGGCCTCGGCACCCTCGATGAGCTCTTCGAAGCCATGGTCCTGGTGCAGACCCACAAGGTGACGTCGTTCCCAATCGTCCTGATCGGCACCGCCTTCTGGAGCCCGATGCTGGAGTGGCTCCAGACCACCCTGGTGGCCGAGGGCATGATGGCCGAGGAGGACCTGGACCTCGTGCAGGTGGTCGACGACCCGGCCCTCGCGGTGGAACTCATCGTCGAAGGAGCCTCCCGGCACCGCAACCCCACCGGTAACAACCCCGGCGCGGGGACTAACGGCGCCGGGACCAATGGCATGGGGACCGGCAACAGCCCGCGGGCCTGAGCGTTCCGCCCGGCCGCGTCTGGCACGATGGAGCTGTGAGTTTCTTCCTGGTCTTCGTGGCGATCGTGCTGGCTGCCGTCGCCATCCTTGTCGGCACCGACCTGGCGCCGCGGGTCTTCCGGCGCCGGGCCGAAGAGCAACCCTTCGAGGATGGCTTCGACGAACCGGTGGCCTCGCTGCCGGCCGTGCTGCTGCCCGAGGACGCGGAACCCGCCGACATCGACCGGATCCGTTTCGCCGTCGGCGTGCGCGGCTACCGGATGGACCAGGTGGACCAGGTCCTCGACGAGCTGCGGGACCAAATCGCCCGGAAGGACCGCGAAATCGCCAGCCTCCGCACGGAACTCGAACGTCCGGGGCTCGTACGTCCGGAACTGGAACGCCAGGAACCCGAACGTCCGCGGCTGGAGAGTCCGCGGCCGGATCCGGCCCCGTGAACGAAACCGCACAGGACGGCCTGAACGTTGCCGTGTGGCACCGGATCGCAGCGGCCGGCGCGCGCAGTGCCCGCTGGCCATGGTGGCTGCAGGTCGGGGGCCTCTACCTCGCCGCCCGCCTGGTCAGTGCCTGCATCTTCATGGCCGCCGCCCTCCAGCAGGGCGTGAACCCGTGGTTTCCACCGAAGCCCGACTACTGGAACTTCATCAACATCTGGGACGCGCGCTGGTACGGCGAGGCGCTGACACACGGGTACCCGGCCGTGCTGCCGACCGACGGGACCGGCAACGTGCAGGAGAACGCCTGGGCGTTCTATCCGCTCTTCCCGCTGCTGGGCAGGATGCTCTCCGGTCTGACCGGGATCGCCCCGGCCGCCTCGCTGACCATGATCGCCATGCTCTCCGGGCTGGCGGCGGTCCTCGTCATCTACCGGCTGTTCCGGCTCAAGGCCACCCACCGCACGGCACTCTGGGGCGCGGTGTTCGTCTCCACCTTCCCCGTCGCGCCGGTCCTGCAGGTTCCGTACGCCGAGTCGCTGAACCTCCTGCTGCTCGCCGCGGCGCTGCTGCTGGTGGTGCGAAGGCAGTACCTGTGGGCCATGCCGGTGGCGCTGCTGATGTGCCTGTCGCGGCCCACCGGGGTGCCCTTTGCCGCCATGGTAGGCCTGCTCTTCCTGTACCGCGCGTACCCGCACCTTCAGGCCCGCTTCGGCCTGCGGCCGCGGACCGCCGGGGAACCCCGAACCGGACTTGCCGCCGACGCTGCCCCCGGCGCCCGGCAGCACAGCACCGGCGAGCTGTGGTCCCTGGCCGGGCTGGCCGCCGCCAGCAGCATTGGCGCGTTGTTGTGGCCGGCCATCGCCTGGGCCGTCACGGGGGACATACAGGCCTACACGAAGACCGAGACCGTGTGGCGGGGCCACGACCTGGTGCCGTTCAAGCCCTGGTTCGACACCGGCATCCAGCTCTTCGGACCCGTCCTGGGGCTGCTGGCGCCGTTCGTTTTCGTGGCCGCCTTTGCCCTGCTGATGATGTCCCGTCCGGTGGTGGCGCTGGGAACGGAGTTGCGGCTGTGGTGTGTTTGTTACGTGGGGTACCTGCTGGTCTTCCTGCACCCGCAAACCAGCACCTTCCGGATGCTGCTGCCGCTGTTCCCGCTGGCCCTGGGCGCGGCCCTCGTATCCCGCTCCCGCGCCTACCGCGGAACGGTTGTTGTCATGTTTTTGTTGCTGCAAATGGTGTGGATCGTGTGGCTCTGGGCATGGGCCCAACTGCCCGGCGGCGGCGACTATCCGCCGTGACGCCGGACACCTTTCCGGACCGCAGCCGTTGCATTACCAAGGGTCCGGGAAAGTCCATCGATTAGCTACAAGCGCGTAATTACGGGATAATGGCCCTAAGCAAGGAAAACTGAGTGTTGAGCCACGGCGGCTGCCATCACGGCCGCCAGGCGGCTTGTTTGACCAAGCGGACGCAGCCCGGCCGGGCTGGCAAGTCACGGGACTACTAAGGGGGATATTCCTCATGGCGGCTATGAAACCACGCACCGGCGACGGCCCTATGGAAGTGACCAAAGAGGGCCGCAGCCTTATCATGCGTGTTCCGCTCGAAGGCGGGGGGCGGCTTGTGGTCGAACTCAACGCTGCCGAAGCGACCAACCTCAAGGAATGCCTGGTCGGCGTTACCGAATAGCTTCACTATCGTGCCGAAGGGGCCCGCTGCCGGACGGCAGCGGGCCCCTTCTCCTTTTACACCACAGGTGTAGGAGGCTATTTCTTGACCGCGACCAGCAGGCCGTCGCCGGTGGGCAGCATCGCGGAGGCGAGGCGGTCGTCGTCGCGGATCGACTTGCCAATCTGGCGCAGCACCACGGTGGTCGCCTCCCGGGCCGCCGGGTTGGAGACCCGGTCCTTGTCCAGGGCGTCGTTGACGATCAGCAGGCCGCCGGACTTGAGCAGCCGGATGGCCTGCTCCACGTAGCCGGGGTAGTTGGGCTTGTCCGCGTCGATGAACACGAGGTCGTAGGCGCCGTCGGTCAGGCGCGGCAGTACGTCCCCGGCCCGGCCGGAGATGGTGCGGGTGCGGTTGGCCGGGCTGCCGGCTTCCTGGAAAGACTCGCGCGCGGCACGGAGGTGCTCGACATCGACGTCAATGGTGGTCAGGACGGCCTGCGGGCCGAGGCCCCGGAGGATGCAGACGCCGGAGACGCCCGCGCCGGTGCCGATTTCCACGGCGGTCTGCGCCTTGGAGGCGGCCGCGAGCACGGTCAGGACGGCTCCGACGCCCGGTCCGATCGGGGTGACGCCCAGTTCGAAAGACCGTTCGCGCGCGTGCAACAGAACCTCATCCTCGGCAGGCAGATCTTCTGCGTAGGACCAGCTCGTGGACTTATCGGCGCTCATGGGTATCGCTTTCCGGGCAGGAGGGGAGTGTTGCATACAGCGTA
>Ga0164307_10001007_pt1 | contig 12615 bp, 12 predicted proteins | sample Whisoiple_243_MG_FD_110214 | JGI IMG/M metagenome (GOLD analysis project Ga0164307, IMG submission 110214) | Soil microbial communities amended with fresh organic matter from upstate New York, USA - Whitman soil sample_243_MG | ecosystem: Environmental > Terrestrial > Soil > Unclassified >...
CCCCGCTGCGGGCCGCCGCCGCGGCCACGTCGAGGCCCAGCTCCTCCAGGCAGACGATCGCCAGGTCGGCGTCGTGGTAGGTGAAGCCGAGCTCGTCCTCGTCGGTCTGGCCGCCCCACAGCCCGGCCGTGGGATGCTTGATCAGCACCGCCTCGGGCTGTCCCATCATCTCGGAAGCCAGCTTCACCTCGGTCTTGTAGAGGTCCCAGATCGGCTCGACGTCGGAGGCGGCGTCGCCGAAGCGGGTGAAGTAGCCGAGGTAGTACTCGCTGCGGTTCTCGGTGCCCAGCACCAGCGCGTCGCGCTCCTGGGCGAGGTCGTAGATGGTGATCATGCGGGCGCGGGCGCTGGCGTTGCCGAACCGCAGCGGGGCGTCGTGGACGGTCGGGCGGGCGGCGACGATGCCCTCCAGGATCGGCTCGATCGAGACGTTCATGAAGTTGGCGTCGGGCAGCCCGGCGGCGGCGGCGCAGGCACGGGCGTCGTCGATGTGCACCTGCTCGGTGTGGCGGGACGGCAGCGTGATCGCGTACACGTTCTCGGGGCCGAGCGCGCGGGCGGCGATCGCGAGCGACAGGGCCGAGTCGATGCCGCCGGAGAGGCCGAGCGCGGCGCGGCTGCGGGCGGCGCCCTCCACCACCTCGCGCAGCCGCCGCACCTTGGCCTCCAGGATCGGCGCCAGCTGCTCGCGGCCGCGCAGCAGGTGCACGCGGTCGAGCGTGCCGCCGGCGGCCCGGATCTCGCGCAGCGCCCGCTCGCCGTCACCCGGCTCCACGTCGACTGCGGCGATCGCATCGCGGAGGACGGTGGTCTCGAAGCCGGCCGCGATCGCGTCCAGCGCGGTGGCGCGAACGCAGTAGTCGGTGGCGAGGCCGGCCACCAGCACGCGGGTGACGCCGCGCTCGCGCAGGCGGTCGGCGAGATCGGAGTCGTCGAAGTCGGAGTACTGCTCGCGGGCGGGGTCGCGTCCCTTGTCATGGACGATGTCGAACGACAGGCCGGCCACCGAGGAGTGCAGCTCGGCGCCGGGTGTGCCGGCCACGCAGTGCGGCGGCCACGGGCCGCCCTGCTCGCGGAACGAGATGTGGTCGGCGGGGTGCATGTCGCGTGTCGCCACCAGCGTGCCGGCGCCGGCGGCGGCCTCGGCGATGACGGCACCCAGCTGGTCGCCGCCGTCGACCCCCAAGGCGCCGCCTGGGCAGAAGTCGTTCTGCACGTCCACGACGATCAGGGCGGTTGTGGATGTGGTCACGAGGAGAGCTCGGTTCGCAGGGCGTCGACGGCCGGTGAGATTGTGGGCGGCACGGTAGCGGGATCTCGCAGCGCCCGCACGGCCTCCGGCAGCAGCGCCAGTTCGGCGGCGGCGCGGTCGCGGATCGCATCCAGCGACGGCGGGTCGCAGACGCGGCGTCCCGCGCGCAGCACCGGCTCGAGCAGCGGCTTCCCGTCCAGCGGCTCATCGACCAGGCCGATCACGTCGCCGGAGGCCGACCGGAACACCTGGTGGCGGCCGGGCAGGGTGGCCTTGCGGGCGGAGCGCTTCATGACCGGGCGGCCGGCGCTCTCGACCAGCTTGTAGACGCCGCCCAGGGCGGAGTCGTCGCCGCCGGTGACCAAGCGGGTGCCGGCGCCGAAGCCGTCGAGCGGCGCGCCGGCTGCGACCAGCTCGGCGATGCGGTACTCGTCGAGGTCGCCGGAGCAGACGATCTGGGTGGCCGTCAGGCCGGCGGCATCGAGCACGGCGCGCACCTGGCGCGAGAGCGCATCGAGGTCGCCGGAGTCGAGGCGCACGGCGGAGGGGGTGACGCCGGTCAGCTGCGCCGCCTCGGCGGCGATGCGGGCGCCGGAGATGGTCTCGTAGGTGTCGATCAGCAGCGTGGGCCGGGACGGCTGGTCACGCAGGAAGGCACAGAAGGCGTCCAGCTCGGTGGGGAAGCTCATCACGTAGGAGTGGGCCATGGTGCCGGTGGTGGGGATGCCCCACTGCATGCCGGCGGCGACGGTGGCGGTGGCGACGGCGCCGCCGATGTAGGCGCAGCGGGCGGCGAGCACGCCGGCCTCGCCGCCGTGGGCGCGGCGGAAGCCGAAGTCGAAGACGGGGCGGCCGGCGGCGGCCTGCACGATGCGGGCGGACTTGGTGGCGATCAGGGTCTGGAAGTTGACCTGGTTGAGGAGGTAGGACTCGACCAGCTGGCAGACGAGGCGCGGGCCCTCGATGCGGAGTAGCGGCTCGGTGGCGTGGGCGACGGTGCCCTCGGGCATGGCGTCGAGGTCGCCGTCGAAGCGGAGCCCGCGGAGCTCGTCAAGCAGCGGCCCCACGCAGGTGCCGGAGCGCTCGAGGTAGTCGAGCGAGCTGTCGTCGAAATGGAGTTCTTGCAGGTAGCGCTCGGCGGTCTCGAGGCCGGCGGCGACCAGGTAGCCGCGGTCGCGGGGAAGCTCGCGAACGAACAGTTCGAAGGCGACACGGTCGGAGGCGGTGCCCTGGGCCAGGTAGGAGGCGGCCATGGTCAGCTGGTAGCGGTCGGTCAGCAGCTCGGGTGGCGGGCAGAGCGTCATGTCGCGCGCCGGTAGCGGGCGCTCTCGGCCAGGATCCGGGGCTCGCGCTCGGCGAAGCGGTAGATGGTGGCCGGCCGGCCACCTGTGGGGCGCTCGCCGGCCTCGGCCAGGACGCCCCACCCCAGCGCGATGCGGCGGAAGTTGTTGGGCTCGAAGGCACGGCCGATGCCGGCCTCGTAGACGTGACGCAGCTCGGTCATGGTGAACCGCTCGGGCAGCATGCTCCAGGCGACGTTCTGGTACTCGAGCTTGTAGGCCAGCCGGCGGCGGGCGTACTGGAGGATGCGGTCGTGGTCGAAGGCCAACACCGGGCCGCTGTCGATCTCGGCCAGCAGCTCCTCGAGCGGGCGCCAGGCCGCCTCGCGGGCGTCCGACCCAGGACGCAGCGAGACGCGGCCGCCGTCCACCAGGGCCAGGTAGCAGCAGGAGATGACGCGACCTCGGGGGTCGCGGTCCTGCTCGGAGAAGGTGGCCAGCTGCTCCATGAAAACGTCCGAGACGCCGGTCTCCTCGCGCAGCTCGCGCTCGGCGGCCTGCTCGAGCGTCTCGTCCGGGTGCAGGCCACCGCCCGGCAGCGCCCAGTAGCTCTCGTAGGGCTCATACCGCCGGCGCACGAGCAGCACCTGCATGGCGCCCTCGAGAAAGGCGAACGCCGCCACATCGGCGGCCACCTTCGGATGTGCTGGGTCGCTGACCACTTATAGACCTCGTGACGATATTAGCAACTCGGGCGTCGGCCTGCCCGCCGTGCAACACCCACGCCTGGCACCGGTGTTGCACGAATTCCGATAGCAAATCGGCGTCTCACTACGAAATTCGTAGAATCAGGGCCTGTTTTCTACGAATTTCGTAGTTTGGACCGCAACGCCGGTGCCAGGCGCCGGCGTTGCGCCCGCGCCCTACCGCGAGGGAGAGATCAGGATCGTGCGGGTCGATGTGTAGAACTCGCGCGCGGCCCGGCCCTGCTCGCGCGGCCCGAAGCCGGAGGCCTTCTCGCCACCGAACGGCACGTGGAAGTCGACGCCGGAGGTGGGCTGGTTGATCCGGACGAGCCCGGTGTCGAGGTTGCGGGCGAGCTCCAGCGCGCGGTCGAGGTCGCGCGTGTAGACGCCGGTGGAAAGGCCGTAGCGAACACCTCGAGCGATCTCGGCAGCGGCGGTGGCATCCGGCGCCGCCAGCAGCGCGCAGACGGGGGCGAACACCTCCTGCTGGGCGACCTCGGCGGCGGGGTCGTCGGTCTCGATCAGGGTCGGCTGCAGGTAGTTGCCGGGAGCGTCCACGGCGTCTCCACCCGTGATGAGGCGGCCACCCGCGTCCTTCGCTCGATCGATGGCATCCAACGCACGCTCGCGCGCCGCCGACGTGATCAGCGGCCCCACCTGGCAGCCGGGATCCTCCGGCCCCTCAACCACCATCCGCCCGATCGCGTCGGCCAGCGCGTCACGCATGTCCGACAGCACCGGCTGCTCGCAGATCACCCGCCCGGTGGCCGTGCACTTCTGACCGGCGTAGGCCATCGCGGCCGACGCGATCATGCCGGCTGCCGCCTCGACGTCCGCGTCGGCCAGCACCACTGCCGCGTTCTGGCCACCCATCTCGCACTGCGCAGCTGCGCCCCGCTCCGCCAGCACCACCGCCACGCCGTGACCGACCGCCTCCGAGCCCGTGAACGAGACGGCCGCAACTCCCGGATGCGCGACCAGCGCTGAGCCCGCCTCGCCGGCACCCTGTGTCAGCTCGACGACGCCATCGGGAAGTGCGTCCCGCAGCAGCTCGAACACCGCGGCCGCGCACGCCGGCGCGTGCTCGCTCGGCTTCCACACGCAGACGTTGCCGTACGCCAGCGCCGGCGCCAGCTTCCAGAGCGGTATGGCCACCGGGAAGTTCCAGGGCGTGATCAGCCCCACCACTCCCCGCGGCTCCCGCCGCGTCAGCAGCAGAGAGCGTCCGTCCGCCGGCGGGAACGACTCGCCGTCCGGATCGAGCGCCACCTGCGCGTAGAACCGCAGGATCGCGACCGCCCGCGCCAGCTCGCCGCGCGCCTCCGTGATCGGCTTTCCGACCTCGCGCACGACCAGTGCTGCCAGCTCCTGCGATTTTGCCTCGAGCGCGTCCGCGACGGCCGCCAGCCCGGCCCCGCGCGCCGCTGCCGGAGTGCGCGCGTACCCGCGGGCGGCCGCCGCCGCGTGCTCCACCGCCCGGTCGACCTCGATGCCGCCGGCCGGGGTGACGGTCGTCACCACGTCGTCGGGCGACGCCGGGTTGACGCTGACGATCTCGGCCGACGTGGCGGACATCGCGCGGCCGCAGCTATTTCGAGACGTGGACCACGAAGGCCAGCAGCAACAGCAGCACCGCCACCATCAGCAGCACCCACCAGCGAGACAATGACTCGTTCACGCGCTCCCTCTCGTCGTCCACAAACGGCTCAGGAGCGGAGTCTACAAAGGATGCGGGCTGGCCTGCTATGGGAGTCGAGCGTACGCGGCCGCGGTCGACGATACTGGCGCACATGCACCGCTGGCTGACCCAGGGACTGCAACGACGGCCAAGGTGGGACCTCTTTGCGCTGCTCGCGCGACTGGCGGCGGGTGCGGTCTTCGTCGGGTTTGGGCTCGGCAAGTTCCTTCGCCACGAGTCCGAACGAGACGCGTTCGAGCGCTACGAGATCCCGTTTCCCGACGCCGCGACCTACCTCATCGGCGGTCTTGAACTGATCGGCGGGGTGGCCCTGCTGCTCGGCTTGTTCGTGCGCCCCTTCGCCTTCCTGCTGGCCTGCAACATGATCGGAGCGATCATCACGGCAGGACGCACGGAGGGCGGCCCGGTGCACCTGCTGCTGACGCCGGCGCTGCTGGCGGTCACCCTGTTCCTGCTGTGGGCGGGTGGCGGGACCGCGTCCCTCGATGGTCGCCGCGCCTCCCGACGCACAGGTGCAGCCTGACGGCCGAGTCGGTCGCTACGCCCCGCCCCCTGGGCGTCTTTGCACGGAGAACGGGCAGACGCAGCGCCGATCGGCCGGCCGCCGGTGACCCTCGTGATGACGCGGTGCCCGCTGCTGGTGGACGCGGTGGCGGCGGCCATGTCCCGAGACGGCCTGCGCCAGATCGACCGCCATGCCCTCGACCGGCGTGTGGAAGCGCACGAGAGCACACGCGGCAACCAGCACCAGCAGCACCAGCGCCAGGTACTCGACCGTCGATTGACCCCGCTGCATGCGGTCCACCGTATGGACGCAACCGTCACGTGCGCGGGACGACCTGTCACGAGTGTGCAACAACGCCGGTCGACGGCTGCATTCGCTAGGGTCGCCCGATGAGCGTCGAGCGCATGCAGTTGCCGGACGGCCGCGTCTTCGAGTACAGCGCGGCCGGCGACCCAGACCGGGAGCTGTTGGTCTTCTGCGTCGGGACGCCGAGCGCCGTCGTCGATTTTCCCTACGTCGCAGAGGCCGCCGCAGCCCGCGGCCTGCGATCGGTGATCTGCTCACGGCCCGGGTACGGCGGATCGACGCGCAACGAGGGACGCACGGTGGCGGACGCGGCCGCCGACACAGCGGCGCTGGCCGATCACCTGGGCGCGGAGCGCTTCCTGGTGGCCGGCTGGTCGGGCGGGGGCTCCACCGCGCTGGCCTGTGCTTCCCTGCTCCCCGACAGGGTGCGAGCCGCCGTGACCATGGCCGGCACCGCTCCGCCGGACGAGGCCGGCGACGTCTGGACGACGTGGTTTCCGCCGCCACTGGTCGAGGAGATCCGGGCGCTTACGACGAAGCCTCCAGCCGAACTGGTGCCCGAGTATGAGCAGGGTGCGAAAGGGTTTGCCGCGCTGACCGGTGAGCAACTGACGCTCTCGGAAAACCAGAGCGCCGCCGACAAGGCCGCGCTGATCGAGGTGCCCGAGGTCGCGGAGTGGCTGGCCCAGTCGATCAAATCAGCGGTGTCCTCCGGGATCTGGGGATGGCTGGACGATGACCTGGCCTGGGCGCGCCCTTGGGGATTTGACGTGGCCGACATCCGGGTGCCGGTGATCGTCCGGCACGGCGACGAGGACGGCTTCGTTTCGATCGCCCAGGGCCGCTGGCTGGCGGCTCACATCCCGGGCGCACGGCTCGACGAGATGCCGGGCGGCGGACACACGACCGTCGGCGTCCCCATCGACCCCGTGATCACGGGCCTGCTCGACGCCGCCGGACCGCGGTGAGTCTTTCAGCCGGCGAGGAACGTGCCAACGGATCTTGACGCTGCCAGCGCCAGCGCCGTCATCACCGGCAACATCGCCGCCGGCACCAGCAGGAACACCACCACCAGCAGGATCCGAGGAGCCGCCTTTGCTGCTCGCTCCTGCACCGCCCGGGCCTGCTCGGTGCGCGTCCGTGCGGCCTGACGGCGCAGTCCCGCGGCCAGCGGCACACCCAGCCGATCGCTGATCCGAAGCGCGGTCGCCAGCCGCTTCAGCGACGGCGACGCCGTGCGCTCGCCGAGGTCGCGCAGCTCCGCCGCGCGGCGGTTCCCGAGCGCCAGGTTGGCGGACACGGTCTCCAACTCCGCCCGCAGCGGCCCCGATGCCGAGGTGACCGCCCCCCGGATCGCATCGTCGATCGAGATGCCCGCCGCCACCGCCGAGGCGATCAGGTCGATTGCGAGCGGCGCCTGCCGCTCGATCTGATCCGCACGCCGCGTCGCCGCAGAGCGCAGCCACAGGTCGGGAAACAGCCAGCCGAACCCGGCGCAGGCCGCGGCAACTACGAGGCCGATAGGCGACTGCAGGAGCAGCAGCCCGGCCGCACCCACCGACGCGAACGTCACCAGCGAGCCCAGCCGTGCGTCGTCGACGTCCTGCTCGCCCAACCGGGCGCCCAGGCCAGATCGCTCGATCAGCCGATCGCGCCGGAACGGCGGCGCCGGGCAACGCAGACCCAGCCGCCGGCAGGCCTGGCCTGCCGCCACCAGCGCGTCCAGCCGGTGCGTGACCCGGCGCGCATCGCGGCCGTTCAGCTGTCGATCGCGCCGCCACGCGGCCCGCGCCTCCGCCGCTGCCACCAGGCACGCGGCCAGCAGCAGCCAGCGGATCACGGCGCCACCTCGGCCAGCTTGCCGATCACCGCCAGACCCGCCGCGGTCGCCGCCGCGGAGACGGCCAGAGAGCCTAATCCCAGCGGCGAGGCAAGCAGCGCCGCCATCGCAGATGAGTCGATCAAGCCCAGACCCAGCACCGACACCAGGGGCATCGCGGCCACCATGCGCGCCGTGGCGCGCGCCTGCGCCGTGGCCACCTCGGCCGCCCGCCGCTGGGCATCGCGCTCAACCAGCGCCTCCGCCAGGCCGTCGAGCAGGGTCGCAAGGTCGCCGCCGACGCGCAACTGAACGGCGACCGCCGACGCCAGCACCGACGCGTCCGGGCCGCCGCGTAGCCCGGTCAGCGCCTCGGTCGGGGGCATGCCGAGCCTGATCGCCGCAGCCGCGACGGTGAGCTCCGATCGCGCCGGCTCGGGCATGTCCTCCGTCACGTCGCCGATTGCCTGGGCCAGCGTGCGACCGGCTCGTACGTGCGCCGCCAGCTCCACCGCCACCAGGTGCATTTGACCCGCCACCGCCCGCTCGCGCCGAGCCTGTGACCGGCGGGTCAGCAGCCGCATCGCAGCTCCCGCAGCTGTGCCAGCAGCTCGACATCAAGCCGCCGCAGCTCCCCTTCCGCCCGATCGTGCCCGTCCAGCGACCGCACGAACCGCCTCCCGTCGGCGGCACGAGATACGTGCACGACCACGTCGACGGCGGCGAACACCTGCTCCCGTGCCGCGGCGTGTGGAAGCTCCAGCCCGGCCATCAACACCATCGTCTCGATCCGCCGCATCGCATCCGCCGGCGACGAGGCGTGCACGGTCGTCAGCGACCCATCGTGGCCAGTGTTCATCGCCTGCAGCATGTCCAGCGCCTCGGGACCGCGCACCTCGCCGACCACGATCCGGTCGGGCCGCATGCGAAGCGCGTTTCGCACCAGCGCGCGGAGCTCGATCGCACCTCTGCCCTCGACGTTCGCCGGCCTCGTCTCCAGGCGCGCCACGTGCGGCTGGGCCAGACGCAGCTCGGCCGCGTCCTCAACCGTGACGATGCGTTCGTCACGCCCGATGTATGCCGCCATTGCGTTCAGGAGCGTCGTCTTGCCGGTTCCGGTGCCGCCGCTGACAACGACGTTCAGCCGGCCCCCCACACACGCGCCCAGCAGCTCGGCCTGGGACGGCGTCAGCGAACCCCGCGCAAGCATGTCGTCGATCGAAAGACCCTCGGCCGCGAACCGCCTGATCGTCAGCAGCGGCCCGTCCAGCGCGACCGGCGGAAGCACCGCGTTGACGCGGCTGCCGTCGGGCAGGCGCGCGTCGACCATCGGACTGGACTCGTCGACGCGCCGGCCGACCGCGGTCACGATCCGCTCGATCACATGGCGCAGGTGCGCCTCGTCCTCGAACCGAATCTGCTCCCGCCGCAGCAACCCGCGCCGCTCGGCGTACACGTGATCTGGCCCGTTCGCGATCACCTCGGTCACGTCTGGGTCGCGCATCAGCGGCTCGAGCGGCCCCGCGCCGAGCGCGTCGTCGAGCATGGCCTCGACCAGTCGATCGAGGTCACCCGGCGGCAGCGCCACCTCGCTGCGCAATAAGGCTCGCGTGCGCGCGGCCAGCGCGGCCCGCGGATCGGAGCCGGTAACTCCGTGCTCGAGCACCTCACGGCGAATGCGGTCGCGGTAGCGCGCAACGAGGGCGGCCGGATCGGTCACGCGACCAGCTCCCCGAGCAGCTCCTCCACGGCGGGATGCGGTCGCCCTTCCGATCCCGGCAGCACGCCTTCGCGCACGACCGCGACCACAGGCACGCCCACCGACCGTTCGATCCCGCGGAGGGACATCTCGCCGCCGCGCGACCACCGGTTGACCACGAGCCCCACCGACCCACCGGGAACGCCCTGGCGATCGAGCCACGATGCCGCGCGCGCTGCGCAGTCGACGACGGCCGGGTGCGGTGTCGCCACCAGCAGCGAACGGTCGGCGCTGACCGCCACCGCCAGGGTGTGCTCGCCGGTGGCCACCCCCAGGTCCGTCAAGGTCAGCGCCGCCACTGCCCTGCTCTCGCGGACGAGTGCCCGGGCCAGGTCGGGCGACACCATCTCGGTCGCGCCCGCGTCGGCCGACCGTGCCACCAGCTGCATCCCGTCAGGATGGGTGCAGACGAGCGATCGCAGCGCGTCGGCGCTGAGCGCGTCATCCAGTCCGGCGACGTCCGCCAGGCTCCTGCGTGGGGCACAGCCCAGTCGCTGAGCGGCGTCGTCGAAGCCTCCGGCCATGTCGATCAGGAGACCGCGACCCGCACGGGCGACGCTCGTGGCCAGTGCGCTGACGCCGCAGCCACCCTTCGCTCCGCAGATCGCGACCACCCGGCCCGCCTGCCTGCGGGACTCCTGCTCGAGGCGGGCACCGGCGGCGCTGCCGACCGACCGCACAAGCTCGTCCGCATCGGGCGGGAGGCCGATCACGCCCCGGGCGCCCACGGCCAGCGCCGCCCGGTGGGCTGCGATGTCCGGGGCCGCCGTCGCGACGATCACGGGCACTCCGCCACACGTACGGATCAGCGGCGCGGCCAGCTCGATCGCGGTCTGTCCCGCCGCGTCGCAGGCCAGGATCACATCGCAGACGGGTCGCAGCCCGGATATCGCGGCGGCCGGTTCCAGCACGCCGCCGCAGACCAGGCCTGCAGCCGATTCGATCACCGCGACGACGCCCGCCGCCACGGCAGGATCGCCGCCGACAACCAGGCATCGTCGCTCCGAGCTCACGGCCCGCTCCGCCCCACCAGGCGCAGCGACCCGGCTGACTCGGCCTGGATCAGCGCCGGGACGTCGCGCGCAGGTACCCGCAGGGTGGCGACGGCCGCTCCGTCCGCCGTCCGCGAGGCGATCACGAGCGCGTCGGCCAGCACCAGCTGCACGCGCGGCATGCGGCCCGCCCGCACAAGGTAGAGGTCGGCGGTCAGCCCGTCGGGAGGATCCAGCGGCAGGCCGGCCGAGTCGTCCAGGCGCAGCGAGACGTCCCGGCCGTCCTGACCGGCCGGCACGCGGGCCAGCTCGGAGTCCATCAACGGAGCACCCGCCGGCAGCGCCACGGCTGCGAGCTGGCCCACCGCGACGCCGGGATCGGCTAGCTGGTGCGGGTTCGCCCAGGTCACCGGCACCGCTCCCGTGGCCAGGTCCGCCGGGGCGATCCGCTGCCCTGGCGCCACCGGGCGGCGCATCGATACCACTCGCTGCATCGGTTCGAGTGAGGGGCGGCCGGAGCTGCCGCCGAACCCGTACAACGCCGCCAGCGCCAGTACGAGCGCCAGCGCCCCGAACGCCACGCTGCGGCGGCGGTGCCGGCTCACGACTGCCTGCCCGGGCTGCAGCGGCGGCACTGGCGGCCGACCACCGGCAGGCCGCACCAGTCGCATCGTGGCGCGACCCCGAACTGCTCGCGCAGCCGTTGCAGCTGGGCGGCCGAGAGCGGTGGCGCGCCCAGCAGCTCGACGGCCCACGAGGCGCCCAGGGCGGCGGCAACACCGTGGGTGATCCGCCCCACCGACACTCCCGAGGCGGTCAGCTCGGCCAACGCTGCAGCCACGCTGCGCGGCGGCGCCGATCCCGAGGTGGCGGCCGCGCACAGGTAGCCCCGTCCGGACACCGTACGCGCGGAGGGCGCCAGGTCACGCGTGTGTGCACCCGACCACCCGCCGCCGTCCCACGCCACGGCCCGTCGCGGTCTGTGCACGCCGGGCCGGCGCGACCGAGACCCGACCACGGTGGCCACGGTCGATGCCAGCAGCAGATAGGTGCACCGGCGTTCCAGCTCGACCACCAGCGCGGCCAGCTCCTCGGCGGCCCATCCTCCCGCGGCGGCACTGCGCGCAACCTGCACGAGGTAGCGGCCGCCGATACCCGGCAGCGACGCGCGCACGACGATCCTGCCCCCTGCCCGGCCCGGAGTGCCCATCCGCGCAACGCCCGCCAGGGCGGGCTGAACGACCAGCGCATCGCGTCCCGGAGGCGGCTCGTCCGGCGCGACCGCCACGGCCACCTCGGGGCGTTGCTCCACGTGGGCCAGGCGCAGGGGGGCGGCGCGACCGACGGTCACGACGCCACCTCCCACGCCGGCAGGCCGACCGTGAATCGCGTGCCCTCCCCCACCGAGCTCTCCACCTCGAGATGGCCTCCGTGCGCTTCGGTCAGCTCGCGCACGACGGCCAGGCCGAGACCGGCACCCGGCTCAGCGCCGTCGGGCTGGTAGAACTCGTCGAAGATGCGCGGCAGCGCCTCGGGCGGGATGCCGCGGCCGCCATCGGACACAGACACCCGCAGCTCGTGACCAGTGCTGTCGCCTTCGATCCGGACGGATGTGCCGGGCGGGGCGTACTTGATGCCGTTGGTCAGCAGGTTCGCAAAGATCTGACGCATCCGGTTCTCGTCCCCCATCACCAACGATCCGTTGCCTTTCCAGGCAAGGTCGATGCTGACGTGGCGTTGCTCGGCAACGCCACGCAGTCGCTTTGCGACCTCCTCGACGCAGTCGCGGAGCGGGAACGTCTCCGCCGACACGCGCAGCTCGCCGGCCTGCGCCCGCGACAACTCGAGCAGATCCTCGACCAGGTAGGCGAGTCGCTCGCACTCGCCGTTGATCACGTCCAGCCGATCGGCCTTGACCGGATCGTCCTCGGCTCGGCGGAGCGTGTAGACGTACCCCTTGATTACGGTCAGCGGCGTGCGCAGCTCGTGCGAGACCTTGCCGATGAAGCTGGCCCTGGCATGACCCTCTCGGGCCAGCCGGGCGGCCATGGTGTTGACGCTCGCGGCCAGCGCATCGATCTCGGCCGGACCACGGGCGGACACGCGCGCACCGTACTCACCGGCGCTGACCTGTTCGGCGAACGAGCCGATCTCGTGGACGAGGGCAACCACCCGGCGCGCCTGGACAGCACTCGTGATCACCGTCGCCGCGAAGGCGGTGACGGCGAGCGCGAACAGCATCGGTGGATCGTTTCGC
>Ga0164307_10001009_pt1 | contig 12592 bp, 10 predicted proteins | sample Whisoiple_243_MG_FD_110214 | JGI IMG/M metagenome (GOLD analysis project Ga0164307, IMG submission 110214) | Soil microbial communities amended with fresh organic matter from upstate New York, USA - Whitman soil sample_243_MG | ecosystem: Environmental > Terrestrial > Soil > Unclassified >...
CCCGCAGGTCTATGCCATTGGCAAGAAGCGCAACGCCGACGTCTTGCGCCCGCTCTCGGCGGAGCACTCGGACGACGAAACCGTCGAAGGGCTACTGATTGCGCGACCCGAAGGGCGCATCTTCTTTCTCAACGCAGACAGCGTCGCGAGTCAAATCGAAGCGCTGATCAAGAAGTACCAGCCGCGGGTCGTCGCGCTCGATATGAGTCGTGTCCCGGACATCGAATATTCGGCGCTGCGCATGCTGCAGGATCTCGACCGACGAACGAAGTCACGAGGGCTCGAATTTTGGCTGGTAGCGCTCAATCCAAAGGCACTCGAAACCGTCAGCAACGCGGGCCTCGCGGCCGACCTTGGTCGAGAACGCATGCTTTTCAATGCTCGCGTGGCGATTCAGCGCTTCCAAGAGCAGCGTCCCAGGCGACACTCCTTGGGCCCGCCCGAGCTCGCGGCTGGCCAATAGGCACGCGGACACACGACACTGACGGGATTGCGAACTAGCCAAGGAGATTCGACGATGGGCAAGCGGAAGAAGAAACACGAGTCGGAAAAGAGTCACTCCGAGGCGCTGCCGGAGGCGAAGGTTCCCCTCGGGCGCAAGGAGTACGACAAGGCTCTCGAGCAGCTGCACGTCGAACTCGTGAAGCTACAGCAATGGGTAGTTCAGGAGGGGCTCAAAGTTTGCATCCTTTTCGAGGGGCGCGATGGAGCCGGCAAGGGCGGCACGATCAAGGCGATCACCGAGCGGGTGAGTCCGCGCGTGTTCCGTGTCATCGCGCTTCCCGCGCCCACGGAGCGGGAAAAGAGCCAGATGTACATCCAGCGCTACATCCCGCACCTGCCGGCGCGCGGTGAAGTCGTGATCTTCGACCGCAGCTGGTACAACCGAGCAGGCGTCGAGCGAGTGATGGGGTTTTGCAGCGAGAAGGACGTGCGCTGGTTCTTGCAAACGGCGCCACAGACGGAGTTTGCGATGGTCAAGTCCGGCATCATCCTGCTCAAGTACTGGCTCGAAGTCAGCCCGGAAGAGCAACAGCGACGCCTCACCGCGCGCATCGATGACGGCCGCAAGACCTGGAAGCTGTCACCCATGGATCTGAAATCCTACGATCGTTGGGACGACTACACCGAGGCTCGCGACGAAATGTTCGAAGCGACCGACATGGAATGGGCACCGTGGTACGTCGCCCGCTCGGAGAACAAGAAGAGCGTCAGACTCAACGTCATCAGCCACATCTTGGAGCGGATCCCCCCGGGTAAGCTGGAAAAGCAGGGCAGGATCGAATTGCCAGAGCGCAAGATCGGGCGCTACACACCGAAAGAGCTGCCGCTCAAGTTCGTGCCGGAGCGATTCTAGCTCAGCGCTCCAATTCTCGATGTTGCCCAACGACCCGCTGCAGTCCTCGAAGCGCGCGCTCGATCCAGTCGACCGAATTTCTGAAGTGCTCTTCGGCCTGATCATGGCGCTCACCTTTACCGGTTCGTTGAGCGTCGCCCAGGCGGGACGCGAGGACGTGCGTGCCATGCTGGTCGGCGCTTTCGGTTGCAACGTTGCCTGGGGCATCATCGACGGCGTTTTCTTCCTCATGGGGAGCTTGGCCAGCAAAGCGAGCAACCTGACGATGCTCAGAGCCTTGCGACGAGCCAGCGATTCAGGCTCGGCCGCCGCGGCGCTCCCACCACCCGTGGCTGCCATGCTCGAACCGGCGACGCTCGACGCGATTTGCAAACGTCTGCGGGACCTGCCTGAGCCGCCACAGGTGGCGCGGCTCGACCAGAGAGACGTACTGGGGGCCGCGGGGGTGTTCTTGCTCGTGTTTCTGTCCATGTTCCCCCTGACGTTGCCGTTCTTCTTCGTCCGAAACCCGATGGTTGCGCTGCGCGTCTCGAACGCCGTTGCCTTGGTCATGTTGGCGGTCGCGGGGGCCGCTTACGGCCGGTTCGTTCGACGTTCGATGTGGGGATTTGGGGTTGGGATGGTGGTACTCGGCGGGCTCCTCGTCGCACTCGCGATCGCGCTGGGCGGATGACCAGGGCGCGTCTCGGCGAGTTCTCGCTGGTAGCTTCGCTACTATTCGCCGGGCGCGCCTCGGCCCAAACGACGGCTGCCGACGCACCGCGCCCCTGGGCCGTTTCTGCGGCCGCCTACACTTTCTTCGTGCCCGAGCATGGCGACTACGTGCAGCCCGTCGCTGCCATCGATCACGACTCGCTCCATTTCGAGGCTCGTTACAACTACGAAGCTCTGCACACAGGCTCGATTTGGCTGGGCTACAATCTCTCCGGCGGCCAAAAACTCACCTGGACGCTCACCCCGATGTTCGCCGGGGTTTTCGGAGAGACCCGCGGCCTGGCGCCCGGGTACGAGGGCGCGATTGGCTATTGGAAACTCGACCTCCAGAGCGAAGGCGAATACGTCTTCGACTCCTCGGACGAGTCCGGGGCGTACTTCTACAACTGGTCCGAGCTCGCGCTTTCCCCGCTCGAGTGGCTTCGCTTCGGTGTCGTCGTGCAACGCTCGCGCGTGTACCGAACCGACCGCGACATTCAACGGGGTTTGCTGGTCGGAATTGCCAACGAACTTGCCGGCATCACGACCTACGTTTTCAACCCGGACATCGGCGGAGCGGTGTGGGTCGTCGCCCTCGAGCTCGACATCGAGCCATAATCACCGTTGCTTTGCGCCATTCGGCCAGGGTGACGGCTGGAAAGCGGGAGCGGGCCGGACATCTGCTCTCGTGAACGGCGGATTTCTCCCTGAGCGGGCTGGGGCGGCCGCGTAACCCAACCCCAACGAGTCGGGCATTGGGCGCGATGGACCGCGCAAGCTCGTCCCCGCCGTATCCTTTGGCCCGTCTCGCGCGTCGTCCGCGTATGAAGGCGAAAATCGGTTCGGGTTCGGCCCTGCTCGCCGGCAAGGCGGCGATCATTCACGGGGGAGGCGGGGCCATCGGTGGAGCTGCGGCGCTGGCTTTTGCGCAAGAAGGGGCTCGGGTGTTTTTGGCGGGGCGGTCCTTGGGCCCCCTCGCGGAAGTGGCTGGACGGATTCGGACTTTCGGTGGCGCGGTGGAAGTCGATCTCGTCGATGCGCTCGATCCGCTGGCCGTCGAGGCGCATGCCGAAAGCGTCGCGGCGCGCGCGCACCGGATCGACGTCGTTTTGAACGCGATCGGGCTCATGCATGTCCAGGGCAAGGCGTTTGCGGCGCAGACGCTCGGCGAATTCGAGGCGCCGATTGTCGGCTACGTGCGCGCTCATTTCATCATCGCAAAGGCGGCGTCGCGTTTCATGGTCAGCCAGGGTGCCGGCGTGATTCTCGCTCTGTCCACGCCGGGATCGCGGCTGCCAGGGCCTGGCTTCATGGGCTATGGGGTGGCCTGCGCGGCGCTCGAGTCGATGACTCGACACTTGGCCGGCGAGCTCGGTGCTCACGGGGTTCGCGCCGTTTGTCTGCGCGCCGATGCCATTCCGGAGGCGCTCGCGCGTTCGCACAGCCGGCGGGTGTTCAGCGAAGTGGCAGCCCAACACGGGCTCACTGCGGAGGCCATGTTGGAGGCGCACGCCCAGCGAGACACGTTGCTTCGTCGCTTGCCTACGTTGGAACAGGTGGCTCAAGCGGCGGTTTTTTTCGCCTCGGAGCGCGCCGCCGCGACCACGGGCGCAATCGTGAACCTCACTTGCGGCTCGCTGGTAGACTGAGGTTTCGTATGGACGATCTCGCTGCCCTGACCAGCGCCGCCTATCGCCGCTTCAGCCAAGCTTTCGAGCCCTTGCGGCCAGAGCTCTACCGTTACTGCCGGCACCTCACGCGCAGTCCCTGGGACGCCGAAGATCTGGTCCAAGACTCGCTGGCGCGCGCGCTGGTCACGCTCGGTACCCAGCTCAAACCCGAGATCGAGAGCCCGCGCGCCTGGTTGTTCCGCGTCGCCACCAACCTGTACGTCGATCGCTCTCGACGGTTGCGCGAGGCGCTGGGCGAGTTGGCAGAGCCGGCGGTGCAGTCGGGCGACGCGCGCGCCAAGCGCGAAGCTGCCGGGACGCTGATCGCGAGGTTGTCGCCGCAAGAACGCGCCGCTGTGGTGCTGAAGGACGCGTTCGACCTCGAGCTCGGCGACATCGCTGCCGTGCTCGGTACGAGCGTGGGGGCGATCAAGGCGGCGCTTCACCGCGGCCGCAGCAAACTGGCGGAGCCGCACGCAGTGGAACCGCAAAGCCCGCCACCTGCTGCGCTCGACGCTTTTTGTCGCGCGTTCGACGCTGGGGACTTGCTCGCTCTCACAGCCCTGTTGCTCGACACCGTTACCGTCGAGCTGCCGGGCTGCGCGCTCGATCTCGGTCTTGCCGCGACGACCGATCCGCGCTCGGGCATCGTCTATCACACGCTGCTCTCGCCGCTGTCTGCAGGTGTGCCTGCACGGCATCTCGACGGCTATGAGGGTGGGCGTGCGCGCAGCCAGCTCGTTTACCACCGCGGTGAACACATCATTCTGCTTTGGTATGGTCATACCGAAGGCGAGGCGGTTCGCTGCATCATTCGCAGCGAGCTGCAGGATGATCAGATCACCCGCCTCCGCATTTACTACTTCTCGCCCGACTTGCTGGTTGAAGTCGCGGGCGAGCTGGGCGTGCCCGTGCGAACGAACGGCTACGAGATGAACTAGGACCGGCGCGTCGTGCTGTTCGGATCTAGCGCAATCCCGGGCAATCCTGGCGAAGCAGCGCGCGCGCCGCCCACAGCAACGGTGCTTGACCGTGTCGGTCGCCGTCTTGGAACGCGATGTCCATGTAGAATTTCTGTTGAGCCTCTAGGCCCGTCAGATTGCGCGCGTCACCCGTGCCGGGACAAACTTGGCCTAGGAGCCCATCTTTGGTGTGTTTCGCGACGGCGAGCCAGCCCTTGCGAGCCGCAGCGGCGTACTTCGGATCCGTGAGCCAGCCGTTCTTGACACCCGTGGCCAACGCGTACGTGAACATGGCCGTACAAGATAGCTCGGGCTTGGTTGCTGATTGGTAGTCCAGGACTTGATTCCAGGTGCCAACGTCGTCCTTCGTGATTTGCACGCTGACGAGCCCGTCCATTTGTAGCTTGTAGCCTGCCATGATCGCATCGCGGTCCGCGCCTGCGGGGAGCTCGAGCAGGAGCTCGGTCATTCCGGTGGCGATCCAGCCGTTTGCGCGACCCCAATAGGGCTCCGACTTGTCGGTGTGGTGGACCAGTCCATCGGTCTTGCTTTGGAGCTTCGCCAAATAGGCAATCATCACTTTTGCCGCGCGCGTCAGGTAATCCGGCTTGGGCTGGGGGTCGGAGAGGGTGGCGCGATGCGCAAACACTTGCAGACCGGTGATCATGAACATGTCGTCTGCCCACCAGCGCACGTCTGCCGTGTAGCCTTCGTTCGTCGTCACGGTCCATTGCATGTTGGCGTAGGAAAGGCCCAGCTCTTTGGCCTTTGTGTTGCCGTTCTCCAGGTAGACTTCGAGAGGCAGCATACCGAACGCGCGAGTGTCGACGTTGTTGTCACCCGGCTTTGGCGACGGGTTTGCGGGCACAGGCTTCGCGCCAGAGAGAAACTGATCGAAGTCAGTGACGAGCTTGGAGTTCGTGGCCGTGTCGCTGGTGAGTTTGGTGAACTGCAGGGCGCCGAAATAGGTGAACGCCCAGGCGTAGCCATCACCGCCGTAACCCTCGAGGGTATGGGGTAGGAAGGCCTTGGCTGCCGCCTTTCCGATCTCGAGTGGACTTTGCTCGTTGCTCGGCCAGGTTGCAAAGTCGCTGACCGTTGGACAGCTCGAGGCGCCGGCCTGCGCGCTGCCTGCCGCGCCGCTACCGCCGCCCGCGCCGCTACCGCCAGTGGTGACGAGTGTCGCGCCAGCCGAGCCCGTCGCGCCGCCAGCGTTGCCCGCGGTGCCGAGATTCGCGCCCGCGCTACCGTTGTTGCCGACTGCACCGCCAGCTACCCCTGCAGACCCTGCGCTCGATGAACCCGCACTCGACCCTGCGGAGTGAGCGCCCGCCGTGCCTGGCGCGCCTGCGCCAGCAACGTCGCCAGTCTGGCTCGAGCTGCAATTCGAGAGCAAGGCGGCGAGCAAAAAGCTGGCAGCCCAGCAACGAGCGCCCGTGATATGGAATCTCATTAATCTGTACCCCGGCGCGTACCTTATCGCGGGGTGGCCGTTCTGCCCAGGGGCCAAGCTGCACGTCCGGCAATTTGCCACCGGAGCTACGAAACTGGCGAAGATCGCCAGCTTCGTAGCTCGCTCCCGAGCTTTGTCGCGATCGGCGTCGCGCTGCGCGACCACGAGAATCTCGGCGCTGCAGCGTGGAAAACTACAACGCGCAGCCCGGCTGGCTCGTGCACTCGACCGAACTGAGCGTCGAGCACTGTGCGGCAGTTCCAGTGCACGCGGTCCACGTGCAGCCTGCCTCGTTCGAGCAGGCGATGGCGCCGGTATTCGACTCGCATGCGGCGGCGGTCCCCGTGCACGCACTGCCGTTCCAACTGCAGCCATTGGCTTGGTTGCAAAGCGCGGCCGAGACGTGGGTCGAACAGGTTGCCGGGGTGCCGGTGCAAGCTGGATTCCACGCGCAGCCGGAATTGCTGCACGCGGTCGAGGTTGCCAAGGCTGCGCACGCGATCGGGGTGCCGCTGCACGACGTTCCGAAGACGCAGCCAGCGATCTCTGCACAGGCCGTCGCGTCCGCAGCGGAGCTACAGAGCTTGGCCATTCCGGAACAACTGTTCGTCGAAGTACAACCCTTGGCAGTCGCGCACTGCTGCGCAGAAAGGGCTGAACAAGCAGTCGCACTGCCGCTGCAGACCAATGCGGCCCCCCCCGCGCCTCCAGAGCCAGCACTTGCGCCCCCACTCCCTCCGACGACGATCGTGCCGCCTGAACCCGCGCTCGCTCCGCCGCTTCCGCCGAGCTCCGCTCCTCCGGAGCCCGCGGTGGTGCCATCGCTGCCTGCCGCCCCCGCCACGCTCATTTCGCCGGCTTGCCCCGCAGCCGTTCCCGTGTCGCCCGCCTCCGCACTCCCGCCGTCCCCTGTGCCGGCGCTATTCGGCATCCCACCGTTGTCGTCCCCTGCTGCGCTGTTTGCTCCGGCAGAACTCTGACCTGCGCTGTGAATCCCCGCGCTTCCCGCGCTGCCCCCTGAATCGTCGTCGGCAGTGCCGCCACTCGAGCCGCAGTTGACAACCATCATCAAGACAGACGGAGCCAGAAACAACCAGCCAATTTTTCTCATATTTTAAGTGCCTCTCGGGTTGCGAGTTATTGATAAATGATCGTGAGTCGTGCCGTTCGGAGCGTCAGGGGGAACCCGGGTCACCGAAGGTCAAGGCGTGCGTGAGCGGCAGCGGTACGAGTGCGGCGAGCGAGCTCCCCTCGAGCGCGAGTAGTGCGACGACTGCGGAAAGAACTGCCGCAAACAAGAGCCGCGCGCCCCACGCTCGGTGCCCTGATCGAGGTTGCGCCAGCGCGGGCGGCGCCAGCGACACGAGGAGCGAGTAGCGCGGCGCGGTACCCCGGTACGCCCCTTCGTCTACAACCGGCTGCGGGGGCACCAAAGTCGGGGCATCGTCGACACGCTCCCACCAGTTCGCTGGGGCGGCGTCGTCGAACTCCCACCAGTTTGGCGCGGGCATGACGGGAGTGACTCGCGAATTCGCTGCTTCGTCAGATTCGTCCAAACCCCCTGCGCTCGGTTGCTGCTCGATGACGCTCTGCACGCTCGCGTTCCTTTCTGCGCGTGTGATCCGCACAGTCAGTGGCAACGCGGTCGAACGACTTATTACGTCCGCGAACGACCCCCCGAATTTTTGTGGGCGACGCGCGCACTGTTGCCGCGAGTCGCGCCCCGCCTACATCGGAGCTGAGCCAGGCTCGCCGAAGTAAGTTCGACTCGGGCGCCGCGGCGGTTCACGCACGCAAGAAGCCGTTGACGTGCCGGAAAAGCTCATCCGGTAAGAACGGCTTGGGGATGAACTGTTCGTGCGCTTGCAAGACGCGCAAGCTGTCGCGCTCGGCATAGCCGGACATGAACAAGACCTTCAAGTTCTGGTTCCGCGTCCGGAGCGCGTCGGCCAGCTGCACGCCCGTGATGCCAGGCATCACGATGTCGGTCACGAGCAGGTCGATCGGATCCGGGTGCGCTTCGGCCAGGGTGAGTGCTTGCACTCCGTTTTTGGCTTCGAGCACGCGATAGGCGCCGAGCCGCAGTACTTCCGCGAGCAAGCTACGCACGTCGTCTTGGTCGTCGACCAACAGCACGGTGTCGAGCGCGGGCCGACAGGGGACGTGACTGCCGCTGGCGGCGTGGTTCGACGCACCTGGACGCTCTTCGGCGCCGGGCTTCGCGCGTGGCAGGTACACGGTGAAGGTGCTGCCGTGACCCTCCGAGCTCAAAACGGTGATGCTGCCGCCGCTCTGACGGACGATGCCCTCGACGCTCGCCAAACCGAGCCCGGTACCACGCCCGATCTCTTTGGTCGTAAAAAATGGCTCGAAGATTTGTGGCCGCGCGGCGTCCGAGATCCCACTGCCGGTATCGGTCACCGCCAGCGCCACGTAGGCGCCGGGGGGCAGGCCCTCGATCGGGGCTTCGGCAGTCACGTCCTGGTCGAAGGTCTGGAGGGTGATGCGTCCGCCGTCGGGCATGGCATCACGTGCGTTCAGGATCAGGTTCATCAGCACCTGCTCGAGCTGCCCCGAGTCCGCCAGCATTGGGGACCTCGCCGAAAGGGTGGTCACGATCTCGATTGGTTCGTCGATCACGCGCTCGAGCATGCGCCGCGTGCCTTCCACCACCGAATTCACGTCGACCGCCTGCGGCCGCAGCATTTGTCGTCGGCTGTAGGCCAGCAGTTGCCGCGTCAGCTCGGCAGCTCGCTTCGCGCTGGAAACGACGATGTCGGCGTGAAAGGCGAGCGACGGCTCCTGGGCGCTGCGCTGCAAAATATCCGCGTGACCCATGATGACCAGCAGGCGATTGTTGAAGTCGTGCGCCACGCCTCCGACGAGCCGCCCGATGGTTTCCAACTTTTGCGCTTGGAATAGGCTGTCCTGAAGCTTCTCCCGAGCTTCGACCTCGTGCTGGCGATCGTGCACGTCCGTGCACGTCAGCACTCCATAGCGAACTCGCCCTTGCGAATCACGGACGGCGCTGTACGCGAGCTCCCCCCAGCGTACCTCTCCGTCTTTGCGGACGAAGCGCTTGCGCAGGCGGTACGCGCTGGTCTCCCCGGCGACCACACGCTGCAAATGCGCGAGCTCCGCTTCTCGATCGTCAGCGAAGGTGGTCGCCAGCCAGAATTGATATGGATCGGCGTTGAGCAGCTCTTCGCGTTCGTAGCCCAGGAACTCACAATAAGTCTGATTGGTATCCAGGAAGCGATTGAGTTCGAAAGACGCAATCAGGAAGCCCACCAACTCGTTCTCGAGTACGGCTTGAGCACGCTCGCGTTGTTCTGCGAGCTCGTGCGTGAGTCGCCAATTTTCCGCGCGCAAGCGCGCGAGTTCGTCGGACTGGTCGACCATCTTTGGCATAGGCTACTGTCGAGGCGCCCGGACTGCAAATCAAGACCGGTGCAGCTTTACGCGGTGAGCGGCGGCGGGTCGAATCTATTGTCGGCTTGGCGCTCGAACGATCTCCCGATAGGCAGTCCAACAGGCGCGACAGCGCCACTCGGTGCGCACCGCGCCAGAGGCATCGGTCTTGCGGCTCAAACGCCAGCCGTGTTTGAGGCTCAGGAGCGTGATCGAGCCGTCACCGGAGACGGGTGGCGCGGCACCGCAGCCGACACATTTCCGTTCAGCACTCGGGGGTGCGTCGCCTTCCTCGGTCACCGGACGATTTCACTCCAGCGTTCGCGAATTTCCTCCACACTCCAACGCTCGCCTCCCTTGGGGGCGACGCCCTCGGTCATGGCGATCTTGAAGGCCGAGAGCTGACTGCCTTGCACGTGGACGATTTGACCCGTGAGGTGCGCTGCCGCATCGGACACGAGGTAAGCCGAGATATCGCCGCAGAAGTCCGGCGACATCAAGCGTTCGGCGTTCGGAAAGTCCATCAGCGGCAGACCAGCGGTAAGCCGCGTGTAAGCCATCGGGCTCAGGATGTTCACGGTGATGCCGAACTCCGCCAGCTCCTGTGCGGCGCTCAGTCCAAACCCGCAAATCGCGGCTTTAGCCGCGCAATACGCCGAAACTTGGCTCGCACCTTGCAGACCGAGTTGGCTGGAAACCATCAGCACACGCCCCGGGCTCTTACGTTCCTTCAGGTGTTGGGCGAAGCGTTGCGTGCACAAGAACGTGCCGTTCAGCATGGTACGCAGCTGGGCGTCCCAATCCTCGTCCCGGATGCTGACAATCGCCGCCTCGCGGACGATGCCCGCGTTGGTGACGAGAATGTCGACCTGACCGAAGGAATCGAGCGCCGTCCGAAAGAGGGCGTCGACCCCGCTGCGCGTTCCCACGTCATGGTGGTCGGCGGACGCTTGCCCACCGAGTGCTCGGATCTCGGCAGCGACTGAATCCGCGACGCTGGGGTCGTGGCCGGTTCCGTTCGGCGATCCGCCGGTGTCGTTGACCACGACTCGGGCCTGCTCCCGCGCTAGCCTCATGGCGATGGCCCGTCCGATGCCGCGCCCCGAGCCCGTCACGATCGCCACTTTGCCGCTGAGTACAGCCATTCCATCGTCCTTTCCGTCGTTCCCGTCGACGCCCTCACGCGAAGATTACGAAAGCAAGCCACCCTGAAGGACCTGCCAGCTGACGTGAGATCTGCTAACTCTAACAAACATTCGGAACGTCTGATATGGCCAGGGGCAAATCCGACGACAATCACTGGAGTGAGCAGGGGCGCTCGTCGTACAGAGCGGTTCTAGGTAGGACTTCGACTCAATTCTCGAACTCGACGCGAGCGTCATTTCAAACGTGCGGGCTGCGCTGCCCGCGGCCCTCACGGCATCGGCCAATCAAGGTATTTTAAAAGCAAGTTCCAGCGGTGCCAGCTCCCAACTCCGACATCACCGACCTGTGCCCCGAGTCCGCGCCGTTGTGTGACTTCGGGCGCGAAGGTGCGACCGCGACGCGATCGGACGATGATTCGACGATCCGAGTAGTGGTTGAGCCTACCGAAACGGTTCCAAGCAAGGCCGTTCCGCCCGCCGACCAAGCCGATCAGCTTCAGCGTTGGCTTTCGTTTCTGGAGCCGCGCTTCGCGTGTGGTGAGCAGCATAGTTCGACGCACTCGAGCTGGGTTTTCCGCGGCGTCGAGCTCGCGTCGAACACCGCGGTGGCGGTGAAGCTGTTGAAGGATTCGAGGCCAGAGCTGCGTAACGCGTTCAGCGCCGAAGCCCTGCTTTTGTCGCAGCTCGAGCACCCCGGGATCGTCCGCTACATGGCGCACGGCGAACTGGCCGAGGGCGGCGCATACATCGTGACCGAGTGGCTCGAGGGTGAAGAGCTCGGAACGCGTCTCGCTCGTGGCCGATTGTCGGTCGGGGAGGCCATCACCCTGATCACGCGTGCCGCGAACGTGCTGGCCGCTGCGCACGCGCGCGGCGTGGTGCACCTCGATCTCAAGCCATCGAACCTGTTTCTCGTCGACCGCGATCTCGCGAATATCCGCCTGCTCGATTTCGGCATCGCGCGTTTGACGCGCTCCGTTGTCTCCGATCCGGATGATGACTTGGTCGCAGGCACGCCCGGCTACATGGCTCCCGAGCAAGTCCTGGGCGAGGAGCTCTCGCCCGCGACGGACGTGTTTGCGCTGGGCTGCGTGCTCTACCGTTGCGTCGTCGGGCACCGGATCTTCGAAGGCAGCCCGATCGAGCTGATGTCGCGCACGGTCGAAGAGACCGTGATCCTCCCTGGCGCGCTCGTGCCAAACATTCATCCCGCGTTCGATGAGCTGCTCGCGTCGCTCTTGGCCCCGGAACCAGCCAAGCGGCCCGCGGATGCTGCCTGCGTCCTCGCGGCAATCGCGGCGCTCCCGGCGGAGTTGTTGGATGACGTCGCGCCCTCGGCTCGCGAACTGCTGAGCCCGAGTGGGCTCACGGTCGCCGAGCGAATCCCAACCACGATCGTGCTCGTGCGCCACGCGGATGAAGATCTGGCGACGAGTGAGCGCTACGCGGACGGCCGCAAGCGCTACTCGAGCTACTTCGAGATCCTGGCTGACGGCACGTGGCTCGCGCTTCCGCGTGGCAATGCAACGCCGCTCGACCAAGCCGTGCACGCGGCTCGCCTGACGCTCGACGTTCGCGCGCAGTGGCCCCGCGCCGCGATCGCGGTGGTCGCCGGACGCACCGTCGATCGCGCGTCGACCCTGCAACTGCACGAGCTCCTCTCCGAAGCCGAAGCGTACGTGAAGCGAGCGCGTCCTGGCCAAGTCCTCCTCGACGCTACCAGTGCCGCGCTCGTGTCCGACAAGTTCATCCTTGCCCAAGCGGAGGGCTCGAGCTCCTCGTTGATCGATGAGCGCAAGGCGCCGCCCACGCTCGAACCGGAACGGCAAAGCGGCGCGTGGTGCTTGGGGCGCGATCACGAACTATCGAGCTTGCTTTCGATCGCCCACGAAGCGTTCGAC
>Ga0164307_10001010_pt1 | contig 12569 bp, 14 predicted proteins | sample Whisoiple_243_MG_FD_110214 | JGI IMG/M metagenome (GOLD analysis project Ga0164307, IMG submission 110214) | Soil microbial communities amended with fresh organic matter from upstate New York, USA - Whitman soil sample_243_MG | ecosystem: Environmental > Terrestrial > Soil > Unclassified >...
TCGGGGGCCACCAGGGCGCCGGGACGCTGACCTTCGCCTACCGCCAGGAATGGCCGCTCGCCGACACAGGCCGGTTTGTCGTTAACTACCTGCGGACTTTCGCCACCGATCCCGCCGAACGTGCTGCGCGGATGCCGCGCCGACCCCGCGGTCGGCGGCCACGCACCGCCTCGCCGCCCACCGAAGAGTCTGGGCCGCGCCTAACCCGCAAGGGGTTGGCGACGCGTGAGCGCATCGTCGCACAGGCCGCCGATCTGGTGTTCGCCAGCGGCGTCAACGGGACCAGCCTCGAAGATGTGCGAACCGCTGTGAACGTGAGCGGGTCGCAGCTCTCGCATTATTTCGAGGACAAACGTGACCTCACACGTCAGGTCATCGCACGGCGCGCCAACGAGGTCGTGGATTTCCACACCAGTCCACGACTCGGCCACCTCGACAGCCTTGCGGCGCTGAGGGCATGGGCGGACGCCTGTATCGCCAACACCGCGGCGGTGTACCTGCGTGGCGGATGTGTCTACGGTTCGCTGGCGGGCGAGCTCCTGGAATCCGATGAAGGTGTCCTCGATGACTTGGCCACCGGCTACGACCGATGGCTGCAGCTGTTCCGGGACGGGCTGACGGCGATGCGCCGTCGCGGCGAACTCACCGACGATGCCGATCCACGCCACCTCGCCGTCGCACTGGTAGCTGCACATCAGGGCGGCGCCATGCTCGCGCACGCAACTGGTGCCGGGGAACCGCTGGCAGCGCTGGTAAACGCGGCCGTCGCCTACGTCGCCTCGTTTCGCCCGGTACCCGGCAGAAGGACATCCCGGTCGGCGGCACGGTCACCGAACAAGCAGTAGGCCTCCCTGAGGCTCTGGTCGATCGCACCGAATTCACAGCGGTCGGACAGCCGGAAGCTCTGGACAGGTCTGGGTCGGATAACCCAGAATAGTGGGTTAGGCCGCCCATTCAGCACAACGTGATCTGCCGTGCCTCGGGTCGCCGTTCGGCGTTCTACGGAAGGGACTCAAGACCATGACGACGCCATCCGCTGATCAAGCATCCGACGCTTCGAGCCGTGACCGCGAGTCCTACGACGTCATTGTGTTGGGGGGTGGCCCTGTCGGGCAGACGATCGCGGCGCGTAGCCGTGCAGCGGGACTCTCAGTGGCTCTTGTTGAACGTGAGCTCGTCGGCGGCGAGTGTTCGTACTGGGGTTGTGTGCCAAGCAAGGCGCTGCTGCGTCCGGTCCTGGCGGTCGCCGACGCCCGCCGCATCGACGGCGCCCGCGAAGCGGTCGGGAATCCCATCGCCACATCTGGTGTCTTCGGCAGGCGCGACCGCTATGTGACCGATTGGAATGACGGCGGGCAGGTCGCCACCGTCGCTGCCACGGGCGTCGACGTCATCCGCGGTCACGCCCGCTTGGAGGGACCGCGCCGTGTTGCGATCACGACCGCCGATGATCGACTGCAGGTCGTCACGGCTCGTGTTGCAGTCGCGATCTGCACCGGAAGCAAGGCCGCCCTGCCCGACATCCCAGGGATCGCCGAAGCGAAACCGTGGACCAACCGCAGGGGCACCGACAGCAGCACCGTGCCGCCACGTTTGGCGGTCGTGGGCGGTGGAGGAGTCGGGGTCGAAATGGCCACCGCATGGCAGGGACTCGGTTCGCAGGTCACGCTGTTGGCGCGCACGTCGGGAATTCTCCCGAGAATGGAGCCCTTCGTCGGGGAATTCGTCGTACGCGGACTGCGCGACTCCGGGGTTGACGTACGCATGAACGTCACTGTCGCCCAACTTAAACGGCGCCAACACGGAGGTCCCGTCGACGTCACTCTCGACAGCGGTGAGCAGATCACCGTCGACGAGATTCTCTTCGCCACGGGCAGAATCCCGAATACCTTCGATATCGGATTGGAGACGGTCGGTTTGGAGCCGGGCTCCTGGATTGACGTCGACGAGACATGCTCGGCGAAGGGCGTCGACGGGACCTGGCTCTACGCACTGGGCGACGCTAATCACCGTGCTCTGCTCACACACCAAGGCAAGTACCAGGCGCGCATTGCGGGCAACGTGATCGGCGCGCGCGCATCCGGAGCCGTACTCGACACCACACCCTGGGGCACCCATGTGGTAACGGCGGACACCTACGCCGTGCCCCAGGCGTTTTTCACCGATCCTGAGGCGGGCTCGGTCGGTTTGACCGCCGAGAATGCCGAACAGCGCGGGTATCGCTTCACCACGGTCGACGTCAACATCGGTGAAACAGTCGCCGGATCGAACTTGTTCGCCGACGGTTATGCCGGTCAAGCCCGCCTCGTCGTGGATCTCGACACAGATGTGCCACTTGGTGCGTCATTCGTCGGGCCCGGCGTCGCCGAGTTGTTGCACTCGGCGACAATCGCCGTCGCGGCGGAGGTTCCCGTTCATCGATTGTGGCACGCCGTGCCGTGCTTTCCGACCATCAGCGAGGTGTGGCTCCGCCTGCTGGAGGCCTACCGAGATCAAACCGATCCCGTAGGAATGCTGTGAGCCCACTGCCCAGATACTGCGGATCGCATGCGAATTCATTGGCCATCTTGTGTGCCGCATTAGCGCCTGCTTAGTGTGGGTCGTGTAACCCAAAAGATAATCACCTGATCGCAACCGCGGTCACAAGACGACGACAGGATCGCCGACCATGAGTTCGAAACCGTTCACTCGCCGCCTGGTGGCAGTGGTTGGCGGTGGGGCACTGATCGCGACAGGCGCACTCCTTGCGGGATGCGGCAACAACAACGAGCAGACGCCCTCCACGACAACGACTACCACAACGACCACGACGCCGCCGTCATCAAGCGCACCGCCGCCGTCGCCGACGGAGAAGGGCATCAATCCCACCGGTGGCAACTTGTTCACCCCCGGGGTCAAAGCGCCGCCGGCGCCCACCGAACCCCCCGGCGTGCACCGCAACAACTGACACTCAGAGGATGTGAATTGTGTTCATCGGCCGAATGAGTCGTCGTCGGATGGTCGTCGCGACCGGCTCCGCACTGATCACGATCGGAGCTTTCGCCAGCGCGTGCGGAAACGGAGGGCAGGCGCCCTCGACCACAACCACGACGACCACAACGACGTCGCCGTCCAGTGCTGCACCGCCGTCGCCGACGGAGAAGGGTGTCAGCCCCACCGGCGGCAACCTGTTCACTCCGGGGGTGACCGCTCCTGGCGCACCGACTGTGGCACCCGGTCAGCACCCGGGAATCAACAACGTTCCGTAGACAATCCTGATGCGGATTTCGTTGCGTACTCCCTGATCGCCACCGCAACTGGACTCTGACGGCATACGCTCGGCGGCGTGTCAGAACCGAAGACCTTGCGCGCATTGGCCGAGCTGCCGTTGGTGCCGGCGCAGCTGGCCCAGTCGACGCTCATCATGATCGACTGCCAGAACACCTACACCCGCGGCGTGATGGAGCTCGACGGGGTGCAGGCGGCGCTCGACGAGGCCGCCGCACTGCTGGACCGGGCCCGGTCCGCGGGTATCCCGATCATCCACATCCAGCACTCCGACGGTCCCGGCTCGCTCTACGACATCGAGGGCGAGAGTGGCGCGATCGTTGATCGCGTCGCCCCGCGTGACGGAGAGCCGGTCGTGGTGAAGAACTACCCGAACTCGTTCGTGCAGACTGATCTTGACGAGCGTCTCAAGACCGCGAACGCGTCGAACCTCGTCCTCGCCGGGTTCATGACGCACATGTGCGTGAACTCGACCGCCCGAGGCGCCTTCAATCTCGGCTACGCGCCGACGGTGGTGGCCGCCGCGACCGCCACCCGAACATTGCCAGGCATCGACGACGAGCCCGTTGCCGCGTCCGTGCTGCACACGGCCAGCCTCGCTGCAATCGCCGATCTGTTCGCCGTTGTCGTTCCCGACGCCGCGCACATCCCGGACTGAGCAGGGGCGATCCACATGACCACTCCCTCTACCCAGGTCAGCAGGCTCAGCGAGAAGCAGAGCTCATCGCGCGACCAACTCGACGAACTGCTCGACAGCACACCGCTGGCCACGGTGGCCCTGGTGCGCGACGGCCATCCGGTGATCTTCCCGACCGGTTTCGCGAGGGTCGACGACGAACTGGTCATTCACGGCTCGACGGGCTCTCCGTGGATGCGAGCGCTTGCCGACGGCGCGTCGGCTGCCGTCGCGGTCACCGGACTGGACGGAATCGTCGTGGCGCGCAGCGGATTCGAGTCGTCCTTCCGCTATCGCAGTGCCGTGTTGTTCGGGGTATTCGAGCAGGTGCCGGACGCCGACAAGGTGCGCTATCTAGATCGGTTGACCGAGGCGTTCATCCCGGGCCGGACCTCCGAGCTACGCGCCAGCACCCGCAAGGAAGTCGCGGCGACAATGCCGCTGCGGTTGCCCATCGGCACGGACAACTGGTCGTTGAAGGTCAGCGACGGATGGCCGGAGGATCCGGACGAGGACATCGCGGGTGACGCATGGGCGGGTGTCGTGCCGATGTCGGTTGCCTACGGCGCGCCGGTGCCCGCTCCCGACCTCAGAGCGGGTATCCCGCTGCCCGAGTCGGTGCGGTCGGTCACCGGTGCGCCGCCGTCAGTCCAGTAGCGCGGTTCGACGGTAAAGATCGGTGCGGCGGTCGCCGTGCACATCGTTGTGCGCGTTGATTCGCTTGACCCGTGACTCCTGCAGGTCGACGTCGGCGGTGATCACGCCCGCCTTGCCGAATTCGGCGAGCACCATCGGATATCCGTCGGCGTCGACGATCACGCTGCCGCCGACCCAGTCCTGACCGCGCTCCACGCCGACGCGGTCACACACCGCGATCGGCATCCGGTTCATCCCGGCACCCGCCAGCGCACGCACCATCTCGGTCGGCCGTTCCCCGGCGGGCCGCGGCAGCAGCGGCCAGTTCACCGGGGCGCACAGCAGGTCGGCCCCGGAAAGCGCCACGGCGCGAACCCATTCCGGAAATTCGATGTCGTAGCAAAGCATCACGCCGATGCGGCCGTGCTCGGTGTCCACCACCATGGGTAGGTCGTCGCCCCGGTCGAACACGGAGTTCTCGCTGTCCCACAGGTGTGCCTTGCGGTAGACGCCTCGCAGACCGGTCGGGTCGACGACGGCCGCGCTGTTGTAGACAGCGTCGCCCGCCGCCTCGGGGAACCCGCCGACGATCGTGATCCGCAACGCCTCGGCGAGGTTCGCCCATTCGGCGATGGCAGGCCCGTCGCGGGGTTCGGCCAACGAGGACAGCTCGGCGCGGTCGGCGAAGACATAGCCCGACGACGCCAGCTCGGGCAGCACGACGATCTGCGCGCCGTCACCGGCCGCCTTCTCGATCGCAGACCGGCAGGTCGTGCGGTTTCCCGCGGTGTCTCCGATGGACAGCGGGACTTGGGCGCAGGCGACGCGGGCGGTCATGTGTCGATTTTACGGACAGCCGTTTTCGCCACCGTCAGGCAACGACGCGAAGTGTTCGCAGCGAGGGGTCGGCAGCGTAAGCGATGCGCACTCCGTCGGACCGGGCTTTGCTCAGCGCGTCGAGGACCGCGCTTGTGACCTCTTCGCCGGGGGCGAGGATTGGGATGCCCGGCGGGTATGGCGCGACGAGTTCGACGCTGACGCGCCCGATGGCGTCGCGCAGGGCGACGGTATCGCTCGGCGCGAAGAACGCGGTCCGCGGCGGCATCACGGTCACCGGGGCTATCTGGTAGGCGGCACCGCTGACGACTGGACGTGACTTACCGCGGTGCCGCGCAACCGAGGCGATCAACGCGTCGGTGAGACGGCCGACTGAATCGGCCGTGTCCGCCATGGACACCTGCGCGACAATCGTGTCCCGTTCGGCGGCCTCCACCGGTAATCCCGCTGCCAGCAAGTCGTTTTCGATCGCGATGCCGTCGGCGCCGGTTCCCGGCAGCACCAGTGTCAACTTCAGGGGGTCGGTACCCGGACCGTCCAGAAAGACGAGACCGTCGACACCCGAGAGGCGTTCGCGAGCTTCCTGCACCGCCGAGAGTGCCTCTCCCAGAAGGGATTCACCATCGCGCTCCAGAAGAGCTCGAGCGGCGTCGATGCTTGCCAGGATCGCGCCTGCGGGGCTGGTCGTGTGCGTCGCTTCCACTCCCGCATCGAGCCGTGCGCGGTCAATCCGGTTGCCGTGCACGAAAACCATGGCTGCCTGACTCCAGGCGGGTAGCGACTTGTGCGCGCTGACGACCATCGCGTCCGCGCCGAGTTGCATGGGATGTCTCGGCAGGTCTGGATGGAATCCGAAATGCGCCGACCAGGCAGCGTCGACGATCAGCGGCACCCCATGACCATGGGCGGCATCGGCGAGCGCGCCGACCTCGCCGACCGTGCCGACATAAGACGGGTCCCCGAGTAGAACAGCCACCGCCCCGGGATTCAGGCGCAGGGTCTCGGCTACGGCCCGGGGCGCAACCCCTAGCGGGAGACCCGTCGCCTTATCCACGTCGGGGCGGACCCACAGCGGGGTCAGGCCTGCAAGGACCAGACCGAGAAGCATGGACCGGTGCAGTGTGCGACTGATGACCACCGAGGCGTTGTCGTGGTCGGCGACGGCAAGTGCAAGCGCCTGATTGGCGTGAGTCGACCCACCGACCGAGAAACGGCATAGTTCCGCGCCCCACAGCCGTGCCGCCCGTGCCTCTGCGTCGATGAGGACGCCTCGGCTGAGCTTCATCGTGTCCAGGCCGGCGTAGAGCGGTACGTCGCCCGCGACGACGTCGCCAACGAGATCGTGGCGTTGCTTGTGTCCCGGGATGGTGAACGGCGTCGGACGATCTTCCTGAAATCGCAGCCAGGCATCCAGCAGGGGTGCGCGCGATCGCAGTCCTCGCGGGTCAGTGGCCATAAGTGCGTTCCCGCTGAGCGTCCGCCCCGGGGAATAGCGGTGTCTGGGCGACGGCGACACGGGTGGTCATGTGTCGATGGTGGTGCACGCGCGTCCGGTTTGCACGCATGTCGATGGCAGAATTCACAGCATGCGGATGTCGGCCAAGGCGGAGTACGCCGTGCGGGCGATGATCCAGTTGGCCTCCGCCGACGAAGGCTCGGTGGTGAAGACCGACGACCTGGCCAAGGCGCAGGGCATTCCGCCGCAGTTTCTCGTCGACATCCTGTCGGATCTGCGCACCGATCGGCTGGTCCGCAGCAGGCGTGGTCGGGACGGCGGCTACGAGCTCGCCCGGCCCGCGGCCGAGATCAGCATCGCCGACGTGCTCCGCTGCATCGACGGCCCGTTGGCGAGCGTGCGCGACATCGGCCTTGGCGACCTCCCCTATTCCGGACCGACCGCCGCACTGACCGATGTCTGGCGTGCGCTGCGGGCAAGCATGCGCTCGGTGCTGGAGGAGACCAGCCTGGCCGACGTGGCGACTGGTGACCTGCCGTCACACGTCGCCACGTTCGCCGACGAATATCGTGGCCAGGAGAAGGAGCGGGGCCACCGGGGCCGCAAGGGCGGCGACGCGGTCCCGCGCACGGCCGGTTAGCAACGCTTGCGGCTCAGCCTCCCGACCCGTACGGGCGGGTGATGATCTCGAGGTAGTGGCCTGCCGGGTCTTGGAAGTAAACCCCGCGGCCGCCGTCGTTGTGGTTGATCTCGCCCGGCCTGCTGCCGCGCGGATCGGCCCAGTGCTGCGTGCCGCGGTCGCGGATCTTCCCGTAGATCGAGTCGAACTCCTTCTCGGACACCAGGAACGCATAGTGCTGCGGCCGGATCTCCTCGTTGTCGGGCACCTCTGCGTAGTCGAGGCTGACGTCGTTGGCGACAGCGACTACCAGGAAATGACCGAACGCCTCGGGCTCGGGCAGGTCGAACAGCTCGGTCAGGAAGGTTGCCGACTCCGTCTTGTCCTTCGCGGCGACAATCGTGTGGTTCAACTTGATGCTCATGTAGCGCCAGTAAACCAGTTTCATCCGACCGGCGAGACGGTGAACGATGGGACCATGGCAGACGTCAAAGACCTGACCGGCGAACGGGTCTTACTGCGCGCGCCCGCGCTCGAAGACGCCGGCGAACTGTTCACCTCGGTCGCCTCCGACCCCGAGGTAACGCGCTATATGTCGTGGACGGCTCACCCGGACGTCGCCGAGACGCGGCGGGTGATCACCAACGTGTTCAACATCGGCGGTGAGCGCAGCTGGCTGATCCGGCTACGCGACAACGAAGAGATCGTCGGCGCGTGCGGGTTTCGGCCGACGCAGGTGCACAGCATGGACTTCGGCTACTACCTGGGCCGTCAATGGTGGGGCCGGCGGCTAATGGGGGAGGTGGTCGACCTGCTCATCGCAGAAATGGAAAGCGACCCGAAGGTCTACCGCATCTCGGCCATTTGCCATGTCGACAACACGCGGTCGGCCCGCGTGCTGCAACGGGCGGGCCTCTCGTTCGAGGGCCGGATGGTCCGACACACCGTGTTTCCGAACATCAGCAGTGAACCGCAGGACGTGCTGCAGTTCGCGAAGGCGGTCAGGTGACGGGGCCGACGACATCGTGGCGCCGCGTGGTACGAATAAGCCGTTGGAGCGATGGGAGGCGATGATGCCGAACGGGTTTGATTTACGAGGCCTTGCGGTTCCGGTGATCGTCGCGCCGATGGCGGGCGGTCCGTCCACGCCAGAGCTTGCTGCCGCAGGCACCAATGCAGGGGGCCTGGGTTTCGTCGCGGCCGGTTACCTGAGCGCCGACGCCCTCGCGGAGCGGATTGCGGCGGCGAGGAAGTTGACCACCGGTCCTCTTGGCGTCAACCTGTTCGCCCCCCAGCCCAGCGCGGCGACGCCGGAGGCGATCGAGAAGTATGCAGCGGCGCTGGCTGCCGATGCGCAGCGGTACGGGGCCGAGCTGGGTCAGCCCGCCTACAACGACGACGCCTGGCAGGCCAAGCTCGACGTTCTGCTCGACCTGCGGCCCGAGGTGGCATCGTTCACGTTCGGACTGCCGAGCGTTGCGGAGTGCACGCGGTTGCGCGATGCGGGGATCGCCACGGTCGGCACTGTGACGTCGGTCGACGAGGCGGCTGCCGCGGTGGACCGCGGTGTCGACGCGATCGCGGTACAGGGCCCGTCGGCCGGTGGGCACCGCGGGACGTTCGATCCCGTCTCAGATCCGAATTCGCAGCCACTGGCAGAACTGCTCGCCGCGACCCTAGCTCGGGTCAGTGTTCCCGTCATCGCCGCCGGTGGTCTGGTGACCGCCGATGACGTCAGCGGTGTGATCGAGGCAGGTGCGGTGGCAGCGCAGCTCGGCACAGCGTTTCTGCTCGCCGACGAAGCGGGCAGCAGCCCCGTGCACCGCGCTGCGCTGGAAGATCCGCAGTTCACCGAAACCGTTGTGACGAAGTCGTTTTCCGGTCGCTACGCGCGGGGGCTTCGCAACCGCTTCATCGACGAGCATGAGGCACAGGCGCCGTTCGGCTATCCCGAGATCCATTACCTGACCGGGCCGGTGCGGGCCGCCTCGGTGCGCGCAGGCGATCCGCATGGCACCAACGTGTGGGCGGGCACCGGCTTCAAGTCGATCAGAGCGGCGTCGACGGCCGACATCATCGGCTCACTCACCTAGCGAAGCTCGTCGATGGTGATGTCGCCGGTGTCCGAGCGCGCGGTGACTATCGAGGCGGCGTCCGTGCGGTCGCTGGTCTGCGGGACGCGCACCACCGTGTCACCGCTTCTGTCGCTGGTGTCGGCGTTCACGACGTAGGGCCCGCTGGGCGGCAGCGCGATGCGGATGTCGCCGTTGTCGGTGGTGGCGTCGAGCGTGCGTGGGGCGGTCTTGAAGTCCACCTCGATGTCGCCGTTGGCGGTGGTGGCGCGGAACGACTCCGTCACCGCGATCGCGGTGCGGGCGAGCACGTCGCCATCCACGCTGTCGACCTCGATGCGCCGGGCGGAGCCGCTGAGCAGCACCGCTCCGTGCGTCATGCGCGCGGTCACCTGACCCAGATCGGCTTGGGTCATCAAGACGCCGGTCCGCTGCTGGCTGGTGACCGTGAGCCCGCGGGCCACCTCCGGCGGCAGCACCACGGTGATCTCCCCGGCGCGGCCCCACTGCAGAAACGGCGACGGTTCGCCGCTGATCGTGAGCCGGGTGCCCGTCGAGTCGGTGCTCACCGTCAGAGGATGGGAACCGGCGCGCGCGGAGTTGATCATGCGCATGTCGGCGCGTGGCTGCGTGGCCTCGGGGTCGGCGGTGATGCGGACCGCCACCGGCAGCTGACCGGTGTCGACAATCAGCGATCGCATCGTCGGCGGCAACGGCTTGCTGTCGGTGACCACACGGAAAGTGGACAGCCCCCACGCCGCGACGCCCAGTGTCGCGACGCTACCCAGTACGAGCACCGCGGCCGCGGCGATGAGCAGCACCCGGATCGCGGTGCGTCCGCCGGGCGACAGCGGCGGCGGCGACGACGGTGGCGGGTTGACCGGTGGTGCGGGCGGGGGCGGGGCGATGGTGGTCACGGTGAAAAGCCTTTCGGTTGCTCAGGATTCGAGGTAGCGCAGGACGGCCAGCACGCGGCGGTTCTCGCTCTCGTCGGCGGTGAGTTCCAACTTGGTGAAGATCGAGGCGATGTGCTTCTCGGCGGAGCCCGTCGAGATGTGCAGGGTGGTGGCGATCGCGGAGTTGGTCTTGCCCTCAGCCATCAGTTGCAGCACCTCGAGTTCGCGTTGGGTCAGCTGATCCAGCACCGCCCGTCGGCGCGAGCGCACCAGAATCTGCGACACCACTTCGGGATCGAGCACGGTGCCACCGCCGCCGACCACATCGACGGCGTCGAGGAAAGCGGGTACGTCGGCCACCCGATCCTTGAGCAGATAGCCGAAACCTCTTGTGTCCGAAGCGATCAAATCAGCGGCGTAGCGCTCCTCGACGTAATGTGAGAGCACAAGTACCGGGGACTCGGGGTTTTGGCTGCGCAAAAGGGCGGCTGCGCGGATGCCTTCGTCGGTGAAGGTGGGCGGCATCCGCACATCCACGATTGCCAGGTCCGGCCGGGAGTCGTTGACCAGACGCAGCAGGTTGGTCGCATCCGGCACGCCGGCGATCACGTCGTGGCCTGCGTCGATGAGGATGCGCTCGATGCCTGCGCGCAGCAGCGCGGAGTCCTCGGCGATCACGATCCGCATGGCAGGACCGCCGTGATGATGGTGGGACCTGTGGCCGGGCTGGAGACCGTGAAGGCTCCGCGGGCGGCGCGCACCCGCTCCTCGAGTCCGCGCAGACCGGTGGCCTCTTCACTGCTCGTTATCGCAGCGCCACCGCGACCGTTGTCGAACACGGAGACGTGCAGCTGGTCGGTTGTCTCGTCGAGCCGCACGGTGATGACGGCCTGGGTGGCCTGGGCGTGTTTGGCGACGTTCGTCAGCGCCTCGGCGACGACGAAGTAGGCAACCGACTCTGTCTCGTCGGGTAGCCGGCGCGGCAGGTGGATGTCGAGAGTCGCAGGCACGCCGAGGTTTTCGGCGCGCTGGACTACCGACGACAGCGCGGCGTCCAGGCCGCGATCAGCCAGGATGGTTGGCGCGATGCCGCGCACAACATTGCGCAGCTCGACGAGCGCGCTCTTGGCATCCTCATGCGCCTCGCCGATCAGCTTCTTAGCTTCGGGCAGATCGCTGTCGAGCTTGGTCTGCGCGAGGCCGATGGTCATCGCCAGCGACACCAGTCGCGGCTGCACGCTGTCGTGCAGGTCGCGTTCGATGCGGTGCCGTTCAGTCTGCGCTGAGGACACCGCACCCTTGCGGGCGTCGGATAAGGCATTGACCTGGTACTTCAGCGCCGCCGTTGGCGACGGCGACAGGAGCCATCGGTCGATGGCGGCGTCGAGTGCGGGCGCGACGACCAGAATCGCGGCCGAGGCGAGGAGTGCGATCAGCGCCAACACGAAGGCGAGAGGTGGCGGAAGGAATGACAGACCGGCGTCGTCGTCACTCTGCCTGATCGCAATCGCTGCGGCAGGTCCGATGAACGCGAAAACCAGAAGTCCGAACGCGATGGCGGTCGCTGCGACGTCGTAGACCCCGCGCAGGAAGTGATGCGCCGAACCCTTCCAGAACCGTGCGCTGCTGATATCCAGCCAGAGCTGGTGCAGCCACCGCTGAAAGCCGGTGTAAGGGGAGATATTGCGCGCTGGGACGCCGATGCCCATGGAGAACACCGCCTCGCTGCGGATCCGCTCCAGCCATTGCACGCCGCGCATGAGATAGACGAATACGACGACGGCGATAGCGAAGCCGACGACCGACGGGATGGATGAGATGCCGACGACCAGGATGGTCAACGGAATCCACAGCCATACCGCCGCGACGGCCGCGCCGGTGATCATCGACGCCGTCGGCACCAGTCCGATGCGTCGCGCAGGCCTCGGCGTCCCCACGGCGGTGTGCGGCGTGTCGACTGCGGCTGGTGGAGCGAGGTTGGAGGTGACTGCGACCATGCCTACAACCTAGGGAGGTCGCGGGCCGGGCAACATGGCGTTTTCCCGAGAACCTGGCGGAGGAAAACCCCCACGCCCGGGCGATTTCGGCGTGATAAGTGGCGCTGAGCGCA
>Ga0164307_10001011_pt1 | contig 12565 bp, 9 predicted proteins | sample Whisoiple_243_MG_FD_110214 | JGI IMG/M metagenome (GOLD analysis project Ga0164307, IMG submission 110214) | Soil microbial communities amended with fresh organic matter from upstate New York, USA - Whitman soil sample_243_MG | ecosystem: Environmental > Terrestrial > Soil > Unclassified >...
AGCTTGCGCTGGGCCAGTTCGAACGCTTCTATCGCGAGCATTTCGTGTTCGCCTGGCGCGCGCTCAGGCGTTTGGGGATCCCCGAACGGGATCTGAACGACGCGGCGCAAGACGTATTCTTGATCGTCCATCGAAAGCTACCCGAGTTCGATTTCGAACGTCCGATCACGACTTGGATATACGCAATCTGCTTGCGCGTGGCCAGCGACCGGCGGCGCAGCGCCGTGCAACGTCACGAACGACTCGACGAAAACGCGGAAACGCGTGAGCGCGCCGAACAATCGTTGACCGCGGACGCTGACGGACAGCAATTGAGTGAGCGCCGAGCGCTCCTCGAAGCCGCCCTCGATGCCATGTCACTCGAACAGCGCGCAGTGTTCACGCTGTTCGAGCTGGAAGGGCGAACCGGCGAAGAAGTCGCTGCGATTTTGGGCGTACCTGCACCGACCGTGCACTCGCGACTGCGGTTAGCACGCGAAATCTTTCGTCGCAGCATCGAACGCCACCGCACGCGCGAGCGCTTCGAACTGCGACGCACCGGAGGGCAACGATGAATCACTTGAAGCCTTGGTTGGACGAGACGAGCGATGCCGACGAATTCGAGCGCTCGATCTTGCGGGCCGGGCTCGGCGTCGATCCAACGCAGTCGACACAAGAGCAAATTTGGTCGAGCCTGGTGAGCGCGCTTTCTGTCGCCCCCTTGGTCGGGCTAGCGGCGGCCTCGCCCGCAATCGGCGCCAAGAGCGCCGCGGTGGGCGTCGGCAAGGCGGGGACGGTGTTGCTGGCCGTTGCCAAAGGCTTCGTCGTGGGGCTCGCCGTTTACGGAGCTACGGCCGGCATGAGCGAGCTTGCGCATCGACTCAGCTCATCGTCCGTGCCTACCGTCGCGGTCCCGCGAGTCACGCATCCCGGCCGAGCAACAGCCACCGGCGCCGAAAGGCCAACCGCGAACTTGGCGCCGGTCATCGAAGACGCGAGAGCGAAGACGCCCACCACGCTGCAAAGCACGACCAGCACGCCCACGCGCCAGCCCCTGAAGCGCGAACCCGAGCTGCCCTCAGTGGCCAGCTTCGCTGATCCCGAACAGCCGAGCAGGCAAACGAGCCTGCTCGACGCCGAAACGCGCGCGCTGCGTCGCGCACACGATGAACTCCGCTCCGGCAAGCTCGCCGACGCGCGCGCCACGCTGGAGGCTTCACAACGTCGATTCGCGGCGCCCGAGCTGCTCCAAGAACGCGAAGCGTTGATGATCGAGCTGCTCTATCGCAGTGGGCGAATAACGGAGGCGGCCCAGCGCGCGCAGGTTTTTCTGAGCCGGTTCCCCGATAGCCCGCACGCGCAGCAGGTACGGCTGTTTGCGGGGCGATGAGTGGCCCTGGGGCGATTGCGCCTGAAAAAATCCACCCCTCCCGCTCGCTGGGGCGGACGCGAGCCCCTTCCCAGGCCGGCGCGGTCGAGGTTAATGTGCCGGCCATGCAGCAGCGATATTTAGGGTTGTTCGCGTTGGCCCTCGTGGCCTGCGCTTCTAACGAACCGGGTGAAGTGAAATCGCCCGATCAGATTTTGGCCGAGCAAGAAGCTCTGGGTGATGAGCAGCTGAAGAAGCAGCAGAACGCCCCACGCGCCGACACCTCGGAGTCGACCTCCGAAGAGAAGAAGCGCGAGTGGGACGCCAAGCAGGCAGACCTCGAACTCCATCGCGCTGCGCACTCGGCAGAGACCTGCCCGGACTCCGTGGTCGAGGGTGACAAGAACATCGATCCCAAGACGGGCAAGCCGCCAAAGGGATCCAAGGCGCCGAGCAAGAGCAAGGACACGAAAGCGAACGTCACGATCGTGTTCGCGAACGACGGCCACGTGAAGTCGTTGACGGTCGCGCCGCCTTACGATGAAAATCCCGTCGGCAAGTGCGTGCAGCGCGCGTTGAACGCCGTGATCGTTCCAGCCTACGTCGGCGAGGAGCACACCGAAGAGTGGGTGATCGATCTCACCGGCGGGAAGAAGTCGGGCCCCGCCGCCGCCAAGAGCGAGTGACGCGAAGTCGGGCTGCGTGCTCGGGTGAACGCTCGCCGCTCAGGCGAGCCACAGCCCGAGCACGATCAACACGCTGAGTAAGCCAACCGAGATCATGGCGAGCACTTCCCAAGGCTCGCTGCGCGGATCGGTGAAGCGGAGTTCGAGCGAGGTGATGCGGCTCACCTCGCGCCGCTTACGGCCAGAGAGCGCCAGGTTTGCGGCGCGCAATCCGGGATCGACGTGTTGCTCAGGCTCGATCATTGGGACGATTTTCGTGCCACGGCTTTTGCGCCGTGTCGATAGCCCTACGCACGATTGCGCGAAAGCTTAACCTCGGCCCGCGGGGGCCCGGCATTCCTCAGCGAAAGCGAGCCTTGCCCTTACTTTCCCACCATTCGCGATAGCGATCCTGCGCGCGCTGTCGTTCCTTCTTGGGCAGGTCGTCGTAGTAGCCGAAATATTCTTTGGTCAGGCTCTTGAGCTCGTCACCAGCTGCGCGGCGCAGATCCTGATTTTCGTGCATTAGTGAGTCGATCAGCCATTCGATGCGATGGCGGAACGAGTTGGCGAGCCACCACTCTTCCCAGAGTGCTGCCTTGGTACCGAAATCTTGTCGTGCGATTACACCGAGCGCCCAATGCGCCGAGCGCACGATGTCGGGAGAGCCGTCCTCGAGCAAACGGATCAGCGTCGGAATCACCAGCGGCGCGCGCAGCTCCGCCAAGGCTTCGATTAGCGAATGCCGGCTTTCTTCGGGGCGTGTGACGTCACTCACCGTTTCGGCAATTTTTGCCTGCAGGGCCTCAGCGGCCTCTGGGTGATGCAGCAGCATGTGTCCGGCCGCGAGCGCGGCACGCTGCACATCCGCATCGTCGTCGGTGAGCCGACGCACCACGGCTTGGGCCGACTCGGAGCTCGGCATCTCGCCCAGCAGGCGCGTCGCCCAGGCGCGCACCACGGGATCGCCGTCCGCGGTGCGTACCGCGATGAACGGCACCGGGCGCGTGCCCATGCGCGCGAGCGTTCGCAACACAGGACCACACTCGGAGGCTTTGCCGGGACCATCCCCCGAGCTGCGCCTGAGCTCGGCGGTGATCGGTCCAGGAAAGATGCCAGCGAGCACCGTGATCGCGGTGTCGCCGATTTGCACCAGCTTGTCACCGGCAGTCGCGTCGCCGTCCAGCAAGCGATCGACGAACTCCTGAGTGTCACTCGCGAGATCGACGATCACCGTAGGCAACCCGCCTTCGTCCTGCGTGGTGTCACGCGGTGGCAATGGCCGTGCGCTGTACGCGAGGGAACGCGAGGCGGGAGCGAGCGGCACGCCGCTCGCGTCGGAAATCGGCGCGTATTCGTCGTCGTCGAGGAACTCGCCGGGGATCGGCGAAATGTCGATTTCCGGTGCAGCGGCGAGGGGCGACGCGGGTGACGAGCCGTCGGACACCAGTTGCAAGCGCGGAAGCGAGCCGGCGCGAAGCGACGTAGGTGCAGCCTCCAAAGACCGCTCGTCAGGTCGTGATTCGACGGACGCTTCCTGCTTGGGCGGCGCGCTCGGCTCCACGACTTTGTTGAGCTGAATGGATTTGCTGGGCTCGATCGCTCGGCCAGGCTCCCGAGCTTTGACCTCACCACCGACCCCGGGCTTCGTGCCGCGTTCGACTGGCGCGAAGGGTGAGCCAGCGGCGGCGGTATCCCACCCCTCCGCGGGCGGTTCACTGCCGCGCGCCGGACGAGCAGAGGGGCTTGCAGCGGGAGCCGGAGCGTTCGTCGCTGGACGCCGTGAAGATGACGGCCCGATCGAGATCACCGGGATGGCAACCGTGGGCGCAGGCGTATAGCGGGGCGTGGGCGGAGTGATTGGATCGCCAGCTGGCAATGGCGGTGGCGGTGAGCGCTTTGCGGTCGGCGCGAGTGGCGGGCGCGAACTCGGTTTGCTAGGCAGCGAGCTGCGCGAGCGCTCCTCGATTAACGAAGCCAGAGTCGCGGCGCGCTCGCCAGCATTGGGCAGCGGGGCGCGCGCTGGCTCGCGCGGCTTGATGCGGATGCTCGGAGGCGCCTCTGCCCCCTTTTCTCGCAACCGCTTACGCAAGATCAGCCGCTCGAAAGCGTTGGCGACCAACGGCGCGAACGAAATCACTTCACCGACGGCTGGGAGCTCGACATCGCGCTCGCCGTGATCGCCGTACAAGATCAACACGGTGCGACCGCGAACTCGCACGGGCAGGAACAACACTTGTCGGCCCGGACGGCGCTCGAGATCTTTGGCAAGCGCGCCATCGAGACCGCCGCTCGCCAAGCGGGTGAGCTCGTAGGTCGCCGCGTCGCGCGCGCGCGACATCGCGCTCGGCAAGTCGAGCGGAACGCCGACCGCGACGATGCGCGAACGCGCGGCGCCCGCGCCGGATGCGTCACGACCTTCGGCCAGATCGCCCTGCACCGCGAACAGCGCCGAATAGTCGAAGAATTGGCTGGAGAAATCGAAGAACGCGCGCAACACGTCATCGCGCGTCTGGGCTTCGGCCAGCGCGCGCTCGGCCATGGCGGCAGTGAACGGCCCGAGTCGACGCTGCCGTGCAGGGTCGGACGGCCTGGCCAAGCTCGAGAAATCCGGCAAGGCTGGCGCCCGCGGGACTCGTGGTTGAATACTGGGCGCCTTCGCGGGGTTCGATTTCGGGCGCGCTGACTGCGGCGACGACTTCCCAGGCCCGGATTTGGGCTCCGCCGATTGGGGCTCTGCTGAGCGAGCCTCTGCTGATCTGGCTTCCGCTACCGGCTGATCGGGGCGCGCGGTCGGCTGCGGTCTGCGCGAGAACGGAACATCAGGCCGGCTCGGCAGCGAGCTCGGACTGGGATCGGGTCGCCCACTCAAGCGCGCCAGCACGCGCAGCGAGCGACGATCCAAAACGCTGCCGTAGTCACGCGCGATGGCTTGGCGCACGCGCACCAGGAGCGCCACCTTCTGCACGATTTTCGCGCCCAGGGAGAAGGAGAGATCTTGTTCCGCTTCGATCGGGAGTGGTTCGGCGACCGCCAACGTTAGCGTTCCGTCGCGCTCGTCCAGGGGATAGAGCGCAAAGCGCTGTGCAACGTCCGCCGGCACCAGTCGACGCACATGCTCCGGGGCGATGGCGAGCTCACCCGCTGGTGCTGGAGGTAGATCGTGGCACTCCGCGAGCACCCTGCCGAGCCGCTCTTCACTGACCGCCGCTAGCTCGAGCAAATTCGTGATCAGATCGCCGCCGTACAACGACTGACGCGACAGCGCCTCTTCCACGTCGCGGACCGAGGCGACCTGCTGGTTCACGATGCTCGAGCTGAGCGAGGGCATTTCTCGACCGAAATGCTTACTCGCACCGCCTGGCTTTGACCAGAGCTCCCGACCGGCGCGGGGGCCGAAAAGGCCGGCAGAGCTTATCGAACTGGCACGTTACGGCGGGCCGCGTCGCGGCGGAAACACGCCGTGAGCGCGGGGCCGGCCGCCACGTTCGGTACGACTCTCCTACTGAAATCGACGCCCCTTGCGACCACGATCTGCCGTCAATGTCCCCAAAATATCGCGACGAGGCCGACACCATTGCCGGCCTCGTCGCGGTGATGGGGGTCGGAAGGTCAGGAGCGAGCCATCACAGTCACGTGGTCACAGTCACCTAGTCGCGGTTGCAGGATGATCAGAGCCGCCGACGGCGACCCAATCGGAAAGTGCAGTCCGAGACTCACTGCTAGGAACAATACAGGTAGCCGCAGGTAGCCGGAACCGTGGAGCACCTGGAGCTGAGCTTGGTCACCTTGCCGCTGGTCGTCGTGCACGCCGTGTTCAGCAGCGAGTTGTCCGGGTTGTACACGCGATTCATCGGGTACGTCGGGGCGCTGCCCGCGGTGGTCGTCGTCGACGTCCCGTTGTCGCCGTCAGCTGGGTCGACGGCAATGCAGGTCCTGCCCGCCGGGCAGCCTTGACCCGTCAACGTGTAGGCGATGAATGGGTTGCTGCCGCAGCTACCAAAGCCATACGTGCACAACGCCTTGCCGAGGTTCGAGGCCTCGGTGGAGGTCAACGGAGAGCCATCCAGATGGTCCGCTTGATAGACATAGTGGGGGCCACAGGCGCCGAGGCCGAGATCGATGGGACCACCAACCCGGGTGAGCTTGTGTGCGGGAGGCAAAGTCCCCGGGTTGTTGCGCGAGAGGTCGCTGATCATCGTCTGTGCGCGCTCCAATGAAGCACTCAAGTCGTTGCGAAAAACAGCTGGGTTGAACACGTTCTGATCGATGAAGCTCATCAGCCGATCGTCTTGCTGACCCAACAGGGCGCGGGTGTTCGCGCAGTTGTTCTTCAGGCACACGGCGTTGCCGCTGAGTACGACGATGTAATTGTACTGGGTCGCCGCCCCACCGTTGACGCGCGCCAGGTCCTTGTCTGGAACCCAGCGACCGAGCTCGTCGGCCATCGCGACTGCCAGCGCGGCCTTGGTCGGGTTTAAACCGCTGTTCGTGTAGCATGCGGTCGCAGCCTCGGACGCGCTGCCGATTTGCTCGCTGCCGTCACCACTCGTGGCAACGCAGCCTTGGAGCGCTACCAGGCCAAAAAAGCCAGCGCTGACCAACCCAAACATTTTTTTCATTTCGTCTGATCCTCCCTTTTGTCGAATGAGCTTGTGACACCCCCTACTGCAGCTACCGTGCCCAGCTTTGGGACGGAACGAACATCACGACAACAAGCAACGACTCGCACCAAACATCGTATTTGCTGCCACTCACCAAACACACCACAGGCAACTCGAACTCGCCCCGACCACCGTGACATCACACCGTTGCACGACTCGCACTGCCCACTTGCACGACTCGCGCAACTCGCAACGTCGAATTGCACGACTCGTCAACCAAACACGCTCAGGCTCGCGAAAAATCCCGCTGATTTTCGTTAAGATCACTCGACGGATTTCGACCGACCGTGACATTGCTCGACGAGGGGCCACCACACAAGCAGCCCGCAACTCAGCATGACGCCAATATAAACATCGAATCTTAGCGACCACTCGCGCACCCACAACTCGCCCGAGCCAGAAGCGACAGACAGCGCGAGAGCAACTCGACACCCGAGCAAAACCGCGCAAATGAACGCGGTGCCGAATTCGAAAGATCGCGGCCCTCGAACGGGTCGCGCCCTTCGTCACACGGTCATAGGCCGCCGAAGAAGTCCAACATCGATTTGACGGCGAAGCAAGGCACCCCGTGTTGGGTGCCACTGTAGCTCGGATCGTTGTGCGCGCACCAAATGGTCGGCACGCTACAGCCGTCGTAGATGTTGCAACCGGGGTCGACCTGCGGATGCCCCGAGTCCGTGCTGTTGCACTGCATGACGGCGGTGTACGGCTTCGAGGTCTCAGCGCAGGAGTTGGCGGCGCGGAATTTGGCGACGGTATTTTTGGCAGAATCCGCGCTGCGCTGATTGTCCTTTTGACCGTCGATGTACAAGACCGGCATCGGGAGCGCCACGTTGAAAGGATCGGCGGCGACCGGGGAAATGCCCTTGAGGTTCAAATGCTGAGCGTCGCTCTTGTGGGCCAAGATATTGACCAATAGTTGCGCGCCTGAGCTATGCGCAACGGCGAATACGCGGTTCTGGTCGATGCAATACTTGCTCATCAGCTCGTCGTACTGCGCCGTGACACGCGCGACGTCGCCGCTGTAGTTGCTCCAGCATTGACCGCTGTCAGGCGTGTTCGGAAACGCGCGCACGTAGTCGGTCGCAAAGCCCGTATTGTTGGTGAGGCTCACGAACTCGGTGTTCGGATTCCCGCACGCGTGAAGCGCGATCAACAGGGGGAAGGGCTTCGTTCCATCGTAGCCTTCGGGGAACATGTACAGCGAGGTGTTGGCCACCTGGACTTGGCCCCCCGAGGGGCGAGGTGTTTTGAGGCCGCAGCCGGCGCTCGGCTTCGCGCTGGTCGCGTTGCCGCTCCCCGCGGCAGCGAGCGAGCCCGAAGACCCACCGGCGCCTCCGCGCCCCGCACTCCCTCCGCTACCGCTCGAGCTACCGCCGCTGCCGGCGTTGCTGGCGCCCGCGGCGCTCGCACCTGCCGCGCTGGCGCCGGCGCCACCAGATGGAGCGCCCGCGCCCCTGTTGGCTCCCCCGTTTTGAGGAGTCGCAGAGCCGGCACCACCGGCTCGACCCCCGCTACCCCCACCAGCCAGCCCCGAATTTGCCCCAGCTGTGCCTGCACCGGGCGCAAGCACGTCGGAAGAGCAACCAAGTACATGAGCGCCGAGGACGCTCGCGACCGCCAATAGCCCCAACCGAAGAGAGTGGTTGGTGCGCATCGATCCAAAGATCACGAAGATGGTTCGCATGAAATCTCGAAGGCCGACAGTCGATGATTGCGATCTGGCTATGCTTTGACGGCGGCAATTTCCTTGCCGCTGCTCGATCCGAAGTTCGGACTCGCGTTGCCGGTCGCAGCCGTGATGAGGGTGTTGAACAACTGTGCGTTGTTGGCGCCGCCTGCGTCCACGTATTGGCCTTGCTTGAGCACCCCACCGGCGTTCCCCCACAGAATGAACGGAACGTTCCTCATGGTGTGATTGCCTTCGGCGACGTGATTCGTCCACACGACGACCGAGTTGTTCTGTAGGCCACGGTCGGCGAAATGCTTGAGGGACTTGGCGAGCGTGGCCATCCGCAGCGCGTCAATTTCCGCGTGCGCGGCTTCGGCAGTCGAATTCTGACCGACCGCGCCGTCAGACTGGGTGCGATGGCTGATATAGTGAAAGTTCCAATTGCCGAGAGTCTGGTTCGAAGGTGTTTGGTACACCGTGTGGTCTGTGCCGTCACCCCACTGCAGCGTGCCGGTGCGATTGTAGTCGCAAGCGAAGGCCAGCGCGACGAGCCCCATGTGCAGCTCGACGATATTCTCGATGCCGCCGTTCGCCACGTTGGTCGCGTTGTATTTCCAGCTCGATAGGGCCTGATACGCGGAGGTGTCGACGCCATCCAACGTACAACCGACGGTGGCCATTTGCGTGCCCATATCCGTCATCGTCTTCTCGGTGTCGCGAATGGCATCGAAATGCTGTTTCAGGCGCTGAACATCCGCTGAGCTGAGCTTTGGATTTTGCATCAGCGAGTTGAGTTCCGCGCGGATCGTGTCGTTCACGCTTTTGCGCTTGGCAATCAGCTCTTCAGCCTGCGGATTCGAGACGGTGCCGCTACCTCCAGCGCTACCACCGCCGCTTCCAGCAGGCGCCACCAGCCCCGTCAATTTTTGATAAAGCTTGTACGGGTTGTCGACCGATGCTCGCACGCGGGCGCCATCGTCGAACGACAGCCGGTCGGCGATGAAGCCGTTTCGGACGTTGCCCGCGTACAAGGTCATTGGGTCCGTGCCGGCCGCGTTGATCGCCTTGGAAATCACGAAGTCCACGGAGGGGCCGGTGGCGGTGGCCTGGTTCGCGTTGCCCGTCGGCGTCTTGCCGGTGAGCGCTTGCGAAAGGCCCTGCGCGTGCCCGCAACCACTCGGTCCGGAGAGGGGAAAGTTGATACCCTTGACGAGCAACAAATTCTTGGCCTGATCGGCCAGAGCATCCACCGCCTTACCTGACGAGAGCAGGCCACTCAGCGCGCCGGTGCTTGCGGGCCAGAACTTCTTCGGCTCGACGCCGCAGGCGCCGCACAAGAAGAAGGTGAAGATCGGCTGTGCATTGGCGGCCCACGCCGAGCGTTCCGGCAACCCCTCCAGAAAAGGCAGACCGATCGCGATGGTCCCTGCGCCATACAAGAATGCGCGACGATTGATGGCCTTGCGGCGTCTGAAGTGTTCGATCACTGGGCTCCTCCCACGTGCGTTCGGAACGCCTGGCTCTGCACCAGAGCGAGCATGACCTGCTTGAGCGAGCCGCCCGAGGCCTGACTCACTGCACCGAGCGCCTCGACGGTCGGTCGTTCGCTGTCCACGATGTCGCGCTCGAGCGCGTAGCTCGCCAGCTTCTTCGACCAGCATTGGTGAGCCTGCGGCCCATTCGCGATTTCCTGCATCAATTCGCTCGAGTCCTTGAAGCTCCGCGTTCCGTCGGAAAACGGGTAGCTACCGCTGGTGTCAACCGGCTTGCCGTTGTCCGTGGTGCGATAACGTCCGATCCCGTCGTACTGTTCGAAGGCGAAGCCCACCGGGTTGATGTAGACGGTGTGACAGGGCCGACCGCAGCCGTTGGTCAATCCCTCATAGCGCTCGCGATTGGTTTGATTCGCTTCCTGCGGCGGCACGGGCGGCAAGGTGACGCCTGACGGCGGACCGAGCTCGAGGCACAGCGTATCCATGGCCACGCGCACTCCGCGATGGATCGAATCCGGCGCGTTATTGATCGCCCATTGCGTGAGAAAGGGCGCTTGCGAATACCATCCGCTGCGATCGCTCAGCGTCACCTGCTGAATGCCCGAGCCATTGACTTGAACCCCGTAGATGGCGGCCGTGAGCGGGCCAGCGAACGCGACGTTCGTAGTCAGGATGTCTCTTACGCCCAAATTCTTGCTATAAATGAAGTCGAAGAACGAATTCGCAGCGCTCGTGAATTCGGCCTTCAACCCATCGCTATAGCCTTGGACGCTGCTATCCTTGGTGATCGTGTCGAAGAGCGGGATTTTGTACAACTGGCCGTGCATCTCGCGGATGGCTTCGACGGCAGCAGCGTCGTCGAGCATCGTTTTCGCTTGGGCGAGCGCACCGTCAGCCGAGTCGAACGAGCCTTTGCCTGCGGCGTCGAGCAGCGAATCGGAGGGCGTCGTGTTCCAGAGCCAGAATGAAAGCTTGGCCGCCATTTCGTAACCGGAGAGCGGAGCGCCATTGTCCCCGAGCTCCGTCCGGTAAAGAAAATGTGGGGACTGCAGCATCGCAGTCATCACCAGTGCCGCGCCCTTGGTAAACGCGCTTTGCGAACCCGAGTACGTGCTGCCTGTTTGGTACAGCGCGGCGTACGTGCTGACTTCCGCGTCCGTGAGGTCACGGCGGAACGCGCGCCGACCAAATGTCTTGATGAATGTGGCGGAGTCAGTCGTATTGACGACCGCCTTCAGCGCCTGATCCGTCGCCGTGACCTTGGCAACGACCGCTTCCGCAGCCCCCTGAAAATCACCCCAGTTGTCGTTGTTCACCACGACGACCCGCTCGTTGTTGTCGAAGTCGGTGGTGTTTGCGACGGCGTGTAGGAACTGGTCGGACTGACCGGTGGGCGCGGACAGCTTGAGAATGTCGCGCACGGTGTGCTCCCACTGGCTGTTCGTGAGGCGCAAGAAGCGGCTGTAAAGAGGCTGGCCGCTCAGCGCGATCGGCCCGGCACCGCTGGTTTGACCCTGGCCTGGGGCGCTACCACCCGTGGCTCCGCCCGCGCTAGCCCCAGCCGTGAGCCCCGAACCGGGATCATTCCTGTCGCCGGCCGCGCCCGACACGGTGCAACCAACCGCCGTCAGGAGCAGTGGCGCCAGGGCCAAGGCGAGGTATCGCGCCAAGCCGAGCGTATGGATTCTGTTCACGAAGCTCTCCCGATTGAGGCGCAGTTGGCGATCTTCACCGTCTGCCCAGCAATAGCGACAGCCCCCGATTTCCGTTTACAAAAGCGCACCCGACCGATTCTGGATCCCTAAGACGGTAGACGCGGAAAATGGTGGCAGAGACACGACGCGGCAGGCTCGGTGCGCAAACCACTTTCTCGCACTCGTGGTCCAGCGAGCCAGGTCGCACGCCTGATCACGTGCTGGCACGAGTGCCCTTTTTTTCTCATGAGCACTTCGTCGACGGCGACGGCACCTTCGTCGCTGTCGTCCCCAACTCTGCTCGCAAATAACTCTTAAGGTATATCAAGAAACGGTATCACCTGGACTGGTGCGGCGAGTAGCAGCGAGATACGGAATCGTCTGGAGAAAAGCGCGACCGAACTCGAGGTTTGCGCGAACGGGCTCGCGGGGGGCGTGCCTGGATAACTTCAGTAGCGATGGGAGGACAGAACTGCCCCCTGTCCTCGGACCCAAGGGAGAGTAAGGTGCCCGCGTGTCGGGCGTGCGTCGGTGCGCGTCGAAGTCATCGAGCACCATGGCAGTCGGTGCTGCAGACTCCCAATTTCTCGGCCAATACGCGGCTAGTCGCATATCGCCACGGTTTTGGCATTTCAAACGGCCGGGGTTGCCTCGTTTACCCCTGTAGCGAAACACCACCATCATGCTCTCTCCCCCAAGAAATGATGCGATTTCGTTTGCTGTTCGGCAAATGATGAGGCTCCTGCTCTGCTCTCTGGTATCGATCGGTTTCGGCGGGCTCGCTGGGTGCGGTCAGTCGGACACGACACCCAGCGGTGCTGCGGGCGCAACGGCGCAAGCGGGCGCGCGCGCCGACTCCGGTGGCGCCGGCAGCCCAGCGAGCGCCGGCTCCGGCCCTGGAGGAGCACCAGGGAACGCTGGCACGGCAAGCCTGACCGGCGGATCGAGCAGCACCGGTGGCAGTACCGGTGCGGCGGGCGCAAGCGACGGGATGGGCGGCATGATCTCCTCCGCAGGCGGCGCGGGCGC
>Ga0164307_10001014_pt1 | contig 12548 bp, 7 predicted proteins | sample Whisoiple_243_MG_FD_110214 | JGI IMG/M metagenome (GOLD analysis project Ga0164307, IMG submission 110214) | Soil microbial communities amended with fresh organic matter from upstate New York, USA - Whitman soil sample_243_MG | ecosystem: Environmental > Terrestrial > Soil > Unclassified >...
CGTGCTGCGATCGGGCGAATGGGGCTGGGTGATCCCCAAAGAGGGCGCCCCGACCTTCCTCAACATCACGCTGACCATCTGGTGCATCGCGATCGGGCTGCTGGTCGTCTTCGGGTTCCTGCGCTGGGAGGGCTGGCTCGAGGCAGCCTTGACGAACAATCCGCAGGCCCTGCAACCGCTCGTCCGGCCGGGCATGCTGCGCAACCGGCAGCTCACCGGTGGGCTCGGGATGTTCTTCTCCCAGTTCATGATCCAGGCCGGTGCGTTCTTCGCGGTACCGCTGTTCCTGTCCGTCGTGCTCGGCCTCAACGCCATGCAGACCGGCGTTCGGCTTGTCCCGTTGTCCATTGCGCTGCTGATCAGTGCCATCGGCATCCCGAAGTTCTGGCCGAGGGCCAACCCCCGGATGGTGGTGCGGATCGGCCTGTTCCTCACCCTGCTCGGCGTCGGCTTCCTGGTCGCCGGCATGGATCCGGAAGCCGACGCCGGGGTGATCACGATCCCGATGGTGCTGATGGGTCTCGGTCTCGGTGCCCTTGCCTCGCAACTCGGCGCCGTCACGGTGTCCGCGGTGTCCCAGAAGGAAACCGCCGAGGTCGGTGGGCTGCAGAACACCGCCACGAATCTCGGTGCATCGCTGGGTACCGCACTGATCGGGTCGGTGTTGATCGCCACGCTGAGCAGCGTGGCGCTGACCGGAGTCGCGGACAGTCCGGAGGTCAGCGCAGCGGTGAAGGGCCAGATCTCCACCGAGCTGATCGGCGGTGTGCCGTTCATCTCCGATGTCCAGGTCGACGCCGCGCTGTCCGCCGCCGGGATCAGCCAGCCGGAGATCGACGCGATCACCGAGCTGAACGCCACCGCCCGGCTCGAGGCGCTGCAGGTGGCGTTCGCGCTGGTCGGTTTGGTCGCCATCGGGGCGCTGTTCATCACCGGCCGGATCCCCTCGAAACCCCCCGGCGCCCAGGATGACCCGGAGTTGGGCGCGGATCCGCCGAAGGACCCCGCCGAGTCGGACGTCAGCTGAGCCGGCGACGGGCGTCCAGCAGGAGGGACGGCGGACCGACCCGACCCGTTGCCGCCGTCACCGCGACCCCGGCAGGTCCGGCCAGCACCGGCAGCAGCTGCAGGTCGACGACCTCGGGCAGATCGTCGGCGAGCGCCGACAACCGCAGGGCCAGGTCGATCAGCGGCTCCGGCGGGACGATCCGCGAACCCCGGTAGCCGCGCAGCAGTGGCGCTGCCCGCGGTGCGGCGATCAGATCGGCGGCGTCCGCGTCGGTGAGCGGCACGGCCCGATAGGCCAGGTCGTCCAACAGCTCGGTGGCGACGCCGCCGATCCCGAAGGACACCAGCGCACCGAACGAGGGGTCGGCGCTGATCCGGAACACCGTCGGCACCTCGCGGCGCTCTCGTTCGACCTCGGCCTGAACGTACAGCCACGGCCCGGCCAGCGCGGACAGCTCGTCGTAGGCGTCGTGCAGCTGTTCGGAGTTGTGCAGGCCGAGCCGGACGCCCGACTGGTCGAGGCGGTGCCGCAGCGATTCGTCGAACGACTTGAGGGCAACCGGATAGCCGATGTCGGCGGCCGCCGTCATCGCCTGCTCGGCGTTGCCGACCACGGTGAAATCCACCACCGCGATGCCGTAGTGCCCCAACAGGTTCACCACTTCTGCGTCGGTCATGGCGCGTTCCGGATCGGCCGGTCCGCGCATGGCGGCCACCGCCGCCCGCGCCGCCGCCCGGTCGATGCCGTCCAGCTCGGGAACCGCTCCCGGCGGGCGCGCCAGCCAGGTGCCGTACCGCACCGCATAGGACAACGCCTGCACGGCGCGCTCCAAGGTCCGGTAGGAGGGGACCGAACCGCGCCCCGCCCGTCCGTCGGCGTCCCGCACCGCCAGCAGGTCCATCAACCCGTCAACTGCCAGGAAGGTGGTGACCACCGGTATCGATGAACCGGCAACCGCTTCCCGCAGAGCGGTGGCGTGCTCGGCGCCTGGGGTGGCCACCGGCGGCACCCAGGCCACCACGAGTGCGTCGATGTCGGTGCGGCTCACCGCCGCCCGCACCTGCTCGGCGAGATCCGCCGCGGTGACGTCCACCCCGAGGTCGACCGGCGCGTCCGGCGCCACCAGCAGGCCGGCATCGAGACAGAAATCCACCGCCAGCACACCGAGGGCGCTCGAATTGCCGACGATGCCCACGCGATTCCCGGGTGGCACCGGCTGTGTCGACAGCAGTTGGGCGACATCGAATGCGGTGGTCAGACCGGGGGTCCTGATCACTCCGGCCTGTTCGAACAACGTGGCCACCGCCACCTCGGACAGCGGTGACGAGCTGGCCGCCAGCCCGGGAGTGACCCGGGAGTGGCGACCGGATTTCACCGCTATCACCGGCTTGGTCCTGGCCAGCACCCTGGCCAGCCGGGCGAACTTCCGCGGGTTGCCGAACGACTCCAGGTACAGCAGAACCACTTCCGTCCGATCGTCGCCGTGCCAGAACTGCAGCAGGTCGTTGCCGGAGACGTCGGCCCGGTTCCCGGCGGAGACGAAGGTGGACAGGCCCAAACCGCGGCTGGCGGCGTCGGCCAGGATGGCGATGCCCAACGCGCCGGACTGGCAGAAGAAGCCGATCCGGCCCGGCGGGGGCACCACCGGGGCAAGCGTGGCGTTCATCCGGACGGCCTGATCGGTGTTGATCATGCCGAGGCAGTTCGGTCCGAGGACCCGCATCCCGGCGGCCCTCGCCACCTCGACCATGTGCCGTTGCGCATCGGCCCCGTCCGTGCCGGGTCCGTCGGCCGGCCGGTCGGCGAAACCGGCGGTCATCACCACCAGCCCGTGGACGCCCTTCACCCGGCAGGACTCGACGACCTCGGCCACGGTGGCGGCCGGCACCGTGACAACGGCCAGGTCGACCGGGTCCGGAATGTCGGTCACCGACCCGTACGCCCGCACCCCCTGCACCGACGGCGTGTCCGGGTTGACCGGGAACACCGGCCCGGAGAAGTTGCTGCGCAACAGGTTCAGCAGCACGGCGTGCCCGAGTTTGGTCGGCTCGGTGGACGCCCCGATCACCGCGATCGACCGCGGCGAGAGCAGCCTGGCGATCGACCTGGCCTCCGCCCGGTGCTCCCTGGCCAGCACGACGGCCCGCGACTTGTCCGTCGGACCGATGTCGAACACCAGATCCACCACGCCGGAGTCGTACTCCCGCGACACCGAATACCCGGCATCGATGAAAACCCGGACCATCTGGGTGTTCTCGCTCAGCACCTCGGCAGTGAACCGACGGATGCCACGTTCCTGGGCGGCAGCCGCGAGGTGCTCGAGCAGGATCGAGCCGAGGCCGCGTCGTTGCTGGGCATCCTCGACGACGAACGCCACTTCGGCCGCTTCGGTGTCACCGCTGGTGTTCCGGTGATAGGTCCCGGCCGCGATGATCTGCCCACCGAGGACGGCCACCAGGCCGGCCGCGTTCACGTTGTCGAGTTCGGTGAACAGTGCGATCTGCTTGTCCGACACCTGGTTCACAACGGAGAAATAGCGCAGGTACAGCGTTCTCGCACTCATCCGGCCGTGCATGGCGCGAATTTCCTCGGCATCACCAGGCCCGGACGGGCGCAGGTGCACCACCCCGCCGTCGGCCAGCAGTACGTCGGCCTCCCAATGGTGCGGGTAGGCGGCCGCCACCGCGGGTTCAGTCCCGGGGGTCATGAGGATCCAGCCCGTAGAGCGGGTAGATCGCGTTCCTGGTGCTCAGGATCGCCTTGTCGACCGACATCTCCACCGATCCGTCCCAGCGCTCGTGGGCCACCGGACCGGTGGTGCCCTCGGTCATGTCGATCGGTAGCTCGATGTCCGGCCGGGCCCGCGCGGCCAACGAAATCCAGTCGGCCGGCAACGGCGTCGACGGGTCGATGTCGCGGCCGGCGACGATGGCCAGCAGGTTGGTCCACGACCTGGGCACCACCCGGACCGTCGCATAACCACCACCGCCCAACGCCAGCCACCGTCCCCCGGTGGTCGATTCGGCCAGCGCGCGCAGCGTCTGGTAGGTGGTGCGCTGCCCGTCGATGGTAAGGACCAGATCGGCGAGCGGATCCTCCCGATGGGTGTCGGCGCCGTGCTGGGTGACCAGCACCTCCGGCCGGAAGGCGCCGACGACGCCGGGCACCACCGCATGAAATGCCCTGAGCCACCCCGCATCCGATGTCCCCGGCGGCAGCGCGACGTTGACCGCAGTGCCCTGTGCGGCGCCGCGGCCCAGCTCCGCCGGCCAGCCGGTTCCTGGGAAGAGCGACAGCGGGCTCTCGTGCAATGAGACGGTGAGCACTCGCGGGTCGTCGTAGAACGCGGCCTGGACGCCGTCGCCGTGGTGCACGTCGACGTCGACGTAGGCCACCTTGCGGACACCGGCGTCGAGCAGGGCGCGGATCGCCAGCGCCGCGTCGTTGTACACACAGAAACCAGAGGCGTAGTCGGCCATCGCATGGTGTAGGCCGCCGCAGAAATTCACCGCTCGGTCGACGTCACCGCGGGCGATGGCCTGCGCCGCCTGCACCGAACCGCCGGCGATCAGCGCGGAGTTCTCATGCATGCCCGGGAACATCGGGTTGTCGGGGGTGCCCAGACCGTGGCCCACCCGGCCGGGAAACTCCTCGGACGCCTCCCGCACCGCGGCGATGTACGCCGGAGTGTGGATGGTGCCGAGGGTCTCGTCGTCGGCGGCGTCCGGAGTGAGCACCTGATAGGCGTCCAGGATCCCGAGATCCCCGGCCAGCGCCCAGGTCAGCTCCCAGCGCAACGGGTGCAACGGGTGGTCCCCACCGAGGTCGTAGCCCAGCATGCGCGGGTCCCAGACCACCAACGGCGCTGTCATGATCCCCAGGCTAGTGCCCTACCCGGATCAATCACTGCCGATCACCCAACCTTCGATCAGGCATTGCCCACCGCCACCGGGTGCCCGGCGGCGCACCACTGGGAGTAGGACCCAGGGAACAACGCCAGGTCGATGCCGGCGACCCGGCCGGCCAGGATCAGCTGGCACGCCGTCACACCGGACCCGCAGGAGGCCGCCGCTGTCCCGGGAGTGGCGTCGACGCCGAGCCCGACGGCGGCGAACGCCGCCCTGATCTCGCCCGGATCGCGGAAGGTGCCGTCCGCGGCCAACACCTGCGCGATCGGCAGGTTCACCGATCCGGGAATGTGGCCGGCCACCGGGTCGATCGGTTCGGTCTCGCCACGGAAGCGGGCGCCGGCCCTGGCGTCCACCAGCAGTCCGGACGCGGAGCCGGCCAGCTCGGCGGCACCGTCAAGGTCGACCACCGGCATCGATCCCGGTTGCACCGTCACCCCGCCGTCGGCCGGCGCCGTCTCCGGACCGGCCGTCATGTGCTGCCCGGCGCCGTCGACCCAGGCCGGCAACCCGCCGTCCAACACCCGTACTCCGGCGATCCCGGACCAGCGCAGCAGCCACCAGGCGCGGGCCGCCGCCATCCCGATTCCGCCGTCGTAGACGACCACGTCCGACCCGTCGTCGATACCGAGGCGCCGCCACACCTCCTGCAGGTCGCCGGCTTCGGGCAGTGGATGCCGGCCGCCGGCACCTGCGGCGCCGGCCAGTTCGCGATCGAGGTCGACGAACCTGGCGCCCGGAATATGCCCCTCGAGATAGCCGGCGCGATCGCTGCCGGCGAGCGTCCACCGGACATCGAGCAGCACCGGCGGCGCAACGGAATCGGCGCCGTGGGACAGGACGTCGATCAACTGGGAAGCCGAGATCAGTGGGGGGTCGGACACCCTGACTATTGTGGGGTACCGACCGAACGGAACACCCTCCGGATGGTCGCGCGGTCCGGCCAGGGTTGCCGGGCGCTCCCCATTCGGTTCCGCCGCGACCCCGGCTGGGCCGGGTACCATCACGAGGGCCAAGAAGGGGACCGCCAGCGTGAACGACCTGATCGATACGACCGAGATGTACCTCCGGACCATTTTCGAACTCGAGGAAGAAGGCATCGTCCCGCTCCGGGCGCGGATCGCGGAACGACTGAACCAGAGCGGTCCGACAGTGAGTCAGACCGTCGCCCGGATGCAGCGGGACGGTCTGCTGGTGGTCTCCGACGACCGGCACCTCGAGTTGACCGACCTCGGACGTGAACGGGCGATCGCCGTGATGCGCAAGCACCGGCTCGCCGAGCGGCTGCTGCTCGACGTCATCGGGCTCGACTGGCAGGACGTGCACGTCGAGGCCTGCCGCTGGGAGCACGTGATGAGCGAGCAGGTCGAGCAGCGGCTGATCACCCTGCTCGGTCATCCGCAGACCTCGCCCTACGGCAATCCGATCCCGGGCCTGGACCACCTCGGCGAATCCGCGAAGCCGGTGACCGAGACCCACCTCGACCTGATCGGTGCCGATGTGGCGGCCGGTCGGGGCGGTCGGTACGAGGTCCGCCGGATCATCGAGATCGTGCAGAACCAGCCGCGGGTGATGGACCGGCTGCACCGCGGGGGCGTGATCCCGGGCGCCGTCCTCGAGTTCGCCGTCCGCGGTGATTCGCTGGTCGTCGTCGACGGGTCGACCACCACCGAACTCGCGCCGGACATCGCGCACGGAATCCACGTCCGCCCCGCTGCCTGAACACGGCTGATCCAACGGCAGCGCGGGCGGCGCCGATGGGAGATGATCTTGCCGGGTGAGGTTCCGGTCGGTCCGGGGCCACCGGAACCCTCGACCTGAACTCCCGAGGTATCGCGATGGACACCTTCAGCCTGGTATCGCTCATCGGCATCCCGGCCGCCGCCGCACTGGCACCGCTACTGTCCTCGGCGATCGGCCGGTACATCCGGATCCCGCTGGTCGTCTTCGAGATCGTGCTCGGCCTGCTGATCGGTCCGTCGATCCTGGGCTGGGTGCAGCCGACCGAATTCACCGAGAAGCTCTCGGATTTCGGACTGGCCATGCTGTTCTTCCTGGCCGGCAACGAGATCGACTTCCAGCGGATCCGCGGCCGGGCGTTGAACCGATCGATCGTCGGTTGGCTCCTCTCGCTGGTCGCCGGGGTGGCCATCGGCCTGCTGATCGCACCGACCCCCGCTGCCGGGGTGTTCGTCGGGATCGCTTTGACCAGCACCGCTCTCGGCACCCTGATGCCCGTGCTGCGGGACGCGGGCGAACTGCGCACCCCGTTCGGGACGTCGATCATCGCGATCGGCGCCGTCGGCGAATTCGGGCCGCTGATTGCGATCTCGCTGTTCCTGTCCGGCACCAGCCCGGGTGTCGCGACGGTCGTGCTCGCGGCATTCGTGCTGATCACCGCCGGGGCCATCTACCTGGCCAGCCGCGGTACCCACCACCGGCTGCACGCGTTGATCAACGCGACCCTGCACACCAGCGGGCAGTTCGCGGTACGGATGGTCGTGCTGCTGCTGACCAGCCTGGTCGCGTTGAGCCTCGCGCTCGACCTGGATATGTTGCTGGGCGCGTTCGCCGCCGGGGTGATCGCCAAACTCCTCCTGGCCGATGCCACGCCACACGACGCGGAGATCATCGAGGGCAAGGTCGAAGCACTCGGCTTCGGCTTCTTCGTGCCGGTGTTCTTCATCTTCACCGGGGTCACCTTCGACCTGCAGGCCCTGCTGGACAGCACCACCGCGATGTTGCTGCTGCCGGTGTTCGTGGTGTTGTTGCTGCTGGTCCGCGGGTTGCCGGGGATGCTCAGCGCACCGGCCGGCGCGGTCGGCGCTGACAAACGAGCCACCGTGCTGTTCTCGGCCACCGGTCTGCCGATCATCGTCGCCGTCACCGGTATCGGTGTCGAGGCCGGCTACCTGGAGGCCGGAATGGCCTCCGCGCTGGTCGGCGCCGGCATGCTGTCCGTGCTGCTGTTCCCGCTGCTCGCCCTCGGTCAGCATCGCCGCGCTGTCGACGGTGCCTCGAAACCGCCGGACCAGGACCCTGCGATCGTCGAGGAGGGCTGACCCTTCGCCTTCGGTACCGTCGTGATGTGACGAATTCCGTTTCGGTCGCGCCGACCCCGCGGACCGGCAGCGCCTGCGCACCACTCGCGTCGCCGGAGCAGGCGGCCGAGATCCTGCGCGGCAAGCGCATCGTCGCTCTGACCGGCGCCGGACTGAGCACCGACTCGGGAATCCCCGACTATCGCGGCCCGGACAGCCCACCCCGTTCCCCGATGACCTACGACGAGTTCGTCTCCGGCCCGATCGCGCAACAGCGGTACTGGGCGCGCAGCCACCTCGGCTGGCAGCGGATGGGCCGGGCGCGGCCGAACGCCGGCCACCTGGCCATGGCACGGCTGGAATCGGCGGGTGTCGTCACGGACCTGATCACCCAGAACGTCGACGGGCTGCACCAGCAGGCGGGCAGCCGGGCGGTGATCGACCTGCACGGGCGGATCGACGAGGTGATCTGCCTGCGCTGCCGGGTGATCTCCGACCGGGTGGCGCTGCACGAACGGCTCACCGCGTTGAATCCCGACTTCGGGCACAGTCTGGAGGTGACGACGGCGCCCGACGGTGATGTCGACCTGGAGGACACCGCCGGTTTCCGGCTGGCCGACTGCCTGCAGTGCACCGGTCCGCTCAAGCCCCATGTGGTGTTCTTCGGCGAGAACGTGCCGAGAGCAACCGTCGACCGGGCCTTCCGCATGGTCGACGAGGCGCAGGCGATGCTGGTCGCCGGCTCGTCGTTGACAGTCATGTCGGGACTGCGTTTCGTCCGGCACGCCGCCCGCAACGGCCTGCCGATCGTGATCGTGAACCGCGGCATCACCAGGGGCGACCCGCTGGCCGGCTGCCGGGTCGACGCCGGCTGCTCCCCCACCCTGCAGGCGCTGGCCGACGCCCTCGCCGACCATTCCTGAAACGACCACCGGCCGACTGCACACGCGTTCTCGACCCGTTCAGCTGACAGTCGCCCCGACGGCCCGGGCGACCTGCACCGAGGAATCGCCTGCGATCGAGCCTTGCTGCACCTCGAGCGCGAGAGTCTCGGCCTTGACGGTGTCGATCCGGGCCAGCACCGCAGTCCACAGCTCGTCCGGCACGTCGAGGGTGAGATGGATGCGGTCGGAGACCTCCAGCCCGGCGTCCTTGCGGGCCTGCTGCACCAGCCGGAGCAGGTCGCTGACCGCTCCGTCGGCCAGCAGGTCGTCGTCCAGCACGGTGTCCAGCGAGACGAAGCCGCCGGACCGCAGCAAACCGACTGCGTCCGAGGACGACCCGGTTGCCACGAGTTCGAGGGTGTACTCCCCCTCGACCAAAGCGAAACCGCCGCAGACCACGGCGCCGTCGTCGCCGACGGTCCAGTCGCCCGCCTTCGACGCCTTGATCACCTTCTGCACGTCCCGGCCGAGACGCGGGCCGGCGGCACGGGCATTCACCGACAGCTGCCGGGACACCCGGTCGTCGCCGTCGGCCAGCTCGGTGAGCTCGACCTGCCGCACGTTGACCTCGTCGGCCAGCAGAGACACGAAGGGCCGCAACCGTTCCGCATTCCGGGTTGCCACCGTCAGCGCGGCAAGCGGTTGCCGGACCCGGAGCTTGGCGGCCTTGCGGACGGACAGCGAGACCGACGCGATCTCCCTGATCTCGTCCATCGCGGCGACCAGCTCGGCGTCCTCGGTGAGCTCGTCGGCCGTCGGCCAGTCGGTCAGGTGCACCGAGCGGCCGCCCTCCAGCCCCCGCCAGATGACCTCGGTGGTCAGCGGCAGCAACGGAGCGATCACCCGGCAGAGCACCTCCAGCACGGTGTGCAGGGTGTCGATCGCATCCGCGTCACCGTCCCAGAATCGTTGCCGGGAACGGCGGATGTACCAGTTCGTCAGTCCCTCGAGGTACAACCGCACCGAGGCGCAGGCGCCGGCCAGGTCGTAGACGTCCAACTGGCCGGTGACGTCGCGCAGCAGTTCCGCGGTCTTGGACAGTGCGTACCGGTCGAGCACGTCCGCCGAGTCGGTCCGCCGAACGCCGGTCCGGTCCGACGCGTTCGCGTAGAGCGCGAGGAAGTACCAGGTGTTCCACAACGGCAGCACGGCCTGCCGCACGCTCTCCCGGATCCCGGCCTCGGTGACCACCAGGTCCGCGCCGCGCAGGATCGGCGACGACATGAGGAACCAACGCATCGCATCCGAACCGTCGCGTTCGAAGACCTGCCCGACGTCCGGATAGTTGCGGCGGGTCTTGGACATCTTCTGCCCGTCGTCGCCGAGCACGATGCCGTGCGCCATGCAGGTCACGAACGACGGCCGGTCGAACAACGCGGTCGCCAGCACGTGCAGCGTGTAGAACCAGCCGCGGGTCTGCCCGTTGTACTCGACGATGAAGTCGCCCGGGTAGTGGTCCTCGAACCATTCCCGGTTCTCGAACGGGTAGTGCACCTGGGCGAACGGCATCGAGCCGGACTCGAACCAGCAGTCCAGCACCTCTGGTACCCGGCGCATGGTCGACCGGCCGGTCGGATCGTCCGGGTTGGGCCTGGTCAGCTCGTCGATGTACGGCCGGTGCAGGTCGTCCGGGCGCACGCCGAAATCACCCGCCAGCTCGTCGAGCGAGCCGTAGACGTCGACCCGGGGGTAGGACGGGTCGTCCGAGGTCCACACCGGGATCGGCGAACCCCAGAACCGGTTGCGGGAGATCGACCAGTCCCGGGCACCCTCGAGCCATTTGCCGAACTGGCCGTCCTTGATGTGCGCCGGCACCCAGGTGATGTCCTGGTTCAGTTCCACCATCCGGTCGCGGAAGGTGGTGACCGCGACGAACCATGACGACACCGCTCGCTGGATGAGGGGGGTGTCGCACCGCCAGCAGTGCGGATAGGGGTGCTCGTAGCTGTCCCTGCGCAGCAGCAGCCCGGCCTCCTTGAGGTCCGCCATGATCGGGATGTTGGCGTCGAAGACGTGGAGGCCCTCGTACGGCGGCACCTGCGAGGTGAACCTGCCCTGCGAGTCGGTCGGGTTGACCACCTCGATACCGGCGGCGTCGGTGACGACCTTGTCCTCCTCACCGAAGGCCGGCGCGATGTGCACCACCCCGGTGCCGTCCTCGGTGGTGACGTAATCGGCGGTCAGGAACTGATGAGCCCGTTCGTTGCCGACGAAGAAGTCGAACGGCGGGGTGTAGCGGGTGCCGGCCAACTGGCTGCCGGCGAAGGTGGCCAGCACGCGCGGCTCCTCCCCCAGCTCGCGCGCATACGCGGGTACCCGGGCAGCGGCCAGCAGGTAGCGACCGGCGAAAGGTCCGGCCGATTCGACCACCACGTACTCGACGTCCGGATTCACCGCGGCCGCCAAGTTGGACGGCAACGTCCACGGGGTGGTGGTCCAGATCAGCGCCTGCACCCCGTCCAGCAGCGGATCGGCCGACTGCAGCCGGAGCGACACCGTCACCGCCGGGTCCTGCCGCGACCGGTAGGTGTCGTCCATCCTGGTCTCGGTCGCCGACAGCGGCGTCTCGCAGCGCGTGCAGTACCACAGCACCCGGTAGCCCTCGTAGATCAACCCCTTGTCCCACAACGTCTTGAAGGCCCACATCACGGACTCCATGTAGTCCAGATCGAGGGTCTTGTAGTCGTTGTCGAAGTCCACCCAGCGCGCCTGCCGGGTGACGTAGTCCTGCCATTCGTGGGTGTACCGGAGCACCGATTCCCGGCAGGCATCGTTGAACGTCTCGATGCCCATCTCGACGATCTCGGACTTGTGCTTGATCCCGAGCTGGCGTTCGGCCTCGAACTCGGCCGGCAGTCCGTGCGTGTCCCACCCGAAGCGGCGCTCCACCCGGCGGCCGCGCATGGTCTGGTAGCGCGGCACCACGTCCTTGACGTACCCGGTCAGCAGGTGCCCGTAATGCGGCAGACCGTTCGCGAACGGCGGTCCGTCGTAGAAGACGTACTCGTTGTCCCCGTCGTCACCCGCCGGGCGGTTCTCGACCGACGCCAGGAATGTCTTGTCCTTGGCCCAATAGGCGAGGACCTCCCGCTCTGAGTCGGGGAAATCGGGGTGCCCGTTCACCTGGGCGGCGCCGGCACGCGGATATCCGGTGCGCTGCGTCGCTGGATCCTGCCGTGCTGGATCGGTGGTCGCGTTCATCAGTACTCCTCGTCGCTGCAGTAGCCCTACCTGCAGGGACGAGCCACGACCGTGCCGGTCGCGCCCGCGGTACTACCCCGCTTGCCCGGCCTCCGGGGTCTCCCTCGGTTTGATCCGGGCCACTCTGTCCGGCTGTGACGGGCCGGACCCGTTCGGTTCTAGTGAGGATCACCGGCGGTGCCGGTGGTCCCGTTCTTCCGAATGGCTCGCCGGTGATGGCCGGGTCGTCGCCAGATGTTCAGTTCGTTCCTCAAGCCTAACGCCGGTCACCACCAATTTCGTCCCCCGCCTCGGGCCGGGCGGGTCCGCCCAGGAAGGTCAGGCGGGATCCGAGACCACAGCGGTGGCCTTTTCCCGATTCGCGTCGCCGTCCAGCTGCGCCAGCTGATCGCTGATCCAGGTCTGCAACCGGCCGCGATATTCCTTCTCGTAGGGCCGTAGGTCC
>Ga0164307_10001018_pt1 | contig 12537 bp, 9 predicted proteins | sample Whisoiple_243_MG_FD_110214 | JGI IMG/M metagenome (GOLD analysis project Ga0164307, IMG submission 110214) | Soil microbial communities amended with fresh organic matter from upstate New York, USA - Whitman soil sample_243_MG | ecosystem: Environmental > Terrestrial > Soil > Unclassified >...
CAGGGTCTGCAGCTCGTCCAGGAGCGCCACGTCGTGGACGGACAGTGCCCCCTTGCCCTCCCCGTCCAGCCGTCTCAGCGAACGGGCCAGGCGCCGCACCTCGCCCTGGTTGAGGATCCGGCGCGCCCACCGGCTCAGACGCCGCTCGTCGGACATCGCCGCCAGGACCTGACGGGGGGTGAGCTCCGGCCACCAGGCGTTCAGGAAGGTGAGGAACGGCGTCTCGGTGGACACGTCCTCGTCGAACGAGGAACGCAGTTCGGCGGCCAGCTCGGGGTCGGTGTAGCGGCCCCGGCCCGACGACTTGTTCCAGAGGGCGTCCAGGAGCAGCTTGCGGGCGCGCGGGCGCAGCAGGTTGACCGGTGCCGTGCCACCGAGGACGTTGTGCCTGATCCGCCGGAGCTCGTCCGCCTCCAGCTCGATGCGGGCGCCGAACGCCACCACCCGCAGCCGGGTGGGGGTACCCGCCTCGGCGGGGGCCTCCCCGAACTCCAGCTGCCCCTCCTGGGGGGCGGGCCGGGCCGCGGGCTGCTCCAGCGCCCCGCGGGCCGCCTTGCGCAGCACGTGGAGCATCCGGGACGACCCCTTGACGCGGGCGACGGCGGGCTCGTCGTACGCGGTCGCGCCGTCCGGCCCCGCGGCGTCGTCGGACAGCGATCCGACGGCGCGGATCGCGACCTGGCCCTCCTCGCCGAGGGAGGGCAGCACGCCTTCGGTGTACGCGACGAGGAGCGGGGTCGGCGAGACGACGAGGATGCCGCCCGAGTACCGCCGCCGGTCCTGGTAGAGGAGGTACGCGGCCCGGTGCAGGGCCACCGCCGTCTTGCCCGTGCCGGGACCTCCGGACACCTCGGTGACGGAGGCGGCGGGAGCGCGGATGACCATGTCCTGCTCGGCCTGGATCGACGAGACGATGTCCCGCATCGTGTGGCTGCGGGCCTGGCCCAGCGCGGCCATCAGGGCGCCGTCGCCGACCACCGGAAGGGCCTGGCCCTCCAGGGTGGCGGTCAGTTCCGGACGCATCAGGTCGTCCTCGACGCCGAGGACCCTGCGGCCCTTGGAGCGGATGACCCGGCGGCGTACGACCCGGCCCGGCTCCTTCGGCGTCGAACGGTAGAACGGCGCGGCCGCGGGTGCCCGCCAGTCGATCACCAGCGGCGCGTAGTCGGAGTCGAGTACTCCTATACGGCCGACGTGGAGGGTCTCCGCGATCACGGCGGTGCCGTCCTCGGCCACGGCGTCGTCGGCTGCCTCGACCGACGTGAAGGCGCCGTCCGGACCGCGTTCGCCGTCCTTGCCGCGCAGCAGGTCGATCCGCCCGAAGAGGAAGTCCTCGAACTCGTTGTTCAGCCGGTTGAGATGGACCCCGGCGCGGAAGACCTGGGCGTCCCGTTCGGCGAGTGCGCCGGGGGTACCCACCTGGCCCCGTTTGCCGGCGTCCCGCATGAGAAATTCCGCCTCGTCGATCTTCTCCTCGAGACGGCGGTAGACCCGGTCCAGATGTTCTTGTTCGACACCGATCTCCCGGTCCCGCAACGAATCGACAGCGGCATCCTGCGCGGCCACCGGGGCCCCCTTCTGACGTGCATCGAGCAGCCGTCAACCGTACGCGAAAGGGGGCCCCGAGCGCACCTGCCGCTCGGGTCACGTTTCGGGTGGTGCGCGCCTCGGGGCCGTCCGGGTGACCCCTCAGGCGTCGATCTCCACCAGCCGCTCGCCGTCGAAGGTGCGCACCTCGAAGTGGTCGATGTCGGAACGGGCCATCGCGGCGCCCCCGTGCACGTACAGCGGGTGCCGCGCGCTCTCGTGGGCGGAGCCCTCGATGCCGTATCCCCAGGTCGGTACGGACCAGGAGGTGACGACCTCCTCCTCGCCGTTCCTGGACACGGCGACGAGGCTGCACTTCTGCGGGCCCTTGACGTTCTCCAGCCGCAGGACCGTGTGTGTGCCCCAGGCCTTGGGCTCCATGCCGACCGTGGCCTCGACCCGGGTCACGGGGTCGGTCGCCCGCTTCTTCTCGGGCATGTGGTGGAAGAAGGCGTCCTCGGCGGGGCTGGTGGGGTGGGGATCGGCCGCCTCGGCCCTCGGGCGGGAGTCCTCACCGGCCGTGGCCGTGACCACGGCCACCGGGCCGCCGATGACGAGGACCGCCGCCGCCGCGACCAGGTACCGGGTGCGCCGGCGCCGCTGGGAGCGCTTCCGCGCGACCTCGTCGACCAGCCCGTCCAGCACCCGGGGCGCGGGGCGCTCCGGGACGTGCGGTACCGGGCGGGCACCGGGGACGGCGGCCGGGGACTCCGCGAGCATCGCCAGCACGGGCTCCATGCCGGCGAACTCGTCGAGGTGCGCGGCGCAGGACGCGCAGCCGGCCAGATGCGTCTCGAAGGCGGCTGCCTCGGCCTCGTCGAGGATGCCCAGCACGTACGCGCCCGCGGCGTCGTGGGCGGAGCCCTCGTCGGGGAGGGCGAAGGGGTCGCCGGGGGGTACGGGCGGGCCCTGCGGACGCCGGGGACCTGCCGGCCGGGGCCCGAAGGGCTGCCACTCCTGGTCGCTCATGCCGTGATCCCCCTCTCCTCGAGTGCGAGCTTCATGGAACGCAGTGCGTAGAACACCCGGGACCGCACGGTCCCGCTGGGGACGCCCAGGATCTCGGCCGCCTCGTTGACCGTACGGCCTCTGAAGTAGGTCTCGACCAATGCTTCCCGGTGGGCCGGGGTCAAATCGTCGAGTGCGTCCGAGAGCGTCATCAGCCACAACGCCTTGTCGATCTCGTCCTCCGCGGGAATGACCTCCAGCGGCGACGGATCGACCTCGCGCGGCCGGGCCTGCCGGCTGCGGTGGCCGTCGATGACGATGCGCCGTGCGACCGTCACCAGCCAGGGGCGGACCGAACCGGTGGCCCGGTTGAGCGAACCGGCGTTCTTCCAGGCACGGATGAGCGTCTCCTGCACCACGTCCTCGGCCCGCTGCCGGTCCCCCGCGACGAGGCGGAGCACGTAGGCGAGCAGCGGGCCCGCGTGTTCGCGGTAGAGCGCCCGCATCAGCTCCTCGTCGGGAACGTCGGCGGGAGGGCGGCGCACCGCACTGCGATGTCGAGCCCTGTGCGGACGGTCATCGGCCACGGCCGCATCCTTGCGCACCCGAACCTCCCGGTCGAGACCCTGTCGAGCTCTGTGGCCATCGGTACGGACGCAGGCGCGGGTGCATTCAGATGCGGGGCAACTTTCTTTCGGGCGGGGTGGGTTCGGGACCGTATCGGACATCCGGCAGGGTCAGGTGAGGGCCTTGACGCGGCGGCGGTGCCGGGCCACCCGCTCCCGGTTGCCGCACACCTCGCTGGAGCACCAGCGGCGCCGCATCCCCCGCGACGTGTCCAGGTAGAGCCGCCGGCAGGCGTCTCCCTGGCACCGGCGGAGGGCCGCCCGTGCCACCGGGTCCGTCAGCAGATCCACGGCGTCCCGGGCGACCGCGGCGAGCAGCGGCCCGCACGCGAGGTCGGCGATCGGCGCCCGTACGAGCGCCCCGCCCCGGCCCCGCACGGCCCGCAGGCCCGGCGGCGCGTCCGCCGCAAGGGCGTTGACCTGTTCCAGGTCGTCGTCGGCGCCGCCGCCGGTCAGTTGGGCCGTCATCAGCCGGTCGACGCCCGCCCGCAGCCGCTGGAAGCGTGCCACCCAGGTCTCGTCGACGTTCTCCAGCGGCGTACCGCGCGGGACCAGCCGCGACGCCACCAGCCACTCCGCGAGGCGCTCGGGACGGCCGATCTGCTCGCCGGCGCCGGAGGTCTCGGCCGCGGTCGCCACCAGGTCCAGACAGAACCGGCCCGAGTCGAACCGCCGGCCGTGCGTGCCCTCCGCCATGAGCCTGTCACCGCCTCGGGGGTCACCTGTGGGGGGAGAGTCACCCCCAGAGTGCCCCCATCCGGCCCGGCCCGGTAGCCCTCCCGCCGGTCGTGGAGCAGTCCGTTCCCGCCCGGCCGGGTCCGTGCCCGCCGGGCGGCCTCCGGTACTCCCGGCGGGCGCCGGTCAGCCCTGCGGCGGGCCGTCGTGCAGGATCCGCTGGAACATCCGGTGGTCCTGCCACGCGCCGTCGATGTGCAGATAGCGCGGCGCCGTGCCGTAGAGCTCGAAGCCGCACTTGGCCAGGACGCGCTGCGAGGCGGTGTTGTCCAGGACCGTCCCGGCGGCGATCCGGTGCAGTCCGAGCCCGTCCCGTGCCAGTTCGCAGACCCGGGTGACGGCTGCCGTGGCCAGACCCCGGCCCGCCCGGCCGACGTCGATCCAGTAGCCGAGCCTGGCGTTGCGGAAGGGCCCGCGTTCGATGGAGGCCAGCGTCACCGCCCCCACGACCCGGTCCTGGTCGTCGGTCAGCGCCCAGGGCATGACACGCCCCGCGTCCCGGTCGGCCAGCAGCCCGGTGAGCCGCCGGACCTGGCCGTCGACGGTGTAGAAGGTGTCGGGGCGCACGGGCTCCCAGCGCCGCATGTAGGCCCGGCTCCGGGTGTACGCCTCGGCGAAGGACTCCGCGTCGCCGAGGGCCGCCGGCCTGAGCCCGACGCCGTCGGTCAGGGGATGGGTGTCGTCGATCATCCCCGCACGCTAGCCGCCGGGCCGGACCGCGTCGTACTTGGTGTCCGCGGAGGGGTCCAGGGCGAGCCGGTAGCCCCGCTTGACGACCGTCTGGATCAGCCGCGGGGCCCCGAGTGCCGTGCGCAGCCGGGCCATCGCCGTCTCCACCGCGTGCTCGTCGGTTCCGTTGCCGGGCAGGGCCCGCAGCAGGTCGGCGCGGGAGACCACCCAGCCCGGCCGGCGGGCGAGCGTGTGCAGCAGGGCCATGCCGGCCGGGGGCACCGGGCGCAGGGCCCCGTCGACGAGCACGGCGTGGCCGCGGATCTCGACCCGGTGGCCGGCGACCGGGAGCGCGCGGGCCCGGGCCGGCAACTGGGCGCAGAGCACCTGGACGAGGGGCCCGAGCCGGAACCGCTCCGGCTGCACGGTGTCGATGCCCTTGGCCTGCAGGGGCAGGGCGGTGACCGGTCCGACGCACGCCGTGAGGACGTCGTGGCCCAGTGCGTCCAGCACCTCGGGAAGGATGCCGCGGGTCTCCGCCCGGTTCAGGTAGGAGGCGACGGCGGGAGCGCTGGTGAAGGTGAGGGCGTCCAGGCCGCGGCCGACGGTGGCGTCGAGCATGCGGTCGAGCGGGGCGATGTCCTCCGGGGGCATCCACCGGTAGACGGGTACGCCGACGATCTCGGCGCCCGCCGCCCGGAGCGACTCGACGAAGCCCGGAAGGGGTTCGCCGTGCAGCTGGAGTGCGATCCGGCGGCCCGTCACACCCTCCTCCAGCAGCCGGTCCAGGACCTCCGCCATCGACTCCGACTGCGGCGACCACGCCTCGGTGAGCCCGGCCGCCCGGATGGCGCCCTTGACCTTCGGGCCACGGGCCAGCAGCTCTATGCCGCGCAGCAGTTCGAGGAGCTCGTCACCGATGCCCCAGCCGTCGGCGGCCTCCACCCAGCCCCTGAAACCGATGGCGGTGGTCGCGATCACCACGTCCGGCGGGTTGTCGACGAGATCCTTGGTCGCGGCCAGGAGTTCGCTGTCGTCCGCGAGCGGAACGATCCGCAGCGCGGGCGCGTGCAGAACCGCGGCGCCCCTGCGCGTGAGGAGCGTCCCGAGCTCCTCGGCGCGACGGGCTGCGGTCACCCCGACCGTGAAGCCCGCCAGGGGCCCGTGCTGTGCGTCGTCGTCGTGCATGGCGTGATACCCGGCTCTCGTCCCGCTGTTGCTCGATGATGCGGAGGACCGAGAGTGTCAACCCTGCGTGACAGTCTCGGTCCTCCTGTATTTCCCGCCCGTTACGTCCTGCGACGCCTCCCGGTCGTCCTCACACCTCGGCATAGCTGAGCTGGGGCTTCGCGGCGACCGCTTCGGTACGCCGAAGGTATACCGCCCACGTGAGGGTGAAGCAGACGGCGTAGAAGCCGAGGAAGCACCAGAAGGCGGCCGTCCCGGTGCCCGAGGCGGCGAACGACTGACGGAACGCGAGGTTGATCGCGAGACCGCCCAGCGCCCCGACCGCACCGATGAGTCCCATGGCCGCGCCGGACAGCCGCCGCCCGTACGCCGCGGCCTCCTCGCCGCGCAGCCCCTTGGCGATCCCCTGGGCGTGGAAGATGCCCGGGATCATCTTGAAGGTGGAGCCGTTGCCGAGCCCCGTCAGCACGAACAGCGCGATGAACCCGACGAGGAACACCGCCAGCGACTCGATGCGCGAGGCGTGGACGACGACGCCGGTCGCCGCCGCCATCGCCGCGAAGTTCCACAGGGTGATCCGGGCGCCGCCGTAACGGTCGGCGAGCCAGCCGCCCGCGGGCCGGATCAGGGAGCCGAGCAGGGGGCCGATGAACGTCAGCGAGGCGGCCTGCAGCGGGGTACGTCCGAACTGGGTCTGCAGGACGAGTCCGAAGGCGAAGCTGTACCCGATGAACGAGCCGAAGGTGCCGATGTAGAGCACCGACATGATCCAGGTGTGCGGCTCCCGCACGGCCTGGAGCGCCGCTCCCGTGTCGTTCTGGACGGGCCTGAGGTTGTCCATCCTGAGCGCCGCGCAGAGTGCGGCGACCACGATCAGCGGTACGTACACCCCGAGCACGATCCGCGGGTGCGCGGCGCCGGCCGTGCCGATCACCAGCAGGCCGACGAGCTGGACCACGGGGACGCCGATGTTGCCGCCGCCCGCGTTGAGCCCGAGTGCCCAGCCCTTCTTGCGCAGCGGGAAGAAGGCGTTGATGTTGGTCATCGACGAGGCGAAGTTGCCGCCTCCGATGCCGGTGAGCGCGGCGACGACGAGGAACGTGGTGTACGAGGTGCCGGGCTCCATCACCCAGAAGGCGGCGCAGGTCGGCACGAGGAGCGACAGCGCGCTGACGACGGTCCAGTTGCGCCCGCCGAACAGCGCGACCGCGAAGGTGTACGGCACCCGCACGACGGCGCCGACCAAGGTGGCCGTGGAGATCAGGAAGAACTTCCCCGCCGGGTCGATGCCGTACTCCGGCCCCATGAACAGGACCATCACGGACCACAGGGACCAGACCGAGAACCCGATGTGCTCCGAGAGCACGGAGAACCACAGGTTCCTGCGGGCGGTCCTCTCGCCCGTCTCCCGCCAGAAGGTCTCGTCCTCCGGCTCCCACTTCTCGATCCAACGACCGGCCATCAGGCGCCTCCACAAGGGTCGGGGTGTTGTCCTGCCGACCCTAAGGACCCCGCGTTTCGGTGCGGTGCCCGGAGGTGACCGGTGCGCAACCTTGCTCTCACTCGGCCCCCGGGAGCGCGGTGAGCAGGGCCCGGAGGGGTCCGCCGGGGCGGGGGTACGGCGATCCGGCCCCGCGCCCCCGCCCCGGCCGGTCAGGCTCCGCGCGTCCGGCCCTTCCCGTTCGGCCACAGACGCGGGCGGCGGCGGGCGGCGACGTCCTCGACCCAGCCGAACGCCAGGATCGCGAGCGCGGTCAGCGGCCAGATCGCGATCAGGACCAGCACCTCGTACGACTGCTCGATCTGCGCGTCGAACGCGTCGCCGAGCCACGGCACCGCCCAGAGCCGGTCCACCAGGTGCGCGGCCGCCATCAGCAGCAGGTTGTGCCACAGGTAGATCGTCACGGCCCGGTTGTTGGCCAGCGTGACCAGGCCGTCCCAGGCCGCGAGCCTGCCGGGGAGCTTCCGCCAGGACGGGGCGTGGACCAGGAGGATCGTGCAGAAGCCGAGGGACCAGGTGGCCTGGGCGAGCGGGATCTCGTCCAGGTTCCAGCCCTCCTCCGTGAGGTGCCCGGACGCCCACCACAGGCCGAAGCCCATGACGAGCGCGGCGGACGACACCGCCAGGTAGCGCGGGATCTCCTTCAGCAGGCCGTCGTGGTGCGCGAATCCCAGGATCCAGCAGGATCCGAACACGGCGAAGTCGACCAGGCTCTCGCCGAAGGTTCCGGGCACGGTGACGAGTCCGGTGCCGATGACGGCGGTGAGGGCGACCGGAGCGAGCAGGGTGACCCACGGCAGCCTGCGGAACGCCCTGAGCAGCAGGGGCGAGGCCAGCACGAACCACAGGTACGCCCGGATGTACCAGAGCGGCCCCGCCGTCTGGTCCGCCCAGCTCAGCTCCAGCCATCCGCCGGCCGAGCCGTTCTCCTCGGGGAAGGGCGGCGCGCCGAGCGGGAACAGATAGCTGCCGAGCTCGACGAACCACCACAGCCCCTCCTCCCGGACGGGCTTCCAGCTCAGCGCGAACATCACCGGTACGACGACGAGGGAGAACGCCCACATCGGGGGGAGCAGCCTGCGCAGCCTGCTGCGGATGACCCCTCCGGCCGGCCGGGCCAGCGAGCGGGCCATCAGCGAACCGGCCAGGGCGAACATCACGCCCATGGACGGGAACAGGACGGTCAGCCAGGCCCAGCCGAAGAGGTGGAAGACGACGACCCGGACGAGGGCCACGCTCCTGAGCAGGTCGAGGTAGCGGTCCCGCCCCGGCCCGGAACGGGGGGCGGGGGCCTCGCCGGTGGAGTCCGGCGCGGCGGACACACGCTCCGCACGGGCCGCCGGGACGGGCGCGTGCTCCGTGCGGTCTCCCGGGACGGACGGGGCTGGAGGGGCCGACGGGGCGTACCCGGCTCCGTCCTGCCGGGGTGGCTGGGGGTAGGTCATGCCACCGGCCTCCGTTCCGTTTCCCTGCGCCGGTTCGTCGTACCGCCCGGCGCCTCCACCACGCCGGTGCGCCGCAGCTTCTGCCAGCGCAGCCGGCCGCCGGTGAGAGCGGTGATCCAGGACTGGAGCAGCACGACGTACATCAGCTGCCGGTAGAGGATCTGCTGGAGCGGCAGGGAGATCAGATGGGTCATGCGCTCCCGGTCGAGCCGGAAGGCGTACGCGGCGCAGACGGCCTGCACCAGCAGGACCCCGAACCAGGCAGCGACCGTCTTCCCCGTCGGGCCGAAGACCAGTCCGTACAGCAGGAAGACGTCGATCAGGGGCGCCAGCAGCGGGGCGACGACCATGAACAGGGAGACGAACGGCAGCCCCACGCGCCCGAAGCGGCCCGAGGGCCCGCGCTCGACGACCGCGCGGCGGTGCTTCCAGATGGCCTGCATGGTGCCGTACGACCACCGGTAGCGCTGCGACCAGAGCTGCTGCACGGACTCCGGGGCCTCCGTCCACGCCCGGGCGTTCTCCGCGTAGACGACGCGCCAGCCGTCACGGTGCAGCGCCATGGTGACGTCGGTGTCCTCGGCGAGGGTGTCCTCGCTCATGCCGCCGACGCGGTCCAGCGCGTCCCTGCGGAAGGCGCCGACCGCACCGGGGATGGTGGGCATGCAGCCCAGGAGGTCGTACATCCGGCGGTCGAGGTTGAAGCCCATCACGTACTCGATGTGCTGCCATGCGCCGATCAGCGAGTCGCGGTTCCCCACCTTCGCGTTGCCGGCGACCGCGCCCACCCGTGGGTCGGCGAACGGCTGGACGAGCTCGCGCACGGTGGAGGGTTCGAAGACCGTGTCGCCGTCCATCATCACGACGATGTCGTGACGGGCGTGCGCGATTCCGTTGTTGAGGGCGGCGGGCTTGCCCGCGTTGGTCTGGCGGACGACCCGGACGTTCGGGATCCACATAGCCTCGACGAGATCGGCCGTGCCGTCCGTCGAGCCGTCGTCGATGACGACGACCTCGATCGGGTGGTCACTGGCCACGAGCGAGCGCACGGTGGCCTCGATGCACTCGCGCTCGTTGTAGGCCGGCACGAGGACCGACACCGGGCGGGTGAACCGCCCGCCCCAGCTGAAGTCCTGGCGGCGCACCTTCCTGGCGTGCAGGAAGGAGAGCAGCAGCATCAGGCCGAAGCGGACCATCACGAGGACGCCGATGGCGGCGAGGCCGACCACCAGGACGCCGGTGACGCGCTCGGAGATCTCCACCGCCCCGATGAACGCCCTGCCCTTCCAGAGCGCGAGCCCGGACACCTCGGTGTGGGCGCTCGGGGCGCCGAGGGCCGAGGTCAGGTTGGTGAACTCGTAGCCCTGCCGCTGCATCTGCGGCAGGAACTCCCTCAGGGCGGCCACGGTCTGGGACCGGTCGCCGCCGGAGTCGTGCATCAGGACGATGGCGCCCTTGCCGTTCCTCGGCGTGGCCCGCTCGATGATCGCGGGGACGCCGGGGCGCTTCCAGTCCTCGCTGTCGGTGTTGTTCACGACGGTGAGGTAGCCGCGGCTGCCGATGTACCGCGTGACCGGCCAGGACCTGTCGTCCATGGCGTCGGAGGACGAGGAGTACGGAGGCCGGAACAGGGACGTGCGGATGCCGGCCGCGCCCGCCAGCACCAGCTGGTTCTGGGAGAGCTCCCAGTCGATGCGGCTGGTGGACTGGAACGAGAGGTCGGGGTGGTTGAAGGTGTGCAGCCCGATCTCGTGCCCCTCGTCGGCCATCCGCTTCACGAGGTCCGGGTAGCGGGAGGCCATGGTGCCGGTGACGAAGAAGACGCCGTGCGCGCGGTTCTTCCTGAGTTCGTCCAGGACGCGCGGGGTCCAGACGGGGTCCGGGCCGTCGTCGAAGGTCAGCACGATCCTGTGATCGGGTATCCGGAGCGACTTGGCCTGCCCGCCCGCGGCGCGGGCGTCGATGACCGGGCCGCCCTCGAGCACGTCGTCCGGCACCTGGGTGGTGGGAGCGGGCGCCTGGACACGGTGGTCGGCGAGGATCTCGCTGTGCACGTATCCGCGCAGCATGAGCATGGCGAGCAGGGCCACCAGGAGGACTGACGGAAGCAGGTAGCGCATGGGAAGCCTGCGCCGGACGGTCCGCTTCTTCTTCCGGTTGTGCCTGCCCCGCGAAACGGGGGGTGTCATCTACTGAGTGCCTTCTTGAGGTTGCACCGGTGATTCCGAGGGGGCCGGGGACGCCGGCGGACTCTCCTCGACGGGCGGTTCGGTGGTGGCCGGCGGCGAGGGCTCGCCGCTCGGCCGTTCGGAGACCGGGGCGCCCGGGGCGGGGGCCGACGAGGACGCAGTGCCCTTCTTCGTCGGCTTGCCGGACACGCGGGCCTCGGCGCTCACGCCGGGCTCGGCCGAACCGGACGGGGAGGCGGAGGCGCCCCCCGGCGCGGGGGCCGCGGCGGAACCGGAGGCCGAAGCGGAGGCCCCGGGCGTGGCTCCGGGGCTCCCGGACACGGCGGCGCCGCTCGGCGCGGGCCGCACCTCGGCCTTCTCCGCGCGCTTCTGGTCCTGCCCGGAGAGCGGCAGCCAGGGAGCGCTGGAGTTGCCGCCGAGCACGGCGACCACGAGCGTCACCGCGTACACGGCACTGACCGCGGCAAGCACCCAGCCCACCCGCCGGTACGTCTTGCTGCGGCGGCCGCTCTCGTCGACGAAGACCGGGCCCTCCGCAGGGTCCGGAGGGGCGGGTTCGACAGGTAGTTCGGAGAGCTGACGCCCCAGACCGTCCAGTTGGACGGTGACGTCGCTCGACTCATGCGTGTGCCCGGTTCGGGTACCTTCGCGCCAATTTTCCACAGGTGTTCGCACATCCCCCACTCAATGAACCCGGTGCCCGTGGGGTGACTGGAATCGTGCCATCGGACAGGGCCCCCACCCCGTCCGTGCGCCACGCGCCACCGAGCATCCGAGGGGGCGAATGTAGCGCACGAAGAGACCAGAAAGAGGGACGTATCACCATCTCGCTCAGGAGCGGCGATCCATGAGTGAAGCATCGATTCCGGGTAGCCACGAAGTAGGTGGCCTTTCCAACCAACCTTCCGAGCCCGCGAGTTCGGCCACCGCGGCACGCAACGCGGACAGACCTGGGTGGTCGAGTCCCTTGCGCCAGACCATCAGCAGCGGGGACAGCGGCACCGGCCGTACGAGCGGGCGCAACACCGCTCCCAGCAGCGGCGGAAAGCCGGCGACGGCCAGCACGGGATGGCCCGTCTTCGTCATGACCCGCTGGAATTCGGCCACGCCGACGGCGAGCGGAGCCGGCGGAGCCAGCACTATGTCCCACTCCGCGAAGAGCATGGATGCGAGATCCGTCCACTCACGCGTGCGCGTATTGCCCGCCCCGGCGTAGACGGTTTCACCGGCCAGATCACTCATGGCGACCGTTTCACGCCCTGCCAGAGGATGATCGCCCGGCAGGAGCACGGCCATCGGCTCGTACCGCACCGGCTGTACGGAGAGCTGGGCGAGGACCGCGGGATCGAGTCCGGCGGCACGCCCGAACGAGACGTCCAGCCGTCCGGCGAGCACCTCACCCGCCGCCCAGGTCAGCCCGCTCTCGAAACGGGCCATCAGCTCGCAGTCGGGTGCGAGCTCCCGCGCCCGGGCCAGCACCCGGGCCGCGGTCATCCCGTCGGTGTTCAGGTCGACGAGCAGCGGACGGTCCGCCGGGTCCGTGAAGGCGGCACGGAGCGCGGCGTGGGCTTCGAGGACCCGGCGGGCGTACGGCAGGAGACGCTCCCCGTCCGGGGTGAGGGAGACCTGCCGGGTGGTGCGGACGAAGA
>Ga0164307_10001021_pt1 | contig 12519 bp, 10 predicted proteins | sample Whisoiple_243_MG_FD_110214 | JGI IMG/M metagenome (GOLD analysis project Ga0164307, IMG submission 110214) | Soil microbial communities amended with fresh organic matter from upstate New York, USA - Whitman soil sample_243_MG | ecosystem: Environmental > Terrestrial > Soil > Unclassified >...
GGCCGCCTCGGCGGCCTGCACTGTCGCGGCCAGGTCCTCGACGCGACGCCTCGAAACGGGCAGAGTCTCGGCGGGAGCGTCGGCGAGCACGACCCGGGCCAGTGGCCGGGAGAAGTCGGTGGGCGTCAGCGGTTCGACGGTGACCCCGTCGGCGGAGGCGTCGACGAGAAGGAACTGGTCGCCCGCGGGCAGCAGCAGCACCCCACCGGCGTCGGCGCCCAGCACGAACTCGGCGGTGCCCGATGCCCGGCCACCGTCGTAATTCAACTCCGCGCTCAGCGCCAGGCCCGCGGTGCGCTCACCGGACGCCAGTGCCTCGAGCAACTCTGCGTGCGAACTGGGCACCACCAGCGTGGCGACCGCGGTGGTGGCGACGGGTCCGGGCACCAGCGCCGCTGCGGCCTCGTCGACCATCGCGTACTGGTCGTCGACGGTGCCACCGGCTCCGCCGCATTCCTCGGGCAGCGCCACCCCGAAGATGCCCAGTTGGGCCAGGCCCGTGTATGCCGTCCGCCAGGCGTCGGGATCGCCCTGCTCGACGTCGCGGGCGGCCCTGACGGCGTTCGACCCCGCTGCCCAACTACGGACCAGTTCACGCGCGGCAAACTGCTCGTCGGTGGCGGTCGCTGACGCCTGCGACATTTTCGGACTCCTATGCCATCGCGCGAGAAGGGTCTGCTTCTCACTAGAACGTGTTCTAATAGTGCCAGTGTTCGACCGCCAAGTCGAACGCCGTTACAGCAGCACACGTCGGTGCCGTACGGTCGCTGAGGTGAGAAAAAAGGGATCGGCATGCGTATCGTTTCCACCGAGACCGCACGATGAAGGAGCGCTCGGAACTGATGTCGTCGCCAGCACCGTCCAACCCGTCCTCGGGGTCTGAATCGCGACCGCCTCAGGTGATGCCGGTGTCCGTCCTCGCCGAATCCGAACTCGGTTCCGAGGCGCAGAGGGAGCGCCGCAAGAGGATCCTCGACGCCACCCTCGCCATCGCTTCCAAGGGCGGCTATGAGGCCGTCCAGATGCGTGCCGTCGCCGAGCGCGCCGACGTCGCGGTCGGCACCCTTTACCGCTACTTCCCGTCGAAGGTGCACCTGCTGGTGTCGGCTCTTGGCCGCGAATTCGAACGCATCGACGCCAAGACCGACCGCGCGGCGCTCGCGGGCGGCACGCCCTATCAGCGGCTGAACCTGATGGTCGGCAAGCTGAACCGGGCGATGCAACGCAACCCGCTACTGACCGAGGCGATGACAAGGGCCTTCGTCTTCGCCGACGCGTCGGCGGCCGGGGAGGTCGATCATGTCGGCAAGCTGATGGACTCGATGTTCGCGCGCGCCATGAGCGAGGGTGAGCCGACCGAGGACCAGTACCACATCGCGCGGGTCATCTCGGACGTCTGGCTGTCCAACCTGCTGGCCTGGCTGACCCGCCGGGCGTCGGCCACCGATGTGAGCAAGCGGCTCGACCTTGCGGTTCGGCTGCTCATCGGGGACGGGGAGCACCCTAAGATCTAGCGGGTGACGCAGGAGTTGCCCGCCGAGCTGAAGCGCGCCCTTGCGACGGTCGCTCGGGTCCCCCGTGTCCTCATCGCGTGCGACTACGACGGCACCATGGCGCCGATCGTGGCCAATCCCGACGATGCGCGCCCGCTCACCGAATCCGCAGCGGCGATGCGCGAGCTGGCGGCGCTGCCGTCGACCATTGCCGCACTGATCTCCGGGCGGGCGCTGCGCGACCTCGCCACCCTGTCCCGGATGCCGGCCGAGGTGCACCTGGTGGGCAGCCACGGCTCGGAGTTCGACACCGGTTTCGTGCACGCCATCGACGATGGCGCAAAAGCCTTGCTGCGCAAGATCAAAGACACGCTCGGCGCCATCGCCGCCGAGTATCCGGGCGTGGCGATCGAGATCAAACCGGCCAGCATCGCGCTGCACGTGCGCAACGCCGACCCGGCCGACGCGGACGAGGCGATGAAGAAGGCGCACGCGGCGTCGCAGCAGTGGGACGCCCAGATCACCTCCGGCAAGGCGGTTCTCGAGTTCGCGGTGATCCAAACCGACAAGGGCCAGGCCCTCGACATCCTGCGCCACCAGCAGGGCGCGTCCGCAGCGGTGTTCTTCGGCGACGACGTGACCGACGAGAAGGCCTTTCGCCGGCTGCACGGCCCAGACGTCGGGGTGAAGGTCGGCGACGGTGACACGCTGGCCGACTACCGGGTGGAGTCCCCGGAGGACGTGGCGCTCGCGCTGACCTTTCTGCTCGAGTGCCGCCGCACATGGCTCCTCGGTGGGCATTCGACGCCCATCGAGCGGCTGACGATGTTGTCCAACAGCCGAACTGTCGCGCTGCTGACTCCCGAGGCCGACTTGGTGTGGATGTGCCATCCGGCGGCCGATTCGGCGGCGGTGTTCTCCAGGCTCCTCGGTGACGCGAACGCAGGCCATTACGAGATCGGCCCGCAACGGGAGTCGCTGCCGTTGAGCCAACGCTACGTCGACGGCACGATGACCGTCGAAACCCGTTGGGCCAGTCTGCTGGTGACCGACTATCTGTCTCACGACGTCGGAGCGGGCCGCACCGATCTGGTCCGGGTGATCAGCGGCCAGGCCAAGGCCGTGGTGTCGTTCGCGCCGCGGCCCGAGTTCGCCCAGGCGCCGGTACACCTGCGCGTGCAGGACGGCGGGCTTCGCGTGTTCGCGACCAACGAGCCGATGGTGTTGCGTGCGCCCGGCGTCGAATGGGAGATCGTCGCGGACGGCGTCCACGAGACCGCCCGTGCGGTGGTGGACCCGTCGCAGGGCTCTGTCGTGCTCGAATTGCGCTGCGGCACCGAAGATTTGTCCGAAAGCCCGGTCGACGATGATTCACGACGTGAGCGGGCCGAGAGCTATTGGCGGGACTGGGCGCAGACGCTGACACTGCCCGCACTGAACCAGCCACTGATGAAGAGGTCGGCGCTGACGCTGCGCGGCCTCGTGCACGCCGACACCGGCGCGATCATGGCCGCGGCGACCTCGTCGCTGCCGGAGGAGATCGGCGGCGTCCGCAACTGGGACTACCGATACTGCTGGATCCGGGACGCCGCGATGACCGCGGCCTCGCTGGTTTCGTTGGGGTCGACCGACGAGGCCGAGGGATATCTGAATTGGCTGCACGGGGTGATTGAGACGATGCATGGGCCGGAGCGCCTCCACCCTCTCTACGCGCTCTCCGGCATGATCCTCGGACCCGAGGCGGTCATCGACTCGCTGCCCGGCTATGCGGGCTCGCGCCCGGTGCGGGTCGGCAACGCCGCGAACGCCCAGGTGCAGCTTGATGTCTTCGGCCCGGTGGTCGCGCTGATATCCGACCTGGTGCACAAGCGGGTGGAGAACGGGAGTGCCGACGCACTCACCGACGCCGACTGGAATCTGGTCAGCGAGATGGTGTTCGCCGTCGAGAGCCGTTGGGCCGAACCGGATCACGGAATCTGGGAGATCCGCGGGGCACCCAGGCACCACGTCTACTCGAAGGTGATGTGCTGGCTGACCGTCGACCTGGCGCTGAGACTGGCCGAGGAATTCGGCCGCGACACACCTCCTGGCTGGGCAACGCTGCGCGATGTCATCTCCCAGCAGGTGCAGGACCGTGGCTGGAGCGACGAGGTGCAGTCCTTCACCGCGGCCTATGACGGCGTCGACCTGGACGCCGCGACCCTGCACATCGGCCTGTCCGGTCTCATCGAACCGTCCGACCCGAGGTTCGCGGCCACGGTCGTCGCCACCGAGGCGCAATTGCGCAGCGGTGCAACCGTTTACCGGTATCGAAGTGATGACGGCCTGCCGGGCACCGAAGGCGGTTTCCACCTGTGCGCCGCGTGGTTGGTCGAGGCATACCTGCTGACCGACCAGCGGTCGCAGGCCGAGGCGCTCTTCGACCGCCTCGTCACCGCGGCGGGTCCGACCGGCCTGCTGTCCGAGGAGTACGACCCGGTCGCCGAACGCGCGCTCGGTAACCATCCGCAGGCCTACAGCCATCTGGGACTGCTGCGCTGCGCGCAACTCCTCGGCGCCTGAGTCAGGAAGGCGGACCCGAGGTGCGGCCTCGGATCAACTCCGTTTCGAGCACGTCGATCGCAGGCAGACCCGATCGCGGTGGGTTGTGCAGCAGGTCGCCGGCACGGCGACCCTTGTCCATGCTGGGCTGTTTCACCGTCGTCAGTCCGCGCCGCAGCGCGTCGGGCACCCCGTCGAAACCGGTCACCGTCATCTGACCCGGCACGTAGATTCCGCGTGCTCGCAGGTGGTCCATCGCTGAGACCGCCAGTACGTCCGCGGTACAGATCAACGCCGTGATGGCAGGGTTGGCCGACAGGGCGACGTCGGCCGCGACCCCGCCCGAGCTCGGCTGGTGCTCATAGCTTTCCACCACCGTCAGCGATTCGGGATCGAGTCCCGCTTCGATCATCGCGTCGTACACGCCGTCGATCCGCTCCCGTTGCACATGGAAGTGCGGCGTCTTGAGCCGATCCGGATCGGCAACCACCGGCTTGCCGTCGCCCGGCGGCCGCTCCCTGCCCAATCGCATCGTGAGCACGCCGATCTCCCGATGGCCAAGTCCCACAACGTGTTTGGCGAGCTCGGCCATGGCGGCGCGGTCGTCGATACAGACCCGGGACGTGCCGGGGACGTCCTTCGGCTGGTCGACGACCACCACGGGCAGATGGCGTTGGAGTACCACCTGCAGATAGGGGTCGTCGTCGGACGCGGAGTAGACCACGAAGCCGTCGACACCCGCCGAAAGCACCGCTGCCGAGCCGTCACTCACGCTTCGGTTCGGTCCGACCGCGACGAGCAGCAGGCCCTGTCCCGCCACCTCGCAGGACTCGGCCAGCCCCGCGACGAAGTCCAGCGCGGCGGGATCGTTGAACGAGTAGTTCAACGGTTCGGTCATCACCAGACCGACCGCGCCTGCCCTGCGTGTTCGCAGCGAGCGGGCCACCGGGTCCGGCCCCGGGTATCCGAGGCGCTTGGCCGTCGCGAGGACCCGGTCACGTAGATCTGCCGACAGCTGGTCGGGCCGGTTGTAGGCGTTCGAGATCGTGGTCCGGGAGACCTTCAGTTCGGCCGCAAGGGAAGCAAGCGTGGCCCGGCGCCGTGGCGTGGGGCTCCTGGACATGCCGGTGACGTTATCCGACGTATCGGTTCGCGCGGCGGCACCGGTTGCGATAAAGTTATTGGAAACGGTTTTCATTTGTATTAGGAGGCTTCGGTGGGTGGGACGGCGATCAGGCTCGCAGTCGGACTGACGGTGGCCGCACTCGCCACCGCGGGATGCAGCCAGCATGCGTCCCGCCCTGACAACACCTCGGTCGACATCGTCGCCTCCACCGATGTGTGGGGCAGCGTCGCCAGTGCCGTTGCCGGAGAGTACGCATCGGTCAAGTCGATCGAATCGGGTGCCTCCGCCGACCCGCATTCGTTTGAAGCCACTCCCGCCGACGTCGCGGAGATCTCCGATGCGTCGCTGCTTGTCTACAACGGCGGCGGCTACGACCACTGGGTGGACGACGTGATCGCGGCCGACCCCGAGATCGACGCCGTCGACGCCTACTCACTGCGCGGGACGCAGGGACGCGACAACGAACACGTCTTCTACAATCTGGGTGTCGCCAAGGCCGTCGCCGACGAGATCGCGAAGCGCCTTGGGGAAATCGACTCGACGCACGCAGACCAATACCGTTCCAATGCAAGACGATTCGGCGAACAGGCCGATGACATCGCGACGTCGGAGCGAGAAATCGGCAAAGCCCACCCGTCGGGATCGGTCATCGCGACCGAGCCGGTGGCGTATTACCTGCTGCGCAACGCAGGTATCGCCGACCGCACCCCGGCCGGCTTCGCCAGCGCGGTGGAGGAGGGCGACGACCCGGCCCCCGCGGATGTCGCCGCCGTGCTCGACCTGATCAGCAGCCACCAGGTGTCGGTGCTGCTGTTCAACCCACAGACCGAGACGGCGGCCACCGAACAAATTCAGGACGCGGCGCGCAGTGCGTCGCTACCGGTCGTCACGGTCACCGAAACGCTGCCCTCGGGTGTTGACTATCTGACGTGGCAGCGCGACACCGTCGACCAGCTGGCCGCCCAGTTCGACAAAGCACCGCAGGCGAATCGATAGCGCCTTGGCCGATGCTGCAGACGTCGTCGACCTGAGGGGCGGTCGCCTCGCGTTCGGCGACCGGGTGCTGTGGGACGACCTCGACCTCACGATCCGGCCGGGCGAGTTCATCGCTGTGCTGGGGCCGAACGGAACCGGCAAGACCTCACTGCTGAGGGTGCTGCTCGGTCAGCTGCCGCTGAGCGCGGGCACGGTCACGATCGCGGGAAAACCGGTCACCGAAGGCAGCGACCTGATCGGATACGTACCCCAACACCGGGCGCTCGATCGTGGCCTGACGCTGCGCGGCAGCGACCTCGTCGGGCTCGGGCTCGACGGTCACCGTTGGGGTGTGACAAGCCTGCGTCCTGCCGGACGGACCCGGCGCCGTGTCGCCGTCCAGACGGCGCTGCAGCAGGTGAACGCCGACCGCCTCGCGGGTGTGCCCGTCGGGGTCATGTCAGGAGGCGAGCTGCAGCGGGTACGGATTGCCCAAGCGCTCGCCAGCGATCCCGTGCTGCTGCTGTGCGATGAGCCGCTGCTCAATCTCGACCCGGCGAACGCGCGGCTGGTCTCCTCGCTCATCGATCAGCGACGGCGGGACGCAGACACGGCCGTGCTGTTCGTCACGCATGAGGTGAATCCCGTTCTGCCGTACGTCGATCGGGTGATCTATCTGGTCGACGGGCGATTCCGCGTCGGCTCCGTCGAGGAGGTGATGACGTCGGACACGCTGTCAGCGCTGTACCGCGCCGACATCCAGGTGGTGAAGGTGCACGGTCGCTACGTCGTCGTGGGCGAGCACATCGACCATTCCGGCCACACCAGCGGGCACACCCATGAATGACCGGCTCGCCGACCTGCTCGCGCACCTGTTCGCGTTCGACGTCACCGCCGACCTCCTCGGCCGCAGCTTCGTCCAGCAGGCAGTGGTGGCGGCCGCGCTACTGGCGCTGGTCGCTGGTCTGATCGGGCCGTTCATCGTAATGCGCCAGATGTCCTTCGCTGTGCACGGATCCAGTGAATTGTCCTTGACCGGAGCCGCTTTCGCGTTGCTGACCGGGTTGAACGTCGGTCTCGGCGCACTCGTCGGCAGTGCGCTGGCCGCCGTGCTGTTCGGCATTCTCGGCCAGCGCGCCCGCGAGCGTGACTCCGCGATCGGGGTCGTGCTGGCATTCGGGCTGGGCCTCGCGGTGCTGTTCATCCACCTGTACCCGGGCCGCTCGGGTACCAGCTTCGCGCTGCTCACCGGACAGATCGTCGGCGTCGGCTACTCGGGCCTGGCGCTGCTGGCGGTCGTCACCGTCGTCGTCATCGTCGTGCTGGCCGTCTGTTACCGACCGCTGCTGTTCTCCACCGTGGACCCTGATGTGGCGGCCGCGCGGGGCGTACCCGTCCGCGCGATGGGCATCGTGTTCGCCGCGCTGGTGGGCGTGGTGGCGGCGCAGGGCGTGCAGATCGTCGGTGCGCTGCTGGTGATGTCGCTGCTGATCACGCCTGCCGCGGCGGCCGCGCGGGTCTTCGTCTCCCCCGCCGCCACGATCGCCGCTTCGGTGGCGTTCGCCGAGCTATCGGCCGTTGGCGGCATTCTGCTGTCGCTGGCCCCCGGCGTGCCGGTATCGGTGTTCGTCACGACTATCTCGTTCGCGATCTTCCTGCTGTGCTGGCTGGTCGGCAGCCGCCGCGCTGTCATGCACTAGCCCGTTTCGACGGGACGCGTCCCGTCGGAAGACCATTCCGACCACGAGCCGGGATACAGTGCGGCGTCGATGCCGAGCGTTGCGAGCGCGGCGACGACGACCGAAGCGGTGACGCCGGAGCCGCAGTACGCGCCGACGTCGTCGATGTCGCCGAACAGCATCGCGAGGTCCCTCTCGTCGAGGAACGTCCCGTCCTTGGCGAGGAAGCCCGTGCTCGGCGCGTTGCACGCGCCGGGGATGTGTCCGGCAATCGGATCGATCGGCTCGACGTGGCCGAGGAATCGCTCTGGCGCCCGCGCATCGAGCAGGGTGTCGGCGGCCGTCACCGTGTCAGCAGTCAGGGTGGGAAGTGCACCGGCGTAGAGGTCATCGTGGCCGACCGTGACGTCACCGGCCACGGCCGTCACCTGTCCGCTCTCGAGTTCGCCGGCCCAGGACGCCAATCCGCCGTCCAGGATGCGGACGTTCTGGATGCCCGCTGCGGTCAACACCCACCAGGCGCGCGCCGAGCCCGCCCTGTTCCAGTCGTCGTAAACGACGACGGGCACGCCCGCGCGCAATCCCCACCGGCGCCCGGCGACCTCGACTGCGCGGCCCGAGGGCAGCGGATGACGTCCGCGCCCTTCGACCGAATGGTCGCTGAGCTCGTCTTCCAGCGATACGTACACCGCGCCCGGCAGGTGGCCGCGTTCATAGGCGTCGCTCCCGTCGGGCTCCGAAAGCTGCCACCTCACATCCAGGATCGTCACCGGGTCACCGGCCGCCAGCAGGCCAGCCAGTTCGGTTGCGGTGATCAACACCTCGTCACGACGTCGTCGGTCCACGTATGCAGCCTGCCATCTAGGCTTGCGACATGGCCTCAGTCGACCTCAACGCCGATCTCGGGGAGAGCTTCGGCACGTGGCAGCTCGGCGACGACGACGCCATGCTGGGCCTGGTCACCAGCGCGAACGTCGCATGTGGATTCCACGCGGGCGACCCCACCGCGCTGCGCCACAGCTGCGAGGAGGCCGCCAAGCAGAGCGTCCGGATCGGTGCGCAGGTCGGCTACCGCGACCTCGCCGGGTTCGGAAGGCGCTTCATCGACGTCACGCAGGCCGATCTCACCGCCGACGTGATCTACCAGATCGGCGCACTGCAGGCACTCGCGCTCGTGGCTGGGTCATCGGTCAGCTACGTCAAACCCCATGGCGCGCTGTACAACACGATCGTCAACAACCACGACCAGGCCCGCGCCGTCGCCGAGGCGGTACACGCCGTCGACCCGAACCTCCCCGTCCTCGGGCTGGCCGGATCGGTGTTCTTCGCCGAAGCGGAGCGCCTCGGCCTTCGCACGGTGCCCGAGGCGTTCGCCGACCGGTCCTACCGGCCCGACGGGCAGCTGGTCTCCAGGCGGGAACGCAACGCCGTCTTGCACGACCCGGCAGAGATCGCCGACCGGGTGGCGTCCATGGTGCAGTCCGGGCGGGTCGTCGCCGTTGACGGATCGACCATCGCCATCACCGTCGAATCCGTATGCGTACATGGTGATTCGCCGGGAGCCGTTCAGATTGCCGCGGCGGTGCGGGACCGGCTGGCGAGCGACGGCGTCGAACTGGCGGCGTTCGTCTGATGCGCCTCAAGGCGGGTCGACCGGATCTGAGTGACTACACGCGGTATTTCGACGCGCCGGAAGCGAAAGCGGACGCCCCGCTGACGGTGGCGTGGGCCGGAGTCACCACGCTTCTTGTCGACGACGGCTCGTCGGCACTGATGACCGACGGCTTCTTCTCCCGGCCCGGGCTGGCCGCCGTCGGTCTGCGTCAGATCGCCCCGTCGGCCGCACGCATCGACGGCAGCCTCGAGCGGCTGGGCGTGCACCGGCTGGAAGCCGTGCTGCCCGTACACACCCATTTCGACCACGCGATGGACTCGGCTGTCGTCGCCCAGCGCACTGGCGCACGCATAGTCGGCGGCGAGTCGGCGGCCCAGGTCGGCATCGGCGGCGGCCTCGCGCAGGACCGCGTCGTCGTCGCAACCCCTGGCGAGGCTGTCACCCTCGGCGATTACGAGGTCACACTGGTCGAGGCGGAACACTGTCCGCCGGACCGTTTTCCGGGTGCAATCACCGCGCCTGTCACCCCGCCGGTGAAGACATCGGCCTACAAGTGTGGCGAGGCCTGGTCGACGCTCGTGCACCATCGGCCGTCGAATCGGCGGCTGCTGGTCGTCGGCAGCGCGGGCTTCGTCCCGGGCGCCCTCGCCGGCTACCGGGCCGAAGCGGTGTATCTGGGCATCGGTCAGTTGGGAATGCAGCCCGAGCGGTACCTCGTCGACTACTGGACCGAGACGGTGCGGACCGTCGGCGCGCGCCGCGTCGTGCTGATCCACTGGGACGACTTCTTCCGGCCGCTGACCAAGCCGCTGCGCGCACTCCCCTACGCTGCAGACGACCTCGACGTCTCGATGCGGGTTCTGACCGCGCTCGCCGACGAGGACGGCATACCCCTGCATCTGCCGACGCTCTGGCAGCGCTCCGACCCGTGGAGCTGACGCTCGCGCTGGTCGCGCTGGCGGTGGTGCTGGCATTCGCAATGGTCAAGCCGCGAGGCTGGCCGGAGGCCGTCGCCGCGGTGCCTGCGGCTGCGCTTCTGATCGCCTTCGATGTTGTGCCACTGCAGGATGCGGTACACGAAGTCGAGCAACTGCTCCCCGTGGTCGGGTTCCTCGCGGCGGTGCTCGTGCTGGCGCAGCTGTGCGACGACGAGGGCCTGTTCCGGGCGGCGGGTGCGGCCATGGCGAGGTCGGCCGACGGCAATTCCCAGCGACTGCTGGCCTGGGTGTTCGTCATCGGTGCCGTGACGACCGCCGTGCTGAGCCTGGACGCCACGGTCGTGCTGCTCACCCCAGTGGTGCTCGCGACGACGCGCGCGCTGCGGGTGCCCGCACGGCCCCACGCATATGCCACCGCACATCTGGCCAACACCGCGTCGCTGCTGCTGCCGGTGTCCAACCTGACCAACCTGCTCGCGTTCACCGCCGCCGGCCTGTCGTTCCTCCACTTCACCGCAGTGATGGCGCCGTCGTGGTTGGCCGCCGTCGCCGTCGAATTCCTCTTGCTGCGATGGCTTTTCGCACGCGATCTAGCAGTGAAACCACAACCCGAGCCGGAACCGGATCCCGTGCGGGTGCCGGTCTTCGTGTTGGTGGTGCTGTGCCTGACGCTGGCCGGGTTCGCCGTCACGTCGCTGCTCGGCTACTCGCCTGCGTGGGCTGCGCTCGCCGGCGTCGTGGTCCTCGGGGTGCGCGCGCTTGCCCGTCGCGAGACATCCATGCGCCGAGTGGCTTCCGCGGCCGACGTGCCGTTCCTCGTGTTCGTGTTGTGCCTCGGCGTTGTCGTCAAGGGACTCATGCTGCACGGCCTCGAATCCGCGATGCGCGGCATCTTGCCGGGTGGCGACGCGTTGCTCGCGCTGCTCGGCATTGCGGCCGTCGCCGCGGTGTTGTCCAACATCGTCAACAACCTGCCCGCGGTACTCGTGCTGCTGCCACTGGTCACCGCATCGGGTCCGGCCGCGGTGCTCGCGATGCTGCTCGGCGTCAACATCGGACCGAACCTGACCTACGTGGGCTCGCTGGCAAATCTGCTGTGGCGAAGCGTCGTCCGCCGCGACATCCCCGCCGGCTTCCGCGAGTTCAGCCGGGTCGGGTTGATCACGACGCCACTCACGCTCGTCGTCGCCGTGCTTGGCCTGTGGGTCGGCGTCCGACTGTTCGGTGTGTAAGCGACGCAGTTATCCACAGTTGTAGTTTCATCCACAGGTAGCGGTTGAGCTGGTGGTTTGAGTCGGCGGCGATGAGTAGATTCGATTGTATGTTCGATGGTTCACTGCCCGAGATCGCCGACCTTTCTGCGTTGAGTGACGCCGCGTTGGTCGACGCTGCCGGCGGATGGGCGCGGGCGGAAAACGCGGCGGGGGCCCGGAAGTTGGCGGTGATGGCCGAGATCTTCACCCGACGCACCGCCGCAGACACCGGGGAGCGCGAGCTGTGGTGGATCGACCCCGACGCCGCGGTCGCCGCCGAACTGGCCGCCGCGCTCAGCGTCAGCCAGGGCATGGCGCTGCACCAGACCCACCGCGGCGTCGCGCTGCGCGACCGCCTCCCAGCCGTGGCGGCTTTGTTTGAGGCCGGGTTGATCAGCGATCTGCTGGTGCGCACCATCGTGTGGCGCACCTACTTGATCACCGACGAGACGGCGATGGCCGCGGTGGACGCCGACCTCGCCGGGCGGGTGACCCGGTGGGGGGCGCTGTCGGTCGCCAAGACCGAAGCCGCCATCGACGCGCTGGTCGACGAGCACGACCCCGGTGCGCTGCGTCGCAGCCAAACCGCCGCCTGCCAGGAGACGGTGCAGTTCGGGTCCCCGTCAGATGTGGCGGGAACAACGAGTATTTACCTCCGGCTGAACTCTCCGGATGCCGCGCTGATGGAGCAGAACGTCGACGAAGTCGCCCGCAGAGCGTGCGACGCCGACCCGCGCAGCACCGATGTGCGCCGCGCTCACGCGATCGCCGCCAAAGTCAACGGCACCGCCTTCGAGTGCGCATGCGCAGAGCCCGACTGCACCGGCGGCACCGCCGGGGATGCGCCCGCCAAGAACACAGTCGTCTACGTGGTGGCCGACCAGGAATCCGTCGACGCC
>Ga0164307_10001022_pt1 | contig 12518 bp, 12 predicted proteins | sample Whisoiple_243_MG_FD_110214 | JGI IMG/M metagenome (GOLD analysis project Ga0164307, IMG submission 110214) | Soil microbial communities amended with fresh organic matter from upstate New York, USA - Whitman soil sample_243_MG | ecosystem: Environmental > Terrestrial > Soil > Unclassified >...
CGACCTGGAGGACGCAGATCTTCGTCGCCAACCCCTAGCTCGCCGGTGTGGGGCACGCGGCTCAAGGTCGCGGGCTGGAGCCCGCACGGCCGCGGAGCCAGCTGGGCGCTGGTCGTCGACGCACGGGAGAGCAAGCACCCGCCCGTGGTCGAGATCAGCTGGGGCTAGGAGCTCGGCGCCCCTACCAGGGCAGGCTGTCGGCGATCTCCGACAGACGGGGGGCGGTCTTGTCCCGCTCGGAGAGCATCGGCTCCGAGATCGGCCACTCGACGGCCACGTCCGGGTCGTCCCAGGCGATGCCGGCCTCGGTGGCGGGATCGTAGAGGCTCGAGAGCTTGTAGGCGACGTCGGCGATGTCGCTCAGGACGCAGAAGCCGTGGGCGAATCCCATCGGCACTAGGAACTGCCGATGCTTCTCGTCGTCCAGCTCGTATCCCTCCCACTGCCCGTAGGTCGGCGAGTCGCGCCGTAGGTCGACGGCGACGTCCCAGATCCGCCCCCGCATGCAGCGCACCAGCTTCGCCTGGCCCGGGCTGGTCTGGAAATGGAGGCCGCGAAGGATGTTGGCGCCCGAGCGGGAGTGGTTCTCCTGCGCCGTCTGGATGTCGGCGCCGAGCTGGCGCCACAGCTCATCGCGGTAGGTCTCGACGAGGAAACCGCGCTCGTCTCCGTGGACCTCCGGCTCGATGAGCACCAGCCCGTCGAGCTTCGTATCGAGCCGCTTCGGCATCAGCCCAGCGACCGCCCGTACTGGCGCTCGTAGTACTCGCGGTACTCGCCGGAGCGGATCGGGCTCCACCACCACTCGTTCTCGCGGTACCACTCGACGGTGCGCTCGAGCCCCTCGTCGAAGAGAACCTCAGGCTCCCAGCCGAGGGCCTTCGCGCGCTCCGACGCGAGCGAGTAGCGGCGGTCGTGGCCAAGCCGATCCTTCACGTAATCGATCAGCGACTCGTCCCGGCCCGCCAGCTCCAGGATCTTCTTGACGACGTCGATGTTGGGGAGCTCCTCCGGTCCGCCGAGGTTGTAGACCGTGCCGGCCTCGCCGAAGTCCAGCACGGTGTCGATGCCCGAGCACATGTCCTCGACGAAGATCCAGTTGCGGACCTGCATGCCGTCCCCGTAGACCGGGAGCGGGTCGCCGTTCAGCGCGTTCAGGACGCAGAGCGGGATCAGCTTCTCCGGATGCTGCCGAGGGCCGTAGTTATTGGACCCGCGCACGATCAGCGCATCGGACCCGTAGGTGTGGTGGTAGGCGCCGACGATGAGGTCGCCGCCCGCCTTCGACGCCGAGTACGGGGAGGAGGGTTGGATCGGCGACTGCTCCGTGAAGGATCCTGACGCGATCGAGCCGTAGACCTCGTCGGTCGAGACCTGGAGGTGGCGGATGCCGGCCGACCGGGCGGCCTCGAGCAGCACGAACGCCCCGAAGACATCCGTCTCGATGAACTCGCCAGGCGACTCGATCGAGCGGTCGACGTGCGACTCGGCGGCGAAGTTGACGATCGCGTCGCAGCCCTCGACGGCCTCGGCGACCCGCTCGATGTCGGCGATGTCGCCGTCCACGAACTCGACCTGGTCCTCGGGCAGCCCCTTGAGGTTCTCGCGCCGGCCGGCGTAGGTGAGCTTGTCGAGGACGCGAACGGAGCCCTCGGGATGAGCCTCGAGGCGCCTGCGCACGTAGCACGAGCCGATGAAGCCGGCACCGCCGGCGACGAGGACCCTCATGCCACGACCTCGTGCTTCGCCGCCTCGCGCTCGGCCAGGTATTCCGCGAGGCCCTGGCGCCAGTGCGGCAGCCGAATGGGGTCGGGTCGCTCGGTCGCGAGTACGGAGAAGGCCGGCCGCGGCGCCGGGCGGGCGAGCATCTCGGTCGTCCCCGACATGACGTGGCACTCGACGCCCGCCTGGTCGAAGATCTCCTGGGCGAACTCGTACCAGGAGCACCTGCCCTCGGCCGCCATGTGGTGGATGCCGAACTCGTCGCGCTCCATGAGCTCGGCGAGCCCCTCGCCGAGGTGGCGCGTGTAGGTGGGGGAGCCGACCTGATCCGAGACGACGAGCACCTCGGGCCGCTCGTTGCCGAGGCGGAGCATCGTCTCGACGAAGTTCTTGCCGCCGATCCCGAACAGCCATGAGGCGCGGACGATGAAGTGCCGCGGGTTGGAGACCGCGACCGAGGTCTCACCGGCGAGCTTCGAGCGCCCGTAGGCCGAGATCGCCCCGGTGACGTCGGACTCGACGTAGGGACGGCGCGAGGAGCCGTCGAAGACGTAGTCGCTCGAGGGGTGGACAATCTTGGCGCCCACGCTGGCGGCGGCTGCGGCGAGGCTGGCTGCCCCCTCGTCGTTGACGCGCATCGCTCCACGCTCGTCCGCCTCGGCGCCGTCCACGTCCGTGTACGCCGCACAGTTGACGACCACGTCGGGCGTGTGGAGCGCGATCGCCCGCTCGACCGACGCGGAGTCGGTGATGTCGAGCGCGCTGTGGGCGAGCCCGACGACGTCGTGGCCGCGCTCGCGTGCGGCGGCGCTGAAGTCGCCCCCGAGCATGCCGCCCGCGCCCGCCACGAGGACCTTCAGGCTCTCGGACCGGCGCGGGTTCACGGGATCTTGATCTCCGCGTTGTCGCCGACGATCATGCGCAGGGTCTTGGGCAGCGATGCGCCCCGGCAAAGGGTGACGTTCCTGCCCAGCAGGCTCGCCTCCATTCGCGCGTCGAGATCGGTCACGCTCGACCCCGACAGCAGGATCGAATGCTCGACCTCCGCGTGCTCGACCGTCACCCCGGCGTCGATCGACGTGTAGGGGCCGATGTAGGCGTCGGTGATGCGGGAGCCGGAGCCGATGATCGCGGGGCCTCGCACGACCGCCCGCTCGAGCTTCGCGCCCTCCTGGACGATCACGCGGCCCTCGACCTTCGAGTCGATGAGCTCGCCCTCGACCGAGCGCTCGATGTCCTCGAGGACGAGCCGGTTCGCCTCCAGCATGTCGTCGAGCTGGCCGGTGTCCTTCCACCAGCCGGTGACCGTGCGGCTCGCGACCGCCTTGCCATTGTCGATAAGCCACTGGATCGCGTCGGTGATCTCGAGCTCGCCGCGCCCCGATGGCTCGATCGCCTTCGCGGCGTCGAAGATCTGTGGGCCGAAGAGATAGACGCCCACCAGCGCCAGGTCGGTCGGCGGCTCCTTCGGCTTCTCGATAAGCCGCACCACCTCCTCGCCGTTCAGCTCGGCGACGCCGTAGTGCTCGGGGTCCGGAACGCGGGTCAAGAGGATGAGGGCGTCCGGCTCGGACTCGCGGAAGGCTTCGACCAGGTCCCTGATGCCGTCGCGGAGGAGGTTGTCGCCGAGGTACATCACGAACGGCCCGTCCTGGAGGAAGTCCTCGGCCGTCAGCACCGCGTGGGCGAGACCGAGCGGGGCGTCCTGGCGGATGTACGTGATCCGGGCGCCGAACTGCGATCCGTCGCCGGCGGCGGCCTCGATCTCGTCGCCCGTCTCGGGGGCAATGATGATCCCGATCTCCTCGACACCGGCCTCGACCAGCGCCTCGATTCCGTAGAAGAGCACCGGCTTGTTCGCCACCGGCACGAGCTGCTTCGCGGAGGTATGCGTGATCGGGCGCAGGCGCGTGCCGGCACCGCCCGAGAGAATCAAACCCTTCAGGCTCTCCATGACCGCGGGAAGGCTAGTAGGTCCCGCCCAGTTTCCGGTGATCCCACGTGGCGACGCACACGGGCGCAAACTGGATGGCGACGCGCTTTCGAGCCTGAGCCCGGAGCGCCGCGGCTGCCGCGTCGTCGACCTGGGCTCCCCCGGCGTACCGTGACGTCAGCGCCTTGGCCATCTCGAACACCGTGTCGAGGTCGCGGTGGATCTCCGCCTCCGCCTCGATCTCGACCCCGCGGAGCTCGGCGTACTCGTGTCCCGTCTCGATCAGCAGCGTGGCCCGGGCGTCGCGCTCCAGGTTCTTGACCTTCTGCGACTTGGCGTAGGTGTAGATCCAGATCTCGCCGTCGCGCGGCACGTACCAGAGCGGCATCGAGTGCGGCCAGCCGTTCCGGCCCAGACTGGAGACGACCACGACGCGCTCGGAGTCGATCAGCTCGCGCTGCTCTTCGGGGGAGAGTTGGATCTCGCTCCGGCGACTCATTCCGGCTCCAGGATGAGGGTTTCCCAGGGCCCCTCGCCCGCCATCGGCTGGGTGCGGCCCTCCTTCCAGTCCGGCTGCAGGTCGTCGTAGTGCGGGCTCGCCGGGTGGCCCGACTGCCCGGTGAACGCCTGCCAGCGCGACTTCTCGGGGTCGGTCGGGTCGGCGACCATCCGCCAGCATGGTGCCCAGATCGCCGTGAACGGGTCATTGGGGTCCCAGCCGACCTGCGCGACGGTCTCCTGGGCGCCGCCCACCTCCAACCGGCGGTTGAAGATCTTGGCGAAGAAGGGGTTGGCGGCGCCGAGCGCGTGCGGGAAGACCAGCGGATGCACGCGGCCCCACTGCCAGGCCTCCTGATCGGGGCCGAACTCGGATTCCAGGTCGTCCATCGCGCCGCGAAGCGCATCGAGGACCAGGTCGTCCCACGGGCGCCCGACGAGGTCGTCGTCGCCCTCCTCCCAGAGGGTGAGCAGGTGCGCCTGCCAGCGCCATGGCGAGGTCACGTGGGCGACGAATCCGTTGTCCGCGCGGTCGAGCCACCGCTCGATCAGATCGCGGTCCGCGATCGCCGCTCGCGCGACCTCCTTCCCCAGCCGCAGCGTGAACGCCTGATAGATCGTCGCGGCGATCGAGGCCGGGCCCATGTCGCCGTCCCAGGAGCGCAGGCGCTCGAGCGCCGAAAGCTCGCGCTGGTCGCGGGGACTCAGCCGGACCAGTCGGTGCACCGTCTCGAGGCCGGGGATGGACTGCATGTCCGTCTGAATCGACTCGAAGCTCTCCAGATCGTGTTCGGCGCGCGCCTGAAGCAGCTCCTCGATCCGTTGCGCCCGGTAGCCGTCCAGGTAGTCGCTCGTGATGTGGTACGGGTAATCCGCCGGAGCGACACGGTTGTTGGCCGTGATGACGAACCCCGTCTCCGGGTCGTCGAGTTGCGGCAGCTCCCCGTAGGGGATCCAGCCCTCCCACTCGTACTCGCCCGACCAGCCGGGCTTCGGCAGATCGGGGCAGCCGCCCTTTCGCAGCGGGATCCGGCCGACCGTCTTGTAGCCGATCGAACCGTGGCGATCCGCCCAGACCAGGTTCGACACGGGATGAGCGTGAGCCGCAAGCCCCTCGACCAGCCCGGGGCCGCCGTCGAAGTCGAGGACGCCGAAGTTCGCCTCGGTGATCCCCGGGGAGTCGAGGGCTGAGAAGCGCAGCGCGAGCGGCTCCGCGTCGTCGGCGCGCAGGGCCTCGTTGACGATCGGTCCGTGCTCGGTCACGCGGACCGCGAGGCGCTCGGGCCACGCCTGGCCCTTGACGGCGATCTCCTCGTCGATGACCTCGAGGGGCCGGCGCTCGCCATCGAGCTCGTACTCGTCACCGTCGATTCGTTCGATGAAGAGGTCCATCACGTCCGCCATCACGTTCGTGAACGTCCACGCCACGTCGTTGTTCTGGCCCATGGTCACGCCCGGCAGCCCGGGGAGGCTGGCGCCGCGGCAGAAGCGGTCGCCCAGGTAGAGGCCCACCTGGTAGGTGATCCCGGGCATGCTCGGGGGCAGGTGGGGGTCCCCCGCCATCAGCGGCCCCCCGGTCGCCGAGCGCTCGCCGCTCACGGCCCAGTTGTTGGAGCCGGTGGCCTCGACCGCCAGGCCGATCGTGCCGCGCACCTTCGCGATCTGCTCGGCGAGCGCGAGGCCGTCGCCACTCCACCCCGCACCGGGGGTGAGCACCACTGGATTCCCCGCCGGATACCCGGGATCCAGCCGAGCGGCGACGTCGGGGCCGAGCTCGCGGGTCATCTCGGCGCGCAGCAGCTCCCGCTCCCAGTTGGTGGACAGGCCGTAGGAGAGGAGCTTCGTCATCGTGAGCGCGTCGGCCGGCACGAAGGCCTCGAAGCGCTGGCGAAGAACCTGAAACTCGACCGGCAGCGGGCGATCGGCGGCGGCCGCGTTGACGCCGGCGCAGTAGGCGTCCAGGCGGGCGCGGATGTCCGGCGCGACCTCGGCGGCCTCGCGCTCGGCGACGCGGCGCAACCCGAGCGTCCGGAGGAATCGGTCGGTGACCAGTCCCGCGGTGCCGGCGATCTCCGACAACCGCCCCGAACCGATCCGCCGGTAGAGGTCCACCTGCCAGAGGCGATCCTGCCCGTGGCAGAAGCCCTGGCCGAACCAGAGGTCGAGATCGGTCTCGGCGCGGACGTGAGGCACGCCCCAGCGGTCGCGCGAGATCTCGATCGCCGCTTCGATGCCCGGCACCCGAAGGTCACCGGTAGTTCGCGGTAGCGGCCGGCGGAACAGCTGGTACCAGAGGCCCGCGGTCGCGCCTCCCGCGAGCCCCCAGAACGCCGCGCCCGCGAGCGCTGCGCGTTTAGCCACTGTCGCAACGTTCACGCTGCCACTCTAGGAAACCACCACGATTGTCGGGTTTGTGGCGCATATCCCTACTGATCCGACAACCGGGGGGTGTCGGGCGGGCGGGCCTAGTCGTGAATGCCGTCCGGGAGGCGGCCCTCGGCGTCGAGCTTCTCCAGATGCGCCTGCATCACCAGCGCGGCGGCCGCGCGCAGCTCCTTTGGGACGTCGTCCCAGGCCGCGTCGAGGAGCTGACCGCGGGAGCGCTCGCCGGCATCGAGAGCGGCGATCAGCTTGCGCTCGCGATCGAGGCGGTGGTCGATGTACTCGCTGATCTTCGCCGCCGGGTCCGTCACATAGGGCCCGTGGCCGGGGCACAGCAGCTCGAGGTCGAGCTCCTGGATCCGGTGGAGCGAATCGAGGTACGCCGTGAGCGAGCCGCCGTCGGGCGGAACGAACGTGGAGCCCTCACCGAGGATCAGATCGCCGGTGAAGCAGACCCGGCCCAGCAGGAAGCAGACGTGGTCCTCAGCGTGGCCGGGCGTGGGGACCACCTCGAACGGCCCGGACTCCACGACGGGCGCGTCGAGGAGCGGCACCGCCGCCGAGTGGTCGCCATGCGAGTGGGTCAGGAGAACGCCGCCAAGCCCGCCGCGCCTCTCCGCCTCCTCCCGGAGGGCGGCGACATGGCCCGCGTCGTCGGGCCCCGGATCGATCACATAGGCCGGGTCCGAGCCCACGACGTAGCTGTTGGTGCCCTCGAGGGTCATCGCCCCCGGGTTTGGCGCCACGAAGCGCACGATCTCGGGATGTCCCGGGGCGGTGTCCATGACCGCGCCCCGGGCGCTACTTGCCGCTGACTGCCTGAAGAACCGCGTCGCGCGCGTCGTCGGGCTCGAGCACCACCAGGTCGCCGACGCCCTTCAGGACCTCGCGAACGAGCCAGTCCGTCGAGCCGTAGGGGAGCTCGACCACGACGGCTCCGTCGGAGAGCTCGTCCGTGACCGTCCGCTCCTCGCGCAGCCACCGGGCCCGGTTGGGCGAGACCCAGACGCGCGCCACGCCCGCCGTCCCGACCTCGCCGTGGACCAGCCACTCCTGCTCGGCCAGGCGCTCCTCCACACCGTCCCGCGGCTCGAAGGTGTCGTCGGCCACACGCGCCTCCTTCATCCGGTCGAGCCGGAAGTGGCGGGTGTCATCGCGGCCCAGGTCGTAGCAGCCCAGGTACCAGCCCTCCGGGCCGCTCACCAGCTGGTAGGGCTCGACCTCGCGCTTGATGAACTCGTCCTCGTTCTCCTTGTAGTAGTGAAGCTCGAGGACCCGGCGCTTCTCGATCGCATCGTTCACTGCCCGAATCACCTCGGAGTCATCGCGGCCGGGCGCGATCTCGAGGCCCTCGTGCGAGGGGTCGTGCCCCAGCGCGGCGACGATCTTCTCCCGGGCGGTCGACAGGCCGGCCTGCGGCAGGTGGTCGCCGAACAGATCGATCGCGGCGACCAGCGCCTTCGCCTCCAGCGGCAGCAGGCGCGCCGGCCGCGCGAAGTTGTCGCCGTAGGTGTCCGGATCGACTTGGATCGAGTCGCCGTCGATCTCCGCATAGAGCACATACGTCCCGCCGCCGAAGTTGACCACGTTTAGCACGTCCAGATCCTCGTGGAGCTCCTCGCGGCTGACGTTCAGCTCCTCGAGCACTCGGCCGACAGGGAGCTGGGTCTCCTCGCGGGCGGCGCCGATCAGCAGGCCGGCCAGGGTGACGAGGCGCGCGAAGCGCTCGGGCCGGATCACCGCCTCCGAGCGGCCGTTCGACGAGCGCGGCCTGCCGTTGCCCTCGGCGATCGGCCGCTTGACCGTGTTCGCGACGTCGAAGTCGGTGCGATGGCGCTTACGCAGCAGGTCCAGTCGCTCGGCGGCGTCCTTTGCGAGGTCGGCGGGCTCCAGCAGCTCGGCGTTCTCACGCCACCCGAGGACCCACGATGTCAGCATCCGGCCCGAGGCGTACTCCGTCTCGTAGATGAAGCCACGGCCGGGCGCCCCGTCTCCCTTCGCGGCCTTGCGCACCTTCCCGTAGGTGCCGAAGTCCCGGTCGACCAGCCAGGAGATGCGCTCGCGCAGGAACACCTTCGCCGTCCCCTCGATCTCGCCCATCTGCCAGTCGGCCCGGGAGGCGTAGTCGCGGCGGTCGAAATCCTCCCGGGGGGCGAAGTCGTGCTCGGCCTTGGTGGCGTAGGAGACCTTGCCGCGGATCCGGGAGAGCCTGAACACGCGGATGTCGTCGCGCTCGTGCGAGTGGCCGATCAAATAGAACTGGCCGTTGCGGAAGACGAGGTGGTACGGATCGACCTTGCGGTCGGAAAGCTCGTCTCGCTGCAGCGAGTAGTAGCTGAACTCGATCGTCTTGCGCCGGGAGATCGCCGTCTCGATCTTCGCCAGGCGCTGGGACATCTCGCGTCCGCCTCCGGAGGGCGCGAGCTTGACATCGATCGGCGCCGTGTCGGGCTCGACCAGCGGGCTGGGGCGCCCCCACGACACCTGCTGCAGCGCGAGCCGAAGGGGCTCGGCGTAGGCGAACTCACCGTCGAGCAGGACCAGCGCGGTGCGCAGGGCCGCCAGCTCCCCGTCGGTGAACTCGATCGCCGGGAGGTAGTAGTTCTCAGGCGGCAGCGCATAGAGCTCGGCTTCGAAGAAGCCCTCGGCCGGCTTGTCGACCTGCAGCGAGATCCCCAGGCTCTCGAGCTCGGCGCGGTCGGCGTAGAAGCGCCGCGCGAACGCGTCGTCGTTCATCGAGCTGTAGCCCTCCACCTCCCGCTTGATCTCGAGAGCCGACACGGGCCTCCCCGTGGCCATCAGGAACGAGATCAGGGAGAGCTGGCGAATCAGCTTCTCGGTGTCCTTGGCCATTTCTGGTGGTGAGGGGCTTTAGCCCCGAAACTGGCAGGTGTCGTTGGTCATTCTGGTGGTGAGGGGCCTTAGCCCCGAAACTGGCAGGTGCCGTTCACGTGGCTGAATATAGGGGCTAGTTGCCAGCCGTTATGGGGTCGGGCGCAACGCCGCCGCAAATTGCGGCGCCGAGATCGGCGGACCCGCGGCTAAGCGGCGCGCGAGCGGAAGTACGCGGCCGAGTCCAGTCCGCGGTCGAAGCGTGACCACGCCTCGCCGTCAGCCAGGCCGCGCTCGATCCGGTCGAAGCTCCCGAGCTTGCCGCCCAGGTTGTCGATCATGTGGACCAGGGTGGCCTCGCGGGTTGCGGGGAGAACGGGCGATCCGTTCTCCAGCGAACCGTGATGCGAGAGGACGATGTGGAAGAGAGCCTGCGCCAGGTCCGGGTCGAACCCGTCCATCCGCTCCACCTCGCGGCGGACCAGGTAATAGCCGAGGGGGATCTCGCCCTGGAGGCGCCCGGCATCGGTCAGGTCGATCGCGAGCGGATCGTCGTTGTAGGCCATCGTCTTGCCGATGTCGTGAAGGAGCGCTCCGGCGATCGCGATGTCGCGGTCGATGCCCGGGAAGGCCGCCGCCGAGGCACTCACGGCCTGCGCGACCGAGACGGTGTGGTCCAGCAGTCCGTGGCGATAAGCCTGGTGGTAGTACTTGGCCGCCGGCGCCTCGCGGAAGCGAAGCCAGATCGGGGAGTCCTGCCCGAAGAAGCGGTCCAGGAGGGCGGCGAGCTGGGGGTTCTGGATCGTCCCCAGGAGCTCGCGAAGCTGCGCCTCGAGCCGCTCGACCGGGACGCTCGGCCCCTCGGCGAGGTCGGACGGCTCGTACTCGCCGTCGCGGGCGGAGCGGATCGTCTCGACAGTGATCTTGGGCCCGTACTGGGCGTGGACCGCGAAGCGGCCGGTGATGTGCACCGCGGAGCCGGGCTCCGCGATCTCGAAGCACTCGGCGACCTCGTCCCATGCCACGGCCTCGACGGCGCCGGTGCTGTCGCAGACGATCAGCCGCAGCCACTCGCCGCCGTTGCGGCGCTGGCGCAGCTCGCGCTGCCGAACCCCGAAGACGCCGGCGATCGTCTGGCCGTCGGCGAGGTCGCGAACCCAGGCGCGCTCCGGCCCATCGCCGTTTTCCCTGCTCGCGACGCTCTCCGCCGCGCTGGCGATCGCCGGCTGCTCAGTGAGTGAAACCTGCTCGCTCATCGTCCGCTCACAGTAGAGAGGGGGGCGGACGTGCCAAATCTCCCCCGCTGCGGCGACGCGAGCTACCTGGTCTGCTCGGGCTCCTCGTCTTCCGGCCAGGTGCCGGTGAACCGGTGATATGCGTGACGCGACCCCCGCTCAACCAGCCCGCGGACCAGCGCGAAGATCGCGCCCTGGATCGTGAGGGCGAGCGCGAGCTTCCCCAAACTCACCTCGCGATCCCCCGGTTCCGGCGGCTCCTCGTCGTCGACGAGGCCCCATGTCATGTCGACGAACTTCTTCGAGAGGAGGCCGGCGATGAGCCCTCCCACGACGCTGAAGGGAATGAACAGGAGCTTTCTCATCATGCCTGCTTTGCCTGGCACTCGGCGGGCGTCCGCGGCTCCATCGCGATCGTCTCTTCCTCGGGCACGCCGCTCTCGAGCTCGCGGCCACGCTCGATCTCCGCGTTCATCTCCGCGCCGAGGAGCACGGCCACGTTCGAAATCCACAGCCAGATGAGGAAGACGATAACCCCGGCCAGGCTGCCATAGGTCGCGTTGTAGGAGCCGAAGTTGGCCACGTAGGCCGCGAAGCCGGCGGAGGCCAGGATCCACAGCAGGACGGCGAGGATGCCTCCGGGCGTGATCCAGCGGAAGCCCGGATGGCGGACGTTCGGCGCGCCGTAGTAGAGGATCGCGAGCATCGTCATCACGATGAGCACGATCACCGGCCACTTCACGATGTTGAAGATGGTGACGGCAGTGCCCTCCACGCCGAAGATCTTGCCGACGTCGGAGGCCAGCGGGCCGCTGACGACGATGGCGATGGCGCTCACGGCCACCAGCAGGAGGAGGACCAGCGTCATCCCCACCTGCAGCGGGCGGAGCTTCCAGAACGGGCGCCCCTCCTCCGTCTCATAGATCACGTTCGAAGCGCGCGAGAACGCCCCGACGTACCCGGACGCCGACCAGAGCGCCGCGACGAGGCCGATCACGAAGGCCAGGCCCGCGGTCCCCTGGCTCGAAGCAATCTCCCTGATCGCGCCGCTGATGATGTCCTGCGCGGGACCGGGCCCGAGCTCGTTGATGTTGTCGAGGACCGCGTTCGTCGCCGAGTCCCCTGCGAGGCCGAGGATCGACACGAGGACGATCAGCGCCGGGAAGATCGAGAGGATCGCGTAGTAGGTGAGCGCGGCGGCCCAGTCCGTGAGGTTGTCCTCGCGGAACTCGGACACGGTCCGCTTGAGCACGCCCCACCAGGCGCGCCTCCTCAGCTGAGCTGGATGCTGCGGACCTTCCACCCCAGCAGGCGGATTCCCGCTGGGGGTGGAGGTCAAACCGCGCCTGCTCAGCCCTGGATCAGCCCTGCGGCTGCGGGTTCTTGGCGCATTCGGTGAGCCCAATCGATTGGGCTAGCGCATCGCCCTGGCCCGCCGTGGCCTGAACCTGCTTGATCGCGGCACTGAACTGGCTGGTGTCATTGGCCTTCGCCGCCGCAAGTGCCTTCTGCACCAAGGCCTCCTTGGCCTTCGCATCTGCGAGCAGCTTGTCCCAGTCGCTCTGGAGGTTGCTCGGCGGAGTCAGAGCCTCGAGTTGGGTCAGGAGGGGCTGGGTGATCGCGAGCGACTGTGTGATGAACGGCTCGAAGCCGCTCGCCGGGCCGCCGGTCGGTGGAGGCTTGAGGGCCTCCTGCTTGGTGTTTGCCTCCTTGCAGATGGCATTCGCCTGCGAGACGAACTCGCTCTGGCTCAACGGAGCTGATCCCGAGGCCCCGCTCGCCCCGCTCGCCCCCGTCGTGGTGCTGCTGCTCCCACCGCCGCAACCCGCGACGGCGAGCGATGCCGCCGCGACGCATCCTGCGACCGCGGCAAGAGCGATCCGATTGACGATGCTTGTGCGCACAGATGCTCCTTC
>Ga0164307_10001023_pt1 | contig 12515 bp, 11 predicted proteins | sample Whisoiple_243_MG_FD_110214 | JGI IMG/M metagenome (GOLD analysis project Ga0164307, IMG submission 110214) | Soil microbial communities amended with fresh organic matter from upstate New York, USA - Whitman soil sample_243_MG | ecosystem: Environmental > Terrestrial > Soil > Unclassified >...
CCCCGTGGCGATGATCGACACGGAGAAGATCCAGCCGCCCGGCCAGGTGGTGCCCAGACTCATGCGGCCCGGCATCAGGATCGGCGAGCCGCTGGACTTCAGCCGCTACCAGGGCATGGACGGTGACCGCTTCATCCTGCGTTCGGTGACCGACGAGGTCATGTACGAGATCATGAAGCTCTCCGGCCAGGAGTACGTGGACGTCTACGCGACCGCGGCCAAGCGGCAGATCGCCGAGGACGCGAAGAGGAAGGGCCAGGAGAGGCCCGACGCGTAGGGGCGGCGCGGGGACGTACGGCAGGGGGAGGAAACCGGGGGAGGGGACCCAGAGGACATGGCCAGGCGTGAACGGGTCGTACGGATGTCGGTCGAGCAGCCGCTGTGGCGGGCGCTGACCGCGTACCGAGTGCTGACACTCCTCTACGCCGTACTGCTCGCCGGCTTCGGCCGCGAGAAGTACGAGCGCCCCTGGGTGGCCCTGGCCTTCCTGGCCTTCCTCGCCCTCTGGACGCTCGTCACCCTGCCCCGGGTGGCCAACGCCGCGAACTGCACGAAGCGCTTCCTCGGCCTGGACCTCACGGTCGCCCTGACCGGGATCCTGCTGACCCCGCTCGCCGACTTCGACGCCCAGCACATGGACGGCCCGACCCTCCCGTCGATCTGGACCGCGGGCTCCGTCCTCGCCTTCGCGCTCAAGGGCGGCTGGCGCTGGGCCGCCTTCGCCTCCACCCTCGTCGCCGTCGCCAACATCATCGAGCGGGGCGAGCCCAGCAGGGACACCTTCCACAACGTCGTGCTGGTCTGGGTCGCCTCCATCGCCATCGGCTACGTCGTCGAGGTGGCCCGCGCCAGTGAACGCACCCTGGCCCGCGCCCTGGAGATCGAGGCCGCGACCCGGGAGCGGGAGCGGCTCGCCCGTGACATCCACGACAGCGTCCTCCAGGTCCTGGCCATGGTCCAGCGACGCGGCACGGCCCTGGGCGGCGAGGCCGCCGAGCTCGGCCGGATGGCCGGGGAACAGGAGGTCGCCCTGCGGACCCTCGTCTCCAGCGGCCTGGTGCCGACGACCCGGGTCTCCGAGGACAGCGCCGAGGGAGCGGTGGTCCGCGCGGTGGACACCGACGAGGCGGAGAGCGCCGAGTCCGACCTGCGTTCCCTGCTCGCCCCGCACGCCGGCTCCAGGGTCACCTTCGCGGAGCCCGGCGCCCCGGTGCTGCTCCCGGGGGAGGCGGCCCGTGAGCTCGCCGCCGCGGTGAGCGCCGCGCTGGACAACGTCAGGGCCCACGCGGGGCCGGACGCCCACGCGTGGATCCTGGTGGAGGACGAGCCGGACGACGTGGTCGTCACCGTCCGGGACGACGGCCCGGGCATCCCGGAGGGCAGGCTCATCCAGGCGGAGGGGGAAGGACGGCTCGGAGTCGCCCTGTCGATCCGCGGACGGCTCCGCGACCTGGGTGGCACAGCAGAGCTGATCTCGGTTCCCGGCCAGGGCACCGAGGTCGAGTTGAAGGTTCCGAAGGTTTCACGGGGGAAGGCAGGATCGGCCCGATGAGTACACCGAACACACAGGCGTCCGAGGAACGGGCGATCAGGGTGATGGTCGTCGACGACCATCCGATGTGGCGGGACGCGGTCGCCCGCGACCTGACCGAGTCCGGGTTCGACGTGGTCGCGACCGCCGGGGACGGCCCGGGGGCCGTCCGCCGCGCCCACGCAGCGGTCCCCGACGTCCTGGTGCTCGACCTCAATCTGCCGGGGATGCCCGGCGTCCAGGTCTGCAAGGAGCTCGTCGGTTCACAGCCCGGCCTGCGCGTCCTGGTGCTCTCCGCCAGCGGGGAGCACGCCGACGTGCTGGAGGCCGTGAAGTCCGGTGCCACCGGCTATCTGCTCAAGTCGGCCAGCACCCAGGAGCTGACCGACGCGGTGCGCGCCACCGCGGCGGGCGACCCGGTCTTCACGCCGGGCCTCGCCGGACTCGTCCTCGGCGAGTACCGCAGGCTCGCCTCCGACCCGGCCCCCGCCGCCCCGGACCAGCCGAAGGTCCCGCAGCTCACCGACCGTGAGACGGAGGTCCTGCGGCTCGTCGCCAAGGGGCTCTCGTACAAGCAGATCGCCGAGCGTCTGGTCATCTCGCACCGCACCGTGCAGAACCACGTCCAGAACACCCTGGGCAAGCTCCAGCTGCACAACCGGGTGGAGCTCGTGCGCTACGCCATCGAGGCGGGACTCGACGACGCCTGACCCCCGGCCGGAGAGGACCCCGCCCCGAAGGCGAGGGCGGGGTCCTCTCCGGCCGGATCCCGCGCCCGGTCCGCCCGGCCGCGCGGCGTCCGGGAGGCCGGGGCCGTATATTCGCGGGAACCGGCCCCGCCCCCTCACCCGGGAGACGTCGTGGAAATCCTGGCATTCGGCGTGCAGTCCGACGAGAAGCCACTGATCGAGAAGGCCTTCGCGGGCCTGCACGACGTCCGCTGCCTGGACGTCTTCCTCACCGAGGACACCGCCCCGATCGCCGCGGGCTACGAGATCGTCTCCACCAGCGTCAACGCCGACCTCGGGAGCCGGGTCCTGCAGACCCTCGCCGCGGGCGGCACGCAGATGATCGCCCAGCGCTCGACCGGCTTCAACAACATCGACCTCGACGTCGCCGAGCGGCTCGCCCTGCGCGTCGCCCGGGTCTCGTACTACTCGCCCTACTCCGTCGCCGAATTCGCCTGGACCCTGGCCATGGCCGTCAACCGCCGTATCGTCCGCGCGGTGAGCCGCACCCGTGACTTCGACTTCCGGCTGGACGGACTCCTCGGCCGCGACATGCACGGCCGCACGGCCGGAGTGCTCGGCACCGGGAAGATCGGCGAGGCGTTCGCCCGGATCGCCCACGGCTTCGGCATGAACCTGCTCGGCTGGGACGTCACCGAGAACCCCGCCTGCACCGCGCTCGGCATGACCTACGTGGACAAGGAGCAGCTCCTGGCCGAGGCCGATCTGATCAGCCTCCACGTGCCGCTGCTCCCGGCCACACAGCACCTCATCGACGAGCGGGCCCTCTCCGCGATGAAGGACGACGCCATCCTGGTCAACTCCAGCCGGGGCGGCCTCGTCGACACCCGCGCCCTCGTCGGAGAACTCCGGGCCGGCCGCTTCACCGGGGTCGGACTGGACGTCTACGAGGCGGAGGCGGGGCTCTTCTACGTCGACAAGTCCGTGGAGGGCATCGACGACGACACCCTCGCCCGGCTCGTCACCTTCCCCAACGTCATCGTGACCTCCCACCAGGCGTACTACACGCGGGACGCCGTCGGGCAGATCATCGACGCCACCGTGCGGAACGTCACCGACTACCTGGCGGGCCGCCGCAGCGACAACGTCCTGGTGCCGGCGCTCCCGCCGCGCTGACCCGGCGGGAGCCCACCGGCCCCGGCGGCTTCCTCAGCCGGCTACCGGCAGTGCCGCCAGCAGCCCGGCCACGATCGTGGCCCCGCGCAGCGTCAGCACCGACTCCGGGTGGAACTGCACCGACGCGAAGCCCCGGCCCCGCAGCGCGTGCAGCTCGCCGGACACCGTGTCCCTGCTCGCCTCGATGCCGTGCGCATCCAGCTCCGCGGCCGCCGCGTCGTCGCAGAGCGCGGTGAAGCTGTTGTAGAAGCCCACGGTCTCGGGCCTGCCGAACAGCTCGATCCGGGTCTGCGCCCCCTGGTACGGCACGGCCTTCCGCGCGATCTCCAGGCCCAGCTCCGCCGCGATCAGCTCGTGGCCGAGGCAGACGCCGAGCAGGCCGTGCCGGTGTTCCCGCACCAGCCCGGCGGTCAGCTCCCGCAGCAGCCGCATCTTCGGATCGGCCGTGTCCCCCGGATTCCCGGGGCCCGGGCCCAGCACCACGGGCCCCTCGTGGGCCCGCACGGTCTCGCGCAGCCCGGCTTCGTCGTACCGGCGGACCGACACCGTCAGGCCCGAGGAGCGCAGCAGGTGCGCCAGCATCGCCGTGAAGGTGTCCTCGCCGTCGACCACCAGGGCGTGGCCGCGCAGGTCCCGCGTGCGCTCCTGCATGCGCAGCCAGAAGGGGGCCAGCCCGCCGCGCCGGTCGTCCAGGGCCGCCTGGACCCGCGGGTCGGAGGCCAGCCGCGGACGGTCCGCCTCCGACTCCGGACGGCCCGGCCGGACGCCCAGCGCCGCGAGCACCCCGGCCGCCTTCGCGTGGGTCTCGGCGACCTCGCCCGCCGGATCGGAGTGGCGCACCAGCGTCGCCCCCACCGGCACCCGCAGCCGGCCCTCCGCCGAGATGTCGGCGGTCCGGATCAGGATCGGCGAGTCCAGCGTCTGGGCACCTCCGGGCTCCTGGCCCACCAGCGCCAGGGCGCCCGCGTAGTAGCCGCGTCCTCCGGGCTCGTACCGCTCGATCACCCGGCAGGCGTTCTGGACGGGGGAGCCGGTGACCGTCGCCGCGAACATGGTCTCCCTGAGGACCTCGCGCACGTCCAGCGAGGACCTCCCGCGCAGCTCGTACTCCGTGTGCGCGAGATGGGCCATCTCCTTCAGCCGCGGCCCGATCACGACCCCGCCCATGTCGCCGACGGTGCACATCATCTTGAGCTCCTCGTCGACCACCATGGAGAGCTCCTCGGTCTCCTTGCGGTCGCCGAGGAAGGCCAGCAGGCCCTCGGCGCTCGGCCCCTCGGCCGGGTAGCGGTAGGTCCCGCTGATCGGGTTCATCACCACGGTCCCGCCGGACATCCGCACATGGACCTCGGGACTGGCGCCGACCAGCGTCCGCCCGCCCGGTCCCGGCCGCCCGGACGCGGAGGCGTCCCCCGTGTGGACGACGAACGTCCAGTACGCCCCGCGCTCACCGGCCAGCAGCCGCCGGAACAGCGCCAGCGCGTCCGCACGGCCGAAGCCCGGGATCTCGCCGCCGAAGGTCCGCCGGATCACGAAGTTGGCGCCCTCGCCCTGCCCGATCTCGTCCTCGACGACCCGGCGGACGATGTCCTCGTACGCCTCGTCCGGGACGTCGAAGGCGCCGCCCTCGACCCGCACGTCGTGGGCGGGCAGGTGCGCGAGCACCTCGGCCAGCGGCAGCTCGCGCACCCGGTCGGCGACCAGCACGGCCAGCGGGGTCCCGTCGTCCCGCACGTCGAAACCGCGCTCGGCGATCTGCCGGAAGGGCACCAGGGCCAGCGAGGGCCCTTCTCCCACCGGGATGTCGGCGAGCCGTGCGGCCTCCACCACCGCCCCGGTCAGCACCTCGACGGTTTCGTGGTCCCGGCCGGGCGTGCGCCTGCGCAGCAGCGCGAAGGGCGGGGCGTCGTCACGGAGCAGGTCGGACAGGACCGACGCGGCGTCCTCGGCACGGTCGGGCACGGTCTCGGGCATGTGCGTTCCTCTTCCTGAGGGAGGAACGGCTCCCGGCGCCGAAACGCAGAGAAGGCCGCCCTCCGGGCGGCCTTCGCGAAGTCTGTACGCGCGATGAGTCAGTGGGCCGCCGGATGAGCGGTCCACCACCAGTTCTGGGTCGTCTGCGCGAACATGCCCCGCACCCTATCGGAAGTGGTGGACGGACGGGCGCGCGTCTCATGTGTTGAGCGGCCGGACGGGACGGGCTCGCGCACCCCGTAATGTTGTGGATGTGACCGTGAACGCCAATACCTCCGTCGCCGGTGGCAACACCTGGCGAGACCTTCCCGCGGCGCAGCAGCCCGAGTACCCCGATGCCGAGGCTCTGCGCGACGTACTCGCGGACCTCGAGTCGTATCCTCCGCTCGTCTTCGCGGGCGAGTGCGACCAGCTGCGCGCCCGCCTGGGAGCCGTCGCCAAGGGCGAGGCGTTCCTGCTGCAGGGCGGTGACTGCGCCGAGGCCTTCGACGGCGTGTCCGCCGAGCACATCCGGGCCAAGCTGAAGACCCTGCTCCAGATGAGCGCCGTCCTGACGTACGCGGCCTCCGTGCCGGTCGTCAAGATCGGCCGGATCGCGGGGCAGTACTCCAAGCCGCGCTCCAAGCCGACCGAGACCCGCGACGGCGTGACGCTGCCGACCTACCGCGGCGACTCCGTCAACGGCTTCGAGTTCACCGAGGCCGCCCGGATCCCGGACCCCCAGCGGCTGAAGCAGATGTACCACGCGTCCGCTTCCACGCTGAACCTGGTGCGCGCCTTCACCACCGGTGGGTACGCCGACCTGCGCCAGGTGCACGCCTGGAACCAGGACTTCGTGAAGTCCTCGCCGTCCGGGCAGCGTTACGAGGCCCTGGCGCGCGAGATCGACAACGCGCTGAACTTCATGAAGGCCTGCGGCACGGACCCGGCCGAGTTCAAGGCCGTCGAGTTCTACGCCTCGCACGAGGCCCTGCTGCTCGACTACGAGTCGTCGCTGACCCGCACCGACTCGCGGACCGGCCAGCTGTACGACACGTCGGGCCACATGGTCTGGGTCGGTGAGCGCACCCGCCAGATGGACGGCGCGCACATCGAGTTCGCCTCGAAGATCCGCAACCCCATCGGGATCAAGCTCGGCCCCACGACGACCGTCGACGAGGCGCTCGGCTACATCGACCGCCTCGACCCCGAGCGTGAGCCGGGCCGGCTGACCTTCATCGTCCGCATGGGCGCGGACAAGGTCCGCGACAAGCTCCCCGAGCTGGTCGAGAAGGTCACCGCCTCCGGAGCCAAGGTGGTGTGGGTGACCGACCCGATGCACGGCAACACCTTCGAGGCCGCCTCCGGCCACAAGACGCGCCGCTTCGACGACGTCCTGGACGAGGTCAAGGGCTTCTTCGAGGTGCACAAGCAGCTCGGGACGCACCCCGGCGGCATCCACGTCGAGCTCACCGGTGACGACGTCACCGAGTGCGTCGGCGGCGGCCACGAGATCTTCGTGGACGACCTGCACCAGCGCTACGAGACGGCCTGCGACCCGCGGCTCAACCGGAGCCAGTCCCTGGACCTGGCCTTCCTGGTCGCCGAGATGTACCGCGACCAGTAGGACCACCCCGTACGACGCCTGTGGGGCACGGATCGATGTGATCCGTGCCCCACAGGCGTACCGGGGCTTTTGCGGCCGGAGCCACGCGGGTAAGGTTAGGTTAGCCTCACCGGGAAATCGGGACGGCGCAGCGATCGACCCGTCGGGAGGTGAACCGCATGTTCGTATGTTCCTGCTTCGGCATCACGGAGGACCAGGTCAAGAAGCATGCGGACGGCGGCGCGTGCACGCCCCGGCAGATCGCCTCCGTCTGCAAGGCCGGCACCGACTGCGGCGGCTGCGTCCGCAGGATCCAGGCGCTGCTCGGCCGTGGCGACCAGCCGCGCCGCGATCTCACCGAGAGGCGCGCGGCACCGGCGGGCACCCCGGCCGGCGCGCCCGCCGCCCTCGGCGCCACGCCGGACGTCAGGCTCCCCGACGCCGCCTGAGGCGCCCTGCCGGGACCTCGGGCCCGCCGCGCCGCCCCGGGGGATCAGCTTTCCGGCTGCTCGATCAGCTGCGCGATGTAAAGCGGCTCACCGAGCTTCTCGATCAGCTCCAGCTGGGTGTCGAGATAGTCGATGTGGTGTTCCTCGTCCTCGAGAATGGACTCGAAGATGTTCGCGGAGGTGACGTCACCCTTGCCGCGCATCACGTCGATGCCCCGCCTGAGGCGGTCGATCGCCTCCACCTCGACCTGACGGTCGGCCTGGAACATCTCGGTGACGGTCTGCCCGACCCGGACGTGGAAGAGCCGCTGATAGTTGGGCAGGCCGTCCAGGAACAGGATCCGGTCGGTGAGGATCTCCGCGTGCTTCATCTCGTCGAACGATTCCGACCGGGTGTACTTGGCGAGCTTCGTCCAGCCGAAGTTCTCCTGCATCTTCGCGTGCAGGAAGTACTGATTGATGGCAGTCAATTCGGCGGTCAGCTGTTCGTTGAGGAACTCGAGGACCTCGGGGTCGCCCTGCATCGCAGAGGCTCCTTCCAACCGGTGAACTGGGCACGTTTCCGGCGCATCCTCGCATCGGCCCCCCCGGCCGTCCAGTAAGTGCACGCTTAGTATGAGTTGCCCGAATCGACTCTCCCCTGGTCATGACCACCCCTGCCTGTCTGTCACCATGGAGGCATGGGTCAGCCGGAAAGCCGGGAACGCGGCACAGCGGAACAGTCCGGGCTTCCACCGGGGCAGCGGCTGCAGCGTGGCTGGCCGGTCACCCATTACGGTCCGGTACCCAAGTTCAAACCGGACCGCTGGGAGTTCCGGGTCTTCGGGGCGACGGCCGACGGCGACAAGCACTGCTGGAATCATCAGGAATTCACGGCACTGCCTTTCTCGTCCGTCCTCGCCGACCTCCACTGCGTGACCAAATTCAGCATGCTCGGAGCCGAATGGGGCGGAATCCTCGCCCGCGAGGTGCTGGAACTCGCACCGCCCGGCCCCGGAGTGACCCATGTGATGGTCTGGGCCGAATACGGATTCAGCTCGAATCTCCGGATCGCCGACTTCGCCTCGGACCGGACGCTGTTCGCCACCCACAAGGACGGCGAACTGCTCACCGCCGAACACGGATTCCCGCTGCGTCTCGTCGTGCCGCATCTGTACGCCTGGAAGGGGCCCAAATGGGTCCGGGGCATCGAATACATGACGGCCGACCGCCGCGGGTTCTGGGAGGAGCGCGGCTACCACAACATCGGTGACCCGTGGAGCGAGCAGCGCTACTCGTACCAGGAGGAGATCGGGGACGGCCCCGAACTCTGAGCGGCGCCGCGGCCGGACCTCAGACGGCCGCCGTGCCCCGGAGCTCCTTCAGCCGTGCCACGTCCGCGGCATGACCGTCCTTGCCGCCGGGCGTCTCGATGATCAGCGGCACGCCCTCGGTCGCGGGGTGCCGGAACAGCTCACGGAACGGCTCGGCGCCGATATGACCCGCGCCGATGTTCTCGTGCCGGTCCTTGTGCGCGCCCACCACGTCCTTGGAGTCGTTGGCGTGGATCAGCTTCAGCCGGCCCTCACCCACGGTGTCCACCAGCAGGTCCAGCGTCTGCCGCATGCCCGCGGGACCGGTCAGGTCGTGGCCCGCCGCGTAGATGTGGCAGGTGTCCAGACAGATCCCCAGCTTGGGATGGGAGTCCAGGGCCTCGAAGTACGGGCCGAAGTCCCAGGTCCGTGAGCACAGCGAGGAGCCCTGCCCCGCGGTCGACTCCAGCAGCAGGAACGGATCGTCGTCACGGGTCAGCTCGTCCAGCAGCGGGAGCATGTGCGTCCGCACCTGGGCGAGGGCCTCCTCGCGCGGACGCCCGCCGGTGGCCGAGCCCGTGTGGACCACCACACCCAGGGCCCCGATCTCCCTCGCCCGGCGCAGCGAGTGGCGCAGGGAGACGACCGACCGCTCGACGGTGGCCTCGGTGTGCGAACCGAAGTTGATCAGATACGGGGCGTGGACGTACGCCGGAACCGAGTCCGCCGCACACTCGGAGCGGAACAGCTCGTCCTGGGCGGGGTTCCCGGGCGGCGTCGCCCAGCCGCGCGGGTTGGCGACGAAGACCTGCACGGTCTCCGCCTCCAGGGCCCGGGCGTGGCCGAGGCCGACCTTGGCGAGTCCGCCGGCCACGGGAACGTGGCCGCCTATCGGGTTGCGCATGTGCCGCCAGTCCTCGGTGGGTCTACAGGGCCTTGGTCCTGATGGTGATCGTGGATCCTTCGGCGGCCTTCTCGCCGCCCTCGACCGACTGGCTGCCGACCGTGTCGCTGAAGGAGAGGAACGGGCGGTCGACCTTGACCTCGAATCCCGCGTCCTCCAGTGTGCTGCGGGCCTCGTCGACGTCCTTGCCCGTGACATCGGGGACCTGGAGCATGCGCGGGCCCTTGGAGACCGTCAGCTCCACGGTGTCGCCCTCGGCGGCCTCCGCGCCACTGCCGGGTGTCTGCCGGGCGATCTCACCCTGCGCCTCGGCGGAGTTGACCCGCTCGGGCAGCACCTCGGCCTTCAGACCCGCCTCGTCCAGCGCGGCCGTGGCGTCGTCGACCGACAGGCCGGTGACATCCGGTACGTCGACGGGGCTTCCCTTGCTGACGACGAGGGCGACCGCCGAGTCCGTGTGCCGCTCGGTGCCCGCACGGGGATCCGTGCGGATGACCTTGCCCCGGTCGATCTCCTCGCTGAACTCCCGGGTCGCCATCCCCGGCGCGAGACCCCACTTCTTCAGCTCGCGACGGGCGTCGGCGAGGGCGAGCCCCTCCACGTCCGGCACCTTCACGGTCTCCGGGCCGCGCGAGATCACCAGCTTCACCGCGTCGTTGCCCCGGATCCGCTCCCCGGAGCCCGGATCGCTGCTGATCACCGTGCCGCGCCGTACCGTGTCGCTGTAGGCGCGTTCGACGCCCTTCAGGTCGAGACCCTCGTCCGCGAGGCGTTCCTCGGCGGCGCTCTGGGTCTTGCCCAGGAGGGCGGGGACCCGGGTGAACTGACCCGAGTTGATGTACCAGACGCCCGCCCCGGCCGCGAGCACCAGCAGGACGGTCACGACCGCGGTGAGCACCCCCCGCCTGCCGCGGAAGGCCAACGGCACGCGCCGGCCGAGCCCGGGCTCGGGGAGCGCGGTCCGGGGCATCTCCAGCCTGCTGGTGTGGTGCGCGGTGCCCTGGCCCGCGGGGATCACCCGGGGGATCACGCTCGTACGGTCCTCGGCGGCGTCGTGCGTCTCCGCGAGGGCCTGCGGGGGCATCGCGTCGAGCTGCTCCTCGGTGAGGGCCTCGCGTATCACCCGGGACGCCGCGAGCAGGGCCACCGCGTCGGACGGGCGGAGGTCGGGGTTCCGCGCGGTGGCGGCGGCCACCAGCTCGTCCAGCCCGGCGGCCAGACCCGGGACGGCGCCCGACGGGGCCGGGACGTCCTCGTTCAGGTGCTGGTAGATGACCTGGGCGGCGGTGTCCCCGCCGTGGGGTTTGCCGCCGGTCAGCATCTCGTAGAGCACGACACCGCAGGCGTACACGTCGGAGCGGGTGTCGGCCGTGCCCTGTTCGATCTGTTCGGGGGCGAGGTAGGAGACCGTGCCCAGGAGCGATCCGGTGGTGTCCGTGGCCGTGCCCACGGCGCGTACGAGGCCGAAGTCGGCGACCTTGACCCGCCCGTCGTCCCCTATCAGGACGTTCTCCGGCTTCATGTCGCGGTGGACGAAGCCCGCGAGGTGGGCGGCGCCGAGGGCGGCCAGCACCGGTTCGAGGATGTCCAGCGCGGCCCGCGGCTGCAGCGCCCCGCGCTCGCGCAGGACGTCACGCAGGGTGCACCCGGCGACGTACTCCATCGCCAGGTAGACGTACGCCCCCTGCGCACCCTGGTCGAAGACGCCCACCACGTTCGGATGGGCGAGCCGGGCGACCGACTTGGCCTCGCGGATGAAGCGCTCGACGAACGCGGCGTCGGTGGCCAGCGCCGGGTGCATCACCTTGAGGGCGAGCACCCTGTCGAGCCGGGTGTCCACGGCCCGGTACACCGTGGCCATACCGCCGACGGCGATCCGCGCGTCGACGCGGTAGCGGCCGTCGAGCAGCTGCCCGACAAGGGGGTCCTGGAGGGTCGTGTCCACGGGGCGATTCTACGAGCTGCCACGGACACACCGGACGGCCCAGGGCCTCCCCGGGGCCGTTCCGGTGCGGAGCCGTGACAGGGGCATGCACGTGCTGTGACCTGCGGGCCGCCCCGGAGCCCCGGTCCTCAGAAGGCGGGACGCTCCGGATCCAGCGCCGCGCGGCCCTCCGCCGGCGAGGACGCCTCGGCGAAATGGCGGCGCGGGATGCGTCCCGCCCGGTACGCCAGCCGCCCGCCGTCCACCGCGTGACGCATGGCCGCCGCCATCAGCTCCGGCTCCTGCGCCCGGGTCACCGCCGAGGCGAGCATCACAGCGGCACAGCCCAGCTCCATCGCCAGCGCGGCGTCCGACGCGGTCCCGGCGCCGGCGTCCAGGATCACCGGGACCCCGGCCCGCTCGACGATGAGCTGGAAGTTGTGCGGATTGCGGATACCGAGCCCGGACCCGATGGGGGAGCCCAGCGGCATGACCGCCGCGCACCCCACGTCCTCGAGCTTGCGGGCCAGTACCGGGTCGTCGTTGGTGTACGGCAGGACCGTGAAGCCGTCGTCGACCAGGATCTCCGCGGCGTCCAGCAGCTCGACCGGATCGGGCAGCAGGGTCCGTTCGTCGGCCACGACCTCCAGCTTGACCCAGTCGGTGCCCAGCGCCTCCCTGGCCAGCCGGGCCGTCAGCACGGCCTCGCCCGCCGTGAAACAGCCCGCGGTGTTGGGCAGCACCTGGATGGAGAGACGTTCCAGGACCGAGAGCACCGAACCCTGGACGGTCGGGTCGAGCCGTCGCATCGCGACCGTGGTCAGCTCGGTGCCGGAGGCGATCAGGGAGCGTTCCAGCACGTCGAGGCTGGGTGCTCCGCCCGTCCCCATGATCAGCCGGGACGAGAACGTGGCGGGACCGAGGGTGAGGAGGTCGTCGGACACGCTCAGCCTCCCTGGACGGCGGTGAGGACCTCGACGCGGTCGCCGTC
>Ga0164307_10001024_pt1 | contig 12512 bp, 10 predicted proteins | sample Whisoiple_243_MG_FD_110214 | JGI IMG/M metagenome (GOLD analysis project Ga0164307, IMG submission 110214) | Soil microbial communities amended with fresh organic matter from upstate New York, USA - Whitman soil sample_243_MG | ecosystem: Environmental > Terrestrial > Soil > Unclassified >...
CTGTGTTAGCGATGCGGCATGAACGGAATGCGACATTTCGAGCATGCTTTTGCCAATGCCGATTGTCATTAAATTGACTAAAGTCATCGCGCGCGCCAACAAGAAGGCCGGCATTCCGCGCTTTCGGGCTCGCTTCATGGCTGATTTTCACCGCGTCTTCCCCTATCTGGTCTCGCCGCTTGACGCTGGCGGCGAGGTCCGCGCCGATGTGCTGGGCCGGCTCTGCGACGATCTGATCAGTTCCGGCGTTCACGGATTGACACCGCTCGGCTCGACCGGCGAGTTCGCCTATCTCAACCAGGCGCAGCGTGTTTGCGTGGTGCAGACCACGGTAGAGGCCGCCAAAGGCCGCGTGCCCGTGGTCGCTGGCGTGGTATCGACATCGACCGCGGATGCGATCGCGCAGGCGAAGTCATATCAAAAGCTCGGCGTCGACGGAATTCTGGCGATCCTGGAAGCGTACTTTCCGCTGCAGGATGCACAGGTCGAATCCTATTTCCGGGCGATCGCGGATGCCGTCGATATTCCCGTCGTGATCTACACCAATCCGAAATTCCAGCGTTCCGATCTCACGCTCGAAGTGATTGCGAAGCTCGCGGCCCATCCGCGCATCGGCTACATCAAGGACGCCTCCACCAACACCGGGCGGCTGCTGTCGATCATCAGTCGCTGCGGCGATGCCATCAAGGTATTCTCGGCGTCCGCGCATATTCCCGCGGCGGTGATGCTGATCGGCGGCGTCGGCTGGATGGCGGGACCGGCATGCCTCATTCCGCGCCAGAGCGTGGCGCTCTACGAACTCTGCAAGCAGGCACGCTGGGTCGAGGCGATGGCGTTGCAGCGAAGGCTATGGCGCATCAACGAGGTCTTCGCGCGATATAACCTTGCGGCCTGCATCAAGGCCGGCCTTGCGATTCAGGGTTACCAGGTCGGCGATCCCGTCGCGCCGCAGGCACCGCTCACGGATGAGCAGCGCCACGCCGTCGAAGCGGTACTGCGCGATATCGGGCAACGGCGCGCCCCGGAATGACAAAAAAATCTTCAGCCGACGCTAAACCATTCTGATACCCTGCGAGAATTATCACCAGGAGGATTCGATGCGAAAATTATTGACCGTGCTCGCGACGCTGGCGATGTTGAGCCTGACCAATTGCGGCTACAACGCCATCCAGGGCAATGACGAGCAGGTCAAGTCGGCCTGGTCGGAGGTGCTGAACCAGTATCAGCGACGCGCCGACCTGGTGCCCAATCTGGTCAATTCGGTGAAGGGGTTTGCGCAGCAGGAAAAGGACGTGCTGCTTGGCGTCACCAACGCCCGCGCCAAGGTCGGCAGCATCCAGGCCACGCCTGAACTCATCAACGATCCCGGCGCATTCGCCAAATTCCAGGCCGCGCAGGGCGAACTGACCAGCGCGCTGTCGAAACTGCTTGTCGTCACCGAGAACTATCCGCAGCTCAAGTCTGATGCGCTGTTTCACGATTTGATGGGGCAGCTCGAAGGCACTGAAAATCGCATCACGGTGGCGCGCAACCGCTATATCAAGGCGGTGCAGGACTACAATGTGGGCATCCGCACCTTCCCGAACAACCTGACGGCGATGGCGTTCGGATACAAAGAGAAGGCGAATTTCACGGTCGACAACGAAAAGGAAATTTCGAGCGCGCCGAAGGTGGACTTCAACCCCGCGCCGGCGCCCGCGCCCGCGCCGAGCAAGTAACGCGGGCCGGACCCGCGCGCGATGAACGCGGCCAGAGCCTCCCTCGTTGCGCTAATATTGTGCTGGACGTTCGCGTTCGGGCAACTGGCGGCGTTCGCGCAGGTTCCGGTGCCGCCATTGAGCGGACCGGTGGTCGATCAGACCGGTACGCTTTCGAGTGACGAGATCGATTCACTTGCGAAGAAGATCAGGGATTTCGAGGCGCGCAAGGGCAGCCAGATCTCGGTGTTGATCGTGCCGACCACGCAGCCTGAGGAAATCGAGCAATATTCCATCCGGGTGGCGGAGGCCTGGAAGATCGGGCGCAACAAGATCGACGACGGCGCGATCCTCCTGGTGGCCAAGAACGACCGCAAGCTGCGCATCGAGGTCGGTTACGGCCTCGAAGGGGCGCTGACGGACGTGACCACCAGGCGCATCATTGACGAGATCATCACGCCGAGGTTCAGGAACGGCGACTTCGCCGGCGGCATTTCCGCAGGGGTCGATCGCATCATCAGCGTCATCGACGGCGAACCGTTGCCGCCGCCGCCACAGCGGTCGCAGCGAACCAATAGTTCGGTCTCGCCGGAATTTTTCAACCCGACCAACCCGTTCGTCATCATCGCGGTGCTGTTCCTCGGCAATTTGATGCGGAGCCTGCTGGGCCGGCTGGTCGGCTCGGCGGCCGCGGGCGGCGTGGCGGCGGTAATGGTATGGTATTTTCTCGGCTCGCTGATCTTTGCAGCCATTGCCTTCGTCGCCGTTGGGCTATTCACGATGATCAGCGACGGCTTCCACTCCGGTACGACGTATGTCGGCGGCAGCGGTGGCTGGTCCGGCGGCGGTCGTTCAAGTGGCGGCTGGAGTTCGGGCAGCGACAGCGGCTCCTTCAGCGGCGGTGGCGGCAGTTTCGGTGGCGGCGGCGCATCGGGTAGCTGGTAAAGAGAGCTGATACCATGGGCATCAGGCGCGTCGGCAAACATCTTCTCGAGCACCGCTGGCGCGTGCGACGGCTGTTTCCGCCGCGAGTACTCAATGCAATCGAGCAGGCGATCAAGACGGGTGAGACCCTCCATGCCGGCCAGGTCCGCTTCGTGGTGGAAGGCGCGCTCGACGGCGTGCCGCTGCTTCGCGATCAGTCAGCGCGGCAGCGCGCGCTCGACGTGTTCTCGGAACTGCGGATCTGGGACACCGCGCACAACAACGGCGTCCTGATTTATCTCTTGCTCGCCGACCGTCAGGTCGAAATCGTCGCCGACCGCGGCATCGACGCCAAAGTCGGCGCCGCCGGCTGGGCCAAAATCTGCGCCGACATGCAGGCCGAATTCAAGGCGGGCAAGTTCGGCAGCGGCTCGATCCACGGCATTGAAGCCGTGTCGCGGGAGCTGGCGAAATATTTCCCCGCGCGCGGCAAGGGGCCGAACGAACTGCCCGATGCGCCCGTGGTGATGTAAACACCGTCATTCCGGGGCGCGCTCTTGCGCGAGCTATGGTGCAATTGCGCACCTGAGAATCCATATCCACTGTACTCGTGTTCGGTACCAAACGTCGTCACTGCAAAACATCACCACGGGGGTTATGGATTCCGCGTCTGCGCCAAAAGGCGCATCCGGAATGACGAAGCTTGCGCGTCGCACGTGCTTCGCGTTCGCGCGCTTCACGCCTTGACCGGTTGGGCGAAGCTTCCGCCGCGCATGGAAGCCGGTTCTGGAAGAATTTAAACCGCTCGCCGAAGCGATAGCCGTTGGCGAGCGGCTCGGCGATCTTGAACCCGGCGCGCCGCGTCCACCTCCGGCATTGGTCCGATCGAGTCATGCCCATGCGGTTCCTGAAATTTCGGCAACGCTTTTCCCGGTAACGATTTGGCAAGCAATGAAAGTTACCAAATGGTCAACCTTTCATGGAGAATGCGCCGTGAGCGAACACGCCGAACAGACCAGCGGTGAATCCGGTTCCACCGGCGCCGGGCCGATCGTTCCCAATTCGTCCATTTCCAAACCTTCCGATTCCAAATCCTTCACTGCCGCTGCCGCGGACCCGACGCCCGTGAGCGCGGAAGCCCCGAGCCTGGTGCCTGCCCAGAATGCGGCCGGCGAAGCGCCCAAGATTGAAGCTGCCAAGGTTGAAGCTGCCAAAATGGAAGTTGCCAAGGCCGAACCTGCCAAGCCGGAAGCGCCCAAGGTCGAAACGTTCAAGGCGACGGCCAAACCGGACACCGCGCGGCCGCCTGGCAAGCTCCTGATCATGTCATCAGCCGACCATGGCTGTTATCGTCCGGGTTCCGGCGCGCAAAAATCATCCGAACCGGGCAAGGGCGGCAAGCGCCTTGCCGCTGCCGCCGTCGTCGCGCTGGCGGCGCTTGCCGGTGCGCTTGCCGGTGCGCTTGGCGGCGCCATGGCGACCGCCGGCCTGCAGCATTTCGCCGGCAATGCGGCGCTACTTTCCGCCAATCCGGACTCCACTAAACCTGACCTCGAGGCTTCCATCGCGCGGATCGACTCCGACGTGGTGGCGCTGAAGGCCAGCGTCGAGCACACCTCCAAAATGGGCGTGAGCCAGTTCAACAAGACCAGCGACCGTCTCGACAGGCTCGAGAAGGCGCAGGCGGAGCCGGCCGCCAAGCTCGCCAAGCTCAGTGAAGCGGTCGAAAAACTCCACGCCAGCTCGCCCGCTGCGCCGGTGGCAATCGCCGCGCCGCAGGCGAAGGATGTCACCGGCTCGGTGACGCCACCTGCGACCTCACCTGCAGCGCCAGCCGCTGCGCCCAAGCCCGAAGTAGGTCGCTTGCCGATCGTCGATAACTGGATCCTTCGCGACGTCAGCCGCGGCGGTGCCTGGATCGAAAGCCGGCGGGGCATCTACGAAGTTTACGCCGGCGATATGGTTCCAGGCCTTGGCCACATCGACGCGGTCCGCCGTCAGGACGGCCATTGGGTCGTGGTCACCAGCCGCGGCCTGATCGTTACCCGCTGAGGCCGCTCGACGCCGAATTCGACCGCGATGTCGCGGCAACGCGGCGTTGTTCGATCGCGCATCCATCGACGCCGACCGGCCTGTAGGGTAAACTCTGTCGAGCGGGCGCTGACCGGACAGCGCCACGGACCCGGTAGAGGCGGCTGATGAACGAAGCGGAGAAGGACAAGGCGCGCAACCACGAGATCGCCGAGAACGAGGCCGAACGGCAAACCACCGGCGACATAAGAGTGTCGAGCTGGGCGATCGCGATTTTTGTCTGCCTCTCCCTGGCCGGCTGGGTGTTCATGCACAGGTAGTCAGGACATCAGCCCACCGCGCCCGCCGCGCGAAATTGCTGGATCGCGGCCTCGTCATAGCCGGCTTCGCGCAACACCTCGTCCGAGTGCTCGCCGATGTGGGGCGGATGACGGGGCGCGGTCTTGCGGCTGCCGTCGATCCAGATCGGGCTGTTGATGGTCAGAAGTTGGTCCCCCTCGAACGGCAGCAGAACGTCATTGTCGATCATCTGCCGGTCGGTCGGGAGGTCGTCGAGGATGCCGACCACGCCGAACACCAGGCCGTTGCCGTCGAGGCACTTGCGCCACTCGGCGAGGTCACGGGTGGCAAAAATCCCGTCGAACAGTTTGATCAGTTCGACCGAGCGCGCATGGCGGTCGGCCCTGGTGGCAAAGCGTGCGTCGGTAACGAGATCCTCACGGCCCGGCACTTCGCCAGCGCCGGCCATTGCCGCTCCTCGTTGAGCAGCGACAGGATCAGCCAGCGTCCGTCGCGGCATTTGTAGTGGTTGGTCACGGCTTTGAGCGCATGCTCGCGCGAGCGCCGTTCCGAAAACTTCGCGCCGCACAGTCTGGCCTGCGCCAGCACGCCGTTGGCCCAGACGCCGTTGGCCATCAGGTTGGAGCGGACGTGCGAGCCCTTGCCGCTGCGCTCGCGTCTGTAGAGCGCGGTGACGATCGCGCCATACAGCGCCATCGCGCAAGGATGGTCACCCATGCCGGCGACCGAACGCGCCGGCGTGGTGGATTCATCCGCGCGCACCAGATCCATCAGGCCCGAACGCGCCCAATAGGCGTTGCTGTCGAAGCCGGGCTTGTTGGCTTCCTCGCCCTTTTCGCCGTAGCCGGTGAATGAGGCATAGATCAGCCGCGGGTTGAGCGGCGCGAGCTCCGTCCAGGAAATGCCGAGCCGGCCGCGCACCTCCGGCGGAAAATTGGTGATGAAGACGTCCGCGTCCCTGGCGAGCCGGTGCAGCACCGCCTGGCCTTCCGGTTTGGAGAGATCGAGCGCGAGGCTGCGCTTGTTGCGGGACTCCAGCAGCCAGGCGAAATTGTGCTCGCTCCGCGGATAGCCCGGCAAATTCGGCAGGTTGCGATAGGGATCGCCGGCGCCCGGCGGCTCGATCTTGATCACCTCGGCGCCGAAATCCGACAGCACGGTGGCGGCCGCGGGCGCTGCGATAAAGCTTGCGCAGTCCAACACCTTGAGGCCTTCGAAGATGCCGTCTTCCATGGCGACGTCGCTCCCGTGACGTTTGTTGGTTTGTCCGCGTGCCGAACTTCGATCGGCGTCAACCCATTTGATCAGGTTGGGCAGGGGATGCAACGGCGGTTTTTCAGTTGGCGCCGATCGAAGTTCGGCGACGACCTCGTTATGCTGTGAAGCTTTCAGCCGGCTCGAAAAAATGCGAGAGCGCCTCCTTGGCGGCCTGCGAGCAGCATCTCACAGTGCGTGCATCGTAGGGGTGAGGCCACACGAAGAGGCCGAGGATGGCTCCGACATAAGCCGGCAAGCCCCGATAGTCGCTTCCTGTCCGCAGCGCACACGCACGCGAGCGGGATGAAATGAGGATGGGAGCAGGCAAAGTTAGCTGCTGGCATAACCGGCTCTTGATCAAGGTTCATAAAACGGACTACACGCTATGACTGTGGTTTGCGTCCACAATTCCGCCCAGGGAGGATAAACATGACCCACCTGATGCGCTTCGCTTCATCGGCCCTTTTCGCTGGAATATTATTAGTGGTCCCTCCGCCAGCGTCTGCTGGCGCTCAATGAGCCCAATTGCGGTGTCATTGATTGCGTTAGCGATCATCCTTGCTGCCGCACTCTTCGGTACTTTGCTCCGCAACACGCTGCCAGGCCATTATCTGGTAGACGATTCAAGAGACACGTACGGCTAGGGACCGGCCTGATCACGACGCTGGCCGGACTTGTGCTCGGTCTGCTGGTTGGCTCGGCGAATAGCTCATATGATGCCCAGAGCACCCAAGTTAGGCATTTGACCGCCAACATCGTACTGCTCGACAACCTCCTCGAACAATACGGCCCCGAGACACGCGATGTCCGCGATCTTCTGCGGCGGGCCGTTGATCCCTTGGTCAGGAGGATTTGGCGAGAGGACAAATCGGAGTTCGCGAAGGGAACGCCTTTCCGGGCGACCGCCTTGGCGGAGGATGCTTATGTAAAAATTCATTCTTTCGCCAAAAACGGATGCGCAGCGCTCGTTCAGGGAACGTGCAATACAGCTCGCCACCGACGTGGCACAAACGCGCCTGCTCCTCTTTGAACACGCTGACACCTCAATCCCCATTCCTTTTCTGGCGATACTGATCTTTTGGCTTGCCATTATCTTTATGAGCTTCAGTTTGTTCTCGCGCCTCACGCCGATAAACATCGTCGCCATGTTGGTGTTTGCCATTTCCGCGTCCGCTGCGCTTTTCCTGATCCTGGAGTTAAGCCAGGCATTTGTTGGACTAATGCAAATTTCCAGCACGCCGCTGCGCGCCGCCCTCGCGCCGCTTTGATCGTAGCCATCCCCGGCAAAATGTCGGGACTCGGGAAGGGGGGCAGGGCAAGCCCGCTAATGACGGAGCAGACCTTAAAGTGAACCGCTGGAAGGCAGCAAGCCACGGCACCGTAGCGAAGGCGTCACGCTCAGCCTCCTCGGCTCCGACGTACAAGTCGGACATCTGGTGTAGCCGCGCATTAAGGCCGAGGAAAGCTGCGCGTTGCTCTTCCATCGAGGAGGGCGGTGATTAGATAGGAGGGGTAACCCCAAGGAGTTTCCATGAAAAAACCTCTGACGATCCCGGACGAGCCGCAACCCCGCAACATCATCCGCGCTGACCTTGTGATGACCGAGGGCTTTGGCTTGGAAGTCGATGGCCGCATGAAGACGGTATTTCCAACGCTTCAAGCGGCGCAGAAGAAGGCAAGGGATCTCAAAGCAGAGTTTCCGATGTTGCAAATCAAGGTGTATGACGCTGCGGAAAAGAAGTTGCTTGAACTGTCGCCGACCGAGTGACTAAAGGTCGTGCGCCGCGTTGGTACTGCATCAGAACCAAAACGCAGCAGGGTAGGTGAGCATGTGAAGAATCTTTTTGCATTGGGTCTTTTCCCGGCCATATTTCTCTCCACCAATCCGACTCGTAGTCAAAGCAACCCGCCTCAGGCGCCCATCGCCTGCGAGATCAAGGACAATGTCGAGGACAGCACCTGCCAGAACAAATTGAAGGGGCTGTTTACGCGCAAGGGCGACACGCTGACTCTCAAGCTCGATGGCAGTAAATCGAAGACATACGTCGGCAACAGAGCGGCGTGTGATGGCGAAAATGTCGACGATTCGAAGTGTCTCGTCTTCGTAATGCTGAAATACTTTCCATCAACCCAATCATACTTGATCGAACGGGGACTTTACGAGTGCGGCGACCTTCTGTTCGTCAGCCGGCGCACCGGTAGCGACACAGTTATGCAGGCAATTCCGGTGTTGTCGCCGAGCGCGAAATACTTGCTCTCGATCGATCAGAGCGAAGCCTGCGAGCGCAAATACGACATTGCAATATGGTCCATGCAGACGGATCCTCCCAAGCTGGAGTCAAGTACCAGGCCAAGCAGTACGAGAACTGGGAGGTCGTAGCTTGGGAGAATGACACGCGCATCAAGATGAAGGCATTTATCAACGGCAGGTCTTCTTACGATCAGGAGGCAGAACTGGTACGGCAGGAGAGCGGCTGGACCCTTGACCTAGGCAAGAAGACCGATCGTCCGAAATGGAACGTGAAGGAGGCGCGACCAACTGTTGCGCCCGTGCAGTAACAGTAAGACTCCCGCGACGCGCGTTTCGCTTCATTGCAATCAAGTTTCGCAGTCCTAATGATTCCCGTGTCATGATGTGAGAGTACGGCTGACGCCTCCAGTCGAGTAATTTCCGCGACTGACGCTTAGTTGACCAAATTATGGAACGAACAGAAAGTCGCTTGACAGCAATTTGCTGATTTGCCCGTCGTGTTAATCTGTCGCAGACATTGTTGTTGATCTCGAATGCAAATCAGCAACACATCTTGCGCCATCCCGCACCCGAAAAGAGGGGCGTATCGCGATCGTCACGGACGTTGGATGCGGGGAGCGATGGACGCAAGCGCGCATGCAGGCGAACGGCGCGGCCTTGCGTACGGCGAAGTCGTGTGGTCTTGACGCCCCGACGCTGGCGTCAAGTTGGCGATGATGCCTGGAGTTTTCCTGGCATCACGCCGGCGACGGTGACAACAAAGCCCGGTCACCGGAGAGAGCACGAAGGAAACCGTAAAACCATCGCGCAGGGAATGCCGGTGTGAGCCCGGTGAACCTGTGGCGACTACCGTGCATTCTTTGCACAAACCACAGGTGCATCGGACACCCGGCATTCCCCGCGCCCTCACTTGAGGGTCGCGCTGCGCCCTCTGAAAAAAGGCGAACGAAATTGCAAACCTCGGGCGCATGTTGTCGCGAGAACGAGAAGTTATGCCCGCTTGCTGTTTGAAATCATCCGCAACTCGTCATGGCCAGGCTTGTCCCGGCCATCCACGTCTTGCTTGCTAAGGAGACGTGGATGCCCGGCACTAGGCCGGGCATGACGACAATTTGTAATCGTAGCCCGGATGAGCGAAGCGACATCCGGGTCGCGCATTGAATCCCTCCTGCCAGGATGGATTCGATCAGCGAATTAGTGAACATGCACAGCTGTGACGAGCCGGACTCAACTCTCTTCATCCCCTGACAACAGCGCGGCGTTGCCGCCGGCGGCGGCGGTGTTGACCGTCACCGTCTGCTCGGTGGCAAAGCGCGCCAGATAATGCGGACCGCCCGCCTTTGGTCCGGTCCCCGACAGTCCATGGCCGCCGAACGGCTGCACGCCGACCACCGCGCCGATCATGTTGCGGTTGACATAGATGTTGCCGACCTGAAGCCGGTCGATCACGTCCTCGATTGTATCCTCGATCCGCGAGTGAATGCCGAACGTCAGCCCGTAGCCCGCGCGTTCGATCGATCGCAGCACGGTCTCGATATCATCGGCGTGGTAGCGCACCACATGCAGGATCGGCCCGAACACCTCCTCCGTAAGCTGCTCCGCGCTCGACAGCTCGAAAATATGCGGCGCGACGTAATTGCCGGCGGGAGCGACGCCGGCGTAATGCACCCGCGCCTCGCGCTTCATCCGCGCGATATGCGCATCCAGCCGCTGCTTGGCTTCCGCATCGATGACCGGTCCGACATGAACGGCGACGTCACGAACATCGCCGATCTTCAATTCACGCGCGGCGCCCGCGATCATCTCGATCATGCGGTCGGCGACGTCGTCCTGCACGAACAAGAGCCGCAACGCCGAACAGCGCTGCCCGGCGGAACGGAACGCGGAGGTCACGACGTCGTCGGCGACCTGCTCGGGCAGCGCGGTGGCATCGACGATCATCGCATTGATGCCGCCGGTTTCCGCGATCAGCGGCACGATCGGCCCGTCTTTGGCGGCGAGCGCGCGGTTGATCGCGCGCGCGACTTCGGTCGAGCCGGTGAACACCACGCCGGCGATGGCGGGATGCGCGGCGAGCGCCGCGCCAATGCGGCCGTCGCCTTGCGCCAGATGCAGCACGGAGGCGGGGATGCCGGCTTCGTGCAACAGACGGACGGCTTCCGCCGCAATCAGCGGGGTCTGCTCGGCGGGTTTTGCCACAACTGCATTGCCGGCCATCAATGCGGCGGTGACCTGGCCCATGAAGATCGCGAGCGGGAAATTCCATGGCGAGATCGCGATGAACACGCCGCGACCGCGCAAGCGCAGCAGGTTGCTCTCGCCGGTCGGCCCCGGCATTGCTTCGCCGTCGCCGAACAATTTGCGGCCCTGGGCGGCATAGTAGCGGCAGAAATCGGCGGCCTCGCGCACTTCCGAAAGCGCGTCGTCCAGCGTCTTGCCGCCCTCGGATTGCAGCAGGGCGATGAAATGCGCGCGGCGCCGCTCCAGAAGATCGGCGGCCTGCTCCAGCATCGCGGCGCGACTGCCAGCAGGCGTTCGGTCCCAGTCTTTAAATCCAGCCTGCGCCGCGGTGACGAGGCGGGCGGCGGCTTGCGGATCGAGTTCGGCGACGCGATTGGCGTTCGGGGGATCGCGGGCGACCGCCGAAAGGAGCTGGCCCAACGCCGCGCGTTCGCCGAACTCGATGCCGCGCGAGTTGATCCGTTGCGGCCGATAGAGATCGTGCGGGCGCGGAATGTTCGGATGCCGCGCCTGATCGGGTACGCCGATGATGTCGGCCGGACGGTGCAGCAGGCTCGCGACCGGAATATTCTCGTCGGCGGCGAGCGCCACGAAGGAGGAGTTGGCACCGTTCTCCAGCAGTCGCCGCACCAGATAGGCCAGCAGATCGCGATGGCTGCCGACCGGCGCATAGGTGCGGCAGGCAAGCTCGGGATGGTCACGGCCCAGTTGCGCGTAGAGCGCTTCTCCCATGCCATGCAGGCGCTGGAATTCGAAATCGCCGCTGTTTGCTGTAAGTTCGAGGATGGTCGCCACCGTCAGGGCGTTGTGGGTGGCGAATTGAGGAAAGATCCGTGGCCGCAGCGCCAGCATTTGCCGGGCGCAGGCGACGTAGCTCAAATCGGTCATCGCCTTGCGCGTGAACACCGGATAGTCGTCGAGCCCGCGCTCCTGCGCGCGCTTGATCTCGGTGTCCCAATAGGCGCCCTTGACCAGCCGCACCATCAGGCGGCGGTTGAGGCTCCGCGCGAGGCCGTCGGCGTAATCGATCACCGCGATCGCGCGCTTCTGGTAAGCCTGTATCGCGAGCCCAAAACCGTCCCATCCCGAAAGCGAGCGGTCGGCCAGCGCGGCTGCGACCACGTCGAGCGACAATTCGAGCCTATCGGCTTCCTCGGCATCGACGGTGAAATTGAGGTCATGCGCCTTGGCGCGGCGTGCGAGATCGATCAGCCGCGGCACCAGCTCGCTTGTGACGCGCGCCTGGCTCGCCGCCTCATAGCGTGGGTGCAGTGCGGAGAGTTTGACGGAAATGCCGGGCCGGTCGGGCAGCGGCCGGTGACCGGCGTCGCGGCCGATCGCCGCGATCGCGCTGGCGTAAGCGTTGAAATAACGCGTCGCATCCGCGGCGGTGCGGGCGCCTTCGCCGAGCATGTCGAAGGAATAGCGCGGCGCCGGCGCGCGGTCTGCCTGCGCCCGTTCGAGCGCCGCCTCGATGGTCTCGCCGAGCACGAAATGACTGCCCATCAACCGCATCGCCTGCCGCGTGGCGGCGCGCACCGCCGGCAGGCCCAGCCGTTTGGCCAGCCGCCCGATGGTGCCCTGCGGCGTCTCGCCGGGCTGGATCACGCGGGCCGACACGCCGAGCGCCCATGCCGACGCGTTGACCAAAAACGCGCTGGAGCGGGTTTCGTGGTGTACGAAGTCGCCGTGGCCCAGCCGGTCTTCGATGAAGCGATCGGCGGTATGGCCGTCCGGCACCCGCAGCAGCGCCTCCGCCAGCACCATCAGCGCGAGGCCTTCCTTGGTGGACAGCGCATATTCCCGCAGCA
>Ga0164307_10001027_pt1 | contig 12497 bp, 10 predicted proteins | sample Whisoiple_243_MG_FD_110214 | JGI IMG/M metagenome (GOLD analysis project Ga0164307, IMG submission 110214) | Soil microbial communities amended with fresh organic matter from upstate New York, USA - Whitman soil sample_243_MG | ecosystem: Environmental > Terrestrial > Soil > Unclassified >...
CAGTCTGGGGGCTGAGGAACCGCTCGGGGTCGTACTCGCCGCCCTCGTAGGCGACCAGTCCCTCCTGCATGACGGTCGCGATCCGGCCCGGATGGATCGACGTCACCCGCAGCTCGGGTTCGTCGTTGCGCAGCGAATCGGCGAAGCCCCGCAGCGCGAACTTGCTCGCGGTGTAGGACGCCAACCCGGGCGAAGCGTTGATCCCCGCGCCGGAGTTGATGAACACGACGTGGCCGCGCGCTCTGTGCAAGGCGGGCAGCAGCGCAAGCGTAAGTGCAACGGCGCCAATGACATTGACCTCCATGGTGACGCGCCACTCGTCGACAGTCGACTCCGCAACGCGCCCGGGGAAGGCGGCGCCTGCGTTGTGAATCAGCACATCGAGCTCGTCGATCGGTTCGACCGCGGAGGGGATGGCGTCGGCATCCTGCAGGTCCAGCGGCCAGGTGGTGGCTTCGAGCCGCTGCGCCAAGGCGTCAAGCCGGTCCGAGGGCCGACCGCCGAGAAACAACGTGTGAGTGGGCTCCAGTGCCTCGGCGAGTGCCGTACCGAGGCCGCCCGCCGGTCCGGTGATGAAGGCGGTCGGCATGCCGGTCACCCTACCGACTGCGATCATTGACGAGATGGCACCAGATCCCAGCTTCGCTCCCACGCAGCTCGCCGCGCGCGCTGCTTACCTGCTGCGCGGCAACGACCTGGGCGTGATGACCACGGCGGCGCCGCTGCTGTACCCGCACATGTGGAGCTGGGACGCCGCCTTCGTGTCCATCGGCCTCGCCCCACTGTCCGTCGAGCGGGCCGTCGTGGAACTCGACACGCTGCTCTCGGCACAGTGGTCCAACGGGATGATTCCGCACATCGTGTTCGCCAACGGGGTCGACGGCTACTTCCCTGGTCCTGCGCGGTGGGCGACCTCGGCGCTCGCCGTCAACGCGCCGCGCAACCGGCACACGTCGGGCATCACCCAGCCGCCGGTGCATGCCATCGCCGTGCAGCGCATCCTCGACCACGCCCGCTCGCGCGGCCGGTCGACCCGCGGGGTGGCCGAGGCGTTTCTGGACCGCCGCTGGGACGATCTGGTGCGCTGGCACCGCTGGCTCGCCGAAGCGCGCGACCAGAACGGCCATGGCCGAGTCACGCTCTATCACGGGTGGGAGTCCGGTATGGACAACTCGCCACGGTGGGATGCCGCGTATGCCAACGTGATTCCCGGCGCGGTGCCCGAATATCAGCGCGAAGACAACGCCATCGTCACCGACGCTAGCCAGCGGCCGTCCGACCTGGAGTACGACCGCTACCTGTGGCTGCTCGAAGAGATGAAGTCGGCACACTACGACGACGATCTGCTGCCCAAGGTGATGAGCTTCGCCGTCGAGGACGTGTTCGTGTCGGCGATCCTGTCGGTGGCCTGCACGGTGCTCGCCGAGATCGGCGAGGACTACAAGCGCCCGAACGCCGACGTCCGAGATCTGTACGGGTGGGCGGACCGGTTCCGGTCGGGCGTCATCGAGACGGCTGACGAAAGGACCGGGGCGGCCAGGGATTTCGACGTCCGGGCGGGAAGGTCGATAGCCACCGAGACGGTCGCGCAGTTTGCGCCGCTGCTGTGCGGCGGCCTGCCCCATGACAAGGAGCGGACGCTGCTGCGGCTCCTCGAGGGGCCGCGGTTCTGCGGGCATCCGGACCTGAAGTACGCGTTGATCCCCTCGACGTCGCCGGTGTCGCGGGACTTCCGGTCAAGGGAGTACTGGCGCGGGCCGGTCTGGCCGGTGATGACCTGGCTGTTCTCCTGGGCCTTCGCGCGCCGCGGCTGGGCCGAGCGGTCCCTGATCCTTCGCCGCGAAGGTCTGCGGCAGGCCAGCGACGGCACGTTCGCCGAGTACTACGAACCGTTCACGGGGGAACCGCTCGGCAGCATGCAGCAGTCATGGACTGCCGCCGCCGTTCTCGACTGGCTGGGCTAAGCCTCTTCGTGGCCGGGTTCCTTGTCGGCCAGCCGCTCCATCGGGCCCAACGCCTTGGTCAGGGTCTCGACGTCATCCTCGGTGAGCTTGCCGAGCATTGCGGCCAGCGCGGCCCGGCGCGCGGCGAGGGCTTCGCGGTGCTGGACCAGCCCGCGGGGCGTGACCTCGACGAGTACGGCCCGCAGGTCGGATGGGTCGCGCGACCGCTTCACCAGCCCGAGCTTCTCGAGCCTGCGGATCGCCACCGTCGTCGTCGGGGTGCGGACACGCTCGTGAGCCGCGAGATCGGTCATCCGGATGGGACCCTTTTCCAGCAGAGTCAGCAGGATCGACAATTGGGCCAGCGTCAGGTCGCCTGCGGTGCCGCGATTGGCGTCACCGCGACGAAGGACGGAGAACAGTTTGGACAGGACGCGCTGCAGCTCGGCTGCGAGCTCGTCGACCTGCGCTTCTGTCTCCACCATAGTTCGCTAGTCTAACCTGTCAGGCTCTGACGGTATGGAATCGCGCAATGTTGGCGGTTAAAGAACTTGGGACAGGAATCGCTGTAATCTTTCCGTTTCAGCGGCCTCGAATACCTGCTCCGGCGGCCCCGATTCGACGACCTTGCCGTGATCCATGAAGACGACAGCATCCGCCGTCGAGCGGGCGAAACCCATCTCGTGCGTCACGACGACCATCGTCATGCCGTCCGAGCCGAGATCGGCGATAAGCTCCAAGATCCCCTTCACCAGCTCGGGATCCAGCGCCGAGGTGGCCTCGTCGAAGAACATCACCTGCGGGGTCATCGCGAGCGCGCGGGCGATCGCGACGCGCTGCTGCTGGCCGCCGGACAGCGTCCCGGGACGGGCGTCGGCCTTGTGCCGCAGTCCAACCCGGTCCAGCTGAGCCATCCCGACCTCGCGGGCCGCGTCGGCGCTGAGGTTCTTGAGCTTGCGCGGCGCCAACGTCACGTTGTCCAGCACCGAGCGGTGCGGGAACAGGTTGAACTGCTGGAACACCATGCCCATCCGTTGCCGCAGTTGATCCGGGTTGTCGGTCAGCACCGATTGGCCGTCGAGGAGGATGTCGCCCTTGTCCGGCTCGTAGAGCCGGTTGAGCGTCCGCAGCAGGGTCGACTTGCCCGAGCCGGACGGCCCGATCACCGCGACGGTTGTGCCTGCGGGCACGTCGATATCGACGCCCCGCAGCACGGCATTGGGGCCGAAGGCCAGATGAATGTCGCTGCCGGCCAACGAGACTGGTGCAGGCGCTGCCGCCATCAGATCATCTCCTGTGACGAGGCCGGGTTCAGCGGTGACAGCGGATCCTCCGGCTCGGCGGGTTTACCCTTCCGCAACCGGGCGTCGATGTAGTTGACCAGGTGGGTCAACGGGATCGTCAGGATGAGGTAGAACAGGCCGGCCGCCACCAACGGTGACAGGTTGCCGGTCTGCGCGTTGAGGTCGCGGCCGACCTGGAAAAGTTCGCGCTGGTTGGCGACAAGCCCGAGAAAGTACACCAGCGAGCTGGCCTTGAGCAGCGAGATGAACTGGTTCACCAACGCGGGCAGCACCCGCCGAATTCCTTGCGGCACCACCACCAGCCGCATTGACGCGGGATAGCTGAAGCCCAGCGCGCGCGACGCTTCGAGCTGACCGGCCTCCACGCTCTGGATCCCCGAGCGGAAAATCTCCCCGACATAAGCGGCGGCCATCAACCCCAGCGCCGCGATGCCCAACGGGTAAGGGTTGTTTCCGGTCAGGCCGCCGACGATCGGCCCGACACCGAGGCCGATCAGCAGAATGATGACCACCTCCGGCAGGCCGCGGAAGATGTCGGTGTAGATGCGGGCAGGCCACCGCAACCAACGGGCCGTTGAGATGCCCGCCATCGCGAGCCCGATGCCGAGCACCAGTGCGATCACGCTGGCGCAGACGGTCAGGATCAACGTATTCGGCAGACCGGTCTTGAGCAGCACCGGGACGGACTGCTTGTACAGATCCCAGTCGAGGAACGAGTCAGCCAGCTGCGACAGCGTCGACTTCGGCTGTGCCGCAGACGAAGCCGCAGGTTCGCCCTGGTGGCTGGCCGCGACGGCCGCGAAGTCCGGCAGCTTCGGCGGCTGCGCGGCCTTGGACCCCGGCTTCCACCCGGGCGGCAATTCTCGCGGCACCCAGTCGGAATAGAGCCGCGACCAGGTGCCGTCGGCGATGACCGCGTCCAGCCCGGAGTTCAGCGCGTCGATCAACGGCTTGTTCTCCTTGGCCACCGCATAGGCCACGAAATTGTCCAGACTGAAAGTGTTTTCGATGATCTCGGCCGAATCGCCGGGCTGCACGGTGCCCTGCGCCTGCTGCGACGGCGCCACCCAGGCATCGATCTGGCGGGTCTTCAGGCTGGCGTACACCGTGTTGTAGTCGGGGAACTTGACCGGATCCAAATGCAGCGAGTCGACGACGTAGGCCTCCTGAACGGTGCCCTGGACGACGCCGATCCGCTGGCCCGCGGAGAGCTTGTCGAAGCCGGTGATCGCCGACCCGCTCGGCACCACCAGAGAGAAGTAGCCGAAGTCGTAGCCGTTGGTGAATCCGACGGTGCGTCTGCGGGCATCGGTGGTGGTGATCGACGACGAGCCGACGTCGAAGCGACGCGACGCCACCTGAGCGAGCAGGCCGGAGAACTCAGTGCCGACGAAATTGACTCGCAGACCGATCTTCTCGGCCATCGCACGCAACAGCTCGTTGTCGAATCCTGTGAATTGGCCGGCCGAGTCGATGCAGATGCTCGGCGGCGCGTCGGATAGCGTGCCGACGGTCAGCACACCGGGTGTGCCCAGGCCGAGCGTGTCGACCTTGACGGTGTCGAGCGGCGCGACCGTCGGTGTCGTGTACTTGTCTTCGCCCGGTCCCGCGGCGGCGGAGGCGAGGTTGGTCGGAACGGTGCTTGCGCTGTCGAGGCCCGGCGGCGCGCACTGGTCGGCGACCGCAGGGGCCGCCATCGGCAGGCTGAACACCAGCAGCGCTACCAGTGACAGAACGAGTGCTCTCGCTATCCGGCCCGTGAATCCCGTCATGGGAGCAACGTAGCCGCCGCGGTGGCGTAGGCGTCGGCTTGCGCTCAATCAGAACGCAACCGAGGGCTGCCTGGCCAGACTCGACGGGCTGAACACGCCGCGGCGCACCAGCTCGGCGATCATGATCCGCCCCATCGCTTCGGACCGGCCCGCGCATGCGGCGCGTGCGCCTTCGGGGTCGCCCACATGGACGGCCCGCGTCTCGGCCTCGTAAAACGGCAGCATCTCGTCGTGGTTGTTCATGTACGTCACCCAGAACGACCGCGGGATGAAGCTCTGCGATGCCCGAATCTCGGCAAGAAGCCGCGGGCCGGCGTATTCCTCGTTGATGGTCTGCCTGTACTGCCAGGCAGCCTCCTGGAATGCACGCGACTCGCGGTTGGCGCGCATGAAGTCGGTGAGCGTGTCGAGCTGGGAAAGCACCTGTGGGCGCGGGTCGCTGGCGGCGCGCGCAGACGCTATGCCCAGCAGGATGCCGTGCAGCTCATGGTGCTCGAGTACGACGGACTCGTCGAAGCGCTCGATGAACGCGCCGCGGTGGTAGCGGGTGGACAGAATTCCGTCGTGCTCGAGTTGAACGACGGCTTCCTGTATCGGGACCCGGCTCAGGCCGAGCTCGTGGGCGATTTCGTTGCGGTCGACCCGATCCCCCGAGCGCAACTTGCCAGTCAGCACCAGGTTGATGATGTGCGTGACAACCTGGTCCTTTTCTTTGATTCCATACCTTTTGGGCATAGCGGCGACAGTTAACCACGCCGCCAAGTCAGCAGGCTGAAATTGACCGAATGAATCGCTTTGTTTTCGCGACTTTTGCGCAGCCTAAGCTCAGTTGGTTATTGAGCCCGCCGCTGATCGCGCCAGCGGCACAACGCCTCTGCATCGCTGAGGTCGTAATCGGGACCGTTGACGCCGACTGTGAAGAGGGTGACCCCGAGTCCGGCGAGCGCGTCGGCCTCGGCGAGCAGCGCGTCCGTGCCTTTACCGGAGACGCCGGCCGACCGCTCGATCACCGAGGGATCGCGGCCGACGTCGGCGCAATGCCGTGCCAGCACTTCTGACTTCTGCGGGTATTCACTGCTGTCGCTGAAGGAGTGCCAGATATCGCCGTACTCGGCGACCAGCCGCAACGTCTTCTTTTCGCCACCGCCGCCGATCAGCACCGGGATGTCGCGGGTCGGCGCCGGATTGAGCTTGCCCAGCCGCGACTTGATGCGGGGGAACGCGGCGGCCAGATCGTCGAGGCGGCTGCCCGCAGTGCCGAAGTCATAGCCGTACTCGTCATAGTCCTTCTGCTTCCAGCCCGACCCGATGCCGAGGATCAGCCGACCGTCGGAGATGTGGTCGACGGTGCGCGCCATGTCCGCCAGCAATTCGGGGTTGCGGTACGAATTGCAGGTGACCAGCGCGCCGATTTCAATTCGCGACGTCTGTTCGGCCCACGCGCCCAGCATCGTCCAGCATTCGTAATGTGGACCGTCGGGGTCGCCATATAACGGGAAGAAGTGGTCCCAGTTGAAGGCGACGTCGACGCCGATGTCCTCGCAGCGACGAACCGCGTCACGGATATGGCCGTAGGAGGACGAATGTTGCGGCTGCAGCTGCACGCCGATGCGAATGGGGGAGGTCACCCCGCCATCATTCCCTTTTCGGCTAGACGCCAATCCGTCCGTCGGTCTTCCACACCGCAACAACCGATGGACGCGCCGTTCCGTTGCCCCCTTCCGGCCACCGCGATAAGGGGTTGTCAATGCTGTTGTCGTCGTTCTCGCCGGGGTGCTGCACGCACACGGTCACCAGGTCGTCGGTGATGATCGGTCCGCAGGTTTCGGCTCCCAACGGCACCGTGAGGAACTGCTTCGTCTCACCGCGGTTCGGCCCGTCGAGCGCGACGGCGAAGAGGCCGTCATTCGAGTCGAGGGCGTTGCCGTCGGTGGAGATCCACAGGTTGCCGTGGTCGTCGAACGCCAGGTTGTCCGGGCATGAGATCGGGCTGACCTTCGTCTTGTCGAACCCGGCGAAGTAGGTGTCGGCAGCGGCGGGATCGCCGCACACCAACAGCAGTTCCCAGGTGAAGTCGGTACCTGCGTGGTTGTCGGTGATCTCGAGAATCTGTCCGCTCTTGTTGTCGGTGCGCGGATTGGGCGCGTCCGGGGGCGCCTCACCGGGGGCGCCACGCTCGTCGTTGTTGGTCAGCGCGACGTACACCTTGCCGGTCTTCGGGTGTGCCTCGATGTCTTCGGGCCGGTCCATTTTGGTGGCGCCTGCCTTGTCGGCGGCCACGCGGGTGAAGACTGCGGCTTCCTGCGCGGTCACGCCGGGCACCAGCGATTCGGCCTGGCCGTTGGGGCCCGAGCGCAGCAGCGGGAGCCACTGTCCGGCTCCCCGAAAGGACCCCGTGGCCGGCGGCGTGCCAGAGCCGTCGATCTCGTCTGCCGGGATGTCGCTGGACAGTTTCGCGACATAGAGCGTGCCTTCGTCGAGCAGGGTCATGTTGTGCGCCAGCGCCGCGGGATCCGTGCCGGGCTGCATCTTCTTGCTCGAGACGAACTTGTACATGTAGTCGAAGCGTTCGTCGTCTCCGCTGTAGGCCACGACGGTGTCGTCGTCGGTGATGTGGATGTTGGCGCCCTCGTGTTTGAACCGGCCCACGGCACTGTGTTTGACCGGCGCCGAGTTCGGATCCCACGGGTTCAGCTCGACGATGTAGCCGAAGCGGTTGGCCTCATTGGGCGTCTTGGCCACATCGAAGCGGGGGTCGAAGGTCTCCCACAACAGGTCGGAGGGCTCAAGCGCGACGCCGTAGCGGTCCATCCGGGCGGCTTCCACCCCGCTCGGCTGCAGGGCTCCCTTCGCGGCACCGAAGTAGCTCTGAAAGTTCTCCTCGCCGGAAAGTACCGTGCCCCAGGGGGTTACGCCGCCTGCACAGTTGGCGAAGGTGCCCGCCACAGTGCGGCCCGCGGGGTCAGCGGGCGTCTTGACGAAATCGGTGCCCGCCGCAGGCCCGGTCAACGTCATCGGGGTGTCGGCGGTGATGCGACGGTTGTAACGGCCCATCACCGGTCGCAGACCACCGCCGGGGATGCGTTCGACCTCCAGCACGCCCATGCCGACCGCGGCGACCTCGACATCGAACTGCTCTCGGCTTGGGGCGTCGGCGTTGTAGCCGGGGAACATGAACACCGGGTCGACGTATTCGAAGTTGGTCACCAGTAGGAACCGGTTGGGTTGCGCACCGGAACCGGCCGGGATCGGCAGCAGCCCCGCGAAGTCGTTGTTGAAGCCGAACTGCCCGCGCTGCGCAGCGCCGGTCTGATTCGCGATGTCGAATTTCGGCGCGCCGTCCAATACCGGTTCGCCCCAGCGGACCACCACGCTCTGCTGATAACCGTCCGGGATGACAACGGCGTCCTCGCTGTTCGGCGCGACGGCCGTGAACTGCATGCCCCGCGGCGTCTCTGGGGGCTCCGTCGACGACGTCGGGGTCGCCGCCGGTTGTTGGTCGTTGCCGCACGCCGCCAGAACCGACCCCGCACCGACGGCAAGCACAGCGATGCCGCCGGCCTGCAACACCGAGCGTCGTGACACCGCCTTGGCGATGTCGCCGAAGTACTCGTTGTCGCTGGTGTTGCGGACGGGCTTGGAGCAGGCGTCCCCGCACTTGTATCGGCATGTCACGTGCTGCCGCTTGGACTTTCCGTCATGGGTGATGAAGAAGTTCAACGGCACAAGCGCCATGGACGGTTCCTTCCGAGCATGTCCGCCGGCCGGGCTGTTGGCCGAACCTGCCGAAACTTACGTCAAGATGGCAATCAGCCGGGGATGAATCAGCAAACACATGGCGGGTCAGCCGCCGAGCAGCCTGCCCAGGATGTCGACCAGTGCGCGCGGCTGGTCGCCCTGCACCGAATGGCCTGAGTCGGCAACGACATGGGTCCGTTGGAAGCCCGGGGCGCCGTTCGCGAAGGCCTCGGCGTCCTCGTCGTTGACGAAGAACGAGTTGGCGCCGCGCACCAACGTGGTCGGCATCGTGATGGCCGGCACGTCGTCCCACAGACCGTCGAACCCATCGGCATTACGGAAGGAGTCGTATCGCCACGTCCAGGTTCCGTCGTCGAGCCGCTTCGAATTGTGAAAGACCCCGCGCCGCAGAGACTTTCGATCTCGGTGCGGCGCTGCCTCGATCGTCACGTCCAGCATCGCCGAGAAGCTCGGGAATTCGCGGTCACCCTTGACCAGCGCAACGGCGCCGAGCTGTGCCTTGGTCATCTGCTCGTGGCGCTCCGGCGCCGACGGGGTGACGTCGACGAGCAGCAGTTCGGGAACGAGGTCGGGCTCGGTGGCCGCGATGCGCAGCGCGGTCAACCCGCCCAGCGACATGCCGACGACGAGGCGCGGATGCGGAGCCCACTCGCGCAACACCGGTCGCAGCGTCTCGGCGCTGCGCCTGGGGCCGTAGTCACCGTCCTCGCGCCACGCCGACCGGCCGTGGCCGGGCAGGTCGATCGCCAGCGCGGGCAGGCCGAGGCCAAGAACCACGGTGTCCCAGGTGTGCGCGTTCTGCCCGCCGCCGTGCAGAAAAACCACCTGTGGTGCGTCGTCGCCCCACTTCAAGGCACTGATGCCGGCGGAATCGACACGGACGACCGCGGGGAGTGGGCCGGTGTGTCCGATCTGCTCGGCGTTCTCAGGCAGAAGTGCGAACTCGTCGAGATCGCGCAGTTCGTCATCGGAGATTTCCGCCACGGCTCGACATTACGCACCGCCGAAATTCAGGTGCTATCCGCGCGGCATTGTGTCAGCGTCGAAGCATGGCTCCGAGATTGACCATCCGCACCGCCGAGGACGCGGACTGGCCGGCCATATCAGTGGTCGCCGCGACATGCTTCGGGCACTGGCGGCCGGAGGAAGCGAACGACGCGTGGCGGACGATGATGCCCGAAGGCAGCGTCGTCGTCGCCTGCGACGGCGAGGACGTCGTCGGCGCGGCGTTCTACCTCGACCTGAAACTCACCGTTCCTGGCGGCCCCGTGCTGCCGATGGCCGGCTTGTCCGGCGTGGCGGTCTCTCCCACGCATCGGCGACGCGGCGCGCTGACGGCAATGTTCACCGAACTGCACGGCCGGATGGGCGACTACCCGATCGCCGGACTGGAGGCCAGCGAGGCAGGCATCTACGGCCGGTTCGGTTACGGGCCGTCGACGCTGTGGCGCGAGCTGACCATCGACCGGCGTGAGGCCAGGTTCCACAACGACGTCCCCGACCCCGGCGGCGTCAGCACGGTGCGGCCCACAGAGCATCGCGACAAGCTCGAGGAGATCTACGAGCGGTGGCGCCTGCAGACGCCTGCCGGTCTGCACAGCCCGCGCCGGCTGTGGGACGAGGTGCTCACCGATCGCGATGAGTTCAGGGACGGCGGGACGGCGCTCTTCTGTCTGCTGCATGCCGACGGCTTCGCGATGTACCGCGTCCATGGCGACGAGAAGAAGACGGTCAAGATCGCCAAGCTGACCGCGGTGACGCCCGAGGCGCACATCGCACTGTGGCGGGTGCTGCTCGGTATGGACCTCATCGAGAAGGTGATGACGTGGACACATCCATCAGATGTGCTGCCGTATCTGCTCACCGATCCGCGCCTGGTTCGGACCACCCTGGTGGAGGACGCGTTGTGGCTGCGGATCCTGGACGTACCCGCGGCGATGGAAGCGCGTACCTACTCGTCGGACCTGTCTGTGGTGCTTGATATTACGGACGGGGTGCTCGGCGGCGGCGGCCGTTACGCGCTCGACGTGTGCAACGGAAAGGCCCGGTGCGTCCGCACCGACGCCGCGGCCGATGTGCACACCGAACTGTCAGTGCTCGGCAGCCTCTACATGGGTGTCCACCGTGCGTCGGCCTTCGCGACCGCGAATCGGCTGCGCTGCAGCGACGACGAAACGGTGGCGCAGCTGGACGCGGCGTTCGCCACCGACATTCCAGCTGAGCTCGGCTTCGGCTTCTAGCCTTCGATGAAGGTTTCGAGCTGCGTGCGGGCCACGTCGTCGGGCAGCTGCTTGGGCGGGCTCTTCATCAGGTAGGCGGACGCGGCCTCGACCGGGCCGCCGATGCCGCGGTCCTTGGCGATCTTCGCCGCACGCACCGCGTCGATGATGACGCCCGCCGAGTTCGGCGAGTCCCAGACCTCGAGCTTGTACTCCAGGTTCAGCGGCACGTCGCCGAATGCGCGGCCTTCCAGTCGGACGTAGGCCCACTTGCGGTCGTCGAGCCAGCCGACGTGATCGGACGGGCCGATGTGCACATCCTTGGTGTTGAACTCGCGCTGCAAGTTCGACGTGACGGCCTGGGTCTTGGAGATCTTCTTCGATTCCAGACGCGAGCGCTCGAGCATGTTGAGGAAGTCCATGTTGCCGCCGACGTTGAGCTGCATCGTGCGGTCGAGCTGCACGCCGCGGTCCTCGAACAGCTTCGCCATCACGCGGTGGGTGATGGTGGCGCCGACCTGGCTCTTGATGTCATCGCCGACGATCGGCACTCCGGCATCTTCGAACTTCTTGGCCCACACCGGATCTGACGCGATGAACACGGGCAGCGCGTTGACGAAGGCCACGCCCGCGTCGATGGCGCACTGCGCGTAGAACTTGTCGGCCTCTTCCGAGCCGACGGGGAGGTAGGACACCATCACGTCGACCCTGGCGTCCTTGAGCGCCTTGACGACGTCGACGGCCTCGGTGTCGGAGATCTCGATGGTCTCCGCGTAGTACTTGCCGATGCCGTCGAGCGTCGGGCCGCGCTGCACGGTGACGTTGGCCGGCGGCACGTCGGCGATCTTGATGGTGTTGTTCTCCGAGGCGAAGATGGCCTCGGAGAGGTCGAACCCGACCTTCTTGGCGTCCACGTCGAAGGCGGCGACGAATTTCACGTCGCGGACGTGGTACTGGCCGAGCTTGACGTGCATGAGGCCGGGGACGGTGACGTTCTCGTCGGCGTCCTTGTAGTACTGCACACCCTGAACAAGTGATGATGCGCAGTTGCCTACACCGACAATCGCGACCCGCACCTCGGTGCTGGATGTCGCCGGCGATCCGGCTCCGACGTTCTCAGTCATGGCGACGTTCTCCCTCTCGATCCAATGCCAATTGGAAATCTGTTTGTTTCTACGACTGTTCGGCGCGGCCCTGCGCAACCCGCTCGGCTGCGATCAAATCGTTGAGCCACTTCACTTCGCGCTCGCTGGACTCCAGCCCCAACTGGTGCAGCTGGCGGGTGTAACGGTCAAGCGAACTGCTGGCCCGCGCGACGGCTTCGCGCAGACCCTCCCGGCGTTCCTCCACCTGGCGGCGGCGGCCCTCCAGGATTCGCATCCTGGCTTCGGCCGGGGTGCGGTTGAAGAAGGCCAGGTGCACTCCGAAGCCGTCGTCGGTGTAGTTCTGCGGACCGGTGTCGGCGACCAGCTCGGTGAACCGCTGCCGGCCGGCGTCGGA
>Ga0164307_10001028_pt1 | contig 12476 bp, 10 predicted proteins | sample Whisoiple_243_MG_FD_110214 | JGI IMG/M metagenome (GOLD analysis project Ga0164307, IMG submission 110214) | Soil microbial communities amended with fresh organic matter from upstate New York, USA - Whitman soil sample_243_MG | ecosystem: Environmental > Terrestrial > Soil > Unclassified >...
GCCGGTCAGCCCGTCGCGCAGGGCGGGCAGCAGGTGGTGGGGATCGATGCAGCCGAAGGTGCGGACGCCGTAGGCCGCCTCGTAGAGCTCACTCCCGCGCAGGTGAGCGGCGATGTCCGCGCAGAGGAAGCGGACACCCGGTTCGTCGCGATGAGCTCGCGTGGCACGCCGGTGCTGGGTCGGCGAGATGTCGACGCCGCATACGAGGGCTCCGTGACCACGCGCCAGGTGGACGGCGTGGTGGCCGGGGCCTGATCCGATGTCGAGCACGCGTCTGCCCCGGATGTCTCCGAGGAGCTCGGCCCCTGGCCCTACGCCCGGCCAGAAGCCCCAGTCGATGCGCTGCGGTACAGGCGGCTGGAAACCATGGTCCAGCTGCCGCTGTCCGTAAAGGGTCCAGGTCTGTTCGTTCTGTCTCTGCGACGTCACCGTGTCTCCGTTCCGCCGGACGGGATATGCCCGTGCCGCCGCAGTTGAATTCCCCGAGGCGTGGATTCGGCTGTCCCGGGCACAGGCATGTGGACTCCTGGAAGCGGGTACCGGCCCGGGGGCGAGAGGTCGGAAGCGTCGCTGCGGGCCAATAGGGTGAATCGCATGTCAGTCACGATGAGCTCAACCAAGACCCGCGCGGCCCTCCGCGTCTCGGCACGCGTCTCAGGCGAATTGCTCCTGGTCCTTGTCATGACCGCAGTGGCGTTGTGGTTGCTGGGGCGCATGTGGTCCGTCGTCTGGCCGCTCGTGGTCGGCCTGCTGCTCACGACCCTGACGTGGCCGCTGACGCGATTCCTGCGCCGGCGCGGATGGCCACCTGCTCTCGCCGCTTCCACCGTGACGGTGCTGTTCCTCCTGGTGGCCGGGGGAGCGGTCGCGTTGATCGCGGTGCCCGTGGCCTCCCAGTCAGGGGAACTGGCCGACGGCGTGGTCGAAGGCATCCAGCGGCTGCGCGAGTGGGCCTCCGGGCCGCCCCTCAACATCGGTGACGACCAGATCACCGGCGCGTTCGACTCCGCGACCGCCCGTGTCCAGGACAGCGTCGGCAGCATGGTCACCACGGTCGTCACCGGCGTGAGCACGGTGGTCAACGGTGTGGTCACCGCAGTCCTGGCCGTCTTCCTCATGTTCTTCATGCTCAAGGACGGCCCCCGGTTCCTGCCGTGGCTCGCGCGTCAGCTGCCCGGCCGGCTCGCCACCGATGTTCCCACCGTGGCGGCGCGTGGCTGGGACACCCTGGGTGAGTTCGTGCGCTCCCAGGCCTACGTCGGCCTGCTCGACGCCGTTCTCATCGGTCTCGGCCTCTGGATCGTGGGTGTGCCTCTGGTGCTGCCTCTGGCCGTGCTGACGTTCGTCTCCGCGTTCGTGCCGATCGTGGGTGCGCTGTTCGCCGGCTTCGTCGCGGTTCTCATCGCCCTGGTGTCGAACGGACTGACCGACGCGCTGATCGTGCTGGCGATCATCGTGGTGGTGCAGCAGCTCGAGGGCAACGTGTTCCAGCCCATGATCCAGAGCCGGGGGCTGGGCCTGCACGCCGCGGTCGTCCTGCTGGCGGTGACGTTGGGCGGCAGCCTGGCCGGCATCGTCGGCAGCCTCCTCGCCGTACCCGCCGCCGCGCTGATCGCCGTCGTCTGGAACTACGTACGTGAGCAGCTCGTGGAACCGGGCGAGGAGCCGGAGGTCCAGACGTCACCCAGCCCTGTCGGTACCCCGTCATGAAGCGTGCCGACGCGTCCGGCCGCCCGGCCTGAGGGTGGGGCGGCCCCGCCTCGGGGGAGTGCCCTCACAGCTGGTGGCCACCCAGAACACCACCTACAACTATCCGGCCGACCTGGCCCGCCGGCTGGCCGGCCTGGATCTGTTGTCCGAGGGCCGGGCCGGCTGGAACGTCGTCACGACCGACAACGCCTGGACCGGTGCCAATTTCCGCCGCGGAGGCTGGCTGGAGCACGAACGCCGCTACGAGCGGGCGGGACAGTTCGTCGAAGCGGCCAAGGAACTGTGGTCCTCATGGGCCCCGGACGCCGCTGCCCGACATCGAACCCGGTGAGCAGGAGCTCGCCCCCTCGCGCGGCACGATCTCCGTCGAACGCCGCACCGGCAAGCAGGCACTGATCCGGAAATGGCGAGACCTTGCCACGGAACGCGGTCTGACCATCCGTGAACTGGTGCTCGAAGTGTCCCCGGGACATCCGTCCTTCGTCGGAACACCCTCGTCCGTCGCCGACGAGTGGACGCGCTACGTGCGTACCCGCGCGGTCGACGGCTTCAACCTCCTGCCGCATCTGCTCCCGGCATCCGTCACCGACATCGTCGACACGCTCGTGCCGGCACTCCAGGAGAGGGGCGTCTACCGCACCGCGTACCAGGGCACCACCCTGCGCGAACACCTCGGCCTTCCCTCCCCGGGGTGAGAACGGCAGGGCCCTGAGAGGGCCGGCACCGGTCGGCGGGGGCACGCGCGCGGGCCCGCGCCGTCCGGGGTTCCCGGGGGAGTGGTCCGGGAACCCCGGCGGACGGCGCCGGTCCGCGCGAGCGTCAGAGGCGGCCTCCCGGAACTACCGTGAACGTACCGGGACCGGCCGGCAGCGGAACCGTGTACCGGAGCAGATAGGTGTCCAGATACGGTGACCGGGCCCCTCCCGTGGCGATGTCGTCGGCAGGGTCGTCCAGGGCCAGCCCGAGCCGTGCTCCCTCGACCCGGATCGTCCCGCCGGAAGGAGTGTCACGCCACGAGCCGGTACGGATCGACCCGATCTCCACCGCCAGGACGTGCCCTGCCGCGAGGGTCCAGTCCGTCGCCTTGAGATCGACGGAGAGCTTCCCCGTCCTCAGCAGCGAGACCTGTTCGTCGAACATGACCGCCGTGCCGTCGGGGGCGACGTCGTACAGCTTGAGCATCACGTTGCCCTCTCCCCGTGCGGTCAGGGAGACGCGCGGGGTGCCGGTGACCCGCACGGCCTTCTCGAGCGCTTCGGACCACACGAAGAAGCTCGACGTGACCGCTCCGGGCCGTGGGAGCCGCGCCTGTTTTTCGGCAAGCCCCTTCGGCGCCGCCGGGTCGATCGCGGGCGCGTTCTCCAGGTCCCAGTCGCCCGAGGGCTCCACACGTTCCCGGGGCGCCTGCCCGTCGGGTCCGACGAGGCCGGCGATCGAGGAGAGGCCGCCGTCGTCCACGTACGATCCGCCACCGAGGGAGATCGACACGGAGCGCTCCACGGCGGGCCAGGTCTTCTGGGCCCGCCACGCGCCGGTGGAGTCCTCGACGGAGTAGGCCGGGTAGCGGACGGCCGGCCTGACGCCCTTGAGGTACTGGTCGTAGAAGGAGAGGGTCTCGTCGTACCAGCCCTCACGTCCCATCGCGAGGCGGCCGTCGCCGGTGCGGTCCCCGCCCCGGACGTGCTCCCACTGGCCGACCCAGCCGCGCTCGGGGCCCTTGTGGTTGTCGAGGTACTCCTGCATCTCCTCGGGCTTGGTGTTGTTCTCGATGAAGCCCTGGGTCACGAAGAGGGGGGTGTCCGTGCCCCTGGCGGCCTTCGCCAGGTCCCGTGAGGTCCAGAACGGGTCGTGCTGGTCGGCGATCCGGTACCCCGCCGAGTTCTCCGTGAGGCACTCGGGATGGGCTTCCTCGTAACGCGAGTTGGCCAGGTAACGCGCGTCGTCGTCCGGCAGCTGGTCCAGCGTGGCGATCGAGTTGTAGGCGTTGGCGGTGCCCGTGACGTTCGGGCGGGGCACGCCGTTCGAGTAGATGTACTGGTACATGTCCCACAGCGGCTCCTGGGCGACGACGGCCTTGAGAGCACGCTGGTCCAGGTTGTTGCCGATGAGGCCCGTCACGGCGTCGTAGGACTTGCCGTACAGGCCCACCGCGCCCGTGGACCAGGGCTGCTTCGCCGCCCAGTCGATCGCCGCCTTCACGTCGGCCTGTTCACCGGGGCCGCCCCAGTCGAGGCAGCCGGTGGAGCCGCCGAAGCCGCGCAGGTCGACCATCACGAAGGCGTAGCCCTGGTCGAACAGGTCGGTGCCCTCGATGAAGTCCTGGAACCGGGCCGAGGGGCCGGTGTGTGACCATCCCTCGGCACCGGACTGCCCGGAGTGCCCGAAGTACGGGCCGACGGACAGGATGACGGGCACCTCGGCCTTCCGCGGAAGCCCCTCGGGAAGCAGCACGTCCGCGTGCAGTTCGGTGCCGGAGCGGTCCGAGGACGGGAAGTAGTGCTGCGTCCAGAGCGAGCCCTCCGGGACGCGGTCGTTCTCCTCGTGGGTGACGGGGTCGGTCGCGGTGGCCACCTGGGGACCCCGCGCCGCGGCCGGCCCGGAGGCGGCTGCGGGGGCGGCGAGGAGTCCGGCCGACGCGAGGACGGTGACGAGTGCTGAGGCGGCCCATCCGGCCGTTCGACGTGCTCTCACATGCTTCTCCCGGCTCGGTGGGTACGGGGTTTCGCAGTGGTGCGGGCCGAGCAGCGGCCCCGGCACGTCCGGTGGACGCCAAGCCGGTCGCGTACGTCCGCGGAGCTGGATCACCGCCGCGCACAGGAACCGGAGCCGACGGCGCAGGAGTCCAGGATCACTCCGGCCGCGCTACAACAGCCCGACGTGTCTTCGGTGTTACCGATGTGACCGGCGGGTGCTCCGCGGTGCGCTCGACGGCCCACCCGGTGGTGCCCGCGCCGTGGCCGCACCACTACGGTGCACGGATGCGTATGTACCTCTCTTCGTTCCGGACCGGGGACCCGCCGGAGGAAATGCTGGCGCTGCTGACCCGCCCCGCCCCCACGGCCGAGGTCGCCGTCGTCGCCAACGCGGTCGACGCGCTGCCGGCCGAAGAGCGCCGAGCGGCCGTCGAGCGGGAGTCCGCCCCGCGCGACGGCCAGGCCCTCGTGATCGACGGGGACCGCCGCCCCCGCGTGTGCCGAGGCGGGGATCACCGGTGGCTCAGCACATTGACCACGGTGCCGTTGGGGTCAAGGACGAAGAACCGGCGCACCCCCCACTCCTCGTCCCGCAACGGGTACACGATGTCCGCGCCGCTCTCCCGCATCACCGCGTACGCGGCGTCCACGTCGTCGACCTCGATGCTGATGTCGGGCACGACCGGTGCGCTCCGGTCATGGCTCGTCAACGTCACCTGCGCGGTGGGACAGGAGGAGGACGCGAGGGTCATGACCCATCCCTGGTTCATGACCTCCTCGAATCCGAGGAGTCCGTAGAAGTCGCGGCTCTCCTCCATGGCCTCGGAGCGGATGTCGGGCACGACCCGGCGGACGGGCATGGGCGGCTCCTGCGCAGGGGAGGGCGTACGCGTTCGCGGCTGCCCTCGGAACGGTGCGGACGTGAAGACCCGCCGGACCGGCGCCAACGGTAGCCTGTCCGATCATGACGCGTGCCTGGATCCTGCCGATGTCGCTCGTGCTGAGCGGTGTACTCGTCGCGACCGCGCAGGTCCGTGACGGGTCGCCCGTCCTCGCCGTGGTGCTGCTCCTGGTGTTCGCCGTTCTCGCCTGGCTGTACTCGCCGCTGGCGTTCCCGCGCTCGATCGGCGCGGTGGAGGCACAACGCCGCAGCGCGGCCGACGGCAGGCCCGTCGTCTACTGGCGGGCCGGGTGCGTGTACTGCCTTCGCCTGCGGATCCGGCTGGGCAGGGACGCCCGCCGGTCGCACTGGGTCGACATCCGGCGCGACCCGGCCGGAGCGGCGGAGGTGAGGGCGGCCAACGGCGGTGACGAGACGGTCCCCACGGTCGTGGTGGCGGGCCGGCCGCACGTCAACCCCGATCCCGCGTGGGTGCGAGGACAGCTGCCGCCGTCCGCCTGAGGGGCGTTCGGATGTCCCGTGTGCCGCCGGGGACGACGGACGCCGGGACGGCCCTCGGTGGGGAACCGAGGGCCGCCCCGACGTTGCTCAACGCCTCGTGCGGACCAGCAGGTAGAGGAAGTACGGCGCACCGATGACGGCCGTCATCAAGCCCGCACCGAGCTGCGCCGGGGCGATCACCGTACGTCCCGCGAGATCGGCGAGGCACACCAGCGCCGCTCCCAGGAGGAGCGCGACCGGTACCACCCGCACGTGCCGACGGCCGACCAGGGCGCGTGCGGCGTGCGGCGCGACCAGCCCGACGAAGGCGATCGTCCCCGCCGCCGCCACGGCGGTGGCGGCGAGCAGCACGGCCATGACGAGCAGGCCGAGCCGTGCCCGGGGGAGCCCCATACCGAGCAGCCTGGGGGTGTCCTCGTCGAGTGCGACGAGGTCCAGTTCCCGGCGACGTACCACGGCCAGGACGATGCCGACGGCGAGCACGACGGCCACCGGGACCACATCGGGCATGTTCCGCCCGTATGTCGAACCGGACAGCCAGGTGAGGGCCTTCGTCGTGTCGAACGGGTCGCTGAGCACGATGACCAGGCTGATCAGCGCCGCCGCTGCGGCGGAGGCCCCGACGCCCAGCAGGACCAGCCTGTTCTGCTGGAAGCCGCCCCGCGCGGCCAGCCCGAACACGAACGTGGCGGTGACCGCGGCACCGCCGAAGGCGGCGCCCGCGATCTCCCACGAGCCGGGGGACTGCACGGTGGTCACCAGGAGGACGGCGCCGAGTCCGGCGCCTCCGGAGACGCCCAGGACACCTGGCTCCGCGAGCGGGTTGCGGGTGACGGCCTGCACCAGGGTGCCGGACAGCGCGAGCGCACCGCCGGCGAGGAGTGCGGCCGACACCCTGGGCACCCGGGTGTCGAGGACGAACGTGACGACCCGGCCGGACCTGCCCTGCGCCCAGTTCATGACGTCGCCGAGCAGCAGCTTCGAGTCGCCCAGCAGGACGGCAGCGAAGAGCACGCCCACCAGGACGACTGCCAGAACGGCCACGGTGACCAGGAACGCCGTCCGGCCGGGGATCCGCAGCCGGTCGGGTGCCTCGGCCGAGGCGGTGTCACGGAGGCGCAACGCCATGACGACGAGGAACACTCCGCCGACCACGGTGGTGACGACCCCGGTCGGTACCTCCACGGCGGTGTCGGCGGGCACGACGGCCCGCAGCAGGACGTCCGAGCCGAGCACGAGCGCGGCACCGACGAGTCCCGTGACCGGGAGGCTCACCCGGGAACGGACGAGCCCCCGGAACCGGCGGGTGAGGGGCCGGACGAGTGCGGGCGCGCAGAGTCCGACGAAGCCGATCGGGCCGGCGAGCGTGACCGCCGCGGCGGAGAGCAGGGTCGCGACCACGACGGTGGTGACCCGGGTCCCGCGCACGGGGACCCCCAGTCCCCGGGCGGCGTCGTCGCCCAGTGTCAGGGCGTCGATGCGGCGGGCGAGGAGCATCAGCCCCGCCAGGCCGGCCACCACGACCGGCGCCATCCGGACGACGGCGTCGAAACCGTTCTGGCCGACGCTTCCCTGGTTCCAGCTGTACAGGCCCTCGGTCTCCTGGGGGAAGAGGAGGAGCAACGCCTCCGTCACCGCGCTGAGTCCGAGGGCGAGCGCGGTGCCCGCCAGGACGAGCCGCACGGTGCCCTTGCCCAGTCCGGACAGGCCGAGCACGACCGCCGCGGCGGCGAGGCCGCCGACGAACGCCGCGCCGGACGAGGCGAGGAGCGGGAGGGAGACGCCGGTGACGGCGACGATCCCGAGTGCCAGGTAGGACCCGGCGTTCACGGCGAGGGTGTCCGGCGAGGCGAGCACGTTGCGGCTGACCGCCTGCAGGGCGGCGCCGGCCGTGCCGAGTGCCACGCCGACGAGGACGGCGGCCACCATCCTCGGGAGCCGGGACGCGATGACGACGGAGGAGTCCCCGGCCGCCGCGTTCCCGGTGAGCGCGTCCCAGACCTCGGACCCGCCGACGTCCGCGGTGCCCTGCGTGATGTCGACGGCGGCGAGGACCACGACCAGCAGCACGAGCGTGGCCGTCACGGCGACCGCGCCCGTCGTGGCCGCGACGGACCGGTCACGGCCGGCCACGGTCTTCTCGATGACGGCCACGGTGTGCTACTTCGTCAGCGCGTCGACGAGGGAGTCGATGTACGCCTCCATGGAGCGGGGACCACCGAACATCCAGACACCGTCGGGCAGTCGGTGCACGTCACCGGCCTTCACGAAGGGCAGCGACTTCCACACGGCGTTCTTGGCGAGCGGGCCGGCGAAGGCGTCACCGTCGGCGTCGTTCGCGACGTAGGTGAACTGGACGTCGCCGAGACCCGTGAGGCCCTCGACATCGGTGGTGGCGAGGCCGTAGCTCTCGTCGCCCTTCACGGTCCAGGCGTTCTTCAGACCGAGCTTCTCGTTGACCGCGCCGAGGAGGGAACCGCCGGTGTAGGCGCGGACGGACACCTGGTTCGACGCGACGTAACCGTCGGCGGAGGCGATCTCGGCGCCGCCGAGGCCGGCGTCCGCGAGGGCCTTCTTCCCCTCGGCCACGCTCGTGTCGAAGTCCTTCTTGAGGGCGGCCGACTCGGACTCCTTGCCCGTGGCCTTCGCGATGAGGTCGAGGCCCTCCGTCATCGTGCCGATCTGGTCGGCGGCGTCGGCCGACGTGATCTCGATGACGGGCGCGACCTTGCGAAGCTGCTTCACGACGGCGGGCGAGAGGTCGCTGGTGGCGACCACGAGATCGGGAGCGAGCGCCGCCACGGTGTCGATGCTCGGCTCGCCGCGGGTACCGATGTCCTTCGGGGACCCGGTGAGCGGTGCCGCGGTGTTCCACGCGGTGTAGCCCTTCACGTCCGCGACGCCCACGGGGTCCACTCCGAGCGCGACCAGGTCCTCGACGACGTTCCACTCGGTGGCGACGACCTTGGTCGCCGGGCCGTCGAGGGTCACCTTCGTGCCCTTGGCGTCGGTCAGGGTGATCTTCTCGGCGGGCTTGCCCGAAGCGGCGGATGCGTCGTCGGAGGACGGCTCGGTGGTCCCGCAGGCGGCCAGGGAGAGGGCGGCGACGGCGACGGCGGCCGTGGTGAGGAGGTGGCGTCTCATGAGGTGGTGCTGAGCCTTTCGGATCTGGAGTGGTGGCGGCCGATCGCGCGGGTGCGCAGGCTGCCGGTGGCGGGGTCGGTGTCCACGTCGATGCGGATGCCGTAGACGTCCGAGAGAAGGCCGGGTGTGAACACGTCCTCGGGCACGCCGTCGGCGACGACGCGTCCCGCGTGCAGCAGCGCGACGCGGTCGGCGACGGCGGCCGCCTGGTCGAGGTCGTGGAGGACGACGCCCACGGCGATCCCGTGGTCGTCGGCGAGATCGCGGATCAGGTCGAGGAGTTCGACCTGGTAACGCAGGTCGAGATAGGTGGTCGGTTCGTCCAGGAGCAGGACGCCTGTCTCCTGCGCGAGACAGCTGGCGAGCCACACCCGTTGGAGCTGGCCACCGGAGAGCTGGTCGACGCCCCGGGCCGCGAGGTCCTCCACACCGGTGAGGCGCAGCGCCCGGTCCACGGCGGCGGTGCCACGGGGATCCGGGCGACCCCAGCGGCCCCGGTGGGGGTAGCGGCCGAAGTCGACCACGTCCCGCACGGTGAGTCCGCCCGGCGTCGACCGCGACTGCGTCAGGAGGGCCACGCGGCGCGCGAACTCGCGGGCGCCGAGCGCGAAGCCGTCCTCGGCCGCGTCCGTTCCGGCGTCGACCGTGAGCGAGCCGGTCCGCGCGCTCTGCAGCCGGGCCAGCGTGCGCAACAGGGTCGACTTCCCGCTGCCGTTGGGGCCCACGAGGGCGGTCACCTCGGCGGGCCGCAGCGTGAGGGCCGCCCCGTGGACGACATCGACGCGGCCGTACGCCACGGTCACGCCGTCGGCGGACAGCCCGTGGCCGCGCCTGGGCGGCCCGACGGCGGACACAGGGGTGCCCACAGCCGTGGAAGTGCTCTCACCAGCTCTCATGGGCATTAGGTTAGCCTGCCCTTACGTGTCTTCGAACCGCGGCCCCGGTCCCGGTAGCCGTCGGGCTCTCCCCGCAGGCACGCGCCGAGGGTGAACGCCCGGCATGCCGACCCGTGGCGACGCCGGTGCGCGTGACGTCCGCGGCGCACACGGATCGTCGGCCTCCCGGGGACGGTCCCGGGAGGCCGACGAGGTGATCCGTGAGGCGCACGCGCCCGCGGGTGTGTCAGGGGCGGCCGGTGAGATAGCCGCCCATGGACGTGAAGTACTCGGTCGCGGGCAGTTCCCGGCCGTCCTCCGTGCGGACACGGGTGACGGCGAGGCCGCGGTTCCGGCCGGTGCGGGCGTCGGACCCGGCGACGATCACCACGCCCTCGCCCTCGCGGTAGAAGACGCGGCCCGGGGTTCCGCCGTACCTGCCCTGGGACACCACTGCGGCGAGGATCTCGATGCGCCTGCCCCGGTGGAAGGTGAAGGCGCTGGGATACGGCTCGGACTGGGCGCGGACCAGGCGTTCGAGGTCTTCGGCCGGCCAGTTCCAGTCGATGCGGATGTCCTCGGCCGCACGCTTGTGGAAGAAGGTCGCCTGGGAGCGGTCCTGCCGGGTGAACTCCGTCTGTCCGGCGGCGATGAGGTCCAGTGCGCCGATCGTGACCGGGCCGATGAGGTCGACGGTCTTGTGGAAGAGGTCGGTCGCGGTGTCCGTGGGGCCGACCGCGACCGCCTCCTGCCGGACGATGTCGCCGGCGTCGAGTTCGTCGTTCATCATGTGCGCGGTGACGCCCACTTCGGACTCGCCGTTGATCAGTGCCCAGATCAGCGGGGAGAAGCCCGCGTACTTCGGCAGCAGGGAGTCGTGGATGTTCAGCGTGCCGTGGCGCGGGAGGCCGAAGATGCGCGGAGGGATCCAGGTCCGCCAGTTGTTGGCCACGATGATGTCCGCGTCGGCCTCCTGGAGGCGCGCGAACAACTCGTCGTCGTCCGGCCGGTTGCGGATCAGCACCGGTACGTCCCGCGCTTCGGCGAGGTCGGCGACGGAGTCGCTCCAGATCTTCTCGTACGCGTGCTCACTCCTGGGGTGTGTCACCACCAGCACCACGTCGTGCTCGGAGTCCAGGAGGGCTTGCAGGGTGCGGTGCCCCCAGGTCTGGTACCCGAACATGACGACCCGCATGTGTTCCTCCTCGGTACAGGCAATGACGAGTACCTAGTAAAGCGAGGCTTGCCTTAGTACGCAACAGGGCTGCCTGATGGCCCTGTTGGGAGGCCTTGTGTCGGGCCGGTGTGTTCCGTGCCCTATCGACAGCCGCGCGAGATGAGCTTAGGCTCACCTAAATTACGGCGGGCCACTCAGTTCGGTGTGCCCGGACTTCGGATACCCCCGCGACTTCAGGCGGCTTCCCCGCACGATCGGAGTGACATGTCTCAGGTTCAGCCTGGCGACGCACCTCAGGTCCTCGACCTCATCGGCATCGGCTTCGGTCCGTCCAACGTGGCCATGGCCATCGCGATCAGCGAGCACAACACGGACGCAGCAGCACAACAGCCCGTCTCCGCCCACTTCTTCGAGCAGCAGCCGCGCTTCGGCTGGCACCGCGGGATGCTGATCGACGACGCGACGATGCAGGTGTCCTTCCTCAAGGACCTGGTGACGCTCCGGAACCCGACCAGCGAGTTCAGCTTCCTCTGCTACCTGAAGAGCAGGGGGCGTCTGGTCGACTTCATCAACCACAAGAACCTCTTCCCCCTCAGGGTCGAGTTCCACGACTACTTCGAGTGGGCGGCGGCCAAGGTCGGCGACATGGTCTCCTACCGTCAGGAGGTCGTCGGTGTCACACCCGTCCTGAACGACGGCGGAGCCGTGGAGTACCTGGACGTGACGGTCCGTTCGGACGAGGGGCTGACGGTCCACCGGGCCCGCAACGTCGTCATCGGGACCGGGCTGCGCCCCCTCATGCCGGAAGGCGTGGAACGCGGCGACCGGGTCTGGCACAACTCCGAACTGCTGGCGAAGGTGGAGGGGCTGGAAGGTGCCTCGCCCTCCCGGTTCGTCGTCGTCGGCGCCGGACAGAGTGCCGCCGAGAACGTCGCCTACCTCCACCGACGCTTCCCCGAGGCCGAGGTCTGCGCGGTCTTCTCCCGCTACGGCTACAGCCCGGCCGACGACAGCAGCTTCGCCAACCGCATCTTCGACCCGGGTGCGGTCGACGAGTACTTCGCCGCGCCCGGCGACGTCAAGCGCAGGCTGATGGACTACCACGGGAACACCAACTACTCCGTGGTGGACATCGACCTGATCGACGACCTCTACCGGCAGATGTACCAGGAGAAGGTCCTCGGCACCGAGCGGCTGCGCTTCCTCAACGTCTCCAGGCTCGCCGCCGTCGAGGAGAAGCCGGACACGGTCCACGCCACGGTGACGAACCTCGTCACGGGGGAGGAGGCCGTCCTGGACGCCGACATCGTGGTGTTCGCCACCGGTTACAGCCCCGTCGACCCGCTCGGCCTCCTCGGTGAGGCAGCCGGAAGCTGCCTGCGCGACGAGGAGGGCCGCGTGCGCGTCGAGCGCGACTACCGCATCGCCACCGAGGCCGGCCTGAGCTGTGGCATCTATCTCCAGGGCGGCACGGA
>Ga0164307_10001029_pt1 | contig 12474 bp, 12 predicted proteins | sample Whisoiple_243_MG_FD_110214 | JGI IMG/M metagenome (GOLD analysis project Ga0164307, IMG submission 110214) | Soil microbial communities amended with fresh organic matter from upstate New York, USA - Whitman soil sample_243_MG | ecosystem: Environmental > Terrestrial > Soil > Unclassified >...
ATGTCGAGTGCCTTGCTGGACATGGTCTTCAGCGGCACGGAAGGATCGTAGACGTCACCCTCGCCCTCGTTGTGATGCTCGAACATCTCCTCGTTCGCGAACAGCCCGAGCACCGGCCCCTGCCTCACCCGGTTCAGTTCGCCGGCCGTGCTGACACACTGGTACCCCTCCTGCTTCGCCAAATCGACCAGATTGCCCTTGGTGCCCTTGCTGATCTGCGGACGCTCGGTGCCTGGCCGATCGGGCCAGCTGCCCTCGTTGCCGGCCGGGTACCACCAGTCCTCGCCACCGCCGAGAACGACGTCGACCTTGGTGTTCTTGATGATCTGTCGGGCGATCTCACTCTGGTCTCCCCGATCGGGGACGTGTGCGGCGAAGGCGGCCGTTGAGGCATCGGTGACCTGGGAGGTGGTCACCAGGCCCGTTGACTTTTGGCGTCCTCGTTCTGCGGGGCTCGAAGTGACGTCATGGCCTCGTCGATCGTCCGGTGAACGTCACTGGGCGGTGTCGACGGATCCGGACGCCAGGAGGGAAGTTCGTTCGGAGCTTGACTGGGCGCCACACTGCCGTCCCCGTATTCGAAGAGCCACCAGATGTTGTGCCATGGATCGCGCAGCCGGGCGAGCCGTTGGTTGCCGTGGAAGTCCGTCGGATCGGTGATCACCTCCGCGCCGGCCGCCCGTGCCCGGTCGACGACCGCTTGCGCGTCACTCACATACACCTGCAGCAGCGCGGGAGTGAAGGCCCAGTGCGGCTTGGCGTCACAGAGCATGAGAGTCGAGTCACCGATCCGGACCTCGGCGTGGATGAGCAGATCGTCCGCGTCGATCGTGTGTGCCGCCAACGTCTCATGGGCGCCAAAGACCCGCACGACGAAGTCGATGAACGCAGCGGCCCCGCCCGGTCCGCGCACCGCTGCGAACGGATTGACGCTGCCGTATCCCGGCGGCAGTTGTCGATCGATGAGCACGCCCGCCTGCTGGTCGCTTGTCATGTGAAGAGTTGTTCCCAGCGACTTTGCCGGTTACCCATTCGTTCTGCTGTATTACCGCCGAACCGGACAGCCTCTCTTCTGTGGAGAACGGAATCGAGGGGAATCGACCGTGACACCAGAACACAGTCGGGACGTGGTCAACACCTACCGCTACCTCCGCGGCACGATGATCGCCCTGCTCCTGCTGCTGCTGATTTCGGTCGGCTATCAATGGTGGTGGGAAACCGGCCATTCGTGTTGGTTGGGATCGATCAGCGCCTACTACTTCACCCCGGTCCGAACCGTGTTCGTCGGCTCGCTCTGCGCACTGGGTGCGGTACTCATCGCCTACAAGGGCCACTCGCCCGAAGAGGATGTGCTGCTGAACTTCTCGGGATTCATGGCGTTCGTCGTCGCCATGGTGCCGACGGTGCCCGACGGGCTCTGCGGACCGAATGCCTACACCCAATCCGCGACCGAAATCGCGATGGCGGTGCGGAACAACATCTGGTCGCTCATCCTCGTCGCAGTGCTCGCGGCTGTGGTGGTGGTGGTTTTGCGACGCACATCAGCCGGCCGACGTGCGCCTGGCGCCGGCCGGCCAGCGATGCGGACGATCGTGGTCACGGTGATCTGCGCCGGCATCCTGCTGGGTGAGCTGACGCTCTTCCTGGTCCTGCGCGACCGCTTCATCGCCCTGAGTCACGGCATCGCGGCGGGCACGATGGTGGCCGGGGTGATCGCCGTGATGGTGCTCAACGCGCTACGCGCGGACGAACGGCATGGTGGCGGCGAGGGCGCGAAGTACCGGCGGACGTACATCCTGCTGGCCGTTGCGCTGGGTGTGCTGCTGGCGCTCACGGTCGTCGTCGCTCTTACGCTGACCGGGTTCGATCACCTGATCCTGATCGCAGAGGTGATCATCATCCTGCTGTTCGGAGTCTATTGGTTGGTGCAGACGGTCGAGCTGTGGAACCTGGGCTCGACCGAACCCACCGAATCACGGGAGCTCCAGACGGTGGCGGAGTAGCGGGACGGGACAGCTGGTGACCTAGGTCTATTCCGCTTCGGGGGGCTGTGGTCGAGACTGATCCGGACGTGCCGGAGCGGTCGATCCTGCACACGATCAGTCAACCGTGAGGCGAGGCAGGTACCGCATGAGGGTGGTCATCGGCGAGGACGAGGCGTTGCTTCGCCGGGGGTTGACCCTGGTGCTGGAGAACGCCGGGTTCGAGGTCGCCGCGGCCGCCGCCGACGGAGCGCAGCTGATCGACCTGACCGAACGGCACCTGCCCGACATGGTCATCACGGACGTTCGGATGCCGCCGACCCATACCGACGAGGGGATGGTCGCAGCCCTGCACATCGCCAGGGAGCACCCGGCCATGGCCGTGGTGGTGCTGTCCCAGCATGTCCAGCGTCGCTACGCGGTCGAGCTGCTGGCGGAAAAGCGCCAGGGGATCGGCTATCTGCTCAAGCAGCGCATCGCCGACGTCGAGACCTTCTGCGACGACCTCCGTCGGATCTGTGCCGGTGGGGCGGTCATCGATCCCGAGGTCGTCGCCATCATGATGGCCAGGGCCAGCCTGGACGACAGTGCGATCGGCCGGCTGACGACTCGTCAACTGGAGGTGCTGAAGCTGGTCGCCGAGGGTCGCAGCAACGGGTCCATTGCGGCCGAGCTGGTGATCACCGAAAAGGCTGTCGTGCAACACACCTCGCGCATCTACGACACGCTCGGCCTGTTGATCGACGACGACGGCCACCGACGGGTGATGGCGGTGTTGAAGTACCTGTCGCGTAGCTCGGCGACGGCCGATGGTTAGATTCGCTCATGCCACAGCTGGCAGTGAATCGATCGGATCTCGGCCGGTCGCTCCGGCGGGCCCTGGCCTATCTGGCAGCGGTGGTGCTGGGCGGTAGCACCTTGCTCCTGGTCATCCTGATCGACGGGCAGAACGCACCGGCCTGGGCATTTCTGGTGTACAGCGGCACCTGTTGGCTGTGGTTCTTGGCCGGGGTGTTCGCGTGGTGGCGTCGGCCGAGCAATGGTCTGGGTGCCCTACTGGTGCTGGGTGGAATCGCCTTGACCCTCGGGGAGGCCAACAGCAGCACGATCGTTGCCGTTGCCGCGGTCGGAGTGGTGTTCGCGACGGCCATTCTCGCCGTCGTAGTGCATCTGCTGCATGCGTTCCCGTCGGGCCGGATCCGTGGCCGCGCCTCTCGGATCACTGTGATCGCCGGCTACGTGGTCGCCATCGGGATGCAGATACCGCTTTACGCGTTCAACCCGGCGGCTGAAGGATTACCGGTGTTCATCGCTGACAGACCCGATCTGGTCGCCGTCGGCGACGTCGTCCAAGAGGTCTCCGGGACCCTGGTGATGATCGCGACCACCGTCATCCTTGCCGGTCGGCTGCGCCGGGCCAAGCCGTATCAACGCCGCGTGCTGATCCCGCTGTTCGGCTACGGAATCGTTGCCGTGCTCTACATTCCGGTGTCCTCCAGCCTGCTGTCGGTCTGGTTCGACATCGATCCACTGCTGTTGGCCCTCAGCCAGGTTGTTGTGGTTGCCGGTATCCCGATCGCCTTTGCCCTCGCGGTCTTCCGCGGCGGATTCGCCCGAACCGGTGAGCTGGAGGAATTGGCCACCTGGCTCGGCACTCCTGGCGACCGACGCTCCGACCTGTCCTGGGCGCTGGCCTCGGTGCTGGGGGACAGCTCGCTGGAGCTGGTGTTCTGGGTCCCGGAGGAAAGCCGGTATGTGGACTCCGCCGGACATCAGGTTTTGCTCCCGAGACCAGGAACCCTGCGCTCGTCGGTTGGCGTCGAGCTCTCCGGCGAGCCGATCGGCGCGATCGTCTACGACTCCGAACTCATCGACGACCCGGAGCTGGTCCGGACCGCCGGCCGGGTGGTGGCGCTCGGGGTCGACCGCGAGCGACTGACCGCGGCGTTGCGGCTGACGGAACAGTCGCTGCGGCGATCCCGCGAACGCATCGTCGAGACCGCTGACCGGGAACGCCGCCGAATCGCGCAGGACCTGCATGACGGCCTGCAGGTGCAGCTGGTGCTGTTGGCGCTGGAGGCGCAGCAGCTCGCGAATGAACTGGATTCGTCGGCGGTCACCCGGATTCGGGCCACCGAACTACGGCGCGGCATCGACTCGGCGGCGGCCGAACTCCGGACGTTGGTGCATGCAGTCATGCCGTCGTCGCTGGTGGAGCGGGGTTTGGCGATGGCAACCGAGGATCTGATGGACCGATTGCCGCTGCCGTCCAGCCTGCACCTGGGGAACATCGGATCGTTGCCGAGAACAGTGGAGAGCACGGCGTATTTCGTGGTCGCCGAAGCCGTGGCGAATGTGATGAAACATGCGGGCGCGTCGAAGGTGGACGTTCGACTCGCGAAAACCGCCGGAACACTCAACATCGAAGTCGTCGACAACGGTGTCGGCGGTGCCTCCATCGATCGCGGCACCGGAATCCGTGGGCTGCTGGACCGGGCGGACGTCCTCGGTGGCAGCCTCCGGCTGGACAGCCCCGCAGGTCGGGGCACGAATCTCCAGGTGCAGCTGCCGATCTCGCAGTGAGACCAATGTCGGTCACGGTGGTCACCGGGCCTGCGATACAGGCGTTGCAGCAACGCAATCCGACCGGCCGGGTCGTCGCGTACCGCGGTCACCTGTTCCCGGGCCGGGGCCGCCGGCCCGGATCCTGGTGTCACCCCGCGATCTCACCACTCTGCGTCAGCATCTACCCGTAGGTCGGGTGCTGAGGCCAGCCGGCCGGGGAGTCCTCCCAGTCCTCCTGGCGGCCGTAGGGAGTCAGGTCGAGGATGTTGTTCGCGAACACCAACCGATCGACGCCTCGCTGGGTCGTGTTGTAAGTCCGGTACACGTCGTCTCCGTCACGCAGGAACACACTCAGCATGAATCCACCGCCGGCGTCGCAGTCGTTCGCGAACGACGTGCCGCGCGACGAGACGAACGGCAGCGTCCAGCCCATTCGCCGCTTGTAGGCCTCGATCTGCTCGAGCGGCATGTTGGAGACGTTCACCCAGGTCACGTCGCGCTCGGCCAGCAGGGCCGGCCCGTTCGCCGGAACACCGTTGGTGAACCAGGTGCATCCCGGGCAGTAGTCATCCGGACCGTTGTCCATGAACTGGTACACCACCAGTTGGGGTCGACCGTCGAACAGGTCCAGCAACGATTGCGGTCCGTCCGGAGTCTCGAACACATAGTCATTTCCGAAAGGCACCATCGGCAGTCGCCGTCGCTGCGCGGCCAGCTCGTCCAGGGCCCTGGTTGCCTTCTTCTCGGCCACCAGCAGCTCGTCACGGAGCTGCTGCCACTCGCCCGCCGATGCGACGTCAGGTTTGCTCATGGATCGATTCTGCCCCCGATGTCGTTGCACGGCATCCGGTGTCACTGGCGCGGGCGACCTCTTGCCAGATCAAATGTTAGTCACTAACATTTGAAGGGTGACCGATCAACTCCTGCCGCTGAGCAGGACCGAGAAGACCAGGGCCAGGTTGCTGGCGGCGGGGTTCGAGCTCTTCGCGGAGAAGGGGTACGAGCAGACCAGGATCTCTGACATCGCCGCCGCGGCCGGCGTGACCGAGATGACCTTCTATCGGCATTTCGGTTCGAAGGATCAACTGCTGATCGACGATCCGTACGATCCGTTGATCGCCTCCGCGATCGGCGAACAACCAGCCGGGCTTCGTCCGCTCGCCAGGGCCGTTCGCGGAATCCGGTTGGCCTGGCGCCGGCTTCCGATCACCGACGATGCCCCGATCCGCCAACGGGTCGCGATCGTTGCGTCGACGCCGACCTTGCTGCCCACCCTGCGGGCGAGCTCGGCGGCGACGGAACGGGCGATCGCCGATCAACTCGTCGCTGACGGCGCCGACCTCACTGACGCGACAGTTGCGGCAGCCGCGGCCATGGCCGCCCTGATGGCCGGGTTGACCAGTTGGGCCGTGACCGACAGCGGCAGTCTCGGCGATGCCGTCGAACGCTCACTGGACGTGCTGGAGTCTCGCGATGAGTGACGTCCGGTTGCGGCTGAGTGGGGTGTCACGAACGTACCGGGGAGGCGCCGGGGTGCACGGCGTCGACCTCGACGTGGCGGCGGGGGAAATTCATGCCTTGGTCGGCCTCAACGGCGCGGGAAAATCGACGTTGATGAAGCTCATGGTCGGCATGCTGCGAGCCGATGCCGGCACCGTCGAGGTGCTGGGTCGCAACATCTTCGGCACCGATGGCGTCGACTGGGCGCAAGTCGGCGCCCTCATCGAGTACCCGCTTGCCTACGGGGAGCTGGATGGCCGCACCAACCTGCTGATGGCGGCGCGATTGCGCGGGATGCGCGGGAGAGCCGCGGCCACGGCCGTTGACGGGGCCATCGACGAACTGCGCCTCGACCGGTACGCCGCGGTGCGGGCGCGTCGATTGTCGTTGGGGAACAAGCAGCGCATCGGTCTGGCTGCTGCGCTCCAACACCACCCGAGGTTGATCGTGCTCGACGAACCGACCAACGCACTTGACCCTTCCGGCGTCATCCTGTTGCGGGAGGCACTGTTGCGAAGGGCCGAGGCGGGCGCCGGAATTCTGATCTCGAGCCATCACCTCGACGAGGTGGCGCGGATCGCGACCAGGATCTCGGTGATCGCCGACGGACGGATCGTCGGCACCCTCGACCCCGACGGGATCGACATCGAGCGGGCCTTTTTCGCGATGGTGTACACGGCGGAGGCGACGACCTCATGAACGCACTGATCGACGCTGTCGCCGTCGAGTCGCGAAAGGCGCGCTCCGCCAGGGTCTTGTGGTCCACAGGCGCACTACTGACGTTCGGCGTCGCGACCCTGGCCGCGGTGGTCGTCGCTGCGGGCCGCACTGCCGATCCGGCCATGCTCGCCAAACTGGGGCCGCAGGCGGCAACGGGAGACTGGACCGCGCTGCTCGCGACCGCCGCCCAGGTCACCGCCGCCGGCGGACTGTTGGCCTTCGGAGTGGGCTTGAGTTGGCTGACCGGGCGAGAGTTCGCCGACGGCACGATCTCCGGGCTGTTCGGTCTCCCGGTGAGCCGTTCCGCCATTGCGACTGCGAAGCTCATCGTTTTCCTCGCGTGGGCGGTTGTGGTGTCCGCGGCGCTGACCGTGCTGCTCCTGGTTGCCGGATTCGCTCTCGGGCTCGGGGCACCGGACGTCGCAGCGATCGCGGGGGTTGCCCGACAGTTCGCCCTCGGTGCACTGACCGCCCTGATCGCGGTGCCGGCGGCGTGGGCCGCATCCTGGGGCCGGGGCCTGCTACCCGGAATCGCCATCACCGTGGGAATTCTGGTCCTCGCGCAGGTCTCGGTGCTGGCCGACTTCGCATCGTGGATACCGTTCGTCGCGCCGGCCTTCTGGTCGATCCATCCCGACGTCGATTCCGCCCTCGCGTTGTCCGTGGTGCCGCTCGTGCCGCTGATCTTCGGTGCCGCGACCGTGATGGTTTGGCGGCGGCTTCAGCTGGACAGGTGAGGTTTGTCCACCGCAAACCTGCCGACGTGATCAACTCTTCGGTGCTGTCTCGCCCAGCTGCAGTTCGAGAGCGCCGAGTGCGTGCCGACCCTGGAACGCGGGAACGCCGTCGGCCACGCTCAGTACGGCGGCTCGCCAGGCGGCCGCCAGGATTCGTCCGATCGGCGGCGGAGTGGGCAGGCTCAGCGCCGTCAGCAGGTCCGCCAGCGGGTCGTCGGCTGTCCTGGTGGGCGGCTCGCCGAGAAGACGTTGAGCGTCCTGGCGTACGGCGTAGTCGAAGCCGACCAGCAGAGCGGCGCTGATAGAGGCCGATCGTCCTTCGACAGCGCTTGCGGCGCCTTCCATTCGGTCGAGCAGCCGACGTTCGACGTCACGGCGGACGAACGTGTACAGACCGAGCTTGTTCTCGAAGTGGTGGTACAGCGCACCTGTGGTGACTCCCGCCTTCGCCGCAAGGTCGCCGACGGTCACCTCGTCGAACGGCTGAGCGTTGGCTCTGTATCGAGACACCTTCGGTTGCGAGGAGATGTGGCGGGAGGGCGATTCGACTATCACGTTGTCCCTTCCGGGAACCGACGTGCAGTTGATGCTCGATTCGAATGATCCGACCGCACCGTTCGGTCCGTTGTTCGTGGTCGACAGTGTGCAAACCTTCCACGAGAAGCGCCCCACTGCACTGGATGTGATCTAGGCGCCCGCGGAGATCCCGGGCGGTTTCCTGGCGACCTACCGGGATGCCGGCGGCATGACGATCTACGTCATGGACCAGTCCACCGACGCGGGCTAGCTCGTCGCAGCGGGTTCGGCCTCGGCCAGCGGATCCATACCGACGATCCTCGATGTCACAGGCGCATCGGCTGTCTCGTCTCACTGGCAGGAGCGAGCACAGACGAGGAGCGTGACGTGATGCGAGTGTTGGTGGCGGGTGGGTCCGGCGTCATCGGACGTCGGGTGGTGCCGCAACTGGTAGCCCGTGGCCATGAGGTGACGGCAACGACGACAAGCGAGTCGAAACTGAAATTGCTGGCCCAGCTCGGCGCCCATGGCGTCGTGATGGACGGGCTTGACGCGGTGTCGGTCGGCGAAGCGGTCGCTGTGGCCCGGCCCGACGTCATCGTGAACGAGATGACGGCGCTGTCCGTCGGACATTCCGGCAAACCCAATCCGAGGCGGCCCGACCGCTTCTTCGATTCGACCAACCGGCTGCGCAGCGAAGGAGTCGACCACCTGCTGAGCGCTGCCGAGGCCGCCGGTGTCTCCCACGTCATCTCCCAGGGTCACGCCAGCATGAACGGGCTACGGCAGGGCGGCTGGGTCAAAACCGAAGACGATCCGTTAGAGGTATTGGAGGGCACGAGGGCAATCGAACACCTCGAGGACGCGGTGGTGGGTTCGGGTGGCGCAGTGCTGCGTTACGGCGGGTTCTACGGTCCCGGAGGGTGGGACGATCAGCTCGCACTCGTCCGACGTCGGCTGATCCCGATTGTCGGCGGCGGCACCGGATACTTCTCGTGGGTGCATGTCGACGATGCGGCCAGTGCAACGGTGCTGGCTGTCGAACAGAAGGCGAGCGGGGTGTTCAACATCGTCGACGACGAGCCGGCGCCCGTCAGCGAGTGGCTGCCCTATCTCGCCGAGCGTGCGGGGGCCAAGCCACCTCGTCGGGTGCCGGCGTGGTTGGCCAGACCGATCGCCGGTGAGATGGCGGTCGGCGTGATGACCCAGGGCCGCGGCTTCTCCAACGCAAAGGCAAAACGAGATCTCGGGTGGGAGCTGCGATATCCGTCGTGGCGGCTGGGATTCTCCGAGGAGCTGGGGTGAACAGGGTCCAGGAGTTCGAGGAGCTGCGGCCCCTGCTGTTCTCGATCTCCTACCGGGTCCTCGGCAGCGTCGCGGAAGCGGAGGACGCGGTCCAGGAGACCTGGTTGCGTTACGAGTCGACCCCGACCCGGCCCACGTCGGCGAGGGCGTTCCTGTCGGCCGTTGTCACCCGGATCTCGATCGATGTGCTGCGGTCAGCACGGGTTCGTCGTGAGGAATACGTCGGGCAGTGGCTTCCCGAGCCGCTGCTCACCGATCCGTACGAAGATCCGGCCCGGTCGGCGGAACTGGCCGACTCCGTCTCGATGGCGGCACTGATGCTGTTGGAGCGGCTGTCCCCGCTCGAGCGCGCGGTGTTCGTGCTGCGGGACGTCTTCGCCTTCGACTACCCCGATATCGCGACGGCGGTGGGCCGTTCGGAAGCGGCGTGCCGGCAATTGGCGGTCAGGGCCCGCCGTCATATGGAACTGGGCCGTCCCCGGTTCGATGCTGACCGCAGGGAACGGGAGGATTTGGCCCTGCGATTCTTCGAGGCGATCCGGGACGGCGACGTGGACGGCGTGCGGGTGCTTCTCGCCGCCGACGTGCAGCTGATCGGGGACGGTGGCGGCAAGGCGCCGGCATTCGCCAGGAGCGTCATCGGCGCCGACCGGGTCGCCCGCGTGCTCGCCGCGAACTTTCCGCTGCTCGCTGACGTCGAGGCCAGCCTGGCGCGACGCGAGTTGAACGGCCAACCGGGTGCGATCCTGCGCGACCGGGACGGAAACGTCGCCGGGACGATGACCCTCGACGTGCTCGGCGGTCGAATTCAGACGATCCGCGCGGTGGTCAACCCCGACAAGCTCGGGCACCTCGGGCCGTTGGCGGATTCCTGGGCGATGCATCGCGCGGTGCGGCTGGCCCGCGACACCAGGACGAGCTGAACGAAGCACCGGCGGTCGGCCGGGTGAAGTTTGACCGGTTTCCGGCTGGGCACCATGCGAAAATGGTGCTGATCGGCTTTCATGCCTCCCACGAACAGGTCCACCCGCAAATACTGCTCGACGACGCCGTGCACGCCGAGGCGGCCGGATTCGACGCGGTGATGTGCTCGGATCACCTGGCACCGTGGACCAACGCGCAGGGCCAGTCCGGCTTCACCTGGACCTGGCTCGGCGCAGCCCTACAAGCGACCGATCACGTCCCGTTCGGCGCATTTCACGCTCCCGGCCAGCGGTACCACCCGGTGATCTCGGCCCAGGCCATCGCGACCGCCGCTGCCATGTACCCCGACCGCTTGCCGTGGATCGCCGTCGGCAGCGGGGAGGCCTTGAACGAACACGTGACCGGCGATGCGTGGCCGCCGAAACCGGAACGGATGGAACGGCTCCGGGAATGTGTCGAGGTGATGCGGGCGCTGTGGCGCGGTGAAGAGGTGTCGCACCGCGGCAGGGTCGTGGTGGATCGGGCCAGGCTGTGGTCGCTGCCGGAGAAGCCGCCGGACCTGGTTGCCGGCGCGATCAGTGCCGAGACCGCTGCCTGGGCCGCGCAATGGGCCGACGGATTGATCACCGTCAACCAACCGCGGGAGAAGTTGCGCCGGGTCATCGATGCCTACCGCGACGCCGGCGGGCGGGGGCCGATTCGGCTGCAGATCCATATGTCCTACGCCGCAACCGATGACGAGGCATTGGCCATCGCCGTCGACCAGTGGCGCGGCAATTGCGTGCCGACGCTGCTGGCCTGGGATCTCACCACGCCGGAGCAGTTCGAGGCGGCGACCCGGCATGTCCCGGACACCGAAGTCGCGGCCAACGTGCACGTCTCGGGCGACATCGGTCGGCATCGGGGATGGCTGGAGTCCTACCTCGACCTCGGACCCGAAGCACTGTTCCTGCACCACGTCGGACAGTGCAACAAGTCGTTCATCCGCGATTTCGGTCAGCACGTCCTGCCCGAGCTCAGGATTGCCGCATGAAGGCCTCGCAGACCGGCGATCTCTGGTGGAAATCCGCCGTCGTCTATTGCCTTGATGTGCAGACCTTCTACGACTCGAACGGCGACGGCATCGGTGATTTCGCGGGGCTGTCCGAACGACTCGACCATCTGGTCGAGTTGGGTGTGACCGTTCTCTGGTTGATGCCGTTCTACCCGACGGCGGATGTGGACGACGGGTACGACATCACCGACTTCTACACCGTCGATCCCCGGCTCGGCTCACTCGGCGACTTCGTCGAGTTCATCCGATCGGCCCGTTCGCGCGGCCTGCGGGTGATCGCCGATCTGGTGGTCAACCACACCAGCGCTGATCATCCGTGGTTCCGATCGGCCCGCTCGTCGAAGGAATCGCCGTATCGCGACTGGTATGTCTGGCGCGATGAACCCGGACCCGAAAAGCCCGGCGACGTCGTGTTTCCCGACCGGGAGACGAGCATCTGGACCAAGGACCGCAAGGCCGGCCAGTATTACCTGCACCGGTTCTACCGCAGCCAACCCGACCTGAATGTGGCCAATCCGCAGGTTCGTGACGAGATCGCCCGGATCATCGGTTTCTGGATGGAACTGGGCCTGTCCGGATTCCGGGTGGACGCGGTGCCGTTCCTGCTGGAGACATCCGGGATCGAGGGTGGCGCCGAGGCACTCCCGCAGCCGCACGATTACCTCAGGGATCTTCGCGCCTTCCTGAACAGGCGCAGCGGCGACGCGATCCTGCTGGGCGAGGTGAATCTGACCCATGACCAGTCGCGGGCGTTCTTCGGGGACGAGGACGGCGACGAGCTCACCATGCTGTTCGACTTTCCGACCATGCAGGCGATGTATCTCTCTCTTGCCCGGGAGGACGCCGGACCGCTGCGGTCGGCCCTGATGGGTAGACCGCAGAGTCCGAGTGATTCACAGTGGGCGGTCTTCGCCCGCAACCACGACGAGCTGACCCTGGACAAACTCAGCGGCGCCGAAAGAGCAGAAGTCTTCGCGTCTTTCGGTCCGGAGGAGGACATGCAGGTGTACGGCCGGGGCCTGCGACGGCGATTGCCGCCGATGCTCGACAACGACCCGGCCAGGATCCGGCTGGTGTACAGCCTGATGATGTCGCTACCCGGCACGCCGACCCTCTTCTACGGCGAGGAGATCGGGATGGGCGAGAACCTCGACCTGGACGGGCGAATGGC
>Ga0164307_10001040_pt1 | contig 12420 bp, 11 predicted proteins | sample Whisoiple_243_MG_FD_110214 | JGI IMG/M metagenome (GOLD analysis project Ga0164307, IMG submission 110214) | Soil microbial communities amended with fresh organic matter from upstate New York, USA - Whitman soil sample_243_MG | ecosystem: Environmental > Terrestrial > Soil > Unclassified >...
CCACGCCCTACCCTCGACATGAAGACCCCAGCCCAAGCGCTGGGAGAGCTGCTCGCCAACCCGGCAGCAGCATGACCGTTGCTTAGACCGATTGACCTCGCCGCGTTGCGTTGCCTGAGAAGTAACGGTTTCCCCGGTGCACCGGGGAAACCGTCACCGGCGGCGGAGCCATCGAGGCGTACGTCCGCGTGCTCAGGAGTGCCTAGCTGCAGAGGCCGTTGGCGGCGGCCTGCTCCTTGGAGCCGCTCTGGTTCTTGCCGCTGATCGCGCCCTTGCCGAGCGTGCCGAGCGGTTCGTCCTTCCTGACCTTCGCCCACAGTGCCGGTGCCGCGTCGGTGAGCTGCAGGCGGCCCCAGTACGGGCTGTCGGTCGGGAAGTCGGTGGTGGGAGCGGTGACGAAGCGGATCTTGTCCAGGTTGGCGTCGCGCAGCGAGAGGCCGAGCTTGCCGAGCTTGCCGACGCTCGAGATCTCGGGATCCGTCGTGATCGATCCGGCGAGCGCGCGGGCGAAGCCGACGACCTTGTCGGGACGGGTGAGCGTCTGCGCAGACATGACCGTCGACAGCATCGAGGCGATGAACGCCTGCTGCCGCTTCATCCTGCCGAGGTCGGAGTTGGGCGTGGAGCTGCGCTGACGCACATAGGCAAGGGCCTCGTTGCCGTAGATCTTCCGGGTACCGGCCTCGAGGTGGATGTTGTGCTCCGCGTCGTCGATGTCCGACGGGATGCACACCTCGACCCCTCCGACCGCGTTGACCATGTCCTTGAACCCGGCGAAGTCGACCACGATGTAGTGGTCCACGTAGACGCCGGTGAGCTCCTGGACCTGGGCGACGGTGCAGGCCGGCCCGCCGACCGCGAGGGCGTCGTTCCACATCACGTTGGTCGCCGCCGGGATGGTCTTGCCGTCCTGGGTGCACTCGGGCCGGTCGACGAGTGTGTCGCGGGGGATCGAGATGGCGTACGCCGACTTCCGGCCCTTCGTGACGTGGAGGAGCATCGTCAGGTCGGACCCGCCGCCGCCGGCCTCGCGGTCGATCCCGCAACCGTCGCACGAGCGGGTGTCGGTGCCGAGCACCAGGATGTTCATGGCGGAGGTCGGCAACAACGGCTCCGGCCGCGGCTCGGGGTGGACGATGACGCCACCGACATCGATGTTGTCGTTGACCTGGTTGTACGCGAAGGCGACGGTCGCACCGGTGAGGAGTGCGACGACGAGCTCGGTCACGAGGATGACCCGCAGCACGTTGCGTCGTTGGAGGCGGGTCGCCTTGGCCAAGTCAGGTCCTTCCAGGGAGTGTCCCCGAGACACTGTGCGGGTCAGCCTACGTGGCAGGTCGTAGGTCGTTGGTCGGAACGATCTCACCCACCAGGGTGGCGATCGCGGCGGGCGCGTCGACAGCGACGAAGTGGCCCGCCGCGGGCAGCTCGCGGATCCGGTAGCCGTAGGTGTCGCGCAGCGCCTCGGCGGCCGTACGCCGGACGGCCGGCGACTGCGCGCCGTACGTGACGAGCACCCGGCCGGCCTGCGGCGTGGGAGCCCCCGGCTCCACGCCCCGGAACATGGCGAGCTCGCGAGCCGTGACCGCGTCGTCCACGCCACCGGCCATCGCCGGTCGCCAGGACTCGCCATAGAGGGTGGCGCCGAACTCGTCGGTCCCGCCTCGTACGAATGCGGCGGCCGCCGGGCCGAGGAGGCCGGGCGCGAGGCTGCCCGCCGCCGGCTCGTGCAGGATCGCCCCGGCGATCGGGGCGCCGGCCGAGGCCAGGGCGAGACCGAGGGTCGCGCCGCCGCTCATCCCGACGACCCAGGCGCCCTCGATGTACGGCGCCAGCCAGTCGAGCTCGCGCCGCAGGTCTCCGGTCCGCGGACGCTCTGGTGCGACCACGTCGTACCCGGTGTCTGCCGCCGTCAGCAACGCGGCGACGGCGTCCCACACGCGCGCCGTCGTGGCGGCTCCGTGCAGCAGGACGACGCGGGTCATGCCCGGACCCTAGGGCCGATCGACGCCCGGGTGGGCTGGACCGGTGCGCGTTCGACAGAACGTTACAGAGGGCCGCGATCAGCCGAAACATTCCGCATACAACGTCGTATACAGCATCGGATACAGCCTCTCGGGACGGAAGAAGGACTCAGTGGTGGCACGCGCGGCCGGCGGGACCAAGGCGGTGGAGAGCCTGCGAGAGCGGGCCTACACGCAGATCAGGAGGATGGTCATGCTCGGGGAGTTCCCGACCGGCCAGCGCCTGGCCGAGGAGCAGATAGCCGAGCAGCTCGAGGTCTCGCGGACCCCGGTCCGCGAGGCGTTCGTCCGGTTGCACGCGGACCGGCTGCTGCGCCGCTTCTCGGACGGTGGCTACTTCGTCGCCGAGATCGACCTGTTCGACCTGCGCGACCTCTACGAGCTCCGGCTCACCCTCGAGCTCCGCGGGATCACCCGCGCCGACGAGGAGGGCATCGAGCACGACCGGGAGGCGCTGCTCGAGCTGCAGGACGAGTGGCTGGCCATCCAGCGCGACCCCCCGGAGCCCGACGGCTCCTTCATCGAGCTGGACGAGAGCTTCCACCTCGCCCTGTTGCGGTCGTCCGGCAACCTCGCCCTGGCGGAGACGCTCGAGACGATCAACGTGCGCATCCGGCCCGTGCGCACCTACGACTTCCTCACCGAGGACCGCATCACGACGAGCATCGCCGAGCACCTCGGCATCGTCGAGGCCCTCCTCAACGGCCGGATCCAGCTCGCCGCCGACCGGCTGCGCGAGCACATCGGCGCCTCGCTCGACGTGGTCGAGCAACGCGCCGCCGACGCGATGCGGCAGCGAGCCCTGCGCAGTCGCAGCACCCGGGAGGGATAGATGACGACAGAACCGGCGGCCCGCAGCCGCCATCGGCAGCCACTGCTCGAGGTCCTCGGCCTGACCAAGCACTTCGGCGAGGTGAAGGCCAACACCGATGTCTCGATGGAGGTCTGGCCCGGAGAGGTCCACGCCCTGGTCGGCGAGAACGGCGCCGGCAAGAGCACCCTGCTCAAGATGATCTACGGGGTCTACCACCCCGACCGAGGCCAGCTGATGGTCGACGGCAAGGAGGCGCCGATCGGCAGCCCGGCCGACGCGCGGCGCTACGGCATCGGCATGGTGTTCCAGGACCTGCGCCTGGTCCCCGCCTTCACCGTCGCCGAGAACGTCGCCCTCGCGATGCCGGAGGGGATGACCCTCAAGCTCGGCAGGCTGGCCGACGAGATCACCGCGGCGAGCGAGAAGTTCGGGCTCGCGGTCAACCCCGCTGCCAAGGTCGGCCATCTCTCGATCGGCGAGCGGCAGCGCGTCGAGATCCTCAAGGTCCTGATGACCGGCGCTCGCCTGGTGATCCTCGACGAGCCGACCAGCGTGCTGGCGCCGTCGGAGGTCGAGGCGCTCTTCCGGGTCGTCGACCACCTGCGCGGCCAGGGCTTCGGCGTCGTGATCGTGACCCACAAGCTCGACGAGGTCCGCACCATCGCCGACCGTGCCACCGTGCTCCGCGGGGGGCGCACGGTGATGGAGAACGTCGTCCCCTCCGACTACACCAATGCTCAGCTGATCGAGGCGATGGTCGGCCGCAGTGTGTCCGACCTCGAACGTGGTCCGTCGGTCGCTCTGGTGGAGTCGGGACCGGCCGCCTTGGAGCTGCTCGGCGTCGACTGTGTCGGCGACAAGGGCAACCTGGCACTCAAGGGCATCTCGGTCACGATCCGGCCGGGCGAGCTGGTCGGCATCGCCGGGGTCGCCGGCAGCGGCCAGCGCGAGCTCTGCGAGGTCGCCCTCGGCCTCCGCAAGCCGCAGCGCGGCACGGTGCAGATCGACGGGCACGACGTCCGGACGCCTGCGGACGCGATGGAGGCAGGCGCCGCCAGCATCCCGGAGGACCCGGTCGCCGACTCGGTCGTCACCCGGCTCAACGTCGTCGAGCACATGGTGCTCAACGGCCGGCCGTTCCCGAGCAGACGGCTCGGCATCGACTGGCGTACGGCGCGGCGGCGGACCGACGAGGAGAACGACCGGCTCGGCCTCCGGATCGCCGCCTGGAACCGGCGGGTCAGCGACCTGTCCGGCGGCAACATCCAGCGAGTCGTGCTGACCCGCGAGCTGGCCATCGCGTCGACGCTGGTCGTCGCGGCGTACCCGAGCCGCGGACTCGACATCGCCAACGTCCGGCGTACGCAGGAGATCCTGCTCGAGCGTCGCGACCAGGGCGCCGGCGTGCTGATGGTGAGCGAGGACCTCGACGAGCTGATGAGCGTCGCCGACCGGATCCTCGTCATGCACGACGGGCACATCTCCGGCGAGATCGACAGCGCCGACTTCGACCGCCAGAAGATCGGCGAGCTGATGATCGGTGGAGCGGCATGACTGCCATCACCGGCGATCTGAAGCTGCCGAAGGAGCGCGGCAAGGCTCAGGCTTGGGCGATCCAGGCACTGCCCGTCGTCGTCCGCTGGGTCGCCGCGCTCGGTGGGGCGCTGCTGATCTTCAGCATCCTGCTGATGATCAAGGGCACCAACCCGATCGACGCCTACAGCGACATGTGGTCCTCGACCTTCCAGCGGTCGGCCTCGGTGGAGGAGATCTTCACCCGGATGACGCCGCTGGTGCTGGCGGCCCTCGCGGTCGCCGTACCTGCCCGGGCCGGACTCACCAACGTCGGGGGCGAGGGCCAGATCATCATGGGCGGCGTCGCCGCCTGCGGTGCCTACCTCTTCCTCGGCGACGCGATGGCGCCGGCGGTCCTGCTGGTCGCGATGATCGCCGCGAGCGTCGTGGTCGGAGCCCTGTGGGCCGGCCTGGCCGCGGTCCTGCGACTCGCCGCCGGCGTCAACGAGGCGATCAGCACGCTGCTGCTGAACTTCATCGCGCTCGACGTCCTGCTCTTCCTGATCTACCAGCCCTGGCGGGAGAGCCGCACCGGCCAGCCGGCCACCCAGGAGCTGACCGACCTCGCCAAGCTCCCGGTCGTCGCCGGCACGGCGGTCAACGTCGGCATCGTGGTCGCGGTCGTGCTCGTCGTCGCGGTCCAGGTGCTGCTGACCCGCACCCGCTGGGGCTTCCGGGTCTCGGTCGCCGGCGGCAACGCGGAGGCCGCCCGGCGCTCGGGCCTCAAGGTGGCCTTCCTCGTGCTCTCCGCCCTGATGATCGGCGGTGCCCTGGCCGGCCTCGCCGGGATGATCCAGTTCTCGGGGGTCGAGTACAAGCTGCGCCCGAGCTTCGGCCACCAGCTCGGCTACATCGCGTTCCTCGCCTGCTGGCTGGCCCGGCACAAGCCGTTCCCGATCCTGCTCGCGTCGTTCGTCTTCGCCGCGCTCTCGGTCGGCGGTGACAGCCTCCAGCTCGACTCGGGCGTGCCGGCCGCGTCGATCTACGTCCTCACCGCGCTGATCCTGATCGCGGTCCTCGGCTTCACCACCCCCCGGAAGAAGACGTCATGAGCCTGATCGTCGATGTCCTCAGCGGCGGTGTCCGCGGCGGCACCTCCATCATGTACGCCGGTCTCGGCGAGACCGTCAGCGAACGCTCCGGCGTGATCAACCTCGGCACCGAGGGCTCGATGCTGGTGGGTGCGCTCGGCGCCTACGCGGTCGGCGTCGAGACCGGGAACCCCTGGATCGGGGTGCTCGCCGGCGCGGCCGCGGGCGGGCTGCTCGCGCTGCTCCACGCCTACCTCGTCGTACGCCGCGGGGCGAGTCAGTTCGCGTCCGGGCTGACCTTGCTCTTCCTGGCGCTGGGGCTGACCTCGCTCTTCGGGGCGTCGTACGTCGGCCAGCCGGTCGTCGGCTTCGACAAGTGGGACGTCCCGCTGCTCTCGGACATCCCGTTCGTCGGTCCGATCTTCTTCCAGCAGGACCCGCTGCTCTACCTCAGCTACTTCATGGTCCCGTTGGTCTGGTTCGTGCTGTTCAAGACGCGGGTCGGGCTGCTGATCCGGACGGCGGGGGAGCGCTCGGACTCGCTGACCGTGCACGGCTACAGCGTGCGGACCTGGCGGATGATCGCGGTCACCGTCGGTGGCTGCCTGGCCGGCATCGGCGGGGCACACCTGTCGACGGCGTACGCCAACGCGTGGTTTGAGAACATGGTCGCCGGTCGCGGCTTCATCGCCGTCGCACTGGTGATCTTCGCGGTGTGGAGCCCCTTCCGGGTGATGGGCGGTGCCTACCTCTTCGGCACGGCGATCGCGCTCGGCCCAGCCCTCCAGGCCCGCGGCTACGAGATCAACCAGTTCCTGCTCGACGCCGTCCCGTTCGTGCTGACCCTCGTGGTCCTGACCGTCCTCGGCAAGAAGACGCTGTCGTCCTCGCCGGCCGAGCTCAAGCGGGTGTTCGAGAACGCCCCACCCGCCACCTAGTCCCAGCCAACCCCGAGAAAGAGACATCGCGCCCAGGCCTCCGGAGCTGGAACTCAGGGCTTGGACGCGATGAATGAACACACCGAAAGGATCGTCATGTCCATGCGCAAATCTACCCTCGGGGTGCTGGCCGGCCTAGCGGCCGGAGCGGTCATCCTCACGGGCTGCTCGTCCGCCACCGAGACCAAGGCCACGGCCAGCGAGGGCGCCCCCGGCGAGGGAACCAGCGCCGTCGGGTTCATCATGGTCGGCCCCAAGGACGACTACGGCTACAACCAGGCCGTCTACGAGGGCAGCGAGGTGATCAAGAAGGAGTTCCCCGACGTCGAGGTGATGACGGCGGAGAACGTGCCCGAGGACGACACCGCGGCGACCACGATGGAGCAGATGATCGACAAGGGCGCCAAGCTGATCTTCGCGACCAGCTACGGCCACCTCGACGCCGCGCTCAAGGTCGCCGAGGACCACCCGGACGTCGTCGTCGTGCAGCAGGGCAACACGATCACCGACGACGTCCCGGACAACTCCGGCACCTACTTCGGCACCGTCTACGAGCCGATGTACCTCGCCGGCATCGCGGCCGGCGCGTCGACGAAGACCAACAAGCTCGGCTACGTCTACGCCTTCCCGATCCCGCAGACGATCGCGAACATCAACGCGTTCGAGCGCGGCGCGCAGTCGGTCAACCCGGACGCCGAGACGATCACCGTCAGCACCTCGTCGTGGTGCGACCCGGGCAAGCAGCAGGCAGCGGCCGAGAGCCTGCTCTCGCAGGACGTCGACGTGCTCACCCAGCACCAGGACTGCACCGCCACCGTCATCCAGGCCGCCGAGAAGGCCGGCGCGATGACCGTCGGCTACCACGCCGATGCCTCCTCGATCGCCCCGACCGGTTGGCTGACCGGCGCGGTCTGGGACTGGGGCCCGCTCTACACCGACATCGTCAAGACCGTGATCGACGGCGACTTCGTCGGCAGCGAGTACAACGACAACTTCCGGGTCGGCTACAAGACCGGCACGAACCCGTTCGTGCTGGCGCCGTACGGCCCGGACGTCACGGAGGAGACCCAGACCAAGATCACCGAGGCGCAGAAGTGGCTCGGGACCGACGAGGGCTCGCCGTTCGTCGGGCCGGTGCTCGACCAGGACGGCAAGGTCAAGGTCGAGGACGGTGACATCCCGACGTACGCCGACGTGGATGCCATGGACTACTTCGTCCAGGGTGTCGTCGGCAAGCTGGCGCAGTAGCGCCGGGAAGAAGACACCGATGACTCGGACCATCGCCCACACCACGCCGTACGCCTGGCCCTGGGACGGCGCGTACTCGCCCTCCCGGACCGCGCTGCTGGTCGTGACTGTCCCCGGTGTCCCCCCGCCGGGGGCAGGTGTGGAGGCGCTGGCCCGGGCGCTCCGTCCCGCCGGTGGTGTGGTCGTCCACGTGATGACCACACCGCCGCGGGCGGCCCGCCAGGCGGTCGAGACAGCGGTCGAGACATGGGGCTCGACCGACTCCTGGGTGGACCACCACGTCGAGTCGATGGGCGTCGACGGCTTCTATGGCAGCCGGCTCGACGGGCTGCTGCGCTCCCTGGGCCGCGACCAGCTGCTGCTCGCCGGCGGCTGGCTCGAGACCGGCGTGCACTCGACGATGCGCTCCGCCAACGACCGCGGCTACGAGTGCCTGCTGGTGCTCGACGCCTGCACGGCGTACGACTCGGACCTGGTCGCCGCCTCCCGTTCCCAGATCGAGATGTCCGGAGGGATCTTCGGCGCCGTCGGCAGCACCGACGACGTCCTGGCCGCCCTCGCCCCCGAAAGGACTCCAGCATGAACCTCCGCTTCGGCGCGCTCGACGCGCAGCCCTACGCCTGGCCGTACGACGGCTCGTTCTCGCCGGCCACGACGGCACTGATCAACATCGACTGGCAGGTCGACTTCTGCGGCCCCGGCGGATACGTCGACCGGATGGGCTACGACCTGTCCCTGACGCGCGCCGGGCTGCCCGCGACCCAGCGGGTGCTGGCCGCGGCGCGTGAGGTCGGCATGCTCGTCATCCACACCCGCGAGGGTCATCGCCCCGACCTCGCCGACTGCCCGCCCAACAAGCTCTGGCGCAGCGAGCAGATCGGCGCCGGCATCGGGTCGGACGGGCCGTGCGGCCGGATCCTGACCCGCGGCGAGCCCGGGTGGGAGATCGTCCCGGAGGTCGCACCGATCGACGGCGAGCTGATCATCGACAAGCCGGGCAAGGGCTCGTTCTACGCCACCGACCTCGACCTGCTGCTGCGCACGCACGGCGTCACCCACCTGATCTTCACCGGCATCACCACCGACGTGTGCGTGCACACGACGATGCGCGACGCCAACGACCGCGGCTACGAGTGCCTGCTGCTCACCGACTGCACCGGCGCGACCGATCCCGGCAACTACGAGGCCGCGCTCAAGATGGTCACGATGCAGGGCGGTGTCTTCGGGGCGATCGCGCCTTCGGAGGCGCTGCTGTCGAGCCTCTCGGCCGGAGCCGACGCGGCATGACCTGCGCCGGTCATGGGGACCGGGTCGGCGAGCTCGACATCACGACGCTCCGCGAGCGCTACCGCTCCGGTGAGCTGACCCCGCTCAGCGTCGTCGACGCCGTCCTGCAACGGATCGCCGACCGCGGCGACGACGCCGTCTGGATCAGCCGACTGTCACCGGACGAGGTGCGGGCCACGGCTGCGCGCCTCGATCTCGCCGACCTCGACGACCTGCCCCTGTACGGCGTGCCGTTCGCCGTCAAGGACAACATCGACGTCGTCGGACTCGAGACGACGGCAGCCTGTCCGGCGTTCGGGTACGTCGCGGCCGCGTCGGCGCCGTTGGTCGAGTCCCTCGTCGCCGCCGGTGCGCTGCTGGTCGGCAAGACGAACCTCGACCAGTTCGCCACCGGCCTCAGCGGCGCACGCAGCCCGTACGGCGTACCGTCCAGCGCCCACGACCCCAACCTGATCTCGGGCGGGTCGAGCTCGGGGTCCGCGGTCGCGGTCGCGGCCGGACTGGTGTCGTTCTCGATCGGGACCGACACCGCCGGGTCGGGTCGGGTCCCGGCTGCCCTCAACGGGGTGGTCGGCATGAAGCCGTCGATCGGTCTGGTCAGCGCGACGGGGATCGTCCCGGCCTGCCGGTCCCTGGACTGCGCCTCGGTCTTCGCGCACTCGGTCGGCGACGCGGCGGCCGTGCTCGAGGTCGTCTCCGGCTTCGACCCGAGCGACCCGTGGGCGCGTCCGCTGCCCGACCCCAGGGCCCGGCCCGTCGCGCTGCGTGGCCTGCGCGTGGGTGTCCCCGACCGCGTGGAGCGGTGGGGATGCCGGGGCGAGTACGTGGCCTGGCTCGAGTGCCGTGAGCGGCTCCTCGAGGCCGGGGTCGAGCTGGTGCCGGTCGACCTGACGGCGTTCCTCGACGCGGGTCGCCAGCTGTACGACGGGGCCTGGGTCGCCGAGCGACGCCACGGGCTCGAGCAGATCCTCGTGGCACGTCCGGACGCCGTCCTGCCGGTGATCCGCACGATCCTCGATGCCGGCGACACGGTCAGCGGGGTCGACGTGTTCGGTGCGCTGACGGAGATGCGCCAGCTGCGGCGCTCGGCGTACGCCGAGCTCGAGTCCGTCGACGTGCTGCTGACGCCGACGGTCACCGAGACGTTCACGATCGAGGAGATGCGCGCCGACCCGATCGCCCTCAACGCGAGGCTCGGCACGTTCACGACGTTCACCAACCTGCTCGACCTGTGCGCCGTGGCGATCCCCGCCGGAGGCCGCGAGGACGCCCCGTTCGGCATCACCGTCCAGGCCGGTGCCGGTCGCGACGGCTTCGTCTCCTCGGTCGCCGTGGCCATGGAGGCGTTGCTCGCAGACCGTGCTCCGGCCGAGCTCGACCGGGTGGCGGATGGCCTCCTGGTCGCGGTCGTCGGTGCCCATCTCCGTGGGATGCCGCTGCATGCCGACCTGGTCCTGCGTGGCGCCGAGCTCGTCGAGCGGACCACCACCGACGCGTCGTACCGCCTCTTCGCCCTGGCAGGCACGGTGCCGCCCAAACCGGGCCTGTGGCGCGTCGACGTCGGCGGCGCTGAGATCGAGGTCGAGGTCTACCGGTTGCCCCTGGACGAGGTGGGTGGCTTCCTCGCGACGGTCGCGGCCCCGTTGGCGATCGGCCAGGTGACACTGGCGGACGGGCGCGTCGTGCACGGCTTCGTGTGCGAGCCGAAGGGGTTCGCCGACGCTGTCGACATCACGGCGTACGGTGGCTGGCGGGCGTTCCGGGAGGCCTCCGTGCCCGGCTGACGGTGATGTCCGATTCCCGCCAGATCGTGTCGGTGGCGTGGGAGAGGATGGGCCTATGACCCCGACCTTCGAGACGCGGATGGCTCTCCAGATGGATGGCGAGTCCTGCTACCGCGCGGTGAAGTCGCGGGACCGGCGGTTCGACGGCGTCTTCTACACCGCGGTCCGCACCACCGGCATCTACTGCCGGCCGTCGTGCCCGGCGCGCACCCCGGCGTACCAGAACGTCACCTTCCACCCGAGCGCCGCCTCGGCGCAGGCGGCGGGCTACCGGGCCTGCAAGCGCTGCCTGCCCGACGCGACACCGGGAAGCCCCGACTGGGACGTCGCGGCGACCGCGGCCGGCCGGGCGATGCGGCTGATCGCCGACGGTGTTGTCGACCGCGACGGGGTCGAGGGGCTGGCCGCCCGGGTCGGCTACACGTCACGTCATCTCGGTCGCATCCTGATCGCCGAGCTCGGTGCGGGGCCGCTCGCGCTGGCCCGGGCACGTCGTGCCCAGACCGCCCGGGTGCTGATCGAGACCACGGACCTGACCTACGCGGACGTGGCCTTCGCCGCCGGCTTCTCCAGCGTGCGCCAGTTCAACGAGACCGTCCGCGAGGTCTACGCGTCCTCGCCGACCGAGCTCCGCGGCCGCCGCGGCGGCCGGCCGGCCACTGGAACGGTCGTGATGCGGCTGGCCGTGCGCACGCCGTACGCCGGGAGGGCGCTGCTCGACTTCCTGGCCCTGCGTGCCGTCCCCGGGGTCGAGGCGGCGGGGGAGGGCTGGTATGCCCGGACCCTGACGCTCCCGCACGGCTCCGGGACGGTGCGGCTGGAGATCCCGGACGAGCCGGAGCCGCAACAGACCGCGTTCGTGACGGCGTCGTTCGCCCTCGAGGACCTGCGCGACATCAGCGCCGCGACGGAGCGCGTGCGTCGCCTGCTCGACGCCGACTGTGACCCGGTCGCGGTCGGGGACGCGTTCGCGGGGGACCCGGTGATCGGTCCCCTGGTGCGGAGGTTGCCGGGGCTACGCGTGCCGGGACACGTCGACGGACATGAGGTCGCCGTACGCGCGGTGCTCGGGCAACAGGTCAGCGTGGCCGGCGCCCGCACGGTCGCCGCGCGGCTCACCGCGCTCCACGGCCGCCCGATCGCCCAACCTGTCGACGGCCTGACCCACCTCTTCCCGGACGCCGCGACCCTGGCCTCGCTCGACCCCGAGGACCTGCCGATGCCGCGTGCTCGCGGGCGTGCGCTGATCGCCCTGTGCGCAGCGCTGGCCTCCGGCGAGATCGCCCTCGACCGCGGTCCGGACCGCGACGACGTACGCCGGGCGCTGCTGGCGCTGCCCGGCATCGGGCCGTGGACGGCCGACTACATCGCGCTGCGTGCCCTCGGCCACCCCGATGTCTTCCTGCCGACCGACATCGGCATTCGCGACGCGCTCGTCCGTCTCGGCCGGGACCCGACGACGGCGGCCGGGCTCGCCGAGTCCTGGAGCCCGTGGCGCTCCTACGCGCAGCTCTACCTCTGGCACAGCTCTACTCTTCAATTGCACTCCCCGAAGGAGCACTGACATGTGGACCGAGATGCAGTCCCCGATCGGCCCGTTGCGGATCGTCGAGCAGAACGGCGCGATCACGGCGATCGAGTTCTCGCCGTATCGGGACACCACCGGGCGGGTCCGTGGTGCGGAGGCACCCGACAACCCGGTCCTGGCTGAGACGGTCC
>Ga0164307_10001041_pt1 | contig 12412 bp, 11 predicted proteins | sample Whisoiple_243_MG_FD_110214 | JGI IMG/M metagenome (GOLD analysis project Ga0164307, IMG submission 110214) | Soil microbial communities amended with fresh organic matter from upstate New York, USA - Whitman soil sample_243_MG | ecosystem: Environmental > Terrestrial > Soil > Unclassified >...
CGCGACGATAACCCGCTCGACGCCCTGTGGAAGCAGACGCAGATCCACGCCCAGTGCGTGTTCCGTGAGCGTGACGGCGCCGCTCGGGTGGTGGGGAGCGTTGTAGAAGACGAAATCACTGTCGGCCTTGACCTGGCCCCGCTCGTCGAGCAACAGGGCAACGAGGTCGACCTGTGCGCCCCCTGGCTGCTGAAGGCGCACGCCGATGCTCGTAGCTGTGATGGCGACGTTCTGCCCGGCTGTCAGGTTCATGCGCACTGCCACCCCCTAATGTGAGAACCCTTCAGGCATCTTGCCCGGGTGGCGCCTGCAGCGCGAAACTTCGCTCCCAGGCGGTTCAGGCTCCGGCTGTGTGGCTCAACGGGCTCATGCGACTGCTGGACGAGCGGGCGACGAGGACCGGCGTGAACCGCTCCTGGATGTGCCGGTGTGGTTCACCGTCCTCCAGCGCCCGCATCTCGCCGAGCACCAGTTCGGCGGCGCGGCGCCCCAATTCCAGACTCGGCTGCCTGACGGTGGACAGCGGAACCGCTGCAGCGGCAGCGAACTCGATGTCGTCGTACCCGACGATGCTGATGTCATCCGGCACGGCAACCCGCCGGAAGATCAGCCCCTGCAGGAGCCCGATCGCCACCAGGTCGTTCAGGGCGAACACGCCGGTGGGTCGCTCGTCGTCGGGCATCGCTCCGATGGCAGCGGCGGCGGACCGGCCGCCATCGATGTCGAGCCGATCGGTGGACAGGACCTGAAGCGTGGCTTCCGCGTCGCCGAGCAGCACGGCTCGACTGGCACCATCACGCCGTTCGCGGACATGCGGGATATCAATGGTCCCGCCGACCGCCATCAATCGACGGTGCCCCTGTTCGAGCAGGTGAGTTGCGGCGACCTGCCCGCCGACGAAATCGTCGACAGACACCGCGCACGCATCGTCGTAATCGCCGATCCGGTCGGCAAGCACCACAGGGATGTCCAGGCGACGCGACAGGCCGCGGTCGCCGGGAGAGATCGGAGCGAGGATCACACCCCCGACGCGGAGCTGTTGGTACAGGTCCAGCGCTGCACGCTCACGGTCCGGGTCGCGCGCGCTGTCGGACAACAACACCGAGTGGCCGGCCGCAGCAGCGACTTCTTCGACGCCGCGTGCCATGTCGCTGAAGAACGGATTGGAGATGTCCCTGACGATCAATCCGATCGCGGTGCTGCGTCCGGCCCGCAGTTGCCGTGCCGATTCGTTCCGAACCCAGCCCAGTTTCTCGATGGCTTCCAGGACCCGCGCACGAGTTGCCGGCGCCACCAGCTCTGGGCTGTTCAGCACATTGGAAATGGTGCCCCTGGACACCCCGGCCAAGGCGGCGACGTCCATCATGCTGACCGTCGACCGCTTGCCCATCACATCCTCCTGACGCGTGCCGAGGGCCTTGTGGTCGGCAACCCACGGCTGCTGTGCTGTCGGGGAACCGCATTTGGTCAGGCGCCGAACCGGCGATCGACCGGTGTCCTCCCACGCTGAACGGTAATCGACGGTGCAGGTCCGCGTTCGACGGGCTGGTGGTCCGAGTTGACGATGCCCCACCTCGGCACCGCCGGACTGAGCTGCGGGTCACCCACCGGCAAGATCAAACAAAAAGGCCGATAGGTGCTGCCGAGCAGCAGTTGTCGGCCAGGAAGTTGATCACCGACACGCTGACGATGTGCCACCCGTCATCCTTTCGATCCGGATCAGGCGCGAGTCCGCGAACGCGCCAGCAGGTAGACGAAGTAGGGAGCGCCGATCAGGGCAACGGCGAGTCCGGCGGGGATCTGTGCCGGGGCGATGACCGAACGGCCGACGGTGTCGGCCAGGCCCAACAACACCGCGCCCAGCAGCATCGAGACTCCGATCACCCGGACGTGCTTGGTGCCGACCAGTGCCCTGGCCGCGTGCGGGGCGACCAGCCCGAGGAATCCGACGACGCCAACCGCGGCAACCGATGTCGCGGCCAGCACGGCTGCCAGCAACAACATGGTCAGCCGCACCCGTTCCAGGTGGACGCCGACCAGACGCGGAGTGTCATCGTCCTGGGCCAGCAGGTCCAACTCCCGCCGGACCGCGAAAACCACCGGCAGGGCGAGGACCAGCGCAACCGCGACCGGCACGACCTGCGGCCAGGTGCGCCCGTAGGTGGTCCCGGACAGCCAGGTGTAGATCCGCGGGGTGTCCCACGGATTGGCTCGAACCAGCAACAGCGTGGTCAAGGCGGATGCGCCGTACCAGACGCCGATGCCGATCAGCACCAGCCGGTCGGCGTTCAATCCGCCACGCCAGGTCAACCCGTACACCAGGGCGAACGCGGCCAGAGCGCCGATCATCGCGGCAGCCAGGATGACCGGGTTCGAGGCACCTTCGGTTCCCATCGCGCCGCCGGTGACCACGATCACCGCTCCGACACCCGCACCGGCGGTGATTCCGAGCAGGCCTGGTTCGGCCAATGGATTGCGACACGTCGCCTGGGTGAGTGTGCCCGCCAGCGCGATCGCCGCACCAGCGACCATTGCGGCAACCACCCGCGGCGCGCGCTCGTCCAGTGCGAACCGGACCAGTGGTGACCCCTGCCCGGACAGCCAGAGTCCGATATCACCGGTGCGCAACCAGGTGTGGCCGGCGAGCAGACCAAGCAGCAGGGTGCCGGCGGCCAGCGCCGCGCATCCGATGAGCACCAGTGCGAAGCGTCGCCGGCTGCGCAGTCCGACGCCGGCGGCCGGCGGCTGCCGCGTCGGTCCGGCATCCCGCAGCCGTCGAGCCAACAGCACGAGCACGACAGCGCCGGCGATGGTGGTGACGACTCCGGTCGGAATGGCGATGCCCGCCTCGGCACCGAACATGGCCCGCATCATGGCGTCCGCCCCGATCACCACCAGCGCACCGACCAGACCGCAGGCCGGGATCAGCACCGCATGACGGTTGAGCACGGGCAGAACTCGCCCCAACAGCCGGACGATGACCGGCGCGCACAGACCGACGAATCCGATCGGGCCGGCCAGGGTGACAGCTGCTGCGGTGAGCACGACGGCCAGCACGATGCCGATGAAGCGGGTCGAGCGGACCGGAACGCCGAGCACGGACGCGGTGTCGTCGCCCAGGGCCATCAGATCGAGCCGGCGGGACAACAGCAGGCCGGCCACCGTGGCCACGACGACCACCGGGGCTGCGTACAGGAACGCGGTGAGGCCGAGCTGGCTCAGGGAGCCGCTGCCCCAGGCGAACAGGCTGGTCGTGTTCTGGGTGAACAGGATGAGCAGCGTCGCCGTCGCGGACTGTAGGGCCAGAGCCACCGCCGAACCGGCCAGCAGGATGCGGGTGGTCGACGTTCCCGCTCCGGACAACCCGAGCACGAGCACAGCCGCGGTCAGTCCGCCGAGGAACGCCACACCGCCGGAGGCCCAGAGCGGGATGGTCAGCCCGAACGCGGCCACCGCCACCACCGCCAGGTACGACCCGGCCGTCACCGCCAGGGTGTCCGGGGATGCCAACGAGTTTCGCGTCAGCGACTGCAACAACGCACCGGCGATCCCCAGTGCGCAACCGACGGCGATCCCCGCCGCCAGCCGCGGAATCCGCGAACCGACCAGGATCTGCCGGGTGGATTCAGCGGTGGCATCGGAGCCTCCGGTAGCCAGCGCCCACAGCTCCGAGACACCGACACCGGAGGTGCCCTGCGTCAGGTGCCACCCGGCGACCAGAAACAGCAATCCGGCCAACAGCAGCAGCACACCGACCGCGCCGAGCGCGCCCGCGGTACCGATCCGCTTGACGCCCTGCGGCTCGAGGGAATCGGCCGGCCGTTCCCTGACAACGACCGACCCCGACAAGACCTGTTCCGACACCTGAAGTCCGGCCGACTGGTCAGCCGGTCAGCTGCGCGACATAGGCGTCGAGCACCTGTTGCGCGGACCGGGGACCACCGAACGTCCAGATACCGGACGGGAAAGCGTGGGTATTGCCCTCGACAACCGCTGGAAGAGCCTTCCATATCTCGTTCTTCGCCAGCTCTGCCATCACATCGCTGTCGGGGTCCTCCGTGCCGGTGTAGAACAACGTCGCGTCGCCGACCGCTGTCATGCCCTCGATGTCGGTCTGGCCGAGCCCGTAGGCCGGGTCGACCTCACCGGTCCAGGCGTTGGTCATGCCCAGCTCTTCACCGAGCTCACCCATCATCGATCCCTGGCCGAACGGCCTGATGGAGACGTTGCCGCCCTGCACCCAGCCGTCGAAGTAGACGAACTTCTCCGTCGCCGATGTCGAGTCCCCCACCGCCGCTTTGGCGCTCGCGAGCGATGCGGTGAACTCATCCAGCACGACCTGCGCCCGTTCCTGCCGCCCGGTCGCCTCGGCGATCAACGTGAAGGTGTCCTTCATCTGCCCGATCGGGTCCGCCGCATCGGCGCCCTTGGTGGCCAACACCGGCACTCCGTAAGCCGCCAGCTGTCCGATGATCTCGTCGTCGGGCGTATACGCCTCGATGATGACCAGCTCGGGATTCGTGGCGAACAAGGCGTCCAGGTTCGGCTCGCCGCGGGTACCGACGTCGGTGGCACCGGCGGGCAGTGTCTCCGCGGTGTCCCATCGGGCGAAGCCTTCAGCATCGGCCACGGCCACTGGGTCGACGCAAAGCGTCAACACCTCCTCCGTCTGCTGCCACTCCAGCACGGCCACCCGCTCGGCCGGTTTGGTGAGTTCAACGGTGCGGCCGAACCCGTCGGTCAGCGACACCGGCCCCGTTGCAGTTGTCGTCGCGTCGTCCGCGCAGCCTGTCCCGCCGGCAGCTACCTCGTCGGCGGCCGGGGACGCTGATCCGTTCGACGTGACTTCCGCTGCAGACGTGCCCGACGAGGCGGGCTGGGTGGTGCCGCACGCCGCCAGCAGCGCGAGCAGCGCAGAGCCGAGAGTGATTGCGGTCCTTCGGTTTCTCATTGGTTCCCTTCGGAGGTGATGCCATGGGTCGCCGCACTGCTGGTACGGCGACGGAGGTGGCGGCCCTGCGGTTCGATGCGCAGGCGGCCCGTCACGGGATGGACGGAGGTGTGCACGGCGATTCCGTAGACCTCATTCAGGTGGTCGGCGGTCAGGACGTCGGCCGGATCGCCCGAGGCGTGGACCCGACCGCTCCCGAGCAACACCACTTGGTCGGCGATCGCGGCGGCGTGACTCAGGTCGTGCAGGACGACCCCGATGGCAGTGCCGTGATCGTCAGCGAGATCCCTGATCAGATCTAGCGTCTCGACCTGGTAACGCAGATCGAGATGGTTGGTCGGCTCGTCGAACAGCAGCACGTCGGTTTCCTGGGCCAGGCAGGTGGCGAGCCAGACGCGCTGCAACTCGCCACCCGACAACCGGTCGACTGCGCGATCTGCCATCCCGACCATCCCGGTGAGGCTCAGCGCGCGCTCGATCGCCGTGCGGTCGGCGTCGGCCATCGCGGCGAACCGGCGCCGGTGCGGATGGCGCCCGAAGGCCACGACGTCCCGGACCGCCAAGCCGGAGGGGTGCGGTCGCGACTGCGACAACAGCGTGACCTTCGTCGCGAACTCGCGGGCGGACAACGCAGCAATGTCCCGCGCCGCGCCGCCACCGTCGGCAAGGTCGATCCGCCCGGAACGCACCCGGTGCAGCCGGGCAAGGGACCGCAGCAGCGTGGACTTGCCGCTACCGTTCGGACCGATGAGAGCGGTCACCACACCGGGCCGCAACAGCACCGACACGCCGTGCACGACGGTGGTGTGCTCATAGGCAAGCACCAGGTCGTCGGCCGACAAGGTCGCGCTCGACCCCAGGGTGGACATGGTTGGTGAGCCTAACCTAAAGCCGCCAGACGATGAACCATGTGCTCCCTCGCATCGCAAAGCTCTATGTCACACCCGCGACGGCGCCCTTTCCGTACCGTCGACGACGGCATTTTGGAGGGAGAGGTCGGATGAGCGCGGACACCGGAAAGCCAGGGCAGCGCTGGCTGCTGTTGCACGGAACTCCGCTCCGCCCGTGGGTGTGGTCCGCCGTGTCCAGTCACCCGCCGGGTGAGGTGTGGGCACCGGACGTCACACCGGCGCCCCACACCGCTGGCCCGCAACGGCATCTCGCCGAACGCATCATCGCGCAGGCACGGCAGCGAGATGAACGATGGAATGTTGTCGGACATTCCTTCGGCGGCCAGATCCCCTTGGAAATGGCTTGCGCTGCGCCGGATGTCGTCGACAGCTGATCATCATCTGTAGCCGTGACACGCCGTTCCCGAGGTTTCGCGGCAGCAGCGGACAGCCTCGATGCCGGCAATCCCATCGACCTGGACTCGGCCTTACACCGCCGGTTTCGTCCCGCGGAGATTGCCGACCACCCGACGTTCATCGAGGACGTCGCCACCGAGTTGCGGAGCGCGGATCGACAGTCGTGGGCGACCGCGCTACGTGGTGTCGCCGACGTCGACCTCACCGCGCAGGTGGCGGGCATCAGCGCCCCGGCCACCGTGATCGCGGCGGAATACGACCCGGGTCGGCACCCCGGAGGCGATGCGTGAACTCGCCGACCGACTGCCCGTCGCCGAGTTTCGCCTACTTCCGGACGCCGCCCACATGTCACCGTTCCTCGACCCGGCCCGCTTCGCGGCACTGATCACCGGTCGGGACCGCACCTGACCTGCGAGGCGCCGAGATCCGACTCAAACTCCTGTTCCGCGATCGTCTCCCCTCCTTCACGTCAGCGGAGCGTAGCCAAGTGGCTGGCGATGCGGCCGATCGCCTCCGTCAACGTGTCGACATCAGGCAGGGTCACCAGTCGAAAGTGGTCCGGCGCAAACCAATTGAAGCCAGTGCCGTGGGTGACGAGGATCTTCTTGTCCCGCAGGAGCCCCAGAACGAACGCCTCGTCGTCCTCGATCGGGTACACCTCGGGATCCAGTCGGGGAAAGCAGTACAGCGCGCCCCGTGGCTTCACGCAGCTCACTCCGGGAATCTGGTTCAGCAGCTGGGCAGCAAGCGCACTCTGCTCGTAGAACCTGCCGCCGGGATGGATGTACTCCTCGATGGACTGATAGCCACCCAGCGCAGTCTGGATCGCGTACTGGCCAGGGACGTTGGCGCACATCCGCATGTTGGCCAGCAACGTGAGGCCCTCGAGGAAGTTCTCGGCGACGTGCCGCGGCCCGGACACCATCACCCACCCCGCCCGGTACCCGCACACCCGGTACGCCTTCGAAAGCCCGCTGAAAGTCAGGCAGAGCACGTCGTCACCGGCGAAGGCGGCGGTGTGATGATGCACCGCGTCGTCGAACAGAATCTTTTCGTAGATCTCATCACTGAACACGACAAGCTGGTGCCGGCGGGCGATGTCGACCAGTCCGCGGACGATCTCAGGGCTGTAGACCGCACCGGTCGGGTTGTTCGGGTTGATGATCACCAGCCCGTGCGTGTTGGGGGTGATCTTCGCTTCGATGTCGGCGAGATCCGGATTCCAGCCGTCGTTCTCGTCGCAGCGGTAGTGCACCGGCGTGCCGCCGGACAACGACACCGCGCCGGTCCACAGTGGATAGTCCGGCGCCGGCACCAGGATCTCGTTGCCGTCGTCGAGGAATGCCTGCAGCACCATGGTGATCAGCTCGGACACCCCGTTGCCGATGAACACATCGTCGTTGGAAGTGTCGGTCAGCCCGCGACCCTGGTAGAACTGCGCGACCGCCGTGCGGGCGGAGTAGATGCCGCGCGAGTCCGAGTAGCCCTGCGCCTGGGAAAGGTTGTGCACCATGTCGGCGACGATCGCCTCGGGGGCGGCGAAACCGAACGGGGCCGGGTTACCGATGTTGAGCTTCAGGATCTGATGGCCCTGAGCCTCCAATCGCTCGGCCTCGACCAGGATCGGGCCTCGAACGTCATACCGGACATGCTGCAGCTTGCGGCTCTGGATGATCGGGCGCATCACGCAACACTTGCAGCCCGGTGCGATCGAGCAAAATCTTCGCCTCCCAGCCTGATCCACGGCGCGTCGACCAATCCATCACGAAGGCCTGCCCACAGCCTGACAACGCCCGCATAGATTTCTTCGCAATGGGTACCACCGACGCGGAACACCGGCCCGCGGCGGAAGGATCGAGATGGCCACCGAAGCTACCGACAGGACAATTCGCAGTCTCATTCCGGCACGATTGGATCGATTGCCCTGGTCTCCGTTCCATACCCGGCTTGTGCTCGCTCTCGGAGTTGCCTGGGTACTGGACGGCCTGGAGATCACGGTGGCCAGCGCGATCGCGGAGACGCTGACCGAGCCGACCACGCTGGGCCTGTCCCCCACCGCCGTCGGCCTGATCGCGACCGTCTACCTCATCGGAGAGGTGGTCGGTGCGCTGTTCTTCGGCCGGCTCTCCGACCGGCTCGGCCGGCGCAAACTGTTCATGTTGACACTCGGGGTCTACCTGGGCGGCTCCGGCTTGACAGCGCTGACGCTCGGCTCCGGGCCTGGTTGGATCGCGTTCCTGTACGCCACCAGATTCATCGCCGGCATGGGCATCGGCGGCGAGTACGCCGCCATCAACTCGGCCATCGACGAGTTGATCCCAGCCCGCTACCGAGGCCGCATCGACATCGCCATCAACGGAACCTATTGGTTCGGGGCGATTCTCGGCACTCTGGGGTCGCTGATCTTCCTCAACGTGTTCGACCCTAGCCTGGGTTGGCGGCTCGGGTTCCTGATCGGCCCGGTACTGGGCCTGTTCATCCTGGTCCTGCGTCGGCATCTGCCGGAAAGTCCGCGCTGGCAGGTCATGCACGGCCGAAAGGACGAAGCCGAGGAGTCCATCGACTACATCGAGAATGAGGTCCGAGACGGCGGCCGCACCATCCCCGAGGTCGACGACTCGAAGGCCATCGAACTACGCCCCGAACGCAGCCACGGCTACATCGCGCTGCTGCGGGTGCTGTTCAAGACCTATCCCAAGCGGTCCATCCTCGGTGCAACCCTGATGATCACTCAGTCGTTCCTGTACAACTCGATCTTCTTCACCTACACCATCGTGCTCGGGACGTTCTACGGCGTCGAGGCGTCGGCAACCCCCTGGTATCTCATCGCTTTCGCGGTCGGCAACTTCATCGGACCGCTGGCCCTCGGGCATCTCTTCGACACCCTCGGCCGGCGCAAGATGATCGCCGGCACCTACATCCTGTCCGGTGTGCTACTGGCGATCAGCGCATTCCTGTTCAATGCCGGCCTACTCAACGCACTCACCCAGACCATCGCCTGGTGCATCATCTTCTTCTTCGCCTCCGCCGGCGCGAGTTCGGCCTACCTGACGGTCAGCGAGATCTTCCCGCTCGAAGTCAGAGCGATGGCCATCGCCGTCTTCTTCGCCATCGCCCAGGGCTTCGGCGCGTTGGGGCCGGTGCTGTACGGCGCACTCATCGGCGACGGCAGCAACCCCACGCTGCTGGTCTACGGTTACCTGCTGGCCGCCGTCATCATGATCATCGGCGGCCTGGTCGAGACGTTCCTGGGAATCGACGCGGAGAACAAGCCCCTGGAGGACGTCGCACAACCGTTGACCTTTGTCGGTGGCGAATGACAGCACCCGCACCGACCGCTCCGTAGACAATTGCCGGCACAAGACAATTGCCGGCACAGGGCCTTCCCCGAGTCACACCACCTCCTGGAGAATTCATGAACGTCATGTACACCGCCGTCGCCACTGCCTCCGGGGACGGCCGCAACGGACACAGCGAGAGCGAGGACGGCCAACTGTCGGTGGACGTCCGGGTCCCCAAGGAAATGGGCGGCCCCGGCGGCGGAACCAATCCCGAGCAGCTGTTCGCCGCGGGCTACGCCGCCTGCTTCCACTCCGCACTCAAGGTCGCCGGCCGGTCGGAATCAGCCGACCTGACCGACTCCCAGGTCTCAGCCAGCGTCGGCATCGGTGCCCAACCGAGCGGCGGGTTCGGACTCACCGTCGCGCTCGACATCCACGCCCCGCGCCTCGACCGGACCAGTGCGCTGGAGCTCGCCAGCAAGGCCCATCAGCTGTGCCCGTACTCCAACGCCATCAAGGGAAACGTCGACGTCACCCTCAGCGTCGTGTGACGGCACCGATTGGTTCGTGGAGACCGATAGCGATGTCGCGAACGTCGGCCGGGCGTTCGTCGACGACAATAACGGAATCTAGTGATCGTTCAACAACGCTGTCAGTTCGTCGACGACTGCGGTGTTTCCGGCGATGATTGTTCTTCCGGCGTGTTGTTGCTCGATCTGCCGGACGGCACCGCCGGCGGCTTTCACGATCGCCTGACCCGCCGCCGTGTCCCACTCGGCCAGTCCGAATCCGACGAAGGCGTCACACTGGCCGAGAGCGACCGCTGCGAGATCGCTTGCCGCAGAGCCGATGACCCTCACCCCGCGCAACCGGGGTACAAGGGCGGCAACGATTGTCAGCGCCTGGCGTCGCGAAGACAACGAGTACGGCAGTCCGAACGCGACGAGAGCGTCGTCCAGTGCACATTGTCGGACGGTGGCAGGTGCGCTCTCCTTCCGATCGCCGGCGGACCGTAGATCTCGACCCGCGTCGACACCGCTGCCTCCGGTCATGATCCATTGACCGTCAGCGGGACGAATGATGGCACCGGCGGCCGGCTCTCCGGCGATTTCGGCGCCCACTGAAACGGCATAGTCGGCCCGGCCGTAGACAAAGTTCGCCGTTCCGTCCAGCGGGTCCACGAGCCAGCGAACCGTCGACTTTCCGTGATGAACGCCGCCTTCCTCACCGAGGATGGAATCATCGGGTCGCATCGAGCGGATGACGTCGATCACGGCCCTCTCCGACGCCTTGTCGGCGGCCGTGACAATGTCGTGCCCGCCGGTCTTGAATTCAGTGCCAAGCCGACCAGTGTCCACCGCCGACCGGATCGCCGTCGCGCCGGCCAGGGCAGCGGTCAGCGCGACCTGACCGAGGTTCGGCAGTGGATCGTTGGCAACCACAATGACAACTCCGAGCGATTGGCGGTACTACCGGAATCAATGGATCGGGTGATTCGAGGATCAGTGTCCCCCGGGGTTTGACTCACGGTGACCGAGCGGGAGCACCTCGACGACGGTGCCCGACCGCCGATAGGTGTCCGGCGTCAACGCGCTTTCACGGCTCATCCAGGAACAGAGCCGATGACCGTACCTGCGGGTGGACTGACGTCATGACTATCCTTCCGCGCCCAATACTGGTGCTCAGGCGTACGTGATGCCTTGCTCTTGCAGGATGCCGGTGAATGCTTTCGTGGCCCGGATGAAGTTGTCCGGACCGGAGAATCCACCGAGGTGGTGCGCAGAACCCAGATGCGGTTCCATCGAGAAAAAGCCGTCGAAACCGTCCGCCGCAAGGGCTTCGATGGTGGGTACGAGTTGTCCGTCACCCTGCCCGGCGGACACCACCTCACCGGTGTCCATGACGGCATCCTTGATCTGGATGTAGACGGTATGTGGCCGCAGAAGCGGATAGGCGTCCGCGAAGGGGGTGACCCCGACCTGCACGTAGTTGGCAGCATCCCAGGCAAGTTTCAGGCTGGGCAGGTTCACGGATTCCACGATGTCGAGCACTCTTTCCGGGATGTCCCCGAAAATCTCCTTTTCGTTCTCGTGCAGCAGCACCACTCCCGCCGCCTGCGCCATCTCGGCGAGGATCCGCATGCGTCGGATCACCTCGTCCCGGTAGTCGGCAGGCGGTTGATCCGCGCGCAGGAAGAACGAGAACACCCTGATGTACGGCGCGTTCAGTCGTTTCGCCACCGCCAACGCCCGCTCCATCCGGGTCACATGCGCATCGAAGTCGTCCTCGATGTTGATCTTCCCGATCGGTGAGCCGATGGAGGACACCGACAAGTCGTTGGCAGCCAGGATGCGGACCACCTCGTCAACCTGATCGTCGTCCAGATCCAACACGTTGACGTCCCAGGCGGAGCGAAACTCCACGTACCTGATGCCGAGTCCGGCCAGTACATCGCATTGCGTCTGCAGATCCGGATCGATTTCGTCGGCGAACCCTGAAAGTGTCCACATGGTGTGCTCCTCATTGAGTTGATGCCCGTCGTGGGGGCGATGCTGGTGAAACCGCCGCTGCGGCGGCTATTACCTCTTGGCGAGTTCTACGCCGACGGATTCGAGGAGTTCGTTCCAGGCCTGCTCGAACTTCTGCACGCCTTCGGTTTCCAGGACCTCGAACACGTCGTCGAGGTCGATGCCGAGGGCTTCGAGTCCGGAGAACACGGCGGAGGCTTGGGCGTAGGTGCCGTCGATGGTGTTCCCGCGGATCACGCCGTGGTCGCGGACGGCGTCGATGGTTTTCTCCGGGGCGGTGTTCACCGTGTTCGGGGCGACCAGTTCCACGACGTACCGGGTGTCGTCGTATTTCGGGTCCTTGAC